>TARA_R110002073_G_scaffold2870_3_pt1 | contig 16230 bp, 13 predicted proteins | sample TARA_R110002073 | Tara Oceans TARA_R110002073 (sample SAMEA4397174) | marine metagenome | biome: Polar Biome; feature: [DCM] deep chlorophyll maximum layer (ENVO:01000326); material: water (ENVO:00002006), including particulate matter (ENVO:01000060) such as... | depth 40 m
GACGCATCGCGCGGCGTGAGCAGGCGCAGCACACCACCGTGCAATTCTTCCTGCAGGCCATTGATGAAATAACCAGAGAGCGCGAGGGACTTTGCGCGCAGGGCGGTCATCGACACACCGGCAAAACAGTCCAGAGCCGTGTCCAGGGCGGCCATGCCGAGGATACCCGGGGTCCCGGCACGGTAGCGCTGCACCCCCGCCGCGGGGCGATAGCCCGGCTCGAAGGCAAAGGGCTGCGCATGCCCCAGCCAACCACACAGCGGCTGCGCCACCTGGTTTTGATGACGCGATGCCAGGTAGACAAAGGCCGGCGCGCCCGGCCCGCCATTGAGAAACTTGTAGCCGCAGCCCACCGCCATATCCACCTGCCAGGCATCCAGTTCAATCGGCAGCACACCGGCGCTGTGGGCCAGATCCCAGAGTACAAGGATGCCCCGGTCATGCGCCGCACGCGTCAGTGCCTGCATATCGTGCAGGCTGCCGTCGCGGAAATTCACCTGGGTGAGCATGAGCACGGCGACATCCTCGGCCATGGCGCTGATCAACTCCTCCGGCGGCACACTGCGCACCGAGCAGCGCGCAGTACCGAGCAGGTCACTGATGCCCTGGGTGAGGTACAGATCGGTGGGAAAGTTGCCCTCTTCGCTGAGAATCACGGTGCGCCCGGGCCGCAACTGCAGCGCGGTGGTGAGCAGCTTGAACAGGTTGACCGAAATACTGTCGCAGCAAATTACCTGCCCGGGGCCGGCGCCGAGCAGCCCGGCAATTTTTTCGCCAACGGCAATCGGCATCCCGATCCAGTCGTGGCGATTCCAGCTGCTGATGAGGTCCTGGCCCCACTCGTCGCGAAGTAACTGCGCCAGCCGCGCCGGCACGGCAGCCGGTAGCACGCCGAGTGAATTGCCGTCCAGGTAGACGGTGTCTGCTGGCAGCTGAAAACGTCCGCGCAGATACCCGAGGGCATCGTCTGCATCCAGTGCGGCGGCGTCTTTCATGGTTGCTCCAGCACATCGTTCAGTGCCCGCACAAGCGCGGGGAAAGCGGCCGTGTCCGGGTGAATCAGGTCGAAATGTCCCGCGCCCCCCACAACCCGCATCTCGGCCGCGGTGATCGCCTGTGCCTGCGCGAGAGGCACAATAGGGTCGACATCGCCATGCAGCAGAATGGTCGCCTGAGGCAGGGTCAATTCTCGCGGGGACGCCGCAGCATAGTGCGCGGGCACCTCGTCGGGCCGCCCGCCGAGAAAGCGCACAGCGGCTTGTTGGCAGCTGTTATTGCCCGCCGCATAGTCGTGAAGGTCGGTGATGGCTGCAAGCCCGATGACCCCGCGCACCCGCAGGCCAGCCTCGCCATCGCCGGGTAACGCGGCACTGGCCCACAGCGCGAGCTGACCGCCCGCGGAGTGCCCGGCTAGCACCACGCGTTGCAGGTCCACATGGGCCGGGCCCAGTTCGCGCAGGGCCTGAACCGCCACCAGCACATCTTCGGCACTGCCCGGCCAGCCGCCCCCGGGCTCACCCAGCCGCCGGTATTCAGGCGCCCACACCGCGAAACCCGCCGCGGCAAGCGCGCTGGCCAGCGGCGCGATATGTGCCACGTCGTACGCCTGCAGCCAGCAACCGCCGTGCACCAGAACCACTACCGGCGCCGGCTCGTGGGCAACAGGCGCCCGCCAGAGCCGGGCATACTGGCTCTCTGCCGCACCGTAGGCAAACTGCCCACTGTGCGACGCAGACGGCGCGGCCAACACCTCGTCAAAGCTCACGGGCATGACGACCTGCTCAGCGCTAGCCGTCGCTGCCAGCCAGATCAGCGCCAGCGCAACAATGATTTTCATGACGGATGAATCCTCTTGGTCGACGGGGTCTGGCACCGTATGCTATCCCAGAGCGGCTGGCGACTACAGGCCGCAACGATAACAAGACTGAGGAATCTCGGCATGACAGCTTCACGCAAGGCTCAACTGCGAACACTTCTGGCAGCACTGCTGCTCGCGACTCCGGCACTGGCGGATGACTGGTACCCCTCTCGCCACGGCGCGGATGACACGCTGGGCGCCATCAACTTCCTGTCACCGGAGATTGTCGTGGAGGCCGCGCGGCTGGTGACCACCGGTAAAACCTACGCCCTGGGCGTACCGACGGGGCCAAACTCACCCGCCTACGGGCCGCGCCGCTACGCCATGACAGTGCTGCAACTGGATGACGGCCTGGGCACACCGATGGCTTCGAATCGTATGACCTCCAACGACGACCTGCTGCAAACCTGGATGGGTATCGGCAGCCAGATCGATGGCCTCGGCCACCTCGGCATCGATCATCGCTACTACAACGGCAAGCACGCCAGCGAATTCGTCACAGTGACCGGCCTCACCACGTTCAGCATCGACAGCCTGCCCCCCATCGTCAGCCGCGGCGTGCTGCTCAACATGGCCGCGCACTTCAACCAACCCATGCTGGATGCGGGCACCGTGTTCAACAGTGAACACATCAAAGCCGCCGCCCGTGCCCAGAATGTGCGCCTGAAACAGGGTGACGTGGTGCTGTTCCATACCGGCTGGCTGTCGATCGCCGACAGTGACCCGGCCCGCTTCATGGCGGGCGAACCCGGCCTGGGTGAGGACGGCGCACGCTACCTGGGGGAGCTCGGCGTGGTCGCGGTGGGGGCAGACACCTGGGGGCTCGACGCCCTGCCCGGCGATAAAGCCGAGGTACTGTTCCCGGCCCATCAGGAACTGCTCGCACGCCAGGGCGTTTACATACTGGAAAACATGGACACGCGCGCCCTGGTGGCGGATCAGGTGCAGGAGTTCCTGTTTGTGCTCGGGCAGCCACGCTTTGTCGGTGCCGTGCAGGCCATTATCAACCCTGTCGCTATTCGCTAACGAGATGCGCTAGCGATTGTCACGGAAATTGCGTAGCGTTATGCGCCTCCCACCAAGGAATTGTTCCCTGTGAATACATCCCGACCGCTGCTTCTTCCGCTCGCCATTGCTTTGCTGGCGGGCTGCTCCGACGGTACTGATGTACCACCGCCGCCGCCCTCGTCGCTGAGCATAGCGCCCACCGCCATCCCGGAGGGTGCGCCAGGGGAAATGAATGCGCTCCGCTTTCGGATCAGCATGACCGAGGCTCAGCCGGCCGCCGTGCGTGTGCGTTACCGCACAGAGGGCGACAGCGCACAGCCCGATGTCGACTTCCTGCCTGCCGAAGGTGAAGTCACCCTCGAGCCGGGGGCACTCAGCGCCGCTATCACCGTTGATGTGTTTGGCAACGCGGCTGACGAGCCGGCCAAGACACTGCGCCTGGTTTACACCGTTGACGGCAACGCAGAAGCCACCGGTGACGCGGCGCTGGGCACCATCGCCAATGACGATGCACAGTGCACGAGCCCGGCGCTGAAAGAGCCCAACCCCTGGCGCGTGTTCGGTGCCGATCCGCTCAACTACGCCCACCGGGGCGGTGTGATCGACTTCCCCGAAAACACGCTTTATGCCTACGCCGAGGTGGCCACGGTTGGCGCCGACGTATTGGAAATGGACGTTTACCAGACCCTCGACAACGAGCTGGTGATCCTCCACGACCTGAGCGTGGATCGCACCACCAATGGCGAGGGGCAGGTTGTGGACCTGACGCTGGCTGAGCTGCGCGAGCTCGACGCCGCGTACTGGTTTGTGCCTGGCGTTGGCACTCCGCGCGATCGCCCGGAGGCCGACTACGTGTTTCGCGGCATCGCCACCGGCGATCGCCCGCCACCCCCCGGGTACAGCCGGGAGGATTTCCGTATCCCCACCCTGGAGGAAGCGCTACAGCGCTTTGCCGGGAATCTCCTGAACGTGGAATTGAAACCCGACCTGGACGGTATCGGCGACTACGAACAACAGATCGCGACCTTGCTGCTGCGCTACGGGCGCACCAGCGACATCATCGCGGCGTCATTCGTCGACGAAGCCGCCACGGCCTTCAAGCAGGCCGCACCCTGCATCCCCACCTCGGTGCCTCTGGGCCAGGGCACCGGCCTGGTACTGGGCGCGCAAGGGCCCGGCATTATCCCGCCGGTCCCGGAGCACGTGTCCTTCCAGGTGCCGCCTGACACCAGCCAGATTACCGGCGACGGGCAGCTGCCCGATGACTTCTTCCTGCAGGTTGTGAACGAGGATTTTGTCGCCGACGCACATGCCGCCAACCTGGCCGTTCAGATGTGGACCATCAATGCCTGCGAAGACATGCTGCAGATGATGGCGCTGGGGGTCGATGCTATAATGACCGACCGTCCCGTACTCCTGCAGTCCCTGTTGGACACACCACCTTCTGAACGCCGCTGCGTCAGTCGTCGCTGACCCGCACTACCAGCTTGCCCCTGTTGCCGCCGTCGAACAGCAGGTTGACCGCCTCGGGGGCCTGCTCCAGGCCATCGATGACGGTTTCCTGATGCTTCAGGCGGCCCTCGAGGTACCACGTTGCCAGCTCTTGCGTAGCGGCGGGGAAACGGTCCATGAAGTCGGAGACAATAAAGCCCCGTACTTCAATACGACGCATGAGGATGGATGAGAAATCCGCGCGCATCGGTTCGCCGCTGTTGTAGCCGGAGATCATGCCACACAGGGGCATGCGCCCGAACAGGTTCATCCGCGCCATCACCGCTTCCATGATCTCGCCCCCCACGTTCTCGAAGTTGACGTCGATACCGTCCGGGGTGGCTGCAGCCAGCTGTTCACGCCAGTCGCTGGCCTTGTAATCCACCGCTGCATCAAAACCGAGTTCGTCGAGCAGGTAGCGACACTTCGCTTCACCGCCGGCTATGCCCACAACGCGGCAACCACGAATTTTGGCGATCTGCCCGACTACCGAGCCCACCGCGCCGGCAGCGGCGGAGACCAGTACCGTCTCTCCCACCTGCGGCCGGCCGATTTCCAGTAGCCCGAAGTAGGCCGTGAGACCGGTCATACCGCAGGCACCGAGCATCGCCGACAGTGGAATGGGCAGGTTGGCGGGCAGTACCGCCATGGCATTCTCCCCCTCATCAGCCAGGCAGAAGTCCTGCCAGCCGGTCAAGCCCATGACATGATCGCCTACCTGATAGCGGTCGGACTCCGACTTCACCACCACGCCAATGCCGCCACCGCGCATCACTTCACCAATGGCAACCGGCGGCATGTACTGATCCATGTCACTCATCCAGATACGGTTGGTCGGATCCAGGCTGAGGTATTGCACCCGCACCAGTGCCTGCCCCGGGCCCGGCTCAGGCGCGGGCTGGGTGGCGAAATCGAAATGGCTGCGCTCAATGCGGCCAGTGGGGCGCGCCTTAAGGCGGAATTGGCGGTTCTCGGGAACAGTCATGGGGGGTCTCCGTTATTAACTCGAACGCCCCGGCAGGAACGCAGGGGCAGGCGAAGCTGCACAGTAACAGAATTGCCCACGGCGCCCCACTTTGCCGCGGTACACCTGTGCGGCCCCGTCTGCTACCCTGCTTGGCGCTCCCGTGAATTGAGTCCGACCTTGAGTGCGGGCTGAGGAACCCTGCATGAACGAGGCGCAACCCGCCGTAACACCCCGCTCTACGGTCCTGCTTCCGGTGTTTATTCCGGCGCTCGTGGTGATTGTGCTGCTTGTTGTCGGCACTATCAGCAGCCCGGATCTCGCGGGACAATTGTTCAGTTCGTCCCTGGCCTGGATTACCACTACCTTCGGCTGGTTCTACATGTTGTCGGTGGCATTCTTCCTGATGTTCATTGTTGTGGTGGCTTTCAGTAGCTGGGGCAATATCAAGCTGGGGCCGGACCACGCCGACCCGCAATACAGCTTCCCCGCCTGGTTCGCCATGCTCTTTTCCGCCGGCTACGGCATTGCGCTGCTGTTTTTCGGCGTCGCCGAGCCCGTGCTGCATTACTCATCTCCGCCTGCGGGCGCCGCAGAAACTGTGAACGCGGCGCGCCAGGCCATGCAGATCGCCTTTTTCCACTGGGGCTTTCACATCTGGGCCATTTACGGGCTGGTGGGCCTGGTGCTCGCCTATTTTGCGTTTCGTCACGGCCTGCCCCTGTCCATCCGCTCGGCGCTCTACCCGCTGATCGGCGACCGTATCCACGGGCCGATCGGCCACGCAGTGGATGTGTTCGCGATATTGGGCACCATGTTCGGCATTGCCACCACGCTGGGGTTGTCGGTCGCGCAGATCAACGCCGGCATCAACTACCTGTGGCCGCAGATTCCCGTCAACGTGACCGTGCAGATCATCGCCATCGTGGTCATCACCGGGCTGGCGATCTTTTCCGTGGTGGCCGGCATGGACAAGGGCGTCAAACGGCTATCCATCCTCAATATGGCGCTGGCGGTAGCGCTGATGCTGTTCGTCTTCAGCGTGGGCCCCACGGTGCACATTCTGGAGAGCTTCCTGCAGAACACGGGCAGCTACCTGAACCACATCGTCGAGCGCACTTTCAACCTGCAGGCCTATTCGCGCAGTGACTGGATTGGCAACTGGACCCTGTTCATCTTCGGCTGGACCATCGCCTGGGCACCTTTCGTCGGCCTGTTCATTGCCAAGATCAGCCGGGGTCGCACCATACGGCAATTTGTCGTCGGCGTGATGTTCGTGCCCACGATATTCACCTTCATGTGGTTTTCCATCTTTGGCGACACCGCGCTGCACCTGATCATGAACGAGGGCTATCACACCTTGATCGGCGAAGTGCAGGCAGACCATGCCGTGGCGCTGTTCAAACTGTTCGAGCGGCTGCCCTTTTCTGCAGTGGTCTCCTTCCTGACGGTGATTCTCATCGTCACTTTCTTTGTCACCTCCTCAGACTCCGGTTCACTGGTGATTGACTCCCTCGCCTCAGGGGGCGCTCCTGTGACGCCGGTTTGGCAGCGCGTGTTCTGGGCCAGCAGCGAAGGGGCAGTGGCCGCCGCCCTCTTGCTCGCCGGCGGCCTCGGTGCACTGCAAACCATGACCATCGCCAGTGCCCTGCCGTTTTCCCTGATCATGATTGCCGCGGCGCTGGGCATGTGGCGCGCACTGGTCATTGAAGGCCACCACCACACCAGCCTGAACACCGGCGTGCAAACCCGCCTATCCGGCACCAGCGGCCGCGGCCTCTGGCGGCGACGGTTGGCGGGGCTGGTCACATTCCCCGACAGGGAAGACGTTGAACAGTTCGCCACCACCACCGTGCGCAAGGCCATGTGGCGTGTACAGCGCGAACTCGACAAGCAGGGATGGCATGCAACGCTTCACGAAGAAGAGGCACCCGCACGCCTCTGGCTGGAGGTAACCAAAGAGGAGGCCGTGGACTTTATCTACGAGATTCGCCTGCTGGAGCACAGCCTGCCCCACTACGCGTTCCCGGAGATGACACATCACGGCGCGGACGTTGCGCACTACTACCGCGCCGAAGTGTTCCTGCGCCGGGGCGGACAGTCCTATGACATCTACGGCTTCGACCAGCACGACATCATCACCGACATCCTTGACCAGCTGGAGAAACACCTGCATTTCCTGCATATCTCCCCAGCCAGCCTGCCCTGGAACATGGCCGAGCACGATGACATGCTGCAGCCGACGCTGGAGCGTTAGCTGTCTCCCGCAGCGCCCGCCGAGTCCTGCAGACTGCCGCGTACTACCTCCTGCAGGCGCTGCTGGATCGCCGCGCTGGGATAGCCGTCCGCCACGGCGCCCACGCTGCGCTGGAAGCGACTGAGGGCGGCACGCGTTCCCGAGCCGAACAGGCCGTCCTCGGCGCCGGCGTCGAAGCCCAGTGCATTCAGCCCCTGCTGCAGAGCCAGCACATCCGCGCGCGCCAGCGGCTGCTGGCTCGCCGGCGGCGCCTGCTGCAGAGGCCCGGCGCCCGCGATACGGTCTGCCAGATGCCCCACCGACAGTGCGTAGGACTCGGAGCGGTTCCAGCGCATGATCACGTCGAAATTGTCATACACGAGAAACGCCGGTCCCGACGCGCCGGCGGGCACCAGCAGCGACGCCTGCAGCTCCGCGGTGGGCAGGGCTGCGCCGTCACTGCGCATCACTCCCAGACGCGCCCACTCGGCGAGCGGCAAGGCCTCGCCGGACAGTGCCAACTCGTAGCGAAACTCCGCTGGCAGGCGCACTTCACGGCCCCAGCGCAGCGCCGGAACCCAACCCAGGTCGCGCAGGAAGCGCGCGCCGGACGCCAGGGCGTCGCGCTCGCTGCGCCACAGGTTGATCCGGCCATCACCGTCACCGTCAACCGCATAGCGCAGATAGTTGGAGGGCATGAACTGGGTGTGCCCCACAGCGCCGGCCCATGAGCCTTGCATGTCGACAGGGCTCAAGCCCTCCCGCTCCAGCAACTGCAGTGCGGCGATGAATTCAGTGCCGAAGAAATCGGCGCGGCGGGTATCGCAGGCCAGGGTCGCCAGGGAATCAAGCGTAGGCATGCGCCCGAGATAGGAGCCGAAATTGGTCTCCAACCCCCAGAAAGCCACGAGGTAGTGACCGGGCACGCCGTATTCCCGCTGTAGCTGTGCCAGGAACTCACGGTGCTGCGCGTACAGCGCCCTGCCCTGCTCGATGCGGCTCTCGGACACACGCGCATTGAAGTACTGGGCGAAGGTCTGGACGAATTCCGGCTGCTTGCCGTCCAGCTCCAGCACACGCGCCTGTTGCTGCAGCGTAGGCACCACATCATCCACTATCTGCGTTGCCACTCCAGCTGCTCGCGCCTGTCCCTGCAGGGCCTCCAGGCAAGCCGCAAAAGCCTCCTCTGCCCGAACCGAAAGAGAGCCGAGCAGGCAAACCACAACAACAAGCGCGCGCAACAAGATGACACCACACATCCGGAATGATTGCTGACGATACTTACACCGGCGGGTGCAGGAAGCAAGATCCATCTGGCCGAGTGGGACTTCGAGAATCCGCACACAAGTCGCTATACTGTTCTCTGTACTGTCACTGAGAGAGACTCATGCGAGCCCTGGCCAGAACACTACTCCCCTGCACCCTGCTGCTGCTGTTTGCCGGAGCTGCCTCCGGTCAATCCCAGGAAGTCCGCCATTCCACCTACCATGACTACCGTATAGTGCCGGTGGTGGACGGCTTGATTCGCCCGTGGTCCATGGCGTTCCTGCCCAACGGCGACATGCTGGTGACGGAACAGCCGGGGCGCCTGCGCATTGTGCGCGAGGGCCGTTTGCTGGAGCAGCCGGTGAGCGGCGTGCCGGAAGTTTTCTACAAAGGCCAGGGTGGCTTACTGGATGTTGTGCTGCACCCGGACTTTGCCAGCAATCGTCTGCTCTATCTATCCTACTCGAAGCCGCTGGAGGATGAAGAATCCACCACGGCGGTCATTCGCGGCCGCTATAGCGATGGCGCACTGAGCGACGTGGAAGAGGTTTTCGTGGCGCAGTCCCGCGGCCGCGGGCACTACGGTTCCCGCCTGGCATTTGACGAGCAGGGCTATCTGTTCATCAGCGTGGGCGACCGCCAGGTACCGCCCACCGGCGACCTGGCCGCGCATCCCGCACAGCAGCTTTCGGATCATCACGGCGTGATCATCCGTTTGCACGACGACGGTCGCATACCAGCCGACAACCCGTTCGTGCAAGACGCCAAGGCACTGCCGGAGATCTGGAGTTACGGCCATCGCAACCCGCAGGGCATGGCCCTGGATCGCGCGAGCAGCACCCTGTGGATCACTGAGCACGGCCCCCAGGGGGGCGATGAGCTGAACCGTATTACACCCGGCGCAAACTATGGTTGGCCTGTGATCGGCTACGGCGTGAACTACGGCGTCGGCACCACCATCCACGCCACCACACACGCGGACGGCATGGAACAGCCGCTGAAGATCTGGGTGCCCTCGATTGCCACCTCCGGTCTGGCCTTGTACCGGGGCAGCGCCTTCCCTAACTGGGACGGGTACCTGTTTGCCGGCGGCCTGTCCGGACAGCAACTGACGTTGCTGGGCATGGAGGACGGCAAGGTTGTACACGAGGAGACCCTCGCGCGCGACATCGGGCGCCTGCGCGACGTGCGCACCGGACCGGACGGATATCTCTATCTCGCACTGGACGATAGAGGTGCGAAACCCTCGGCCATCGTGCGCCTGGAGCCGGTGCCCATTGCGCAGCGCTTGGACTGACCCGCATTCGCAGCCGCTGTGCGCGCAGCCACAGCGTATTTCCGCTATGCTGAAAGCCCGCTCATACGAGAGAAGACCATGACCCTGCCCAGACAACAGATAGAGGAAATCGAATTACTGCTGAAGTTCGACCTGAGCAGCGCGCAAGTGGGCCTCAAGGTGCACAGTAATGCCAATCCGGAGATGATTGCGGCGGCGCAGCGCCTGTACGGCAAGGGCCTGATCGACCAGGAAGACGGCGGCTTCCTCACGCCACTGGGGCACGAAGCAGCCGAACACCTGCAATTCGTCGCCCAGATTCTGGGCACCTCTGCCGCCGGGTAGAACGCCAGCACTGCGGAGATACCGGCATGGGGCAAACACTGCTACGTTTTGGCGTTGTACTCGGCCTCGGCCTGGGCATGGCCGCCGCGGGCAGCCACACCGGCGCGAGCTGGCAGGGAATACCGGTGTTTGCCCTGTGTGCATTGCTGGCGTTCACAATCCAGTGGCTGGCCTTCCTCCCTGCCTGGCGACTGCAAACCGAAGCTTTCTACGACCTGACCGGCGCCCTCACCTACCTGTCGGTCACCTGGCTGGCCGTGGCCCTGACACCCGACCAGAGCGCGCTGGGCCTTTTGCTGGCAGGCTGCATCAGCCTGTGGGCACTGCGCCTGGACAGCTTCCTGTTTCTGCGCATTCGCGCCGATGGCAAAGACTCACGCTTCGACCGGATCAAGCCCTATGCCGGCCGTTTCCTGTTCACCTGGACCCTGCAGGGGCTCTGGGTGGTGATTACTGCCGGCTGCGCGCTGGCGGCGATCAGCAGCGGGCGTGCAGCCGAACCCGGAGGCCTGGCGATCACCGGGTTGATACTATGGCTGTTCGGCTTTGTGGTGGAAGTGGTCGCCGACCAGCAGAAGCGGCGCTTTCGACACGCAAACAGCGCGGAGCGCTTTATCGATACCGGGCTCTGGGCCTACTCCCGCCATCCCAATTACTTCGGTGAGATTCTCCTCTGGCTCGGCATTGCACTGATGGCCCTGCCGGCACTTGCAGGCTGGCAGTGGGCCACGCTGATCTCACCGCTGTTCGTATTTCTGCTGTTAACCCGCGTCAGCGGCATACCGCTGCTGGAACGCAAGGCCGAGCAACGCTGGGGGCAAAACCCGGACTGGCAGGCCTACAAGGCGCGCACACCGGCGCTGATACCACGGCTGCGCGCCCGCAGCGCAGTGCCACGTGCCTGAGCCGCTGCGCTGGGCTATAGTGCCCACCCGCCTCACGAGCAGCTCCGTACCATGGCCCTGAAATCGACCATTTTCAAAATGGACCTCAACGTCGCCGACCTCGACCGTCACGTCTATGGCGATTTTCCACTCACACTGGCGCGCCACCCCTCGGAGACCGAGGAGCGCATGATGCTGCGCGTACTGGCGTTCGCCCTGCATGCCAACGAGCAGTTGAGCTTTGGCCGCGGTATCAGCACCGACGACGAGCCCGACCTGTGGCAGAAAGACCTCACCGGCAGCATCGAGCTGTGGATCGAGCTCGGCACGCCCGACCCCGACCGGCTGCGCAAGGCCTGTTCGCGCGGGCAAAAAGTAATCCTATACACTTACGGCGACCGCGCGGTACCGGTGTGGTGGCAGAAGCACGGCGCCGCCCTGGAACGGTTTAAACACCTCAGCGTATGGCAGGTTGGCGACAGCAGCCTGCGCAGCCTGGCAGACATGGCCCGCCCGGGACTGCAGTTGCAGTGCACCCTCAGTGACGGCGAAATCATGGTGAGCAGCGAAGGGGAAACCCTGAGTATTACGCCGAGCTCGCTGAAAGCCTGAACCCACAGTGCCGGACCGCCGTGCGCTCGCGCCAACGGCTGCGGTATAGTGCCACCTGACCCGACACACGCCACGCCTATGAAACGCTTCTCCATGATCTCCCCTCGTAACCTGGTGCGCATCGCCGTGGTGTTGCTGGCCCTCAGTCTGTTCCAGCTCGCGACCGACGGCGAAATCAACTGGCACAGACAGGCACTGGATACATTATCCGGCACTCGCGGAGAGGGCACTGGCTGGGGCAAGGCGGTGGACTCGCTGGAAACCGCAGGCGCCGCGCGCGAGGGGCAAGCGCCCACACAGTTCGACCTCACGGGTCGCGTGGTCAGGATCGCCGATGGGGATACCCTGTCGCTGCTGGATGCAGGCAACACGCAGCACAAGGTGCGCTTTTACGGCATTGACGCCCCAGAGAGGGACCAGCCCCACGGCGATCGCGCCAGGGAGGCGCTGGTCGCGCTGGTGTCGGGTAAACGCCTCGGCGTGGTGGTCATTGAAGAGGACGACTACGGCCGCAAGGTCGGCACGGTCTATGCCGAAGGGCGCAACGTGAACCTGGCAATGGTGCAGCAGGGCCACGCCTGGTGGTACCAGTATTTCGCGCGCCAGGAGCACGCCCTGGAAGCCGCCGAACGGGACGCGCGCTCGGCGCGACGCGGTTTATGGGCGGCCGACGATCCCATGCCACCCTGGGACTGGCGACGCCAGCAGCGCCTGAACAGCAACCGCTAGGAGGCGGCGTCAGTTGCGGTTTGCAGCGGCGGGCACCAGAGCGGATGAGATTGCGACCAAGGCTTTGCCCAAGGGTGGCTTTGTGGCACCATCCAACGTCACGCTGGCGCACCGTACAGCAGGGAACACGACCGAGGCTACACCGGACATCGCATGCGCGACTACTTTCTCAGACGCCTGTTGCTCGTTCCCCCCACACTCATTGGCGTGACCATTATCGTCTTCGCCATTACCCGCCTGGTGCCGGGCGGCCCGCTCGAACGCGCCATCATGGAAACCCAGCAGATGAACCTGTCCGGCGGCGGCTCGCAAATGGCGGGGCAGGGCATGGCCATTTCCGAGGCACAACTGGATCGCCTGCGCGAGTACTACGGCTTCGACAAGCCCGTACTGCAGAGCTACGCCGCGTGGCTGGGCAAGGTGCTGCGCGGGGACCTGGGCAGTTCCTATCGCTACAACGAGCCGGTCTGGGACGTGATCAGTGAACGCTTTCCCGTGTCGCTCTACTACGGGCTGGTGACCCTGGTGATCACCTATGCCGTGTGCATACCCCTGGGTATTCTGAAAGCCATACGCCATCGCACCTTTGTCGACAATATCAGCTCGGTGCTGATTTTCATCGGCTATGCCATCCCCGGCTACGCCCTGGGCTCACTCCTCATACTGCTGTTTTCGGTACGCCTCGATTGGTTTCCCATGGGCGGGTTCGTCAGTTACGACTTTCGGGACCTGTCCCCGGGGGCACAGGCGCTGGACCTGCTGAGCCACTCGATACTGCCCCTCATCTGCTACCTCGTGGGCAGTTTTGCGCTGGTCACGCTGCTACTCAAAAACCACCTGATGGACAACCTGGCGGCGGACTACATACGCACCGCAATCGCCAAGGGGGTGTCGTTCCGGCAATCGGTCACCCGTCACGCCGTGCGCAACTCGCTGATCCCCATCGCCACCACCTTCGGCCAGAACATCACCCTGCTGGTCTCCGGATCATTCCTCATTGAAACCATTTTCGATATCGACGGCTTTGGCTTGCTGGGCCTGACCGCCATCCTCGATCGCGACTACCCGGTGGTCATGGGCGTGGTGCTGCTGGCCAGCCTGTTGCTGCTGATTGGCAACATTCTCTCGGACATTCTGGTCGCGCTGGTCGATCCGCGGATACGGTTCCAGTAGACCGTGCTGAACCTCACCCCACAAACGCGCAAGAAGCTCCGCCGCTTTCGGCAGATCAAGCGCGGCTACTACAGCTTCCTGATTCTGGTGGGCCTCTCGGCACTGCTCGCCTGCGGCGAACTGCTGATCAACAGCCGGGCCCTGGTGGTCAGCTACCAGGGCGAGCTGTATTTCCCCACTTACGGTGACTTCCATCCGGGCACCGACTTCGGCCTCGACTACCAGTACGAAACCAACTACCGCGAATTGCAGGCGCGCTTCGCCGCGGCCGATGAGGGCAATTGGCTGCTGCTGCCCCTGGTGCCCTACAACCCCTACGAGAACAATGCCGCCGGCGGCGTGTTCCGGCCCCAGCCACCCGGCGCTGAAGCGCAGCATTACCTCGGCACCGACACCACCAGCCGCGACATTCTGGCGCGGCTTTTCTACGGCACCCGTATCGCGCTGCTGTTTGCCCTCGGCTTTACACTGTCCGTCTACCTGATCGGCATCGCGATCGGTTGCGCCATGGGCTATTTTGGCGGGGTCTTCGACCTCGCACTGCAGCGCGTGATCGAGATCTGGTCCAACGTGCCCTTCCTGTACATGGTTATTATCATTTTCTCGGTCATTCCCTCGACCCTGGCTGTGCCGACGCGTATCAGCATTCTGCTGCTGGTGATGGTGCTGTTCTCCTGGACAGGCATGACGTATTACATGCGCACGGAAACCTACAAGGAAAAGGCCCGGGACTACGTGGCTGCCGCACGCATTATCGGGGCCTCGAATACGCGCATCATCTTCCGCCACATCATGCCCAACGTGCTGTCGACACTCATCACCTTCATGCCTTTCACTGTGGTAGCGGCCATTTCCGCTATCACGGCGCTGGATTTCCTGGGTTTCGGCCTGCCCGTGCCCACGCCCAGCCTGGGCGAGTTGCTCAAGCAGGGCACCGCCAACCTGCGCACCGCACCGTGGATCGTGATCTCCGCCTTTGGCACGCTGGTGGCACTGCTGACGCTGGTGACCTTTATCGGCGAAGCCATCCGCGAATCATTCGACCCGAAGACCTTCTCCGTTTACCGCTAGGGCCAACGCACATGAGGAACCTGCCATGAGAAAAATCCTGTACTGCCTGCTGCTGGGCCTGTGCGTAGCGGGCTGTAGCGAGTCGCCCGATGAGCAGCCGGATAGCGCTGACGGCGCTGGCGCTGCCGATATCACGGCAGAGGTCGAGGCCTTCTACGCCGCCAACCCGGAATTCTTCAGCTTCAAAACCGCGGCTGACTTGCCCACTGGCCTGGTGTGGGAAAACAACGACCATCTACCCGACATCGGCTCGCCCGAGGCGGTAAAGGGCGGCACGCAAAACGCCGCCCTCCAGGACTTCCCGCGCACGCTGCGCACGGTCGGGCCGGACTCCAACGGCGGCTTCCGGACTTTCCTGCTCGACGACACCACCATGACCATGGCCCATGTGCACCCGGACACGCGAGACCTCTACCCCGGCCTGGCCGAATCCTGGGCAATTGATGAAGAATCGCGCACGGTGTACGTCAAGCTGGACCCGGCAGCCCGCTTCTCGGATGGAGAGCCCGTCACCGCCGACGACTATCTGTTCATGTTCTGGTTCTACCGCTCGCCCTACATCATGGCGCCCTGGTACAACAACTTCTACAGCACCACGTACAGCAACATCACACGCTATGACGACCACACTCTCTCCATCACCACCCGCGAACTGAAGCCGGACCTCGATGAGCGCGTGTTGCTCCTGCGGCCCATCGCCCAGCACTTCTACCGGGAAATGGGTGACGACTTCACTGAACGCTATCAATGGCGATTCGAACCCACTACCGGCGCTTACGTGGTGCGACCAGAGGACGTGCGCAAGGGCCGCTCCATCGCCCTCACACGCAACAAGGACTGGTGGGCGAAAGACAAGAAGTACTGGCGCTACCGCTTCAACCCGGACCGCATCCAGTTCAGCGTCATCCGCGACGACGCCAAGACCTTCGAAGCGTTCAAACGCGGTGACATCGACCAGTTCGGGCTGGGCCTGGCGGAGTACTGGTACGAAAAGCTGCCCGACAGCGACCCCGACGTGCAGGCCGGCTACATCCACAAGGTGATGTACTACAACCAGCGCCCACGCCCCAATTTCGGCCTGTGGATCAACACGGCGCAGCCCCTGCTGAACAATCAGGAAATCCGCCTGGGCATCAATTACGCGACCAACTGGAGCCTGGTGATTGAAAAGTTCTTCCGCGGTGACAACACGCGCATGAACACCTCGCACGAAGGGTTTGGCGAATTTACGCACCCCACCATCACCGCCCGCGCGTTCGATATCGACAAGGCACAGGCGCACTTTGCGGCGGCCGGTTTCAACACACGCGGTGCCGA
>TARA_R110002073_G_scaffold790_3_pt1 | contig 16220 bp, 13 predicted proteins | sample TARA_R110002073 | Tara Oceans TARA_R110002073 (sample SAMEA4397174) | marine metagenome | biome: Polar Biome; feature: [DCM] deep chlorophyll maximum layer (ENVO:01000326); material: water (ENVO:00002006), including particulate matter (ENVO:01000060) such as... | depth 40 m
GTAGAAGGTATTGCCGTTGCGGGTCCCCTCGGCGACGATCACGCTGCCTGCGCCAGGCTTCAGGCGGCTAATCCATTGCTCAGCCGCGCTGCGCTGACCGTAGGAGCCGAAGTTTACGAACCAGTCGCCGCTCGCGGCAGCGGCACTGGGCGCGGTCGCGGGCGCCGTCTGTTCTTGCGCCGCTGGTTCCGGTGCTGCGGGTTCGCTCGCGGGTGTGGCTTCGGTGGCGGCGCCAGCTGTATCGGGTGTCGCTTGCCGGGCCTGGATCTGGGCCTCCAGGCCGGCTACGGTATCGCGTAGCCGCTGGTTTTCGCGTACCAGCGTTTCGGCCTGGGCGGCCAGCTCGAAGTTGCGCTCATTGGCTTCCTGCAGGGCCGCACGGCTTGCGGTGACCTCCTGCGGGCTGACAGCCGTCGCCAGAGCGGCTCTGAGCTCTACAATCTCCTCCTGGGTAGCGGCACGTTGTTGCACGATGCCGTAGCCGCCCGCCACCACCAGTAGCAGCGCTATGATGCCAACAGCGATAAGCCCGAGGGGCCATCCGCCGCTCTGTTCGTCCTCTTCCACCGCGTACTCTTCCTCGTCGTCTGTCCAGTCATTGGCGACACCGGTATCGCCGGAGTCATCTTCCTGCCAGGTATTGATTTCAGCCTGTGCGTCGCGCCAGTCTTCCTCTTCCTCCTCGTCGGCCGTTTCCTGGCCCCAGCGCCCTGGCGGCTCGTCTTCTTCCTCGTCCCACTCGATATTGCGGTCTTTGGAGGCCGGTTGAGCTTCGAGCCGGCCACGTTCGGAGCGCAGGAATTCACTTTGTTCCCTGAACAGCAAAGCCTCATCCGCCTGCAGCTCTTCGGGAAGCAGATCGTCGAAGGCCTCGTCCTCCTCCTCGAAGCGCTCTTCGCGAAAGCCTGTAGCGATATCCCTGTCCCGGTCCGGCTCGTCGTAGGTATCAAATGCGTCTTCTTCAAGAGAAGTAAAAGACGGATCCCGAAGCGGATCGGTATTGGTGGGCGTGCGGCTGCTGGTAAATCCAGGGAGGGGCTGGCGGCTGGAGTGGGGAGAATCCTCGCGTTCTTCTTTCATAGCCAACAGCACCTGTGAGTTAGAAGCGTGGGGCGATAGTACCAGACAAATCCCCCGATAGCGCACGCAGATGCTGTGCAATTATTGGGATCGCGCACCACCCGGAAGAGTGTGCGCGAAAGGCTGCGGAAACAGTACGTTCGGCTCGCGCAGTCCGTTAGAATGCAGCAATGGATGTATCCGATATCCTTTCCCCCCTGAATGAGGCGCAACGAGACGCGGTCGCTGCTGAAAGCGCCAACCTGTTGGTGTTGGCCGGCGCCGGTAGCGGCAAGACGCGCGTGCTCGTGCATCGTATCGCCTGGTTGATCCGAGCAGAGGATTATTCCCCCTGGTCGATTCTGGCGGTCACCTTCACCAACAAGGCGGCAAAGGAGATGCGCGGGCGCATCGAGGAAATGCTGCAGCTCCCCGCTCGGGGCATGTGGGTGGGAACGTTTCATGGGCTTGCCCACCGCCTGCTGAAGGCGCACTGGCAGGAAGCCGGGCTGCCCCAGAACTTCCAGATTCTGGACGCCGATGACCAGCTTCGCCTGGTGAAGCGGGTTTGCCGCGAGCTTGAGCTGGACGAAGCCCGCTGGCCCCCCAAACAGGCCGTGTGGTTTATCAATGCGCAGAAAGACGAGGGCCTGCGCAGCGCCCATGTCGATGCGGCCCCCGGCGACCTGTTTGCCCAGACCATGCTGCAGGTATATCGCGCTTATGAAACAGCCTGCGAGCGCGCGGGGCTTGTGGATTTTGCCGAGCTGCTGTTGCGCGCGCACGAACTGTGGTTGAAAAATCCCGATGTGCTGGCACATTATCAGGGACGTTTCCGCCAGATTCTCGTGGATGAATTCCAGGACACCAATACGATCCAGTATGCCTGGTTGCGCGTGCTGGCAGGCGCGAACATCCCGGTGGTTGCCGTCGGCGATGACGACCAGTCGATATACGGCTGGCGCGGAGCAAAAATAGAGAACATCCAGCGTTTCACTTCAGACTTCAGCGGCACGCGCATCGTGCGACTCGAACAGAACTATCGATCCACGCAAACGATCCTGGGCGCGGCCAATGGTGTGATTGCCAACAACGCTGGCCGACTGGGCAAGGAACTGTGGACGGCGGGCGAATCGGGCGAGCCGGTTAGTCTGTACGCGGGCTATAACGAGCACGACGAGGCGCGTTACATCGTTGAGCAGATCGAGCAATGGCTGGAAACTGGTAACAGCTGTGATTCCGCCGCGGTGCTTTACCGGTCCAATGCGCAGTCCAGGGTGCTGGAAGAAGCGCTTATTCGCGCCGGGATACCCTATCGCATCTACGGCGGACAGCGTTTCTATGAGCGACTGGAGATACGCAATGCGCTGGCCTATCTGCGCTTGCTCACCAACCGTAGTGACGACGCCGCAATGGAGCGGGTTATCAATACCCCGCCGCGAGGCATCGGCAGCAAAACACTCGAGGTACTGCGCGAGTGCGCGCGTGAGAGGGAGATGCCGCTGTGGTCTGCAATGCAGGTGCTTGCCGAAGAGAAGCTGCTGTCGGCGCGTGCCCTGGCCGCACTGGAAGGTTTTCAGATACTTATCAATGAACTCGACAGCGGCACAGATGCAATGACTCTGCAGGAGCTGGTCGAGCACGCCAATCACGCCTCTGGCCTGCTGGAGTTTCACCGCAAGGAGAAAGGAGAAAGAGGTCAGGCGCGGGTGGAGAACCTTGAGGAACTGGTGAGCGCCGCAAAACAGTTCGTAGCCGAGGAAAGCGAGTTGTCTCCATTGCAGCAATTTCTCGATAGCGCGGCGCTGGACGCCGGGGATGCGCAGGCCGATGAACACCAGGCGAGCGTACAGTTGATGACGCTGCACTCGGCCAAGGGCCTGGAGTTCCCGCTGGTCTTTCTCGCGGGTATGGAAGAGAACCTGTTTCCGCACCGCATGTCCATCGATGAGCCCGGCCGTCTCGAAGAAGAGCGGCGCCTGTGCTACGTGGGTATCACACGGGCGATGGAAAAGCTCGTGATGACTTACGCCGAAAGCCGGCGACTGCATGGCAGCGAAAATTTCAACACGCTGTCGCGTTTTGTACGGGAGATTCCGTCCGAGTTTCTGCAGGAGGTTCGCTTGCATGGCACCGTGTTGCAACCGGTGAGTAGCCTGACGCATGCGCAGGTGCCTGATACGGCGTTATCACTGGGTCAGCGCGTTTACCATCAGGTGTTCGGTGAAGGGGTCGTGCTAAACTTCGAGGGCCGCGGTGCCAGCGCGCGCGTCGAGGTGAATTTCGATGCCGAAGGAGGCAAGTGGCTGGTGCTACAGTACGCCAACCTGCAACTGCTATAACAAGATTCACGGGGAAGATCCGGGCCATGGGCAACGCTTCTGCCGAAACACGCTATTCACCACTGATCATATTGACCTTGCTCGCGGCTCTGGTTGCGGCACTCGGCCTGTGGGCCAGGGAAGTGTCCACTGGTGGCGCGCACAATGGCAACCACGAGGCGCAGGCTGCATTCGGAGCCGAGCGCTATACCTGGAAACTGGTTACAACCTGGCCGCGGCACCTTCCGGGCCTGGGTCTGGCGGCGGAGAATTTTGCCCAATACGTGGAGGCAATGAGCGGCGGACGCCTGATAATCCGGGTGTACGGCGCCGGGGAGATTGTGCCGGCCATGGAGGTATTCGACGCGGTCTCGCAGGGCGTTGCTGATGCCGGCCATGGCGCGGCGTATTACTGGAAGGGCAAGATTCCCTCGGCAGTCTTCTTTACGGCGGTGCCATTCGGCATGAATGCGCAGGAAATGAACGGCTGGTTGCACTACGGCGGGGGTCTCGATCTCTGGAGACAGGCCTACGCGCCGCACAATCTGGTGCCCTTTGCCGGAGGCAGCACCGGCGTGCAGATGGCGGGCTGGTTCAATCGCGAGATCAACTCGATTGACGACCTTAAGGGTCTCAAGATGCGTATACCCGGCCTGGCGGGCGAAGTATTTGCCGCCGCCGGAGGAACCGCGGTGCGCATAGCCGGCGGAGAACTCTATACTGCAATGCAGACGGGAGTGATTGACGCGCTGGAGTGGGTCGGCCCTTATAATGACCTGGCCTTCGGTTTTCAGGAGGTAGCGAGATATTACTACTACCCGGGCTGGCACGAACCGGGCGCCATGCTCGAGTTTATCGTCAACCGGCAATCCCTCGAGGCGTTGCCCGAAGATCTGCAGGCGATCGTGCGGCACGCAGCGCGCGCGGTAAATCAGGACATGCTCGATGAGTATACGGCGCGCAATAATGCCGCCCTGACACGTCTGGTGAATGAACACGATGTGCAATTGCGGCGCCTGCCCGACGACGTGTTGCGCGCCCTGTGGGTGGGAACACGACAGGCGCTCGATGAGCTGGTGGAAGATGACCCTCTGGCAGCCAGCGTGTACGCGTCGTATCGCAATTTCTACAACGGCGCACGCAGTTACCATCACATATCAGAGCAGTCCTACACCAACGTGCGCGATACCGTGCTTGGCGACGAGGCGTATTAGCCGTGCGACAGACAGCCGCTTCGTGGGCTTGTTTCAGCGCTTGATTGCCCGGGTCCTGCCGTTTTCATCTATGGCGACGAAGACAAACTCCCCCTCAGTCACCTTGAGGGGCTCACCATCGTGCTGGGAATTGATCCACACCTCGACAACGATACGAATGGAGCTGCGGCCTATTTCGAGCACATCGCAGTAGCACGATACCACCGCCCCCACATGTACCGGGGTCAGAAACGCCATGCCATCAATGGCCACTGTCGCCACCCGTCCGCCGGCCACCTCGCCTGCGGCAATCATGCCGGCGATATCCATTTGCGATAACAGCCAACCGCCGAAAATATCGCCGCTGGCATTGGTATCCTTGGGCATGGCAACGGTTTGCAGCGCGAGATCGCCCTGGGGCATTGGATTGGTATCGATGTCGCTCATATCCCTGTCCTTGAGATGGTGTCTGGGTAGCGTTGCCTGTCGTCTAATTGAGAACGCCGGGCAGCCAGGTGGCCATGCCGGGCCAGAACCACAGCGCCACCATTAGCAGTAGCTGAAGGATTATAAAAGGAATCACACCGCGGTAGATAGCGGCGGTGGCCACGCTTTCGGGCGCCACACCGCGTAAATAAAACAGCGCAAAACCGAATGGGGGCGTGAGAAAGGAAGTTTGCAGGTTGAGCGCAATCATTATTCCCAGCCAGATCGGGTCGAGACCCATTGCCAGCAGTATCGGGGCCACGATCGGCACCACAACGAAAGTGATTTCGATAAAATCAAGGATGAAGCCCAGCAGGAAGATCGCCAGCATTACCATCAGGGTTGCGCCGACGACCCCGCCGGGCAGAGTATGGAAGAACCCCTGTACGAGCTCTTCACCCCCGAAGCCGCGAAACACCAGAGAGAACACGGCCGCTCCTATCAGAATCATGAAGACCATGCAGGTGATTTCGAGCGTGCTACGCAGCGCAGCAGAGAGCCTCTGCAGTGTCATCTGCCGTTTTGCGCAGGCTAAAAGCAGGGCACCGACTGCGCCGATACCTGCGGCCTCTGTGGGTGTCGCAGCGCCCGCGAGAATCGAACCCAGCACCAGTGCGATCAGGCCAAGCGGAGGCAGCAACCCTTTCAGCACAGCCGTGATTGCGATGGGTGGCGTACACGATGGCGGCGCAGCCTGTGGCTTCAGTCGGGCGTATATGAGGAGATAGATGATGTACATTGCTACCAGCAGGAGGCCCGGAATCAGCGCGCCAACAAACAGGTCTCCCACCGACACGGTCTTCGGATTGAAGATGTTCATGTTGAGTTGCGCCTGCTGGTAGGCGTTGGAAAGGATGTCGCCCAGCAGTACCAGTGCGATGGAGGGGGGGATGATTTGTCCCAGCGTGCCGGTGGCCGCAATGGTGCCGGTGGCCAGCGCGGGGCTGTAACCGCTGCGCAGCATGCTCGGAAGCGACAGCAGGCCCATGGTGACGACGGTCGCACCCACGATGCCGGTGCTTGCGGCCAGGAACATGCCAACGACCACCACCGAAATACCCAGCCCGCCGCGCAGCCGTCCGAATAGACGCGCCATGCTCTCCAGCAACTCCTGGGCAACGTGGGACTTTTCCAGAATGGTGCCCATCAGAATGAACAGCGGGACCGCAATCAACGTGGTGTTGTTTACAGTGCCAAAGATGCGCCCGGGAAGCGCCGAGAGAAAACCGGCGTCGAATGCCCCCAGCAGCACGCCGCCGGCGGCGAAGGCCAGGGCCGTACCGGCCAGAGTGAACGCCACCGGGTAGCCGAACATTAGCAACAGGCAGACCGCGAGAAACAGATAGATGGCGATGAAATCCATCGGCGTTATTCGCCCTGCATCAGATCGAGCGCATTGCGCAAAAGCTCGGCAACGCCCTGCAGCGCCAGCGTCAGCGCCGCCAGTGGAATCAGGGTTTTGAGTAGAAACACGGCGGGAATACCGCCGGGCTCGGGCGAGGATTCGCGCATCGACCAGGATTCGGACACGTAGCCCCAGCTGCTGAGCAGAATAAATGCGCACAGGGGGAACAGAAACAGGATGGCGCCAATGCTGTCGACCCAGGCCTTGCCACGCGCGCTGAAGCGGCGGTAGAAAATATCCACGCGCACGTGCGCGCCGGCTTTCAATGCGTAGGCGGCACCGAGTAGAAACAGGCTGCCGTGCATGTATATGACAGTTTCCTGAGCGGGGATGCTGCCAACGTTAAAACCGTAGCGCAGTACCACGATGAGCGCCGTGAGCAGGGCCATGGCCAGGCTCAGACAGGCAAGTAATCTACCGCTGTGCTCGGTGAAGGCGTCGATGTAATGTATGAGGGTGCGCAGCAAAGGCAGGCTCAACAGGACTTTTTGATTATTGGTGCGCAGAGTATCATAGCCTGATGCGTCGGGTGAGTTGTACGCCCGGCCTCACTGCATTGGAAAGCACAGCATGTTGACTGTTATCTCACCGGCCAAGACCCTCGATTTCGAGACACCGCCCACCTCGCGCAAGGCCACGCAGCCGGAGTTTATCGAGCGATCGGCGCGCCTTGTGGAAGACGCGCGCGCCCTCAGCCCGCAGGGTATACGCTCGCTGATGGGGGTTAGTGAGCAACTCGCCCGCCTCAACCATCAGCGCTTCATGAACTGGGGTTTGCCTTTCAGTCTGGACAACGCCAAACAGTCGATTCTGGCGTTCAAGGGCGATGTATACACCGGTCTGGAGGCGCAGACGATGGACAGCGAGCAGCTCGCGTTCGCACAAAAGCATCTGCGTATCCTGTCTGGCCTCTACGGGTTGCTGCGCCCTCTCGACCTGATGCAGCCGTACCGGCTTGAGATGGGGCTGAAGTTTGCCAATAGCGGCGGCGACAACCTGTATGAATTCTGGGGCGACAGTATCACGCACTCTCTGAATACGCAGTTGGGCAAAACCCGGTCGCGCGTGCTGGTCAACCTGGCCTCCAATGAGTACTTCAAGGCGGTACATGTGAAAGATCTTCGGGCGGATGTGGTGACGCCCGTGTTCAAGGATCTCAAGGGGGACAAGTACCGTGTGATCAGCTTTTTTGCCAAGAAAGCCCGTGGGCAGATGGCGCGTTTCATTATTGATCAGGGCCTGAACGAGCCGGACGGGTTGAAGAAATTCCGCAGGGACGGCTACCGCTACAACAAAAGCGAGTCGACTGCTCGCGAACTGGTTTTCACGCGTGACAAAGTCCCGGGTTGACGATTTTGTCTTCCTTGCAAAACCTGCCTTTTTCCCAGGCGTGCGAGAACAACAAGGCACCGATTCTGCGTGTACTCAACCGGGAGTTAGCCCACTGTCGCGGTGTACTGGAGATAGGCAGCGGTACCGGGCAGCATGCCTGCTATTTCGCTGAAAAACTGCCGCACCTCAGCTGGCAACCCACGGACATAGCGCAGAACCTTGGCATGCTGCACGCGCGTTGCGCGGCGTATGCCGGTGACAACCTGTTACCCGAAGTGGCGCTTGATGTGTGCGACAACCCCTGGCCCCTGGCTATTCCCGATGCAGTGTTTACCGCCAACAGCCTGCATATAATGCCGTTTGAGGCGGTGACAGCGCTGTTTGAGGCCCTCGCCCGTCAGGCAAAGCACCCGGTTGTGCTGGCGGTATATGGCCCTTTCAATTACAACGGCTCCTACACCAGCGACAGCAACGCGCGGTTTGACCAGTGGCTGGCCCAGCAGCATCCGCTGAGCGCCATTCGCGATTTCGAAGCGGTGGATGCGCTGGCGCAACAGGCCGGTTTCACACTCAGTAACGACCATGAAATGCCGGCCAACAATCGATTGCTGGTTTGGCGCAACTCTTAGTACGACAGCAAAACATTGGCCGGCGACTGCATCCGCCACACACGTTTTTACTTGAACGGTAGCAGGCGCGCACCATCCTCCTTGTATTGGGCGACATGCTGAGCCTCGCGCCGCGTAAAGTCAGCCACCGCCGCCGACAGCGCCGGATCTGCGATCCAGTGGTTGGACAGGGTGGTGGTTGGTCGGAACCCGCGCTGTATCTTGTGTTCGCCCTGCGCGCCGGGGTCGAACCGGGAAAGCCCGTTGGCAATGCAGTAGTCGATGCCCTGGTAGTAGCAGGCTTCGAAGTGCAGGCAGTCAAAATCGTGCTCGCAGCCCCAATAGCGGCCATACAGCGTGTCGCTGGAGCGGAAGCAGAGCGCACCTGCCACCGGGGTGCTGCCGTGATGCGCCAGCACCATCACCACCTGATCGCCCATGCCGGCCGCCGTTTCGAGGAAAAACTCGCGGCTCAGGTAGCCTCCATGTCCGCTGCGCCTGGCGTAGGTGAGCTGGTAGAAACGGTAGAATTGTGTCCAGTCTTCTTCGGTGATGTCGCTGCCCGTGCGGGTGGTCATCACCAGGCCCTGTTCTGCGATGCGCCTGCGTTCGCGCTTCAATGATTTGCGTTTGCGGCTGCTGAAGCCCGCTAGAAAATCCGCGAAACTGCTGTAGCCCTCGTTGAACCAGTGAAATTGCACCGCTTCGCGTTGGTGCATGCCCTGCGCCTGCAACGCCGCACTGACCGACTCCGCAGGGAACAGCAGGTGCCACGAGGACAGGTCGCGCTCGCTGGCAAAGTGCCTGACCGCATCCAGCACGAGGGGTGCGGCGGCGGCTTCCGAGAGGCCATCGCGCGTGCCGATGCGTGGACCGCCCGCGGGAGTGAAGGGAACTGCCGTCAGCAGCTTGGGATAATAGTGCAGGCCCCGGCTCGCCCAGGCGTCCGCCCATGACCAGTCGAAGACATACTCTCCGTAGGAGTGGGATTTGAGATAGAGGGGCATGACTGCCTGGATCTCCTCTCCGAGCTTCAACAACAGGTGACAGGGCTGCCAGCCGGTCTCGGCGTTGGTGCAGCCGGTCTTTTCCAGGCCGTAGAGAAACTCGTGGCGCAGAAACGGATAGTCCACACCGGTCAGGTTGTTCCAGACTGCGGGGCTGATGCTTGCCAGACTGGTGGCGAACTCGGCGGTGAACTGCTCTGATGCGGCTGATTCCGGCATATATACGGTCAGCGTCCGCCTATCGAATAGTGCAGTGCGATGCCAGCGAAGACGGTCATGCCGACCCAGTTGTTGTGCAGAAAGGCGCGAAAGCAGTCCTGGGGGTCGCGGGCGCGGATCAGGTGCTGTTGGTAGACAAACAGCGCTGCTGCCGCAGCCAGCGAGAGCTGGTAGACAAGGCCTAGCGCAAACGCCTGGCCGGCAAGGTACAGACAGAGCAAACAACCTGCCTGCAGGCCGCCCACGATCAACCTGTCGTGCCGGCCGAAAAGGATGGCGCTGGATTTGATGCCTATCTTGAGATCGTCCTCGCGATCCACCATCGCGTACTTGGTGTCGTAGGCCATTGTCCACAGCAGGTTGCCCGCGTACAGCAGCCAGAGGGCGGGTGGCAGTGCGCCGCGCTGGGCGGCAAACGCCATGGGTATGCTCCAGGAAAACGCAGCGCCCAGCACAAACTGCGGCATGTGGGTGAAGCGTTTCATGAACGGATAGGTGGACGCCAGAAGCACCGCGGCGACCGAGAGCATTACCGTGAGCCGGTTGGTCAAGAGCACCAGCATGAAAGCGAGAACCAGCAGCGCCGAGAACAGCAGCAGCGCTTCGCGCTCGCTCACTGTGCCAACGACCAGTGGTCGGCCCCGGGTGCGCGCCACGCCGCCATCGAGGTGTCGGTCGGCGAAATCGTTGATGATGCATCCGGCGGAGCGCATGAGGAAGGTGCCCAGCGCGAAAATGGCCAGCAGTTTGTAGTCTGGCACGCCGCCGGCGGCTATCCACAGCGCCCAGAGAGTGGGCCAGAGCAACAGGAGCGTGCCGATGGGCCTGTCGAAACGAATGAGATGCAGGTAAGCGCTGAGCCGTGAAGGGCTGTTCATCGAGCCTGGATCGCCTGAAGCCAAAAGCCTAGCTTACTGCGTTGCCGGGAGAATTGCAGTGCTTACCCTTCCGCGCTGGCTGCGATGCACCGGGAGTGTCGCCTGCCATGGCGTAAACGCTTTTAGAAAGACTTCGCTGACCAGCAGGGCATTGCCTGCCACATCGAATCGCGAGCGACGCCCCCACACCGGGCTGTCCTGTCGCAGGTCCGGATGCAGGTAGTCACAGTCGCCGGGCATATTCGCCAGCTCGAAGGGCGATCGCTGCATGTCGGCGTGACGGAAGAGAATGGCGCCCAGGGACTTATTCTGCAGACGCCGGAGATGTCCCAGGCTGCCCCCGAGGCTGGAGACGGGAAAGACACTGCGCGCGAACACCACGGGATGGTTTCCCAGCCAGAGCGCGACTTCGCGCACCAGCGCAAGCTGTCGCGGCGCTTCGCCCAGCAATCGCCGCTCCGACGGCAATGGCACATCCCATCGCTGGGACAGGCGCTGCACGCGAAACTCTCCCCGGCGCAGGCCGATCAAGCGCGCGGTAAGCGAGCCGTCATCAGTCAGCCACCGGCGGCAGCCCGGGGTGAGTGTGGCGCTGCTGAAATGCTTTTCGGTGCGCCAGCGCGGCTCCGTGACAATACGCCGCTGGTCGCGCCACGGTCGGTGCATTGGCCCGCGGGAGCCGGAAGCGCTTTGGGGGCTGTCGGGATCGGGGCGCAATGGCGGGGGCTCCTCCTAAACGTCGCGAGAATGCTTGATAGCCGCAATGCTTGCAAGTCTCACATAGCCTGCGAGCGCAGTAGCTACAGCCGCTGTAGCCAGAAAACTCTTGCACAATTGTGCCGCGACCCTATAGTGTTCTGTCTCAAATTTTGTCCCCCGTCCGGCCGTAGAGCCCCACCGAAGGCATGCCCTTGGCGTGCCAGCGTGCCCCGCCCGGAATCCTCGGGAACCCCTGGAATGATGGAGTGAAGCAGCATGAGTAAGTGGGAATGCATTGTTTGTGGCCTGATCTACGATGAGAAAGAAGGCTGGCCAGACGACGGCATTGCACCGGGAACCAAGTGGGAAGACGTGCCCGAAGACTGGCTGTGCCCTGATTGCGGGGTTGGCAAGGAGGATTTCGAGCTGCTGGAGGAGGCCCCGGTCGATGACACGCCACACCACGAAGAACCGGTGGTAGACCAGGTTCACGCGCCTGTGATTATTCTCGGTACAGGCCTTGCTGGCTACGGCGTCGCCAAGGAGTTTCGCAAGCACGATACCGAAACGCCGCTTATCCTGATTACCGCTGACGACGGACGCTCATACTCCAAGCCGATGCTCTCCACCGGCTATACAAAAGACACCAGCCCGACCGATCTCGTGCAACTGGATGCCGGCAGCATTGCGCGCCAGCTCAAGGCCAGTGTCTGGACCATGACCAAGGTGAATGAGATCGATACCGCGAATCAACTTCTCAAGGTCGGTGACGCCCAGAGCGCCGTGCACTACGGGAAGCTGGTGCTGGCCGTGGGCGCCGAGGTGATCAGCCCGCCGATCAAGGGCGACGGTCTGGAGCTCGTGTACTCAGTGAACGACCTGGCAGACTATGCCGATTTTCGCGCGGCGATCGAAAAAAATAGCGTGAAGAAAGTATGCATCATTGGTGGCGGGCTGATCGGCTGCGAATTTACCAACGACCTGCTCAACGGCGGCTTTGCCGTGGAGGTGGTGGACCCGCTCGGACACTGCCTGCCAACGTTGTTGCCGGAGGCCGCTGGCAGGGCGGTGCAGGCGGCGCTGGAAGAAAAGGGCGCACGCTTCCACTTCGGGCCGCTGGTCACCGAGGTGAACCTGTCTGGCGATGGTGTCGTGGTAAGTCTCAACAGCGGCGAGAGTATCGAGGCAGATATCGTGGTCTCGGCGGTGGGTGTGCGGCCGCGCACCGCGTTGGCGGCCGCGAGCGGCCTCGCCACCAATCGCGGTATTGTCACCAATCGGTTGCTGGAAACCAACGCGCCCAATGTCTACGCGATGGGCGATTGCGCCGAGGTTGAAGGCCATGTGCTGGTGTACGTTGCGCCCCTGATGGCGGCCGCCAAAGCCCTCGGCAGAACGCTCGCGGGTGAGCCCACGGAGGTGAATTATCCCGCGATGCCGGTGACCATCAAGACCCCTGCGTGTCCGGTGGTGGTGTCGCCGGTGGCGGTCGGCACGGACGGTGACTGGACGATTGAGCAGGACGGCAACAGCGTCAAGGCGGAGTTCCGCGATAGCAACGGCAAGCTGCTTGGTTTTGCCCTCACCGGCGACGCCACAAAGCAGAAAATTGCACTACAGAAGGAATTGCCGTCAATACTGGGGTGAGAAGGGAACTGGCTCGTCCTGGCCTGCGGGCGATTACACATTGGCGAAGCGCTCGCGGCCACCCGCCCAGCGCCTGATCAGCGCATCCACCCGCTCCGGGTGCGTGGCGCGAATGTGGCCTGCCATCGCCTGCACTTGGGGCAGTAGATCGCTGTGGCGGGGCAGTTCAGCGATACGAAACTCCATCAGACCGGTCTGGCGCGTGCCGAGCACTTCACCGGGCCCGCGCAGCGCCAGGTCCTTCTCCGCAATGTAGAAACCGTCATTACTCTCGCGCATGGCGCCCAGGCGTTCCCTGCCGTTGTTCGAGAGGGGCGTCTGATAGAGCAGCACGCAGTGACTGGCATCGCTGCCGCGCCCCACCCTGCCGCGCAGCTGGTGCAGCTGCGCCAGACCGAGGCGTTCGGGGTTTTCGATAATCATCAGGCTCGCGTTCGGTACATCGACGCCCACCTCGATAACCGTAGTCGCCACCAGCAGTGCGGTTTCCCCGGCCCTGAAAGCGAGCATTGCCTGTGCCTTGTCGGCGGCCTTCATGCGGCCATGCAGCAACCCGATACTGAGCTGCGGCAGTGCGCTGCGCAGTTCTTCCGCCGTTGCTTCGGCCGCCTGCGCCTGCAAGACGTCACTTTCCTCGATCAGGGTACATACCCAGTACGCCTGGCGGCCTATGGCGCAGGCAGCGGCTACCCGGCCAACCACTTCAGCGCGCCTGCTGCTGTCTACCAGTAGTGTGCCAACCGGTGTGCGACCGGGCGGCAGTTCGTCAATGACCGAACAGTCGAGGTCCGCGTAGGCCACCATCGACAGTGTGCGAGGAATGGGGGTGGCAGTCATTACCAACTGGTGTGGACGCCCGTCGAGGGCGCCTTTTTCGGTAAGCGTGAGCCTCTGGTGCACGCCGAAACGGTGTTGCTCATCCACGATTACCAGCCCGAGACGGGCAAAGCGCACATCCGCCTGAAAGAGTGCGTGGGTACCGACAACCAGATGCGCTTCACCGGAGGCCAGCCGCGCCAGCGCCGAGCTGCGCTTTGCACCCTTCAGCCGGCCGCTGAGCCACTCGAGTTTTATCCCCAGCGGTTCGAACCACGCCTGGAAGCTTTGCCGGTGCTGTTCCCCAAGCAGTTCAGTCGGTGCCATCAAAGCCACCTGAAACCCGTTGTCGATGGCCTGCAGGGCGGCGCCCGCCGCGATCAGTGTTTTGCCGGAGCCAACGTCGCCCTGCACCAGTCGCAGCATCGGTGTGGGCCGGCTGAGGTCGGCGGCCACTTCTGCCAGCACACGGCGCTGGGCACCGGTGGCGGCGAAGGGCAGTGTTGCGAGAAACTCTTCCAATATGCGCGGCCGCAGAGGCAGGGGCGGAGCGCCCTCGCGTTGTTGTTCCTCCCGCAGGCGCAATAGCGACAGGTTGTGCGCAACCAGCTCCTCCAGCGCGAGCCGCAGCTGTGCGGGGTGCGCGCCTTCGCTGAGCAACGCCAGGGGCGCATCGGGCGGGGGGGCGTGCAGGTAGTGCAGCGCTGCCTCCAGATCGTAGGTATAAGCCTGTGAAAGCGGCAGTAATTCTTCAACCTGTGCGCGACGCAGTCGGGCGAGGGCCTGTTCGCACAGGCTGCGCCACTGGTGCTGCGAGATGCCCGTCGTGGTGGGATAAACCGGTGTCAGGGCCTTTTCAACGGGAGCCGCATCGACTGACAGGTTCTGGTATTCCGGGTGATACATCTCCAGCCCCGAACTGCCGCGTCGCACCTGGCCGAAGCAGCGCAACCGGGCACCGGGCTGCAGGTTGTTTTTCTGCGCCGCCGAAAAATGAAAGAAGCGCAGCGTGAGGGTGCCGGAGCCATCCTGCACTCTCGCTACCAGGCTACGCCTGCGGCCGAAAACGATATCCGCCGCGCGCACTTCGGCCTCAATGACAAGATCCGCGCCTTCGCGGGCGGCGGCAATCGGTGTGATACGGGTGCGATCCTGGTAGCGCAGGGGCAGATGGAAAAGCAGGTCCTCCACATGTCGAATGCCGTAATCCGCCAGCGTCTGGGCAAGCTTTGGCCCTACTCCGCGCAGCTCGCGCACGTCGATTCGATTGAGCCCATCCACTGGTGTGCTATCCGGGTTTTACCGCACGGGCAATGATGTCGATTGCCTCGTGGCGCGGATAGCTGGCCCGCCAGGCCAGAGCGATGGTGCGTTTGGGCGCCGGCCGGGTGAAAGGACGCACTACCAGCGTCTTTTCACCGTAGGTTGCGACTTCTGCCGCGGAGGCGGGCAATACGGTAATGCCCAGGCCGCTGGCAACCATGTGCTTGAGCGTTTCCAGCGATCCCCCTTCCACCACCGCGTGCCCCTGACCGTGATCAGCCCGGATGGCCTGCTGTAGCCCCGGGCAGGCCTCCAGCACCTGATCACGAAAGCAGTGCCCCTCCCCCAGCAGCAGCACGCGGTGGTGCGCAAGCTCTGCAGGGTCGATGCGCTTGCGGGCGGCGAGCGCGTGGCCGGCCGGCAGAACAACCACGAACTCTTCATCGTAAACACGTTTGGCAACCACATCGGTTTCGGTGAACGGCAGCGCAATAAACACGGCATCGAGCTCGCCCCGGGCGAGCTTGCCGCGCAGGCTCGCAGTATAGTTTTCCTCGATGAACAGGGGCATCTTGGGAGCCAGCGCCTGCAGCCTGCTGACCAGCCGGGGAAACAGATAGGGGCCTACCGTGAAGATAGCCCCGACCGAGAGCATGCTGCCCAGGGGGTCTTTGCCCATCTCGGCAAGCTGCAGCAGGTTGTGCGTTTCCTTGAGCACGGTGCGCGCCTGCTCGACTACACGCTCTCCTGTGGGCGTGGTGCTTACCTGATGACGCGAGCGCTCGAAAAGACTGATGCCAAGTTCCGATTCAAGTTTTTTGATGGCGATGCTGAGCGTTGGCTGACTGACGTTGCATTGCTCTGCGGCCTTGCGAAAATGGCCTGTCTCGGACAGGGCCACAAGGTAGCGCAGTTCTGTTAGGGTCATGGCGGTGATCGTCTGGTGGCGGTGCGCATAGTGTAACCAGTGAGTGATGAGTTTATGAAGCGTCTGTCAGTATTGATGGTTGGCTGCGGCGAGATAGGGATTCGAGTGGGATCCAGCCTGTCGCAGCAGGGTTGGAAGGTTGCCGCAGTGCGGCGGGATACGACGAAGCTGCCTGCGGCCTTCATTGCGCATGCCGCGGATTATACCGTGCCGGGCAACCTGGATTTTGCCGAGGCGCTGGCGCCGGATTTTGTCGTCGCGACATTCAATCCGTTTGATCGCACTGTAGAGGGCTATCGCACTGGCTTTTATACCGCGATGCAAAACCTGCTGCGGGGGCTGGGTGGACATCGGCCACG
>TARA_R110002073_G_scaffold319392_4_pt1 | contig 16216 bp, 14 predicted proteins | sample TARA_R110002073 | Tara Oceans TARA_R110002073 (sample SAMEA4397174) | marine metagenome | biome: Polar Biome; feature: [DCM] deep chlorophyll maximum layer (ENVO:01000326); material: water (ENVO:00002006), including particulate matter (ENVO:01000060) such as... | depth 40 m
GCCAAAACAGATCCAAGTCAGGGTGGTCGGGGTTTATCTCTTTTCGGAGTGGAAACGGATGGTCGCGAAGGGTTCCGTCGAGGACGAAAATTGGAAAAGCTTGGCATGAAGGCTCAGGATACCTCCGAATTGTTTTTTGATGACATGAGGGTGGGAGCAGATGACCTTATTGGGAATGTTGAAGGGCAGGGATTTAGTCAGTTGATGAACGAGCTGCCTTGGGAGCGGTTGCTTCTAGGCATTATCGCTGTTGGCGCATCAACTTATGCTCTCAGGGAAACAGTTAATTATACAACAGACCGTAAAGCCTTTGGTAAAGCAGTTATTGATTTCCAGAATAGCCGTTTTAAGCTTGCTGAAGCGAAAACTAAAATTGAGATGCTTAAAGCTTTTGTAGAAAAAAGTATTGGAAAATTGTTAAAGGGTGAATTGAGCCCAAGTGAAGCTTCTATGGCCAAGTGGTGGGGTAGCCAGATTCAGAATGAGGTGGTTGATGAATGTTTGCAGCTTTACGGTGGTTATGGCTACATGATGGAATACCCTATAGCTAAACTATACGCTGACAGTAGAGTTCAAAAGATTTATGGCGGCACTAACGAGATCATGAAGGAACTGATTGCCCGAAACTTGCATGACTGATAGACAGAATTAGTTTCACTAGAAACTATTTTCTCATAAGATTAAGCCCAAATATTCTTACGGTCAGAGTGACGTATCAGAATATGAAAAAAAGGAATGCTTTGTGAGATTAATGAATTTGACCTCATTATGGTGACATGTATATGTATCACCTTAAAGTCTTACTTAGTCTGAAAGATAAAAAATATGGGTCCACTGGAAGGATTGAAAATACTTGAGTTTGCAGGCATTGGGCCTGGTCCTTTTTGTGGGATGATGCTGGCGGATATGGGCGCGGAAGTGCTGCGTATAGAGCGTCCAGTTGGCGTTGGGAATAAATCCCATGATGTGAATATATATAATATGGGTAAATTTGATATTATGAACCGCAACCGACGAGTTTTGCGGTTGAATATCAAATTACCTGAGGCGCAATCTGTTATTCATAAGCTAATCCGTGAAGCAGATGGTCTTTTTGAGGGGTTTCGTCCGGGGGTAATGGAAAAGCTGGGGCTTGGGCCGTCGGTATGTTTAGGCATTAACCCCCGAATTGTGTATGGTCGGATGACCGGATGGGGGCAGGAAGGTCCGTTGTCCAGCCTTGCTGGTCATGATGCTAATTATATTGGCTTGAATGGCGTGTTGGATTTGATTGGCAACAAGGGAGAAAAGCCGGTTTCTCCGCCCGCCTTGGTAGGAGACATGGGCGGCGGCGGCATGTTTTTGGCGTATGGTATGCTTGCTGGCATCATTCACGCTTCCCGCACAGGTGAAGGGCAGGTGGTGGATGCTGCTATTGTGGATGGCTCAGCTCTTTTATCAGCAATAATCTGGAGCTTTCGTGGCTTAGGTTTATGGGGACAGAGAGGAAATAATATTCTGGATGGTGGTGCACATTTCTATGGTACATACGAGTGTTCAGACGGAAAATATATTTCAGTTGGTGCTATTGAACCACAGTTTTATCAGATTGTTCTGGATAAACTTGGGTTGGCGGGGGATATGGACTTTGCTGCTCAGGTGAACCCTGCGCAATGGCCTCATCAGAAGGAAAAGTTGACTATTTTGTTTAAAACCAATACCCAAAATCACTGGGCGGGCCTGTTTGAGGGTACAGATGCCTGTGTCTGGCCAATCTTGAGTGGTGATGAGGCACTAGAGCATCCTCAAATCAAGGCAAGGAAGACATTCATTGAGAAAGATGATGTTATTCAGCCTGCGCCCAGTCCTCATTTCAGCAGGACACCTGGAGGGGTAAAGCATATGGCGGGAGGTTTGGAAGAGAAAATGGAAGATATTTTGAAGAGCTGGGGTCTATCGGAAACCGAATATAGCGATTTGCATAATGCAAGCCATCGGGAGTAAATTCGTATATCAAGCAGTAAATAGGGAGAAAATATTATGAGTGCTTATTTTAGTCTATCAAACATTTTAGTGCGCCTGTCGGTGATTCAGGGGGAACGCCTAGCCACAATATATGGTGAACGGAAACATACATGGGCAGAGCTTCAGGACAGGGTGACAAGACTGGCGGGTGGATTGGTCGGACTTGGTATTAAAAAGATGGATATTGTAGCTGTTTTAGCGGAAAACTCGGATCGCTATTTTGAAATTTATTTCTCTCCGAACTGGATAGGTTCGGTTCTTGCCCCTCTAAATAACCGGTGGTCTTTCAAGGAGAACCTATATGCCTTGCAGGACAGTGGCGCAAAAGTTCTTTTTTTTGACGGTACTTTCATGAAGGTAGCTGAGCAGTTAAAAGACAGTGATGACCATTCCCTTACGCATTTTATTTATATAGGAGAAGGGGATTGCCCATCATGGGCGCATGACTATGAGACTATAATTTTAGAAAACCTACCTGCCGTTCAGTTTCAGCCCAAGGGAGATGACATGGCTCTTCTGATGTATACTGGAGGCACTACAGGAAGCCCCAAGGGTGTGATGCTGTCACATATGGGGATGTGGTCCTGTTATGTAAGTCTCGTTCATCATGCAAAATATAATGAGCACGATCGGTATCTGCATGCGGCACCTATGTTTCACGGAGCGGATCTTGGAATATCCATTGCGACTGTTATTGCTGGTGCCACTCAGGTCTTTATCAACCACTTTACTGTTGATGGCGTGCTGGAAGCCATTGCCAACCATAGAGTTACCCAAATTCTTTTGGTGCCAACTATGGTCAAAATGTTGCTCTCGGGTGGGAAGGTGGCAACAACGGATGTTTCTAGCCTGAAACAATTGATATACGGGGCATCCCCTATGGCGGAAGGTGTGCTGTTGGAATGTATAAAACAGTTGCCGAAGGTGGATCTGATTCAAGCTTATGGACAGACAGAGCTTTCTTTGTTAGCAAGCACGTTATCCCCATCGGATCATACCCCAGGTAATAAACGTTTGCGCTCTGCTGGGCGGCCCTGTTTGTGTGTTACTATGAGGATTGAAGATGAAGAGGGAAATATTTTGCCCTCAGGAGAGGTGGGGCAAGTGATGGTGCATGGCCCAAATGTGATGCTCGGATACTGGAATAAGCCGGAGATCACAGCGGAGACCCTTAAAGATGGCTGGATTGGTACAGGGGATGCGGGGTATTTGGATACGGATGGCTATCTATACCTTGTGGATCGTATTAAGGACATGATTGTCTCTGGAGGAGAAAATGTTTTTTCAGCTGAGGTTGAAAGTATAATATCTTTGTATCCGGCGGTGGCCGATGTTGTCGTTCTCGGTATCCCAGATGAAGAGTGGGGTGAGGCAGTTCATGCGTTAATAATTTTGAAAAAAGATAAACCAGCGACAGAAGAAGAAATTATTAATCACTGTAAGGAATATATTGCAGGTTATAAATGTCCACGTCGAGTTGACTTCCATACCGAACCATTCCCTGTTTCTGCGGCTGGAAAAACGCTGAAGGCAGAACTTAGGAAGTTATTTTGGCGGGAGGGCGACCGGCATATTAACTAATAGGTGAATTGAAAAATTCTACTTGGTTATTAGAATGTTTGAGATTTCTTTTATAATGAATCTTGCGCCCATAGAAGTATTAAAACCAGTTGAGTAAAATGGAATGTATTTATGAGCTTACTATCTACCGATATTGTATCTGAAAACATAGAATCTGTAAAACTTATATTATCAATTCCGCAGGTTCAGCGCCTGAAGTTACGTCTTTTGGAAAAACAAGATGGTTATTTGGTTCTTGAGATGCCCTTTAATTCTGAGCTGGAATCTATTCCAGGTAGTGGACTTGTGGCACATGGGGCAATCATGACCGTATTGGACACCGCATTGGGAGTGGCAGTTTGTGATCAATTTAAATTTACACGGAGTATTGCAACCTTGGATTTGCGCGTAGATTATTTTGAAAAACCGAAAGCCTTTTCGTCTATTATTGTTAAAACGCGCTGCCTTAAAGTCACAAATCAGATAGTGTTTGTACAGGGAGATGTTTATTGTAAAGATTGGCCTTCACCTGTTGCACACGGTGTTGCAACATTTTCTCATTCTGAATTGCCCTGCCAATGAGTGCCCTACAAGAATATACGAAGGAAGTGAGGCATATCTCATGATTTTTGACTTTCTTAGCCAAATGAAAGACAGGAAGACGTTCGATGAAAGTCTTGATATCAGCCCTTATTTAAAAATGATGGATTTCAGACTTAAGCGACAGAATGAAATTCTGATTACCGTAATGAAATTTCATTCTGACTTGATGGGGACCCCAGTTCCTCCGGCTCTGCATGGTGGTACAGTCGCATCAATATTGGAAATATCAGCCACCATGCAACTGATTTGGGATATGGATATGGCCAAAGATGTATTTATTATTCCCAAGACTATAGATATTACGGTTGATTATTTAAGGCGTGGTAAACCGGAGGATACTTTTGCCCAAGCCAGAGTATTCAGAAGGGGTAGACGCTTTGCTACGCTTCATGTTAAAGCTTGGCAATCTAACGCCAAGAAGCCCATCTCTACGGCGGTATTACATTTTCAATTAGTTGATTAAACAATAGCTATATATGAAAAATAAATTTAGTAATATGACCGATAAACCCTAAAATTTACAGATCATGCCCAAGACTGAGATAGAATACAAGCTTGACTCATCGTTATATTTGATGTGAACTAATGTTTTTGGAATTTTGAAGACTAGAGTCAAGTGGGTGTATATGAGTGAGATAAAGTGGCACAAGAAAGTTAAAAATTCAGCAGAACAGCAGCATATGAAAAGGGATGCTCTTCTCGACGTAGCTGCAGATTCTTTTGTTGTTTATGGCTATCGTGGGACATCTTTGGATCAAATAGCCAAAACTTTGAATGTTACAAAAGCAGCCCTATATTATTATGTGAAGAACAAAGAGGATATCTTTTTTCAATGTATTTCTATATCAATGAGAAAAGTTATAGAATGTGCTGAGAATGCACAATATAATGGGGAAAATGGCCTAGATAAATTGATTTTCTTTTTCCAGGAATATGCAGAATTATCAGTTAATCGATATGGTTCATCGCTTATTCTTGAAGGTGAGCGTTCTCTCAATAGCCAAAACAAGGCCGTTATCAGGACAAAGAAACTTGAAGCTCAGAAGTACTTGGTTAATATCATTGATGAAGGTATTGCAGATGGTTCAATAAAAAACTGCAATACCAAGTACGTAGCAGTACTTTTATTTTCTGCGTTCAACCTAATGCATCAGTGGTACCGGCCAGATGGAGGGATGAGCCCCAGAGATTTGGCAAATGAGATATTAAAACCTGTCATTACAGGTTTAAAGACCATTCAGGAATAAGTGTTTAAACATTGCCGGAAACCACTCTAATCTTAAAAACCATGTTGAGAGTGAAGCGGTATCTGATTCTCAAAATTACTATAAAACTAGAAAGTATCCAAAGTAAAATAAATAGAAATGTTGGGTTAATTCTAGGCTATACCTATAAGTCTTTCCTAGATTTTTTTAGCTGTTGTTGAGAAAGGGCTTTTTTAAGGATCTTATAGGATGGTGATTTTGTATTCCAAGTATAACAAGAGTTATCAAGAAAGTTGCAGCCTGTTTCCTGTTTTTGTCTATTATAAGCCGTTTGAAAAGCTGAGGCAGCCATTATATCAATTAAAACATTAAGGTGGGTGCAACCCTCGGCCCTTGGAATGCGATCCCGTAGCTGGATCTTTAAATTTTTTTTAGTGTCAATTCCGATTAAATTATCATAGGTGCCTGAGTAAGGTACGATACAGGATTTGTCTGGCAGAGCATCGTAATCAACCGTCAGTTTTTCTATGATCATGTCTTCTGAGAGGGTCATTATGGATTGTATGGAATGGAGAGGTGTTCCTTGAGGTTTGAAATTGCCGTTTAATAAGGTAATTGCCTCAGTGCGGGTATCCACCAGTGTTCCTTCAATCTCTAATCCTCCATTCTCACATTCATACCCTTTAATACATATTGTTCTCTGATTTATGAATTTCCGAGTAGTTGGTTCTGATTTTTTCACGTGTTTTCCTTTTTGGCGTTGAGTTTATTTTTTATTGATTCAGATGAATGATCTGATTTTATTTCTTGGGTTGGAGTTGAGGGCACTTCATTGGCTTTCCCGCTCATTATGTGTTTCCGAAAAAGGTATGTCTAATCGCATAGTATCCTTTTTGTCTTTAATGAATAATAATTATGTTTGACATTTTACTTACCGGTAAGTAAAATGTCAAACATATGAATGATTAGTATGGAATTAAACGTTATTAAAATTAGTAGAGAAAAATAATTATGTCAGAATATAAGGCCATTAAGCAAGAAACTAAAGGCTCAACCATGTGGGTGCGATTGATGCGACCAGTGGCAATGAATTCCTTAAATCTGGCTATGCTTGAAGAACTAGAAACTGTTTTTTCTGAAGCTTCAATCAATAATGAAATTCGTGTTATTGTTTTGACGGGTGTCGGCGCGGCTTTTTGTGTAGGTGCTGATTTAAAAGAAATAATGGGTTCTCTTGGTAATAGCAACGGGGATGGTCCAGACTTTCTTGATAGGGTGGCAAATCTTTTTTCAATGATCAGAAATTGTCCAAAGCCTGTGATAGCTGGTCTAAATGGCTTTACCATGGCTGGGGGGCTGGAATTGACTATGTGTTGTGATATAGTAATTGCAGCGGAAAGTGCTAAAATTGGTGATGCTCATTCAAATTTTGGGGTTTTTCCAGGAGCTGGTGGAGCGGCTGTGTTGCCAAAGCGTGTTGGAGCGTCAAATGCGAAATATATGCTTTTTACCGGTAATAATTTTTCTGCTGAAACAATGAAATTGCAGGGCCTCGTTCAGGAAGTGGTTCCTGATGACGAGCTTGAGAGTTTTATTAGTGAACTCGCGAATAATCTTGCAAGAAAGAGTCCTTTAGTCCTGCATCAAATGAAAGAAGTGGCGAATGCTTCTTTGGAAATGTCAGAAAAAGGAGCGCTTCTGTTTGAGCTTAAGACCCTTCGTAATCATTTTCACTCATATGACTTCAAAGAAGGATTAGCGGCGTTCAATGAAAAAAGAATTCCGAATTTCAAAGGGTGCTAAAAATAAACATTAATTTTCAAAAGAGTAAAATTTGATGAGGCCTATTGATTTTTTTGATAACGGTTGTGACTTAAACCCCGAAGCTGTGTGTTTCGTTCAAGATGATACCGAACGAAATTACAGCTACGCAGAAATTCGTGAGATCACGGTGCGTGTGGCGAATGGGTTGATAAAAAGTGGATTCAAAAAGGGAATGCGTGGTGCGGTATTGAGTATCAATGATCCTATTGCTTTTACTTGCGCCTTGTCATTTTTGCGGGCAGGGCTTGCTTGGGTACCCATTAATCCTAATAATGCTCTTGAAGAAAATATTTTTATAATGGACGAGTTCGGTTGCGAGGTGTTGTTTTACCACAGTATTTTTGAGAAATATATTCCAGCTATCAAAAAACAAGTGGCTGGCATTAGGCTCTTTGTATGTATTGATAAGATAAGTGAGCATTCCCCTTTTTTCAGTGATTGGGTGCAAGAATACCCCTGTGATGAAGTGAGTGTTGAGGATAATCCAGATGACTTAATGGCTATTATGCCAACGGGAGGCACTACGGGGCTGCCAAAAGGCGTTCGACATACCAATCGCAGCATGAGTGCTATGATAATGTCTCATTTGGCGGTTACCTTTTATGATGAAATTCCGCCTGTTTACTTGGCGGCTGCTCCGATGACACATGCTGGTGGATATATATGTTTTCCAATATTGGCTCGTGGTGGTAAAATTGTGGTTCAGTCAAAAATTGATCCAGATCCATTTCTAGCAGCGATTCCAAAACATCGTGTTACCTCATTGTTTTTACCGCCTACAGTTATTTATGTATTTTTGAATATGCCTACTATCAAGAAAATCGATTTCTCCTCACTGAAATATTTTATCTATGGTGCGGCTCCAATGTCTCCAGATAAGCTAAAAGAGGCCATGGATATTTTCGGCCCTGTTATGATGCAAATGTTTGGTCAAACTGAATGTTGTTTCCCAATAACTTATCTGCCGCCGGAAGATCATGTTAAGGCTATTGAATCTGGCGATCATACAATTTTGGCAAGCTGTGGAAGAGCTGCGCCATATTCCCATCTTGCCATAATAGATGAAGAAGGCAAACTTTTGAACATCAAAGAGGTAGGAGAGATTGTTGTCCGAACTCCAATGGTCATGAGTGGATATCATAAAAACCCTGAATTATCTGCAGAGATTTCCGCTTATGGCTGGCACCACACTGGCGATGTGGGGTATCGAGACAAGAATGGCTATTTCTATATTGTAGATCGTAAGAAAGATATGATCATATCTGGTGGTTTTAATATCTTTTCCACAGAAGTGGAGAGGGCTGTCATGTCCAATCCTGCAGTTAAGGATTGTGCCGTGATTGGTATTCCTCATGAAAAATGGGGTGAAGCCGTCAAGGCTGTAGTTGAGCTTCGCGAAGGATGCTCAGTAACTGAAGAAGAGCTTATTAGATTATGTAAGGAAATTGTTGGTAGCGTTAAAACTCCAAAATCAGTGGATTTCGTTGATGAATTACCTAGAAGTGCCAATGGAAAAGTCCTGAAAAAGAATATCCGCGCAAAGTTCTGGCCTGACACAGGCCGTAAAGTTAACTAGCCCTCTTATTCGAGTATGGTTCATCCAGCCTGTAAATGGATCTTGTTTTATATGTTAATCTATTTATTCGGAGAATTGAAAATGCAAAAAATCTATGTTGTTGGAGTTGGAATGACACCGTTTGGAAAATTACCTGACTGTACCATTAAATCTCTGACGAGAGACTCCGTAACGGAGGCGCTATCTGATGCGGGCATTGCTGTCGGAGATATACAAAGTGCCTATTTTTCAAACGCAACCCAAGGTCATATGGAAGGTCAAAATTTTATTCGTGGTGAAATCGCATTGCGGGATATGGGCTTTGAAAGTATTCCTATGATGAATGTGGAAAATGCCTGCGCAAGTGGGGCATCCGCTTTTAACTTGGCGGTTCAGTATTTGCGTGCCGAGGAAGGTGATATAGCATTGGCTGTTGGTGTAGAGAAAATGTTCAGCACAGAAAAGGCCAAAATGTTCAGCGTTTTTGACAGCGGGTGGGATATTTCCACTGTTGACGAAAATACAAAAAAACTTTTGAGCTTAGGAGAAGGCGTTGAGGTACCAGAAGGTACAACATCCTTAAAACCCTACAGCCTTTTTATGGATGTCTATGCTGCATTTTGTCGGTTTCATATGAAACGGTTCGGGACAACATCTCGTCAAATTGCTGCCATCGCCGCCAAGAACCATACTCATTCAGTACATAATGAGAAATCTCAATACCGTGTTCCTTATACGATCAAGGAGATTATGTCTGCGCCACCAATAACATATCCTCTGACTTTACCAATGTGCGCCCCAATAAGTGATGGTGGATCAGCGGCGATTTTGTGCTCGGAGAGTGGGCTCAAACGTCTTGGAATAGACGTTAATCGGGCGATTGAAGTTAAGGCCACTATTATCCAAACTGGTTCAAACAGGGATGTGGAAGCTGTTGAAAAACATGTAACTGCCCTTGCCGCTAAACGCGCTTACGAATATGCTGGTGTAGGTCCAGAAGATATGAATGTTGCAGAGGTGCATGATGCTACAGCCATGGGAGAGCTTATTCAGTCAGAAAATCTTGGCCTAGTTGCGTTTGGTGAAGGCGGGGCAGCAGCAGAATGTGGAGATACATCACTGGGTGGGCGCATTCCTATTAATCCATCGGGGGGGCTCGAATCAAAAGGGCATCCCATTGGTGCTACGGGACTGGCTCAGGTTTACGAATTAGTTGCCCAATTACGGGGAGAGGCTGGTAAGAGGCAGGTTGAAGGTGCGCGTTTCGCTATCGCTGAAAATGGTGGTGGCCTTTATGGCATAGAAGAAGCCGTGGCCTCAGTAATAATTCTCGGCAAATAAAGAAAAGGAATACATATAATGTTTAGGACAGAAGAACAAAGTATGGCTGTCGATGGCCTTCGTCGTTTTCTTGATAAGGAAATTGAACCCGAATTCCGTATCCATGGCGAGGGTAAAATCCCTCGGGATAAAATGCAGAACTGGATGGAAAGGCTATCTGAATTTGGTCTTACTTGTGCGCCCTTCCCTGAGACATATGGCGGGTTAGGCATGGACTGGTTTACTCATATATTGCTTTGGGAAGAAGTGGCCTACAGCTCTTTGGATATTGCGTTACCCATCATTATTAATGCGGTTGGTGCGGATGCGCTTATCATGCATGCACCAGATCATTTGAGGGACAGATATGTGCCTGGTCTTTTAGCGGGCAAATTATTTCTCAGTGTTGGAATATCTGAGCCAAACGTGGGTTCCGATGTAGCAGCAGTAAAAACCAAAGCCATTAGGGACGGAGATCATTGGGTGATTAATGGAGAAAAAACCTGGATTTCTAATGGCGAATATTCAGACATATTTATGTGTACTTGTAAAACTGAGGAAGGCCTAACTCATATATTGATAGACCGGGAAGAGCATGGATATGAAGTGCATGATATAAAGAAAATGGCCTTGAACGGTCAGTCAACGGCTCAAATCTTTATGACGGATGTTCGCGTACCTGTGACTAATACGATTGGTGATGTCGGGCAGGCACTCAAGCAAACCCTTGTTCTTTTTGAGCGGGCTCGCTGTCATATGGGCCTGTGGGGCGTATCTCTGGCTCGTCGTGCCATGGATGAAGCTATTAAATATAGCCAAACTCGTATCCAGCATGGCAAACCAATTGCGGGTCACCAGTTAATTGCTGATAAATTAGCTATTATGGCAACAGAAATTGATGCAGGTCGCCTTCTCATTCACCGGGCAGCATCAATGATTGATGCGGGCATCCGGTGTGATAAAGAGTGTGCTATGGCCAAATGGTACGGCACTGAATTGGCAGTAAGAGCCACAAGGGATGCCTTGCAAATTCATGGAGCCAACGGTGTTACCAAGGAATTCATTGTGGAGCGGCTAGTAAGAGAGGCTCTCATTGGCCCCATTCCTGATGGCACTACAGAAATTCAAAAATTGTTGATTGCCCGTATTTTAACTGGCGTTCAAGCCTTTCATTAAAGACGTAATAAGTTACAAAGGAAATATAAATGAAAATTGATGGAAATGTTATCGTTGTCACTGGTGGGGTTTCTGGCCTTGGCCAGGCCGCAGTGCGTTACCTCCATGCCCAAGGAGCAAAGGTTGCAGCCTTTGATTTAAATGATGGTGCTGGTGCAAAACTTGTGGAAGAACTAGGCGAGGGAAGATTTTTGTTTTGCCATACCGATGTAACTTGTGAAAAATCCGTAGAAAGGGCTATTGAAGAAGTAACAATTTTTTTTGGTACTATTCATGCCTGTATTAACGCAGCAGGCATTCCTGCGCCTTGCAAAATTTTGGAGAAAGACGGGTCTGCAGTTTCTTTGGCAAAATTTACGAAGGTCGTTGATGTCAATTTGAACGGTGTTTTTAATGTTATGAGTAAATGTGCGGCCGTTATGGCTAAAAATGATCCTCAAGATAGTGAAGAACGTGGCGTGATTATAAATATTTCTTCCGGAGCGGCCTTCGAAGGGCAAATTGGGCAATGCGGCTATGCATCATCCAAGAATGGTGTCATCGGCCTTAATATGCCCGCATCTAGGGAGCTTGGAAGATATGGCATTCGCGTAAACTCTATAGCTCCTGGGTTATTTGGTACTCCAATGGTTGAATCATTGGGGGATAAAATTGTTCAAAGTCTAACTAGTATGGTTGAGGCCCCAAAACGCTTGGGTAAAATGGACGAATTTGCTCATTGCTGCCAATTTATTATTGAAAATGGTTATATTAACGGGACAACTATCCGCATAGATGCAGCAACTCGTCTCAAAGCGAGTTAGAAGAAAAGAAAGAGAATTCTTGTCATTCTTCCTCTTCATTGGTCATCTTGGCTAGGTTCTTTTAAGTTTGGGCTGGCTTGCCACCATAATAAAAGCCTGCTTTACGTTTATAACTATCAGAGCCTTGATGCCCTCCCCTTCACGCAAGTCGAGCCACACGGTTCAGGCAACAGGTCTCGCCGACAGATCGTAGGAGGCCACACGTAAGTTTGCGCTAGCCATAAACACATCTTGGTGCGCCTTGATAAAGGCGTACTTCACCCCATAATTTCTGGGCAAGCTCTTGCGAAGTACGCCGTTGCCCTTGTTTAGATATAGCTAAAACGCCTACTGCGTGAGCATACTTCTCTGTATCGCGAGCAGTTAAGCCACTTCCTGGACTGGATAACAGCTACGCTCTGTGACCTGTGCAACAGCATCACGCTTGAACTCTTTTGTGTAACGACGACATGATAGCATAATATACTAACTCCCTGCTTACAATTTCTAACTTGCAAGACGTCAACAAATCTAGGGATCTACAAAAAGTGGTGGCCTTAATTCATCGGACAGGTTTACAGTTCAGTTAAGCTTGCCTATGTAGGAGGTTGTCCAGAATAATATCATGAGGAAAGAGACAGTCCGTGAAAAGGTAGGTTTGCATAAAATACATTTGCAATACGGGCCGTGTTAGTATCCGACCACCCTTTATTATTGAACCTGAACAGATAGGTGGGGATTAGCTCTGCTTGACAAGCATAGGACATGAAAAAGAAGTTGACAGCGCATATGAAAAACAAGATACACCTCATTGCGCTGCCAGATTCTTCAGGTAATTAGGCCTAGTTCAATTTGTAGTTTGCTTGCACAGTATTTTAGAAATTAAAGCGCAGCTCCACTCCATAGCGACGCCCCTCCTTCATTGGTGATAAGTATGAACCACCTAAACTAGCAAATGGCATAGGACTTACTCCGCCTAAGAAAGCAGTATTTGTCAGATTTTTACCATAAACAGACAGAGACCAGTTACTATCGGCATGCTCGTAAGTTAGGCCTGCATTCACCAAATCATATGAGTTGAACAGAGCATTATTCCGATCATTCATAGCAGCAGATGAGCGGTACGCATAATCAGCACGGGCTACCAAAGTTCCCTTGCTCAGCTCAATATCATAGGTAACGCCAAAATTCAGCGTCCAGTTAGCCAGACGCGGTAAGCGCAAATCAAAATCTGTTTGATCAATGATACCATCACCAGACAAATCGACTAATATATCAGTATATTTGAAGTCCAGATAACCAACAGAAGCGTTGATTGCGAGTGCGCTATTAACCAATATAGTAGTGTCAACTTCCAATCCTTTAATCTCGCCGGATGCTGTATTGGCAATGTCCTGAAATATACCAATCACTGGGTGAGACAGGTTCACTTCACGTTGCATATTATCTATTTTATTGATGAATATGGCGCCATTAAAACGAACACGATTATCCATAAGCATTGATTTTACACCTAGCTCAAAACTATCCACACGTTCGGGGTCAAACGCTGCGAGATCAGGCCGTGGTGATCGGAAGTTATAGCCACCAGCCCGGTAACTACGTGCAAAGTGACCATAAACAGACATATCCTCTCCAACTGCCCATTTCAAGCCTAATTTCGGCGACCAATTAGTCCATTTTTTATCACCGTCATTTCCAGTGCCGCACACCAACTCAATAGTACATGAGCCCAGCGGATGAACTGATGCTTCTTTTTTCTCATCAGAGTAACGTAGTCCAGCCTGTAGTACCAAATTGTCACTCAGGTCAATATAGTTATTTACAAATATGCCCAAGGTTCTGTGGTTCTGCACACCGCCGCCACCAATTTGGATTGTATTGAATATAAGATCGCGTGTTTCTTCATAGTCTAGATCTGCTTCATAATAATACAGTCCAGAAGTTAATTCCCAACCAGTCATCATCATGCCACTATAACGCAGTTCATTAGAGACTTGTTTATGCTGGACATTGGTCCCGATGTCGAAAAGGTCAAGCGCTGTACTATCAATATCTCCTAAAGATTTATTGGACAGCTTACGGTATCCAAAAATATTAGTAATGCGGCCGTTTCCTACATCCCAGTTTGATTCCATAGTAACCTGATTCCATAGCAGATCAACGAAGCCTGGGTTGTTGATAACAGTCTCAATTTTCTTACTTGGTGCTAGAGGTGTAAAGCCTGCAGAAGCTTGAGTAACCGGACCATCCCCTGTCATATCTCCATGATCCCAGATAATGGTTACTTCTAAGGATTCACTAGGGGTTAATACGACTATTGGGCGTATAATAATTGTTTCTTCCTTACCAATATCACGTCCTACAGTCAGGTTTTCAAAATAACCATCATCTTTTTTATACTGAACTGAAACTTTAGCTGCTATTTTATCTTCTACAAGAGAGCCTTGAACAGAAAGTGCCGCGGTATATTGCAGCCCAGTTTCAATGCCAACTTTACCTTTGACCGATGTTTCGCCATTCGGGCGTGCGCTTCTCAGAAGAACCGCACCTGCGGACACATTACGTCCAAAAAGAACCCCTTGAGGACCTTTGTGAATTTCAATAGATTCAATGTCGAACACATCAGTAATTACGCCGTATGTGGTACCCAAGTATATGCCATCAACAAACACGCCAACAGTCGGATCAACTGAAGGAATAGAGCTATTGATTCCCTGTCCGCGCATAGTGAAATTTGCCACACCCGGAGATGTTCCTGGGCCATCTAATTGAACATTTGGTGTTGTCATTGTCATATCTTCAAGTGTGATCACTTGGCGAGCTTCCAATTGAGAAGCACCAAAAGCTGCAACCTGCCCCGGCACGCTTTGTGCGCTTTCAGCCGAAGAGCGCTTAGTACCATAAACCCGAACTTCTTCTATAAGTTCCATGGCACTTGATTTTTTATTAGTAGGCGTGTCCTCCTCTGCTATGACGCTTGAGTGAACCATCATGACAAGTAAGCTCGCGCTACTCATCACTTTACATATATTTGAAATTCTATTCTCTATCTTCATATTAGCACTCCCTTTTAAAACCTTTTAATTATAACGAAAACTTCATTAATACCTCATATTATCTTAATATAAAGTCTATGTAAAATTCATTATGTTGAAGTATCATTCCTTTTTTTCATACTTCGAAACAAAAGATCCCCTAACCGACTCTTTCAAAGTAAACTGAAAAAAACAAAACTACTTATTTTGATTAAAGATTTACGCCACGAGTGGTATTACCAAAGGGAGGCGCTCTACGCGACATCGTGTGCGTAACAATTTATCGGGTACGCCGGATTTTTGCCCGCTTGTATATCGTACAGAAAAAATAGATCAATTTATTGGAGCAAATTTGTCTGAACGAGCACAAGAAACAGTAGGTGCTTTATCGGCTGATATTTTGGCACGCGCTGCGGCTTTCTTGTTGCTTAGAGATTCCAAGTCAAGCTATGCCATTGAAGGAGAAGCCCCACCGCATAGTAGAATTCAACGCTGGGGACGTGCAATAGGTGAAGCAGGAAAGCAACCGCTAGACCAGCAGGAGCTTTTGCGACTTCAAGATATTGTCATGGGTGATGCCAAATTTATCAAGATGGGTTTTCGCGATGAGGGTGGGTTTATTGGGGAGCATGAACAAGGTACGCGTATGCCGTTACCCGTTGAATCCATCACCTTTAATTAACGGGGGCATTACTTGGTCACTTCGACAGGATGAAGTTGCTACAAAAATTGAATGTTCAAATTGAACTCTCTGGGAGAAAAATGATGCTATTTCCGGTATTTTAATGACAATAAGTTTTGCAATAAATCTATTATTTTCAATAGTTTGACTTTGTCAACAACGACCTTACCAACGTTTAGTTCGGGTCCAAGACTAAATAGAAATAGTTATATTCAAGCTATCATTTCCATAATACTGCTTCCGTGGTTGCGTGTCCCCGCAACCAAAGATTAGCCAGTAAGTTCAATCACTTGCTGGCTTTTTTGATTCCAAAGACACCTCCCCAAAACCCCCGCTGGGCACCAATTGGGCAACATCTCAAATCCATCTTCAGCCATCTTGTCGCACGGGGCAATGGGTGTGAATAAATTGTCTTTACAATGTATGCGTCCGGTTAGAGACACCGTTTTTTTCTTGATCAGGCGTTA
>TARA_R110002073_G_scaffold72992_4_pt1 | contig 16213 bp, 14 predicted proteins | sample TARA_R110002073 | Tara Oceans TARA_R110002073 (sample SAMEA4397174) | marine metagenome | biome: Polar Biome; feature: [DCM] deep chlorophyll maximum layer (ENVO:01000326); material: water (ENVO:00002006), including particulate matter (ENVO:01000060) such as... | depth 40 m
GATCCAACATTCGGTTTGTTGATGATCGAAAAGGTGCGTGAAGAAATTGAATTGATGCCCGACCAAGTCGAGGCGCTCAAGAAGGTTCGCGAAGATGGCGGTGAGCGTGGGCAGCGTCCCGACTTCGATTTCCGTGAAGCAAGTGAAGAGGAACGCGCTGAATTCTTCAAGAAGATGCAGGAAGAGCGTAAGGAACGCAGTGCGAAATTGCGTGAACAACTCGAAGAGGTTCTGCTGCCAGGACAGCTTTCGCGTCTGAAAGAGATCTCGATCCAGGTTCAAGGCGTCGCAGCTCTGGGTAACGAAGAGGTTCAAAAAGAGTTGAAGATTACTGACGCTCAGAAGAAGGAATTGGAAGAGGCTCGCGAGAAAATCCAAACCGAGATGCGTGAGAAAATGCGAGAGTTGATGGCTTCGGGTGACCGCGACAAGATGCGTGAAGCATTCGGTAAGGTTCGCGAAGATGTCGAGACTCAAGTGTTGGCGGTGTTGACAGCCGACCAAAAAGCAGCCTTCGAGAAGATGAAGGGCGAAAAATTTGAGATGCCGGAAGGTGTGCAAGGCGGAATGCGAGGTGGGGCTCGCGGTGGCGCACAAGGTGGTGATGGTGGACGTGGCGGTTTCGGTCGTGGTGGAGACCGCGGTGGTGATCGTGGTGGCCGCGGCGGAGACCGTGGCGGCCGTGGCGAACGGTCCACTGATTCCGAAAACTGATTTATAAACGCCGGGCAGGTCGGTTGTGATCTGCGTAGCGTTTGGAAAACGTAAGCTTCGGTTGCCGGCGAAGCGCTCCGTCGCGCCGATAGGGGCAGGCTCTGAGACATCAGAGTCTGCCCCGCTTTCGTTTAGTAACGAGGTTGCCCTTCGCCGCTGTGAAGGCGAACGCGGGAAGCTAGGCGTCCGCCACACTGCCGGCATTTGATCGCTGCGCCGTGTCATTGCTGCGGTCGCTCGGCCGCCAATCGACGAGATGGATTTCCACTTTTCGGAAACCGCGGAATTCGTTGATCACCGGCCGGTAAGCAATTTCGATCGGTCCCTTGCACTCGTTCAGTGCGTCGCACCAATCGCCGGCGCTAAAGGCGACGCCGCGGATCGTTTTCACGCCTTGTCGCAGCTTGACGCTCAAGTGGCGATCACCGCCTCCCATTCGGCGGGCCGGTTCATCGAGTTCGATGTTGCCGCAAAATAGCGTCGGGCGTGGGTTGCCGGCGCCAAACGGAGCAAGAGTTTCAATCTGTTTGACCGTTTCCAAATTCAGTTGCCCAAGCGATGCCTCCGCATCGATTACGATCTCGGGCACAATGTCTCGCTCGGACCATTGCCGAGCAACCGCTTCGCAAAAATCGCCACGAAACGCATCGATTTGGTCTTCTTCGATCGTCAATCCCGCAGCCGCTTTGTGGCCGCCAAATTTGACCAGCCGCTCACTGCAATCGCTAAGCGCTTCGTGCAGATCGATCCCGGTGCCGCCAACACGACCCGAGCCAACCGCTTGCGTTTTTCCTGTCGCGTCGAGTGAAAGGATTAGCACGGGTTTGGCGTGTTTTTCCGCCAAGCGGCCTGCGACGACGCCGATCACGCCCGGGTGCCAGCCGACTCCGCCCAGTACAAGTGCGGCATCCGCTTCGACATCAAATTCTTCTTTGGCCTGCTTTTGGGCAGCCAAATAAACGCTCCGCTGTAATGTGTCGCGGTCGTTGTTCAGTTGGTGGATATATTCGGCAAGTGCCTCGGCTCTTTCTCCGCCCGGCGTCGTCAGTAGTTCGACCGCGAGTTGGGCTTGGCCGAGTCGTCCGGCTGCGTTTAGCCGCGGTGCAATCGTAAATGCGATGCTGTCGGATGTGACTGAGGACGCTTGATCGACCTTGGTGATCTTCATCAGTTCCGCGAGTCCGGGAAGCGGTTGGGCGCGAAGCGTTTTTAGCCCGTGTTCAACCAGTACGCGGTTTTCGTCCAACAGCGGAACCACGTCCGCGACTGTCCCGATCGCGGCCAATGCAATCGACTGCATCAAGTAGCGACGCATCGGATCGGTTACCTTTTCGCTGCCTGCAACCTGTTGGCAGATGGCCCAGGCCAGTTTGAATGCGACACCGGCGCCACACAGTTCACCAAAGGGGTAATTCGTACCGGGAAGTCGCGGGTGAACCACGGCGTCCGCGCGTGGCAGTTCGCCATCAATGGTGTGATGGTCGGTGATGATCAGCTTGACGCCAAGTTCGCGACAAAGCTCGGCATGTTCGCGGCTGGTGATTCCGCAGTCGACGGAAATGATCAGCTTCTTTCCGCGATCTGCCAATTTGCGGATCGCCGCCTCGTTCAGACCGTAACCATCTTCGAGTCGGTTGGGGACATGGTAGCTGACGTCCGCCCGCATCAGTCGCAATCCGTTAACCAGGATCGCGGTGCCGGTCATGCCGTCGCAGTCGTAGTCGCCATAGATCGTGATCGGTAATTGATTGTCGATCGCATCGACAATGATTTGTGTCGCCTCGACCACGCCGGGAAGTTCTTTGGGGTCACGCAGGTCCTTTAGTTTCGTGCTCAGGAACTGCGACGCATCATTGGCGTTGTAGATGCCTCGGCTGACAAGCAGTTGTGCCACGACGGCGGGAAGACGCGCCGAAGCAGCGAGTTGCTGCACACGAGAGGCGTCGTGGGGGATGATTCGCCATCGACGCTGCATCCTGGACTCCACAAAGAGAGAGGGGGCGAAAGATTCGTTTGCTCGAGTAGGTTTGCGTCCCGCGACCCATGTCGCCTAAGTTTGGGCCACGTAAGTTTGGGCCGCCTAAGTTTGGCACGAAACCGGTCGTTTTTATAGCGGAGCGGCGTGAGCTGCCCGGTCAAAATCGAACGATTTGCTCACCACCACCGGGCGGCTCGCGCAGCACCGCGACCAAGGTAGACAGCATTGAGCACAGGCCGCCTGCGTTGTGCGGATGAGAAGCCTGCTGGCATTCGACCCGTCATCCAAGCGGACGTAGGCTCGTCGGAGATGAACCCGCTTTGCCCTGCGGGATCGCAGAGTGTTTTGATTATTTCCAGGCAGCGAAAAAACCAGGAGCGTTTTGTTTGCTCCTGGCGTCGGCGAAAGTCATTGTGACTTTCGTATAGGCATCAGACCGATCATGTGGCGTCAATCGAACGCTGGCGATCGGTGGGGCGAATCGAATTACTTCTTCTTTTCGACGTGCCAAGTGTGCTTACGCAAACGCGAGCTGTACTTCTTCAGGCGGAGCTTTTCGCCGCCTGCTTTGCGTTGAAGCGTGTAGTTGTAATCTCCGGTTTCTTCGCAAACGAGGAACACGGTATCTGCTTTTTTCTTGCTACGACCAGCCATCGGAACTCTCTTTTATCTAAATCACAATGTGTGTGGTGCGAAAGGAAATCGTTATGAGAACGTCTTTCGGGCCTGGGATTATGGCAGGAAACTATCGAGTTGGGCAAGTCGCTTTTGCTTAAAAAGCTCATTCCCCCTCCATGATCGCCTCTTTGATCGCCACCACGACCCCTCGCCGGCTGAGCGAATTGGCCGTGATCCGGTCCACATCCAATCCCAATGATCGGCCGATTCGGACCGCCAAGTCGACATCGCGAACGCCAAAATACTGATTTACTTGTCGTTCGCCCACATAAATCGTCTGGTCGTCCGAGCAAAATCCTGATTCGAAGGCTTCGCGGTCCTCGTCGATCCAACTTTCGGGGACACGGCGGATTCTGCAGTGCTCGACACTCCATATTTCGTCGCCGGTGCATTCCGAAAGGAGGGCGAGTGCTCGATGGCGGGCAATTTCGATCACGGGAAATTAGGATCCGGCGGGTTGGATGGATTGTTTAGGCAGCACTACAGCGAAATTCACTTGGGTTGCCGAGCGATTCACTTGGACTGCTCGGCTCACTTGGATTGTTCGGCCAACAGCGGGTCGATTTTTGCGGCGACCACAAAATCATTGCGGCTCAGGCCATTGATCGCGTGCGTCGTCAGTTCGATGGTCAGCATCCGGTAGCCTGTCAGATGCAGGTCGGGATGATGCTGTTCCTGTTCTGCCAATACCGAAATCTGATTGATGTGTGCAACGGCATCGACAAAATTACGGCATTTCAGCGTGCGAGAGATTCGTTTTGCGTCGGCCGCGAGTTCCCATTCCGGGATCGCTTTGATGAGATCGGACGCCTGATCGCGAGAAAGTGTTGGCACACCTCCTTCGCATGGCACGCACTTGGCGGCACGTAGCGAATCTGCGTTGTCGGAGTTCGCGTTTTCTGGGGAATCTGAGCCAGAAGTCTCGGTTCGATTTGATTTTGACATGCTCTTTTGACGATTCAGAGGGTTCGGTTCAGCAAGATTTTATAAGAATCTTACAAAAAACTGTATCAACAAGCATCGTTTGCCGTTGACGTCGCGAAATGAATTGACGACATTCTCCCGCTTCGTGAGAGGAAATCTCGCGTTTTATAAGTGGGAGAGTTTGCCGCCATCCGGCGTGCTGTGAATCGCAACCATGCGGTCACCGTGTGCATCGGAAGGGCCAGGTGACCTCGCCGAACCACCCGACATATAAGAGAGTCGCGACCCTATGGGTAAAAAATCCAAGCGTTATCGTGCAGCGCTCGCAAAGCAGCCTGCAAATTTGCTGCCACTCAGCGAAGCAGTTGACGCACTCAAAAAATACGATTTGACCAAGTTCGACCAAACGGTCGAAGTGCACATGCGTTTGGGCGTTGACCCGAACCAAGCGGATCAAATCATTCGTGGCAGCATCGTGTTGCCAAACGGAATCGGCAAGACTCAGCGAGTCGTCGTGTTCGCCAAGGGCGATGCGGCCAAGGCCGCTGAAGAAGCGGGTGCCGACGAAGTAGGTCAAGAAGACTTGGCTAAAAAAATCAAAGACGGTTGGACAGACTTTGATGTTTGTATCGCCGCTCCTGACATGATGGGTCTAGTGGGACCGCTTGGTCGTGTCCTCGGTCCTCGTGGATTGATGCCTAGCCCGCGTGCGGGAACGGTCACCCCGGACGTTGCTAAGGTTGTTGGCGAATACAAGGCTGGTAAAGTCGAGTTTCGTAACGACAAGGGCGGCAACGTCCACGCGATGGTCGGCAAAATGAGCTTCGAGCCACAGAAGCTCACCGAAAACATCACTGCATTCGTTGACTTCGTCAGCGGCATGAAACCCCAATCCGTCAAGGGCACTTACATTAAAGGCGTTGCCATTTGTGCAACGATGAGCCCCAGTGTGAGAGTTGCGTACTAGCAAGTCTTTTAGAGTATCAGGCTTTTTGAACTAGACGTTCTGTCGCACAAATCGCACTTAAGTGAACCCAACCGATGAGTAAATACGTCAAAGAATTGGTGACTCGCGACATCAAACGCGAACTAGACGGTGTCGAAGACGCCGTGCTGGTGAGCTATGTCGGGATGGACGCCATCACTACCAACGAACTTCGTGGCGAGCTGGATGCGAAAGACATTCGCATGCTGGTCGTCAAGAATTCTCTTGCTCGGCGAGCGACCGAAGGGTCTTCGCTGGCACCTGCCTTCGAGGGAACTCGTGGGCAAGTCGCTGTATGCTGGGGGGCGTCTGATTTCGTCTCTCTTGTCAAGGAGATCGTTCGACTTGATAAGGACAGCAGCAAGTATGAGAAGTTTACCGCTGCTGGCGGTGTCATGGATGGCGAAAAGCTTGATGCGGATCGCTTGAAAGAAGTCAGCAAGTGGCCAAGCCGCGAAGAGCAAATTTCGATGTTGTCAGGTCAAATTCTTGGTCCTGGATCGCAATTGTCGGCCGCACTTCTCGGTCCGGGCAAGAAGCTCAACAGTCAAATTAAGAAAATCGCAGAAGGCGACGAGTAGTTGCTCTTTTGTTAGTCGTTCCGTAACAAATCACCAACTGTTTTTGAGGTATTAGAAATGTCCGAAGAAGGCACCGCGGTCGCCGAATTTAGCGCCGAAGCAAAAGAAATGGGCGACAAGATCGCCGGTATGACCCTGAAGCAAGCCAAAGAGCTCAGCGATTACTTGAAGGATGTCCACGGCATCGAACCTGCCGCTGGCGGCGGAGTCATGATGGCTGCACCTGCTGAAGGTGGTGGCGCTGCTGTTGAAGAGAAGACCGAATGGGACATCGTCCTGACCGGCTTCGGCGACAAGAAGCTGAACGTTGTGAAGGTTGTTAAGAACCTGACCGGCGCTTCGCTGATGGAAGCCAAGAAGATGGTCGAAGGCGTTCCAGCTACCTTGAAGGAAGGCGCATCGAAAGAAGATTGCGACAAGATCAAGGCAGAAATCGAAGAAGCTGGCGGAACCGTCGAACTCAAGTAGTTCGCTGTTGGGCGCTCGCTCAAATCACCCGAAAGCCCTGGTGGATCTTCACCAGGGCTTTTCGCGTTGCGCTTGGGGGATAGGATCGTAGCGAAACTCGTCAAGAGTTTCGTCCCCCCTTGCCTGCGCGAAACTCTTGGCGAGTTTCGCTACTTGTGCGCTGCGCGGTGGCTCGGTTCTCTATCGCACTTCACGCAGTGCTGCCAACAAGGTGCTGACGTTTCGTTTGGTTGCGGAATGTCCCATCAATCCAATTCGCCACGCCTTGCCTGCGAACACGCCCAGTCCGCCACCGATTTCGATGTCGTACTCGTTCAGCAAACGGCTGCGAATCGCCGCGTCCTCGACGCCGTCGGGTAGCGCCACGCAGTTCAGCGTGCACAGCGATTGTTTCGGGATGTATGAAAATCCGAGTTCCTCAAGTCCTTTGCGAAGCAGCAAGTGCATTTCGCGGTGCCGAGCAATCCGGTTTTCGAGTCCTTCTTCCATCACGATCGCCAGCGATTCACGCAGCGCATAGATCATGTTGATCGGTGCGGTGTGATGGTACGCCCGGCCTCCCGAACCGGTGTAGTAATTTTTTAGCATCGAAACATCCAGGTACCAGCTTTGTACCTTGGTGTTGCGTTGGTCGATTCGCTCTAGCGCCCTTTCGGAAAATGAGACGGGCGAAAGTCCCGGAGGGCACGACAAACACTTTTGTGTTCCCGAATAAATCGCATCGATGCCCCACTGGTCGACTTTTAGTTCGTGGCCGCCGAGTGATGTCACCGCGTCCACTGCGAGTAACATCCCTGCATCGTGCACGATTTCGCCCAAGCCGCTCAAATCTTGATGAGCTCCGGTGGAAGTTTCCGCGTGCACGATGCCAAGCATTTTGGCGTTGGGGTGTTTTTCGACTGCGTCGGCGATCGCTTCGTTGCTGAATGTTTCGCCCCAAGGAACTTCGATTGCATGCACGGTTGCGCCGCACCGCTCCATATTGTCTTTCATCCGCCCGCCAAAAACGCCGTTGATGCAGACGATCGCTTCATCGCCCGGTTCGATCAGGTTGGCGACGACCGCTTCCATACCGGCCATTCCCGTTCCTGAAACGGGGAACGTCAGTAGGTTTTTGGTTTGGTAGGCATCACGAATCAATTGGCATGTTTCATCCATGATCTCGATGAATTGCGGATCCAGATGGCCAAGCGTCGGTGCGGCAAGGGCGTGAAGGATCCGCGCCGGCACCGTGCTAGGCCCAGGCCCCATCAAGATGCGTTCACGAGGATTCAGCGGAGGGGTTGATCGTGTGGACATGGTGAGATCTTTGCCAATCGAGGGACGAGGGCGGGCACGGAAGTCGCGGACTCTATCTTATCGGTTTTTCAACCTCCAATCGACGGCGTGCGGATTTTGCCGTGGTCTCGCTCGTGCAAGTCAACAGAGTGCGAGGTATGATGGTCGATCCAGCCCTACCTCCCTCCCCTACCCTCGACTCCCCAAAGGTTCTTTCAATGCGTTTGTCATTGTGTGCACTTTTCGTGTCACTTTTTGTTCTCACACCTTCCATCTCGTTTTCACAGCAGCGGCCAGATCCTGTTCCTCTGATCTTTGATACCGACATCGGTAACGACGTTGACGACGCGTTGGCATTGGGCATGATCCACTCGTTGCAATCGCGTGGTGAATGCGAGTTGCTGGCCGTCACGATCACGAAGGATCATGAGCTTGCCGCACCCTTCGTCGACGCGGTCAATACGTTCTATGGTCGCGGAGACATTCCGATTGGCGTCTGTCGCAGTGGGGTCACCAACACCGCAGGTCGGTTCAATACGCTGGCAACTCAGAAGGACAACGGCAAGCTGCGTTATCCACATGATTTGACCTCAGGTAACGATGCCCCCGATGCCGTGGCTGTGCTGCGGAGCTCACTAGCCGGCGCCGAGGATGGCTCGGTTGTGATCGCGCAAGTCGGTTTTTCCACGAACCTGGCAAATTTGTTGATGTCGAAAGCCGACGATGTCAGCCCGCTTGCTGGTGCCGAATTGGTCAAAAAGAAAGTGCGGTTGTTGTCGATTATGGCCGGTGCGTTCACCGACGGGCACAAAGAATACAATCTGATCAAGGACATTCCGTCGGCAAAAAAAATCGTCGCCGATTGGCCAACCCCAATCGTTTGGAGCGGCTACGCGGTCGGGAAATCGCTGACGTATCCGCACCAAAGCATCTTGCGAGATTACGGATACGTCGAGCATCATCCGTTGTCGGAAGCCTATATTCTTTACATGCCACCGCCACATGATCGACCGACTTGGGATTTAACCAGTGTGTTGTACGGGGTTCGTCCCGACCATGGTTATTTTGAGTTGTCCGAGCCAGGTTCGGTCCAGATGACGGACGAGGGAGTGACCACGTTCAAGGCCGCTGCCAACGGTCGCGATCGATACATTTTGGTTCGCGAAGATTTGCGGCCCAAGGTGCTCGAAGCCTTGCAGTTGCTCTCGAGCCAACCGCCGAGCAAGTAATTGTCCACGACGTCGGTCGCCTGCAATTGTCGCTCGGCTTTCCAAGCTGTTGGCGTGCCAGGCGTTTGATCGTCGAGGCGAGAGTGGATAGGTGCCTTGCCTGTCAGTCGTAAAACCGACGTCGGAGACGTCGGGCGACTTTTTTTACCCTGTGTCGAAACGCTAGGCTTTTTCCAGCAATTCAACAAACGCCCGCATCCATGCGGGATGGGCGGGCCATGCCGGAGCGGTGACGAGGTTGCCATCGACATGCGCCGAATCCATTGTCTCGGCCGGTTCGATGTACTGGCCGCCGGTGAGTGTCACTTCGGGGCTGCACGCGGGATAACAACTGCACTGACGTCCTTTCAGCACGCCAGCGGCCGCTAGGATTTGCGGGCCATGGCAGACCGCAGCAACCGGTTTGTTGGTGTCAAAGAAGTGGCGTACCAGTTCCAGGACTTTCGCGTTCAGCCGTAGGTATTCCGGTGCCCTGCCGCCGGGGATCACCAAGGCGTCAAACGCGTCGAGGTCGATAGTGTCAAAGTCGGCAGTGACGGCGAATCGATGCCCAGGCTTTTCCGAATAGGTTTGGTCACCGTCGAAGTCGTGGATCGCGGTCGCGACTGTATCGCCTGGGGATTTGCCGGGGCACACCGTGGCGACTTCGTGTCCAAACGTCTTCAGGATCTGTAGCGGGACCATCGCTTCGTAGTCTTCGACATAGTCGCCCACGAGCATCAAGATTTGTTTATTGGCCATGATCTTCGGCTTTGCTTGGTTTTGTTAGAGAGTAATTCGATGGAAACGGGCCGCCCGCATCCGTGCCGACATTTAATCATCCACGTCGCCGCGGCACCATCGGTGACGTCTTTTTACCTTAAAATCGGCAGAATCCGTTCGAATTGACGTTTCATCGACTCGATTTTTCCAAGGATTCGCCATCGCCGAAACAAGCGATTAGAATAACCGAGACTATTCTCTTTGCTCGTGCCTCCATTTTTTGAGCTAGGTGTTCGCCGTGCGCATGCCCTTTGGTTTCCGCTTCGTTAGCTGTCCCGCTGCTTTTTGCCCCGTCGCTGTTTGTTTTGTCACCGCCATGGTGCTCAATCTGGGTGATGTCCGCACCAGCCGCGCGGCTGATTTCTTGACTGCCCAACAGGCCACACGCTTAGGCTTGGTCGAGGCTTGGCGGCGGCAAACGGAGGTTCCTGCGGGCGTCCAGTCGATGGTCGATCAGCAGCTTTATGTCCACGTCGAAAATCCACGTGAGTATGTCGAAGTTGTGGCTGCGGCCCCCGCAGCCAGCCCAGCGGTGGAGGAACCCGGTGCGGTCAATGAAGCGGCCAAGCCGCATGAAAATGGAGGGACGCCACCCAAAAAGGTGCTGGTGCGAATTCCCACCGATCGCGTCGATGCGCATGGCAAAGCGATTGGAAAGGCGGAAGCCGAGCGGTTGGCAAGCAATGAAATTCGTCGCTTGAAGCGGCGTGGTATCGAAGCGACGATGGAATCGCGAATCGTGCCACGAATTTGTCTTTACACGCTTGGCAACGATGGCACGCTGGAGTGCCGTGACGCTGAATCAGGTGAATCCGTTTGGATGGTCCGCGTCGGTGTCGAGCGACTTGGCTACAAAGCCCTCGGCGTGGGCGAGTCATTTGTCTCGGTGGTTAATGGTGGTAACATATTGAGGATTGATGTCACCAATGGCGAATTGATCGAACAGCAACGCACCGTCAATGTGCCCATCTTTGGTGCGATCAATGCCGGTGATTTTGCCGTGATTGCGACGATCCAAAATGGAATCGAAGGCTATCCTCTGTACGATACGTCGCGGTTGCCGTTTCGCGAACGTGTATCGGGCCGAGCGCTTGCGTTGCCAGTCAAAGCACCTGGCTCGACTCGAATCGCTTGGGGAACCGACCATGGTTTTGTTTACTGCATGGAAACATCGGGCGAGCCGTCGGTGATGTTTCGTTTGAATACCGATGGCATCGTGAGCGCCCGCATCGCAGCAGCAAGTGACGATCGATTCTTCTTCGGTTCCGAAGCAGGGCAGGTCTATGGCATCAAAGGCACGCGAACAGGCCAAGTGTTGTGGAGCCGACCGTATGGCGAACCGTTTTACAATCAACCGATTATTGCTGGCGAACAGCTGCTGATTCGATCTACTTATGGCAGCCTGTATTCACTTGGCTTGGCCGACGGGATCAGTACTTGGCAAGACGCGGCCACGAATATCGATGAATTGGTCGGGACGATTGGTGACAAGCTTTACGTGACCACGCTCAGCGGGGCCTTTTCCGTTTTGGACCTGAAGACCGGAGCGCAAGTGGAGTCATTTCCGGGCATTCGCCCCAAGCGATTGCTGCGTAATTCCAAGACCGATCGTTTGTATCTGGTCGGTAGCACCGGAGCGGTTCAGTGTTTGCGTAGCATCGACGCCGAGTTGCCGATCATCAGCGAAGGTCACGGCGACGTAAAGAAAGTGGAGGTGACAGAGGAAAAGGAGGAAGAGGATAAGAAGCCTGCCGAGCCTACTGAATTTGGCGTGCCCGCAGCAAACGACCCCTTCGCGGCTCCCGGAGCCGATCCCTTCGCAGCCCCCGGAGCCGATCCTTTCGCCGCACCGGGCGGTGGTGCCGATCCCTTCGGCGCTGACCCTTTCGGCGGAATGTAAGCTTTCCCGTAGCGAAACTCGCCAAGCGTTTCGTCCCGCTGCGCCGCTAGCCATCGCAGGCTTTACCCTCCCGGCGAAGCCAGGGGAGGGTCGGGAAACGAGCCTTCAGCGAGTTTCCCGGGGAGGGCTGGTTGCGATAGTCTTGTACGGTGCAACTTCTATCGCTGTGACATCTAGCACAGCGACGCCCCGCCAACGGCTTGGAAAGCCGAGCGACAATTGCCGACGTCGTCTTACGCGTCCCCGGGCGGTTGGATCTGGTCGTTGCCGTCTTCCATCTCTTGGATGTAGCGACGCAGTCGTTCCAGTTCGTCCTCGGTTCCCTTTAGCTTCAACATGTTTTCGACTCGTTTGACGAGTTCGACTTTGTTAACCGGCTTGCTGAGGAAGTCATCGGTGCCCGCGGACACCGCTCGCTCGATGTCGCCCAGTTCGTTCAGCGCCGTGACCATCAAGATCATCACTCGGCTGGTCGCCGGGTTGTCTTTGATTTTCTTGCAGACCTCGAATCCGCTCAGCTTGGGCATCATCACGTCAAGCAGGACCAAGTCCGGTTTGAACGATTCGATCTTGTCCAGCGTGTCTTGACCATCGACTGAGGTTTCCGTGTCACAGTCGACGCCTACCAAATAAGCTTCGAGCAGTTCGCGGTTCGCGATGTTGTCATCAGCAATCAGAATGCGGTGCATAGCGTTGTCAGAATCGTGGACGACGTGAAAAAGGGTGGGGGCAGAACAAGTGGCAACCCATTATCGGGTTGCCACCGTCATTTTAGCGATCGAGCGTTGGGCGTCGCACTAGGCAGTGGCGTGATCGCCGGCAGGAACGGGAAAGTTCTTGCAGAGTTCGCGGATCTCGCTGCGAATCGATTGGTGCAGCGATTCGTCGTCGGAATTCGACAATGCTTGATGGATCCAGCCGCCAATTCGCTTCATCTCGTCGCTGCCCATCCCACGAGTCGTCAAGGCGGGGGTGCCGATGCGAATTCCCGATGGGTCCATCGGCTTACGCTCGTCAAACGGGATCATGTTCATGTTGACCGTGATGCCGCATGCTTCGAGCACCGCTTCGGCTTTCTTGCCGCCCAGTCCCACGGCGGTGACATCGACCAACATCAAATGGTTGTCGGTGCCGCCGCTGACCAACGGCAATCCGGCTGCCATCAGCGTCTCGGCCAATGTTTTTGCATTCGTGACTAGCGACTTGCCGTACTCTTTAAACGCGGGTGTCATCGCTTCGGCGAAACAGACCGCTTTGGCAGCGACCATGTGCATCAGCGGACCGCCTTGAGTGCCTGGGAAGACATTGCGGTTGACTAGCTTTAAGTGTTCTTTCTTGCAAAGAATCAAACCACTTCGTGGGCCACGCAGCGTTTTGTGCGTCGTCGTGGTGACATAATCGGCGTACGGCACCGGGCTGTTGTGTTGGCCCGCCGCGACCAAGCCAGCGTAGTGGGCCATGTCGACCATCAACTTGGCTCCGACATCGTTTGCGATTTCAGCGAAACGATCGTGCGGGATTTCGCGTGGATAGGCACTCGCTCCGGCAACAATCAGCTTTGGCTTGTGCTCGCGAGCCAATTTGGCGATTTGGTCAAAATCGAGGCGGTGATTCTCTTTATCTACGCCATAGGAGTGGAAATTGTACAGCCGGCCGCTGATGTTCAGCTTCATGCCGTGTGTCAGGTGGCCGCCCTGAGCGAGGTCCAACCCGAGAACCGAATCGCCTGGTTCCAGGCAAGACAGGTAAACGGCGGTGTTAGCTTGGGATCCGGCATGCGGCTGGACGTTTGCTTCCTCGGCACCAAACAGCTTCTTGGCTCGTTCGATCGCCAGCGATTCGGTCACGTCGACGTGCTCGCAACCGCCGTAGTAGCGGCGTCCGGGATAGCCTTCGGCGTATTTGTTCGTCAAAACGCTGCCGGCAGCCTGCATAATTGCCAGACTGGTGTAGTTTTCGCTCGCGATCATCTCCAACCCGTCCTGCTGGCGGGTGGCTTCGGCTTGGATGGTTTCCCAAATTTCAGGGTCTTGCTGCTGCAGCCAATTCATGAGTTTTTTTAATTGGGGGGAGGAGGATAGAAGTAAGCTTGCGATCTTCGCACCACGGCGGTCACGATTGTCGACCGCCGAGGGCAAAGCGTCAATGTCGCCAAAAGCAGGGAAACGGTCCAAAAAAAGGAAATCTGCAAAACACATAGTGGACGAGGCAACGAGTCCCCGCCCCTCAGGCGTCGTAAACGAGCGCACGAGTCCCCTGGGAAAATACAAACAAAACAGGACTCGTCGTCTCGCGTACGACCGGCAAAACAAATCGCCCGTCACTCCGCCGCCATCACACAGCTTCTTCGTCTCTCCCGCATTTCTCGCATCCAAGGCAACCAAAAGCTATCAAATTCATTGATTTCGGTGGTCCTTTTTCATTTCGAGAGCCACTGTTTGGATCGTCGAATTGTGGCAAGATGTTTCGATCGACTCGGAATCGAGTGGGACGTCTCTCGCATTTAGTCTTAGCGGCGTCTTGTTCGATCTCGCTTTCCCCCTCCCTCCTCCTTCGCATCATCAAGACTCGCTGAGCGATATGTCAAATTATCAAGTCGTTCAGCGATTACTGAGATTGGCGTGGCGTTACCGTGGTTGGTGCGCCGCGATGCTGTTTCTGCAAGCGGTATTGATGGGGTTAGCGGTTGCCCTGGTCCAGCTCGGGGGACTCGCGATTGATGTCATCCGGTTCTACTCGCACGATACCCCCAACTTCCCCGCCCTGCCCTTCGGAGTTCTGTTTCCGGTGCATTGGTCGCCGCTGACTCAGGTCATCGCCATTGCGGTCGCCATGATCGTCGTCGCGGTCGTGCGTGCGCTGCTGAATTACAGTTACGCGATCATCTCGGGCACGCTGGTGCACCGAAAAATTGTGGTCGATTTGCGTGCCGAGGTTTATGCGAAACTGCAGCGGCTGAGTTTAAGCTTCTATCACAATCAACCTGCCGGCACGATCATCAACCGTGTCACGGGCGACGTCCAAGCCACGCGTGCGTTCATCGATGGCGTGTTGATTCAGCTGTCGATCCTGGCGATGTCGCTGGTCTTTTATTTGACGTTCATGATCCGTATCGATGCGACGTTAACGCTGGTCTGTCTGGCGACCACGCCGGTGGTTTGGTGGTCGAGTATTCGATTTTCGCGAATCGTGCGGCCGATGTACGACCAGTCGCGTCACTTGTTTGACCTGCTTGTTTTGCGGGTGGCCGAATCGGTGGACGGCGTCGCAGTGATCAAGTCGCTGGGGCGACAAGCGGCCGAAACAAGATCTTTCGACAGAGCCAACGATGATCTGTTGAACCAACAGCAAGACGTCTTCCAGCGTGTTAGCCGGTTTGGTCCCACGATCCAGCTACTGACGCAAATCAATCTCGTCGTGTTGTTGATCTACGGTGGTTACCTGACTTCGATTGGCCGTTTGCCGCTGGGCAGCGGATTGATCGTCTTTGCCGGTCTGCTGCAACAATTCAGCAATCAAGTCGGCAACCTTTCAAGTTTGACCGGAACGATCCAGCAATCATTGACGGGGGCGCGGCGAGTGTTCGAGGTGCTCGATGCGGCCGAAGAAGTGTCGCAACCCGACGATGCGTGGCAGCCCGATTCGATTCGCGGCGAAATCCACTTTCACAACGTCAGCTTTGAATATGTCGCCGGTAATTCCGTTCTAAAGGACGTCTCGTTACATATTCGTGCAGGCGAACGCGTGGCAATTCTCGGTGCAGTGGGCCAGGGGAAATCGACGCTGCTCAGTTTGCTTCCGCGGTTCTACGATCCCACCCGCGGTGTGGTCGAGATTGACGGTGTTGACGTCCGAGCGTGGGATTTAAAAACGCTCCGCCGCCGAGTCGCCTTGGTGCTGCAAGAACCGCTGCTGTTGAGCAACACGATCGGAGCGAACATTGCGTTTGGTTGTCCCGGAGCGACGCGAGAACAAGTGCGAATGGCCGCTCGGCTCGCCGCGGCTCACGACTTTATCGAAGCCACACCAGACGGTTACGACACGATTCTCGGCGAATACGGTATGTCGCTTTCGGGCGGCCAGCGACAACGGCTTGCTCTGGCCCGAGCATTGTTAACCGACCCCGCGATCTTGCTGTTGGATGATCCCGTATCGGCCATTGATCCGGAAACCGAACATGAAATCCTTGCGGCGCTCGGGGAAGCGTCCAAGGGGCGAACGACACTGATCGTCGCACACCGGCTCAGTACATTGCGGGGGGCCGATCGCGTGATCGTGTTAGATCGCGGCGAGATCGTCCAGCAAGGAACGCACGAAGAACTGATCCGCGAGCCCGGCCCGTACCGCCAAGTCGCGCAAAGCCAATGTCGTTGAATCAAACAAGTGGGATAGGCTTCCAGCCTGTCATGGCATCCTCGACCAACTGGAAGCCGATCCCCTATTGGGAAATAGATTCGTAAACAAGAGTAGTCTCCCAAGCGATCAACGACAATTTTCCAAACCAACCGTCCATTTAGCATCATGCATTTCTTATGAGCAACACCTTCGCCCCCATGGTCCGCGTCACACGCGACCCTGATGCGGATCCGCATCGACGGCCGCTGTCGTTGTCGCTGGTGACTCGGTTGTGGGGGTTGATGCGTCCGTATGCGGCTAAGCGAAACGTGCTGCTCGCTCTCGTCCTGCTACGCGCGATCCAATTGCCGCTACTGGCTT
>TARA_R110002073_G_scaffold303806_1_pt1 | contig 16129 bp, 19 predicted proteins | sample TARA_R110002073 | Tara Oceans TARA_R110002073 (sample SAMEA4397174) | marine metagenome | biome: Polar Biome; feature: [DCM] deep chlorophyll maximum layer (ENVO:01000326); material: water (ENVO:00002006), including particulate matter (ENVO:01000060) such as... | depth 40 m
TTTCTGGTTCGTCCTGCCATCGCTGCCGATGTTCCTGATTATCCCGGCACTGCTTCGCGGTGGGATACCCTTCTGGCCATCCCTGCTGGCGGGGTGCCTAGTGACGGTCGGACTGTACATGCTGATCGTTGTCGTCGCCCCAAAACTTGGGATTCGGTTGCCGATTTGACATCGGTGCAGCAGAGCCGCTCATCTGCGGCGGACCGATTGTGGTTCCGTTGCTCCGCCTGACAGACCTGAATCTTGTGGTGCTGATAGACATCGACATTCAAGTCGCCCGGCGAAGCGTCAGGCGCTTGCCTCATGGGCATGGCGCCGAACTCACCGGTGAAACAGTGAATAGCCCCTAGATTTGTAGACGTTTTCTTCCCTAATTCCGAGGGAAGGAGACGATGATGAGCAGAGCCAGTTTTAGTGACGAGGTCAAACTGGATGCGACGGCCCAGATCTCCGAGCGGGGCTATTCGGCCTCAGAGATCTCGAAGTGTCCGTGTGTGAACAAGCATTCGCTCAATGAGTGCAAGACAGAGCCAGAGGCGGCGCAGAGTTCGTCGTACCGATTCCGCCGCTTTCCGCCTGCTTGCCGGATTTTATGGGAGCATATTGCTTTCCCCATCCGTTAGCCGCTCAGTGGGTTCGGGATGGGGTATGCCGATGGCCGCAATGCACCTAACGGAACGCCATGTGAAAGCCGCCATGCCGAGCCAAAAGGACCGGCTCATCTTTGATGAAACCTGCCCCGGCTTCGCGGTTTGCGTCTACGCATCGGGCCGCCGCGCCTTCGTGCTTACCTATCGCATCGCGGGGCGCTTACGGCGCTTTACGATCGGGGGATGGCCGATTTGGAGCGTTTCGGCGGCGCGCGAAGAGGCCAAGGCGTTGAAGCGCGATATCGATCGCGGCATCGATCCGCTGCGGCGCCGGCAAGATGCCCGCGATGCCCCCTCTATCGGCGATCTGATCGAACGATATATCGCCGAACATGTTCCGGGCCTGGCGAAGCGCAATGGCGATGATCATACTTCGATGCTGCGGAAATTGGTGAAGCCGGAATGGGGGGCGCGCAAAGCCGCGGAAATCGAACCGGCCGATGTCGAACGGCTTTTGTCCAAGATCGCCGAAGGCCGCGCGCGCCCGAAGAAAGCCAAGCCCAAAAACAAGCGCCGCCGGAACTTGAAGCCGGCGCGCCCAACTCCAATCCGGGCCAATCGCGTCGGTGAAGTTCTGCGCAAGATGTTCAATCTGGCGATCGCCTGGAAGATGCGGTCGGATAACCCGGCGCTGGGGTTTCGCAAGCGCCAAGAAACTGAACGCGAACGTTTCCTGTCCATGGCGGAAATCGGTCGGTTGGCGGAAGCCCTGGGCGCCGCCGCGGATCAACGCGCGGCCGGGGTCATCCGCCTATGCCTGCTAACCGGCGCGCGGCTGGGCGAAGTTCGCCAAGCCCGGTTCGAAGAATTCGATCTCGAACGCATGATCTGGATCAAACAAGCCGCCCAAACCAAGCAACGCAGAATCCACCGCGTGCCGATCTCCGTCGAAGCCGCGGCGCTCGTCCGCCATCGGCGGCAAATCGTCGGCAAATCTTGCGCCTGGTTGTTTCCCGGGGATATCGAGGGCCAACCGGTCCAGGAAATCCGTCGCTTCTGGCGTGGCATGCAACGAACTGCCGGGCTGCCGGATGTCCGCATCCATGATTTGCGCCATACCTTTGCATCGCTGCTGGTTAGCGGCGGGGCGTCGCTCGAAATGATCGGTAAGTTATTGGGCCATACCCAGATCCGAACGACGCAGCGCTATGCGCATCTCCTCGATAGCCCGCTGCGGGCCGGCGTAAACCATGTTGGGAATCTCTTGCGCCCTCGCCTTCAAATTGTACATAATCGGCAAGCGGATCCGCAAGAAGGGGGAAAGCTTGGATGATGGGATGGCTGCGCCGCCGGCGCGAAAAGCGCCTGGAAATTGAAGCTGAGGCCCGCGAACTGCTCGTTAAATACGGGGCGGATGCCTTTGGTATCGCCCGCGAACGTATGGTCGCGGCCACCTTCGCTGGCGATGATGATGGAAACGCCCGCTGGTGCCGCATTCGCCAAGCGATCCGCCGCGAACTTGGCATCCGCGACGATCATATCGATACCGCTACGCGTTATCTGGAAAGCCGCTGATCTGCCCTACCCGCGCAACTCCCTCCAGATCGTCTGAATTCGCTTGCGTATCGTGCTTTCATCGGGCGCCTCCCCGGTTTCGGATCGGCGTTCGAACCAGGCTTGCATATCGGTGATCAATTCCGATTGGGTTTCGGGCAAACCGCGTTCGTGGATGCGACGAATGAGGGCGGCATAGAAAGCCTCCCAATCCCATTTCGGGTTGGCGCCCGGCCCGCCCATGCGCTGCGGCCGCAAGATTGAATGTTCGTCTTCAAACCGCTCCAATTCGGCGTGGGCAATGACGATATCGGCCGCGGCGATGGCCACGCCCTGCGCGGGATCGGTTATGAACCGCCATTCCGGGCCTCCGGGTTCGCGGAAGCGGAAGATTGGAACCCGATCCGGCCCCGTTCCGCATCGCCGAAACATGGGAAGAATATCGGTTGCCGGGATTGCAACAACGCCGCCCATAATATCGCCGTTGGAACGCACGGGGGCAAGGCTGGCGAGAAGCTCCAACATTCCGTTGGCCGCCCATCCCGCGATGTCCGCGGGCAGGCAGCCCCAGCGGGCGGAAACCTCATAAAGCGTAAAATAACAACGCGGCGGTAACCCCATCGATTTGCTCCACATGGTTGCAACAACAACTCGCCCAATGGCCGAGAAATGCCCCTCATACAACTTATGCGTTATCACATTGATCGAGGCCTGATCAATCTATGGCAAATGTTCCGGTGCCGGCGGGTGCCGTGGAGGGCCCGCGGATAACGGTTTTTGCGCGCGAATACCCCGCGAATGAAGCGCGGTGGAAAATCCGGGAGGCCGTTTCCGCCGGTTTGCGCCTGCCTGCCGCCCCTTGGCCCATGATCGCATTCCCTTCAACTCCCCGCCGGCCTGTCGGCGCGGGATCGATTACGAAGGGGATCGAATGCAAACCCATGAACCGAACGCCACCGAGGTGGCGCAAAGCAACGCCGACGACCCAGGCGATGCGCTGCTTCAAGAATGGCTTTCTCGCGGCGCTCTCGCGAAAGAACTGGGCCTGTCCATCGATACGCTTCAACGGTGGGAAACGCGGCGGATTGGTCCGCCCTGCGTTCGTGTCGGCCGCAAGGTGCTCTACCGCAAGGGCGCCATCCGCGATTGGCTTCGCGATCAGGAAGCGCGAAAAATGCCGATCCGGCGGCGCGATTGATGCGGCCGCCCCACCCTTCCCGCAGCCGTAACCGCGACGCCATTCTTCGTTGGGTTCAAGATATCGCGGCTTTCCTTGCGATGATCGCCTTTACCGCCGCCATTGGCCTGATCGCGCTCATGGTCGAAGAAGCGATGCTGGCGGCACGCGAAAAGAATCTCGGCATCGACGCCGCCGAAAATGTCGATGGGGCCTCCCCATGAAAACCCGCTTACGCATTCGCCGGCGTTGCACCGCGAACGGTCGCTTCGCCAAAAGGCCCGCGGCAATTCGATGAGCGTTCAAGCCATCACATGGGCGCTGGACCATCCGGTCCAGAACGTAACGGAAAAGGCGATCCTGCTGATCTTGGCCAACTACGCCAATGAATATGGCTATAGCTGGCCCTCACAGAAGACGCTGGCCGATCAATCGGCCTGTTCGGATCGAACGGTCCGGCGGGTACTCACCGCATTGGAACATCCGAGCCGAAAAATTATCCGGCGCATTGCGCGCCGGCGAGGCAATGGCAGCCGCCAATCCGATATCATCCTATTGGAAGCCTTCGGCGGCAAAAAACCCGCGCCGCCGGGTTTGATCGAACCGCCCCTCCATACCCCGCAAGGCCAAACGGACGATTTGTCCGGTTGTAGATCCAACCGGACAAATTGGCCGGGGGGCAAGCGGACAGCCTGTCCGCCACCCCCGGACAGGGAGTCCGCCCTTGAATCCTCATTGATCCTTCAAGACTCCACTCAGCTGGCCGCCGCTTGTTTCGCAGTTGCCGGGCCGGGCCTTGAACGCCGCGTCGACGGAACCCTCATGCTCTCTGCGATCGAGATCGGGCGCTGGATCGAAGCCGGATGCGATTTGGCCGCGGATGTCTTGCCCGTCATTGCCGCGAAGACCGCCGCGCTACGCCCCAACCCGATCCGATCCTGGGCGTATTTTACGCCGGCGGTCATGGAAGCCATGGCCCGCCGCCAAGCACCAGCCTTGCCAAAACCGAACTTGCCAACGGAGGCCCCCGCCCATGTACCCGATCGATCCGACCGCCGAAAAGCCGGCCGCAACCAATCCGGTCCCGAGCCTGGCGGCGATGCCTGGGATGAAGCTGTTGCGAATGCTGGCCTACCAGGAAGCCGGAAGGGCGATGACCGATCCGGAAAACCGGGCGATGATCGCCCAAGCGGCGGCCGGCCTTGCCGCCTCGCTTTCGCCCGCCAACCCGAATGAAATCGCCCAATTGATCCGCCGCCTCGCTTGGCATTATCCGCAGCCGCCCCGGTTGGCGGCAGCCCAGCGCGCGATCGCCGAAGATTGGCTGGCCGATATGGCGCATTTGCCGGCCGATATCATCGATGCCGCTTGCGCCCAATGGCGCCGCGCCGCGAACGAATACGCCCCAACGCCCGGACAACTGCTAGCCCTGGCCAACCCGATCTGGGAGCAGCGCCGGACCTTGGCGATACGGGCCGAACGGTTTCTCGAAATACCCGCCGCGCCCGCCACTTCGCGCCGCGCGACCGGCGCGGCTTGAGCCAACGCATCCAACGGAGATCCACATGCAGACGCTTTCCACCACCGAAATCGAAGACCGCTTCGAAGAAGCCGCCCAGACATTGCGCCGCCTCCCCGGCGACCGGATCGGGGGCTACGCCTCATCATGGCCGCCCATCGTTCGCGATGCTCGCGAAGCCTACGGCTATAATCCCCAGCGGATGCCGCGCATCGCGCCATCACCGCAAGCCATAAGCCGGATGGAAGAATGCTTCGATTGGCTAGGCTGGCTAGACGACCCTGAGGATGCCAGGATTGTTTGGCTTCGCGCCGAGGGCGTACGCTGGCGGCAAATCTGCATCCGTATCGGATGCGTTCGATCAACCGCCTGGCGCCGCTGGGCAACGGCCCTATTGATGATCCAAAAGCGGCTTGCCATGCCGCCGAAAGCCCCGAAAGCGAAAGCCCCGCGCAATCCGCCCGCCGCAACAAACGGCAGCCGACCGCGCGCAGGCCTCCTTTGAACCGGCGACAACCGGCGCGATCCGTTGAACTTCGGGCGCGACATATGCAACATTTTTGGGGCAGATTTCCCCTACGCTTCGGCGCATGGCGCATCGATTACGGGCCCATCGCCAATGACGCGGACAAGCATTTGAAATTGTGAACCCATCCGGCCCAACGAAGGCCGACACCCCCGGCCTTAGGTTCTTCCGAGCGACCACACTATGCGGGGGGCATAGGCGCGTTAAATCGCTAGTTTCAAGGGAAAAAACCGATTGCGCACCCCGAGTGCGCACTACCGGGTGCGCGGGTGCGCATCCTGCTCCCGGTGGGGTTTGGGGGCCTCCAGTTTCGAAGGGAAACAGGTTTGCAGATCGAGCAGATGCCGATTGAGCGGCTGGTGCCGTACGTGCGGAATGCGAGGACGCATTCGGCGGATCAGATTGCCCAAATCGCGGCGTCTATCGCCGAGTTCGGGTTCGTTAATCCGATCCTAATCGGCGAAGATGATGTGATCGTCGCCGGGCATGGCCGGCTGATGGCCGCCCAACAGCTTGGTCTGCCGGAAGTGCCGGTCGTTGTTCTGGATCATCTTTCGGATGCCCAGCGGCGGGCGCTGGTCATCGCCGATAATCGCCTGGCGCAAAGCGCGGGCTGGGATCAGGAACTGCTGCGCGCCGAATTGGCGGCGCTTCGCGAAGATGAGTTCGATCTCGACATCCTGGGATTCGACCTGTCGGAGATCGATGAAATCCTGGCCGGTTTCGAAGGTACGGGCGCGGGCTCCGACGCGCCCGGTCCGGGGGCTGATGGGGATACCCCCTTGAACCCGTCAGCCCCCGGCGCATTGGCGCAACGCTTCGGTGTGCCGCCGTTTAGCGTCCTGGATGCCCGCAAGGGATGGTGGCAAGATCGCAAACGCGCCTGGATCGATCTGGGCATTAGATCGGAGCTGGGCCGCGGCGCGGCGCCGGGCGGAAGCCCCGCTCCTCTTGATCGGGCGAAGGCCGAACCGGGCGGATCGAAGATGCCTGCGGCAAACTATTCAAGATCGAAGGCCCGCGGCGATGGGCGCGGCCGGGCGGTCGGGCGATGAACAATGGGAATTTGACCTTCGTGCGCGGCGAGCGCGATAGGGATGGGATGGACCCAGTATCGGCCGCCATCCTGGAAGTTGGATCGGGAACATCGATCTTCGATCCGGTCCTCTGCGAAATCGCCTATCGCTGGTTTTGCCCGCCGGCCGGAACGGTGCTTGATCCTTTCGCCGGCGGATCGGTGCGCGGGATAATCGCTTCGCGGTTGGGCCGGCGATATTGGGGGATCGAACTTCGGCCGGAACAAGTTGAAGCGAACCGGGCCCAGGCGCATCTGGCCCGAGATCCGGTGCCGGAATGGCGCCAGGGCGATTCCCGCGATCTGGGCAAGGTGGCGGGCGATATCGAAGCCGATCTGGTCTTCAGCTGCCCGCCATATTGGAACCTGGAACAGTATTCGAACAATCCGGCCGATCTTTCGAACATGGAACGGGAAGAATTCTTTACCGCCCAGGCCGAAATCATCGCGGCCGCGATCGCCCGGCTGCGGCAAGATCGCTTCGCGGTCTGGATCGTTGGCGATGTTCGCGATGGCGATGGCTGTTTCGTCAATCTGCCGGGCCGGACGATCGAGGCATTCGAAGCCGCTGGGGCGCGATTCTACAACGATGCCATTCTGGTTACCGCCGTAGGATCGCTGCCTATCCGCGCCGGCCGGCAATTCGAAGCCTCGCGGAAGCTGGGCCGAACGCATCAGAACGTGCTGGTCTTCGTAAAGGGCAATCCGAAGAAGGCCACCGAGGCCTGCGGGCCGGTTGAATTCGGGGATATCGATCCCGAAGGCGAATTCGGCTTGGATGGCGCCGAAGAAGAGGACATCTGATGTACGCGACCCCGCCCATCGTCCGGGAGCACGAAGGCATTCAAGTCGTTCGAGATGATCTGTTCCCGGGCGGCACCAAAGCGCGGTTCATGGGCTTGTTCCTGGCCGGCGCGGAAGAAGCCGTCTACGCCAGCCCGGCCGAAGGCGGCGCGCAAACGGCGCTGGCGACGGTCGCGAAGCGGTTGCGAAAGGGGGCGACGATCTTTGTCGCCCAACGTAAGCGGCCTCATAATCGGACGCTCGAAGCGGCGCGCCTGGGCGCGAAAGTGGTTCCGGTTTCGCCGGGCTATCTATCGACCGTCAAGGCCCGTGCCCGGGAATACTGCCAGCGTACCGGCGCGGCGCTGATCCCCTTCGGCGTCGATACGCCCGAAGCTATCCGCGCGATCGCCGATGCGGCGCGGGCAACCGGCTTGGAGCCGGATGAATACTGGTGCGCGGCCGGATCGGGCGTCCTGGCGCGCGGCCTGGCTCTGGCGTGGCCGAATGCTCGCCGGAATGTCGTTCAGGTAGGCCGGGCCCTGATGCCGGCGGAAGTTGCCGGGGCCCGCATCCATTCCTATCCCGCGCCGTTCTCGCGCGAAGGGAAGGTTCGGCCGCCCTTCCCGTCCGACCGGCATTACGATGCGAAGGCCTGGGAAATATGCCGCGCCCGGCGCGGGGCCGGGCGCGTGGTGTTCTGGAATGTCGTCGGGCCGGCGCGGCCCTAGCCGGGTCGCGCGTGCAGCGCGATGACGCAAAGATCGCGGTATCGCTTCATGGCTTTCGGGCTGGTCGATATCGGGTTGATCTCAACGGCCTCAAGCCCGGCCATATCGCCGGCTTCGGCTAGTTCGACCAACCGGGCCAGCTTGCCGCGGAAGCGTGCATGGGTTGGCGCGCTGAAATCCGGTGCGGCCGGCATTTTGCCGTTCTTCGCGGCTTCTTCCAAGGCCGCATAACGGGCAATTTTTCGGCCCGTTTTCGGTGTGTTGAGCGTTTTCGCGCTCGGTTTCGCGGCTGGTTCGGGCTTCGGGGCTTCCTTTCGGCGCCAGGCGAAGCCGCCGTCTGCCTGTATGATCTCGGTTTCATCGGGGTCGAGCCCAGCGGCCTTTGCGGCGCGCTGGGCGTTGAACTTCTTCGTATAGGTCTTCATCGACTCGCACTCCATTGCGTTGAGGATGGCTTGGGTTACGGGCGCCGAACGCCCCTCCGCCGAAATCGCGTAGATCAGGGCGCGCTTCCCGTTGCCGTGCATGCCTTCCAGGCGCTCGGCCTCCCGCCGGGCCTGTTCGAGATCCCGGGCCCCCGCCTTGGCGTAGCGCCCGCGTCCCAGAAACAAGGCGATTTCGAAGCGTTCGGCCGCCGCAACAATGGCGGCCGCCGCGGTATCCGCGGGGTGGATTCGGGCTTTCATGTAGGGTTCCCTCCGCTTTCGGGAGCGCGAGTGAGGCTCAAATGCTTGCCTCGAGCAAGTCCTGACAAATGGAAGCAGCACAGGTTTTCGAAGGGATGGGATTTTCGCGCCGGGCCTATGCGCGCCATCGCGGCTGCGCCGAAAACGCGGTGCGGAAGGCCATCGCCAGCGGCCGGATATCGCTGGAACCGGACGGGACGATCGATCCGGCGAAAGCCGATGCCGAATGGGCGGCGAATACCGATCCATCGCAGCAGCGCGGCGCGCATGCCCGCCCGGCGCCCGCGCCCGAAATGCCGAAAGGCGCCCCGGCCGCGGCCGGCAAGCCCGTTCCGAAGGCCGCGATCACCGCGGTCAACGAAACGCTGAAGGAAACCGGCAGCGATGCCGGCGAAACGGAAGGCGGGGGCGGCGAAGTATCCTTCGTCCGCGCCCGCATGGCGAACGAAGTTCTGAAGGCGCAGACCGCCCGAGTCCGCCTGCAGAAGATGAAAGGGGAACTGGTCGATCGGGCGAAGGCGGTTTCGACGGTATTCGATCTGGCGCGGCGCGAACGCAACGCCTGGCAGAATTGGCCGGCCCGGGTTGCCGCGATGATGGCGGCCGATCTGGGCGTCGATGCTCATCGGATGGAAGCGGTGCTCGAACAGCACGTCCGGCAGCATCTGGCCGAACTGGCGGAGGTCAAGGTTGAGCTCCGTTAGCGCGGCCCCGTTCGAAGGGATCGAAGATATCCGGCGGGCTTGGGCGCGCGGCCTGGCGCCCGATCCGGCGCTTACCGTCAGCGAATGGGCGGATCGCCATCGGGTCCTGTCCAGCCGGGCGGCCTCCGAAGCGGGCCCGTATCGGACCGCCCGGACGCCGTACATGCGCAAGATCATGGATTCGCTTTCGCCCAACCATCCGGCGCGGCGGATCGTGTTCATGAAATCCAGTCAGGTTGGGGCTACGGAAGCCGGCAACAACTGGATCGGCTACTGCATGCACCGCGCGCCAGGCCCGTTCCTGGCGGTCCAGCCGACCACCGAACTGGCGAAGCGCCTTTCGCAGCAGCGGATCGAACCGTTGATCGAAGAAACCCCGGATCTGCGGGAAATCATTTTGCCCGCGCGTTCGCGCGATAGTGGCAATACGGTTCAGGCAAAGCGCTTTCCGGGCGGCCAGCTGATCCTTACCGGCGCAAATAGCGCGGTAGGCCTGCGCTCGATGCCGGCGCGCTGGCTGTTCCTGGACGAATGCGATGCCTATCCGGGCGACGTGGATGGCGAAGGCGATCCGATCGCCCTGGCCGAAGCGCGCTCGGACTCGTTCGGGCATCGGCGGAAGATGTTCCTGGCGTCCACGCCGACGATCCGGGGTTTCAGCCGGATTGAACGGGAATACGAAATGTCGGATCAGCAGCGCTATCATCTGCCCTGCCCCCATTGCGGCGGGCTGCAATGGCTGAAGTTCGAGCGTTTGACATGGGAAAAGGGCCAGCCCGAAACGGCGGTCTACATCTGCGAGCATTGCGAAGAAGCGATCGAAGAACGCTTCAAGACCTGGATGATGGATGAAACCAACGGCGCGGATTGGGCGCCTACGGCCGATCCGGAACAGGCCGAAGCGATCCGGCGGGCAGGGATTATCGGCTTTCATATTTCGGGCCTGTATTCGCCGATCGGCTGGCTCAGCTGGGAAGAAATCGCGCGGCGGTGGGAAAGCGCCCAAGGCAACGATGCCTCGCTGAAGACGGTCAAGAATACCGTCCTCGGCGAAACCTGGCAGGAGCGCGGGGAAGCGCCGGATTGGCAGCGCCTGTACGATCGCCGGGAAGATCGGTTGATGGGGCAAGTTCCGGCCGGCGGGTTGATCCTTACCGCCGGCGCGGACGTCCAGCGGCATCCCGGACGGATCGAAATTGATATCTGGGCCTGGGGCCGGAACCTGGAATCCTGGCTGGTTGATCATGTCGTTCTGGAAGGCGATATCGCCCGCCCGGAAGTCTGGGCCGATCTATCCGATTTCCTGGGTGAAACCTGGCCGCATAAATCGGGCGCCCGGATGGCGCTGGCGCGCATGGCCATAGACTCGGGCGATGGCGCCACCACCGACGCCGTCTATGCCTGGGCCAGGCGGGTCGGCCATGGGCAGGTCCTCCCGATCAAGGGGGTTCGCGGCTTCGATCGTTCGACGCCGGTAGACGGTCCTACGTTTGTTGAAGCAACCGAAGGCGGCCGGAAAATTCGCCGCGGCGTCCGGCTCTGGAAGATCGCGGTTTCGGTCTTCAAAACCGAAACCTACCGCTTCCTCCGGCTGGATCGGCCAACGGAAGAAGACCTTGCCGAAGGGGGCGCCTGGCCAGCGGGCTTCGTCCATCTGCCCGCCGGAACGACCGCCGAATGGGTCAAGCAACTGGTCGCCGAACAGCTGGTTAGCGTGAAGACCCGCCAGGGCTTCCAGCGCCTTGAATGGCAGCAGATGCGCGAGCGCAACGAAGCGCTGGACTGCCGCGTCTACGCGCGCGCCGCCGCGTGGGTGATGGGCATGGATCGCTGGGACGAACGCCGCTGGGAACAGCTGGAAGAACAAGTTCGCGGGCCGGCCGAAGACGGGCCGCCGGCCGGGCAACCGAACAGGCCCGATCAGCAACAAGCGCCAAAACGGCCATCCGATTGGATGGGCCGCCGGCGCGGAGAATGGTTCTGAAGATATGTCGTTTTCCCAAGCCGAACTCGACGCGCTGCGCCGGGCCTACGCCCGCGGAACCCTTCGCGCCAGCTATGAAGGCAAGACTGTCGAGTACGGCAATGCCGACGATCTGATGAAGCGCATCCGCACGATCGAAGGCGAAATAGCCGCCGGCGCGGGCAAACCCCTTCCCGTAGCCGGCTTCGCGGGTTTTGGCCGAGGGAATCGCTGATGGAGGCGCCCAATATCCGCTGGGGCCTGATCGATCGCGCGGTCGCGGCCATCGCCCCGCGCGCCGCCGCTAAACGGTATGCAGCGCGGATCGCCCTGGGCAATATGCGCCGGGCCTACGATGGCGCCGTAAAAGGCCGCCTTACCAAGGGTTGGCATGCGGCCGGCAATGCCGCGGATTCGGAAATCGCCGCGGCTGGCGCGACCCTCCGTGATCGCATGCGGGATCTGGTTCGGAACAATCCGATCGCCGCCAATGCCGTGCAGGTGCTGGTCAACAACATGGTCGGAACGGGCATCCGCCCGCGCGCCGCAAGTAGCAGCAAGGCGCTGAATAAGAAGGTCGATGCGCTCTGGAAGCGCTGGTCGAAACGATGCGATTCGGACGGCCATACGGATTTTCATGGACTGGTCAGCCTGGCCGTTCGCGAAATGATCGAAGGCGGGGAAGTCTTCGCCATTCGCCGGCGCCGGCGAATGCGCGATGGCCTGGCGGTCCCGCTGCAGATCGAACTAAAGGAAGCCGATCATCTGGATTCGGCCAAGTTCGGCCAGACCGCCGATGGCGGCCGTATCGCGTACGGCATCGAATACGATTCCGAAGGGCGCCGCCGCGCCTATTGGATGTTCCCGGATCATCCGGGCGACCAGACGCCCACATTTACGCGCCGGCTGGAATCGGTCCGGATGGATGCGGCGCGAGTCGCCCATCTGTTCGAGCGCCAGCGCATCCAGAACCGGGGCGTGCCTTGGGGTACGCCGGCGATGCGCGCGCTGCGCGATGCCGACGATTGGCAAACCGCCGAATTGGTCCGGAAGAAGACCGAAGCCTGCTTGGTCGGGATCGTCTTCGGTGCCGATGAAGACCAGCAATCGATCGCGCCGATGATCCAGGATGCGGACGGCAATCGCGTCGAGCAGTTCGAGCCCGGCCTGATCGCCTATGCGCGCGGCGGCAAGGATATCAAGTTCAACCAGCCGTCCTCTACGGCCGGCGTATCGGAATGGAACCGCGTCCAGCAGCGCATCATTTGCGCAGGCTTCCGGACGCCGTATGAGCTCGTAACCGGCGATCTTAGCCAGACTAATTTCAGCAGCAGCCGGGTAGGCCTGAACGAATTCAGGCGGATGGTCGAATCCATTCAATGGGAAACGATCATTCCGATGCTTTGCGAACGCATCTGGGCCTGGTTTCTGGACGCCGCCTATACGGCCGGGCTTATCCCGCATACCGATGTGCCCGCCGAATGGGCGGCCCCGAAGTTCGAGTCGGTCAATCCGCTGCAGGATGCCACCGCCGATCTGGTCGAAACCCGGGCCGGCTTCGCGACGATCGCCCAGAACATCGCCAAGCGCGGGTACGATCCGAAAGAGTCGCTGGAAGAAACCGCCGAGTACGCGGAAATGCTGGATCTGCTGGGCCTGATCCTCGATTCCGATCCGCGCAAGGTCACGCAGCAGGGCCTAGCCCAGAAGCCAATCAACGAAGAATTCGCGCGGCAGATCGCGGTCGGCGAAGCCGGCCCGGCCGCGACCGTGGCATTGCCGGGCGAAGCCCCACGATCCCAGACCTGAAGGGTTTTCCCATGCCATTCGATCAGATCGAACTGCCCGCCCTTCAACGGGCCGCGTCCGTTCGCCCGGAAAGCATCAACCGCGAAGAACGCACCATCGAAATCGTCTGGACCACCGGCGCGACGGTACAACGCGTGCGCTGGGAAGGTTGGGATGATCGCGTTGAATACGATGAAACCCTCGAAGTCAGCGAGCACGCTGTCCGCCTCGAGCGGATGAACGCAGGCGCGCCGTTCCTGAATTCCCATCGCAGTTGGGGCGGCCTTGGCGCCGTTCTGGGTACGGTGGTGCGCGGTTCCGTGCGCATCGAAAGCGGAAAGGGCTATGCCACGATCCGCCTTACCGAAGCCGAAGATGTCGCGTCGCTGATCCAGCGCATCCTAGAAGGCACCGTCCACAGCGTATCGGTCGGCTACCAAGTCTATCGGTACGAAATCACAAAGACCGATGGCGAGCGCGAACAATGGCGCGCCGTCGATTGGGAACCCCTGGAAGTCTCGGCGGTGGCCATCCCCGCCGATCCGGGAGCGCAAGTTCGGGCCGAACCCGGCTACGAACCCGCGCTCGCCCCTTGCGTCGTGATCCGGCACGCCGCGAACGCCGCCACGCCGGCGGCATCAGCCATGAGGTCCGATATGCCTAACGAGAAAAAGGCGGGCGCCGGCGACGCCGGTACCCCGCAAGCCGAAACGGATACGATCGAAACCCGCGCCGCCGATCCCGCCGCGCCGGCCAATCCCGCGCCGGCGCCGAAAGCGCAGCCGTCCGCCCCGGCCGCACCGGATGCCAATGCCATCCGCGCGGAGGAGCGCGAACGGATCAGCCAGATTCACGGCCTGGCGCGCCGCCATGAGCTGGGCGATGAATTCGCCGATGATCTGGTAACGCGCGGCGTTTCCTTGCCCGATGCCCGGGCGGCGATCCTGGACGAGCTGGCGGAAGCCGATGGCCGGGGCGCCCGCAGCGCCGAACCCGGCGTAGCCTTCCCGCGCGCCGGCCTGGATGCGGAAGTAACCTACCGCGATGCGCTGACCGAAGCGCTGATGCATCGGCATTCGCCGGGCGTCCATAAGCTTCCCGATCGCGCCCGCGAATATCGCGGGATGAGCCTGATCGAAATCGCGAAGGATGCCTTGGGACGCAGCGGCGTTCGTGCCCGCGGCATGTCGAAGATGGAAGTAGCCGGCGCCGCCCTCAGCATGCGTTCCGGCGCGGGCTATCATTCGACCAGCGATTTCCCGGCCATCCTTGCCAATGTCGCGAACAAGGCGCTGCGTTCGGCGTACGAGTCGACGCCGCGGACCTTCGCGGCCTGGGCCCGCCGCTCGACCATTACCGACTTCAAGCCGGTAAGCCGTACCCAGCTGGGCGGTGCGCCGGATCTGCAGAAGGTGCTTGAAAGCGGCGAATTTACCTACGGGACGATGGGCGAAGGCAAGGAAGTCTACGCCCTGGCGACCTACGGGCGGATCATTTCGATTACCCGCCAGGCGATCATCAACGACGATCTGGATGCCTTTACCCGCGTTCCCGCCGCCTTCGGCGCCGCGGCAGCCGATCTGGAGTCGGATATCGTCTACGGCATCCTGAGCGACAATCCCGCGATGGCGGACGGCGAAGACCTGTTCTCGGCAGCGCATGAGAATCAAGGCACGGCCTCCGTCATCAACGAAGCCGCGCTCGCGGAAGCCTGGCGTCTGTTCGGCCAGAAGAAGGGCATCGAGGAAAGGCTGATCTCCATCCTGCCGCGTTTTATCCTGGTTCCGCCCGGCCAGCGGTCGGTCGAAGCGCGGAAGCAGGTCACGTCGACCACCCCCAACGGCACGGCGGATGTGAACACCTTCGCCGGGCGCCTGGAAGTGGTTGAAGAACCCCGGCTGATCCCGGCGGCGCTGCCCGATCCTTGGTTCCTGGCGGCCGATCCCGCCCGGATCGATACGGTCGAATACGCCTATCTGGAAGGCCAGGAGGGCGTTTATACCGAAACCCGCATGGGCTTCGAAGTTGACGGCATCGAGATCAAGGCCCGGCACGATTTCGCTTCGAAGGCGATCGATTTCCGGGGCCTGTTCAAGAATGCCGGCGCCAATCCCGCCTGATCCGCGATCAGCCGATCCGGTTTAACCCCTTCCTCCCCCAACTGAAGGGCCGCGCTCGCGCGGCCCTTTCATTTTCAGGAGACCATCGACATGAAGAACTATGTACAGCCCGGCGATACGATCGTCGCTACGGCCCCGGCCGCGGTATCCAGCGGCGCCGGAATTCTGATCGGGGCGCTCTTCGGCATCGCTACCCAGGATGCCGCCAACGGCGCCGATCTGCCGATCAAGACGCTGGGGGTGTTCACCTTGCCCAAGGCCGCTTCGCAGGCCTGGACGGCCGGCGACAAGGTCTATTGGGATGATGCCAATGACGAATGCACCACCGTTGCGTCCGGCAATTACCCGATTGGCATTGCGACGGCCGATGTTGCGGGCGGCGCGGCCGATATGATCGGAACCGTTCGGCTCGATGGTATCGCTACGGCCGCGGCGGCCTAAGCATGAACGCCGTCGCCGCCGGGATCGACGCCCTGTTTGAGGATCCGAATATCGGCCGGGACGCCATCTGGCGGCCCGGCGGCGCAGGCGAAGGAACCGCCGTGCGGATCGTAATCCGGACGCCCGATCGGATCGACGATTTCGGCGGCGGACGCTTCGTTGCAACGGGCCGCCTATTGGATTGTCGCGTTGCGGAAATCCAACAGCTCGAGCCCGGCGACAGCTTCGAGATCGACGCCGAAACCTTCATCGTCCATGGCGAGCCGCTGCGCGATGGCGAAGGCCTGATCTGGAAAGCCGAGGTTCGGCCGCAATGAGGTTACGGGCTACCCAATCCGGCGATCTGGAACGGATCGCGGCGGCGGAAATCGCCGGCGCCGAAAGGGCTGTAACGCGATCGATGCGCCAGGCCGGGCGGGGGCTTCAGAAGGATTGGCGCGATCAGATCCGTTCCGCCGGCCTGCGCGGCAAT
>TARA_R110002073_G_scaffold80260_4_pt1 | contig 16117 bp, 24 predicted proteins | sample TARA_R110002073 | Tara Oceans TARA_R110002073 (sample SAMEA4397174) | marine metagenome | biome: Polar Biome; feature: [DCM] deep chlorophyll maximum layer (ENVO:01000326); material: water (ENVO:00002006), including particulate matter (ENVO:01000060) such as... | depth 40 m
CGACCACGATTGCGCAATTCTAGTGGACGTGTCGCACCGCGGATCAGGCATCTTCGATGGCGATATTGATCTACTGATCGGTTTTGCCGAGAACCGACGCGATAGTGATGCCATCATCTCGCGCCTCAAGAAAGCGACGTGCATGGTGACGATGCAACTGGTGAGCAATTCCGATGAATCGGCGATGGAACACGTTTTTGCATTCCTGCGCAAAGCTCACACTGGATTAACGGTCTACGAAAGCGGTATATTTGATCTCCCCGAACCGCCGCCAAAATGGATCGATTCAATTCAGCAAGTGGTTCGACGACTGTCTCCACACTGCCGGGAGATCCGCCAGTGAGCAAATCAAACTCGATCATTCTCAGAGAGTTAGACGCTGGACGACGCCTGTCCCTTCGGTTTCAAGACCGAGATCTTCAATCCCGCCAGCATGCTCTGGTGTGGTAAAACCATATATCCCTCGAGTCACTCTCTCCCGAGTGATATAACCCAAATCGCTTGACTCACCCAGTGATATAAGGTCGAATTTGCTCATATCACCCGACGGACCCGGGGGTAAAAAAGATAGGTATCTGGCAACTCACCTACGTGGCATCATGACCGACGAATGGGACCGATTGGCGAACACTGAACGTTGGCGTCCGCTGGTCGCATTTATCCGCAACTGGGTTGGATCGTTCGATTCACGATGTGGTATGTCCGAGGTGGAACTCCACTTGATACTCTCGCGACACTCGTTTGCGATCCCTTCCGCTGTTTGCGAATGGTATCAACTTTCGTCGAAATGGGATTCCCACGGTCAAAATCTATGGATTCCTGCTCAAGAACTATCCGTCGTGAATGACGCGCTACTATTGCTGACGGACGAAGACGGGATTTCGAATTGGGGAGTCATGTCTCAAGACTTGCGGATAGATGACCCACCTGTCGTCCCTCTAGAACCGCTTGGTGAAACGATGTCACTATCATTCTCCATGTTTGTTTTAGAGATGGTCGTCAATGATGTGATTTTTGATAACAACAAAGACGATCCAGCGGAGCTGTCTGCTACTTCCGGGCTATCCTGTTTTGCCTCGACCCCAGTCGGTGACTTCATGGCAGATGGTCCACTTGAATCCGCTTCCGTTATAGCGTTTGCATATCCCTCGAACGGGCCAATTCTCAGCAGGTCAAGATCGGAAGCCGGCAACTCACTGATCCGGAATTTGCAAGGTGCGCCAAAGGCCAGATAGCAATACATTGCACTCGCGTCGCGAAGTCGGGCGTTTTCAAATGGACAATCACTCGTCGCGACCGGGTGAATGTAGACGCTATCGGACACTTCAATGGATGCGATCATCACTGATATCCACGGTAACCTTGAGGCGTTGGACGCTGTACTCGACGCGATAGGCGACTCACAATCGTCACGCATCATATGTCTCGGCGACCTTGTCTGTTACGGCCCCGATTCAATCGAATGCGTCCGTCGATCTTCCGATTGGGACATCGTCATACTTGGTGACTGGGATGCGACACTACTTGCGCACGACCCAAGCGAATGGAATTCCATGATGAATCTCCACATCGAATACGTGCGTCGCGAGTTTGACATTTCTGAGGACTCCGATTTTCTGTACTCCACCATTCGGTCATACCACGAAAGCCACAACGAATCTGGAATTGATTTTGTGCACGGGACGTCCCGAGGCAAAAGGGATTGGGTGTTTCCTGAGGACGCATACGACTCCAGAAAACTGAACAAGATCGCGGAGCGATTTGAGAACGTTTGTATTTGCGGCCACGCCCATCTCAACGGTGTTTACCGTCAACACGATTCAACGTGGGAATTTGTTCAACCGGAACCAGGAATTTGTTACGACATCGGGATCGTAGATAAAACGATCGTAACTGTTGGGTCGGTTGGTCAACCTCGTGATGACGACCCTCGTGCAACATTTGCGACGCGTGACGGAAACTTTGTCACGTTTCACCGTGTAGCGTATGATGTTGAAACTACGGTAAACAAGATTCGGGCGAATCCGAATATTGACGAGATGTATGGCGATCGTTTACTGCATGGCAGATAGCCCGATATCTATTCTAATGCACGGGAGCGGCGAAGTCGCGTTACTCGACAATTGAACTTTCCTCGTCAGGGCCCCGAGATCGGCGATATTATTCCGAGTGAAATTGCTACTGAGTGGAGTTTTGCATGGCGTTGATGAACCACGAACGGTTCTGGACTATTATTGCCGAGTCGCGTTCCGAATTCGATCCGAATCGTCGTGATGGAGACATGGACTCACAGGTCGCAAGGCTTCGCGATGCGCTGTCTGAATTGTCCGCTCAAGATGTCGGCTCGTTTGCCAACACGTTCACCAAGTTGTTCCACGATGCTTACCGATGGGATTTGTGGGCGGCTGGCTACATAATCGAAGGCGGATGCAGCGACGATGGCTTTGCTGACTTTCGAAACTGGCTGATCTCGATGGGCCGCGATGTCTACGACAATGCGATGACAGATGTCGATTCGCTTGCCGACGTCGCGTTCGCTCCTGGCATTGAGGTCACTCGCTTTGAAGAATTCGGCAATATTCCACTTGATGTCTTGCGTCGGATGAACACGTCCGAGGACGATGCCGGAATCATGGAATTCAAACATCCAGCTTCACCCGCAGGCGAAGAATGGGAAGAAGAAGATCTGCCCACACGATTTCCAAAACTGATTGCGGCCGAAGCTCGATACGGGATATAACCATGGCATCCATCGAAGGACGCGAGCTGAGTGGTCTAGTGATGGTGAGTCTTTCGCGCGTCCTCGGTGATATCCGATGTTGGGCACTAACATCATGAGAACATTCCTAGCAATTTTTGTGCTCGTCGCGTTCTGCGGACAATTGTTCGCGGACGAACAACGCAAACTTGTCGTCTTTCCCGTCGACCGGTCGATTGTTGACGTCGACAATGAATTCAGTCAAAACAACCCGTTCTACAAACAACGGGCGGGCGCGTTCTACGAAATCAAGTACGTAGGGCCGTCGGCTGAATCGCTGTTCCGCATTGCAGCTGTACGGCCCGAACAAATGCCGGGGACTCTCGACGCATTGCGTGCGTTTGTCTATGACTGGCTTGACGCATACGTACGCGGAAACGGAGCCATTGATCCAGCCGATCGCAATACGTGCGCTGCACGACTGGATCAACGGTTCGATTCGTTGTTCGACTCTGGGCTACAACGAAAACTGTATAGGGTATGGCGAAACGATGAATCCAACAAACTTCGCTTTCTGATGGCTTCACCGAAGGGTGTTCAGAGAACAGCTTCTGAACCCTCGCGTTCACCAGAGCCGGCGGCCGAGCCGGTTTTAAGTGGAAAGTCGTCACCGCCGGCCCAGTGACACGAGACGTTCGCCAACGCAGAGCCACTTACGCAATGCCGGGTTGTTCGGCGATTCAAAAGCACGGCATTTGCGTCTAATGTCAGACTGCCCATTTCCACTTGCGATCGGTTTGATTTCGGATTCCGCCGACGATACAATCCTCCGGTCGCGAGTGCTCGGCAGTGAATCATGGTGCAACGTGTGTGGCGAACAATGCGGGTGCACCCCAGCACTCAAAAAACTATTTTACTGATGGTCGCTTTCCCGTTCCTGCCGGGTGGCCTCAGCCGTTAACGCGGTTTGACAAACATGAACCAACTGCTTGAGACAATTTCATCACTTTACTTAAGCGGGATTCCGGACGCTCTTTCCAGACTCCCCGCTAATCAGACTTTTTACGCTGGATTCATACCGTATTTCGGTTGGGAGGCTGAGCCCGAAGACTATGCGGAACACGGTCGGACTATCTACATTTTGAACGTTGAGCGGTTAAGCGAGATCAACAAACAAACGACGGATGCTAATGAGGCTTCGCGTTTGGCGTACGGGTGGGGGGAATTCATCGGCGGCCCAGAGCTGACAATTGATTCGCAGGAACTACACGAATCACTATTGAGATGGTACACGCATCAAATTGATCAGGACGAATCACCCGTGCTACTCAATCAAATTGGCGGGGCGATAGCTTCCGCCTGTCGCAAACTCAATGGCACGGATTGGGACAATGATCGCGTCACGCCAGATTTCGTCGTTTTCACCGCTTGCCTAGATGACGAAGAACACGATGTCAAATTTTCAGATTCTGTTCCAGGGCATTGGCTGAAATCCAAGATGAATGATGGCATGTTTCAATGGCTCGCCAACTCCTAATGGCGGGATGACAAGCGCTGAACCGCAGTTGCGGAACCGGGCGGCTTTGGAATGGACAATCAACTCCCGTGGCTCAGTGATGCGGGGCATTATCCGACTGAAATCGTAATGACGAATCCCTATCAGCCATCATTTCCAGTTCCGGAACCCATCGCCGGGCGACCGCGACTCGTTTTGCTGGCAACAACTCTTGCGTGCCTCGCATTAGCCTCAACTTGGATCGATCTCTTTGATCTCTTTAGAAACTACTTCCGCAGTAACACGACGGTCCACATCCACGATAGTCACGTGTTGATTCTGCTGTTTCTTTCGCTTTCATTGTTCTGCCTTTGGTCCGAATGGTTCGGTTCCACTAGATTGCGCAGTTGCGTTGATTTCGCCCTAGCTCCGTTGGTGTTGCTAACCTTCGTTGGCTTGTACCGCATGTTCGAGCGACACGTTGACTTGCAAGAATTGGCGGACAACCCAAGCCTCGCCCTTGGTTGGCTAGCTTTTCTTGTGATTTGGCTATACGCCGCCGCGTCGTTTCGACATCGATTCAAAACCGCGAATAACCAAACCGTGAACGTGCGGACTGGCAAGGTCTGATTGACGAGCGAGCGCGGAGGATCGCCGGGTGACTGCTAGCCACACGCCCAGTATTGAGTCTTGCAGGCTACGTAATTGGTCACGCTATTTCGTGACGGAGATTGGACGCACCGCGGCGTGTTGCACCATATGCATGATTCAGGCACTCGTTAACATCCAAGAGCAGTTACGACGTCATGTTGCATGGGTTGTGGCTGCCGATTATTCCAAATCGGTCGCTGCTGACTTCAGTTCGCTGGGAGCACGGCATGCAGCGTTTTTCGCAATGGGTAGTCAACCGTCTGTGCCTCGTAATACTCGACGTTAGTGCATGGTCGCTTCTGATTGAAACCCCACATCAGATTTGGGCGACGTTTGCCGATGATCGTCGTTACAAATGATGGGTTGCACACGGAGCCGCAGAGCCGAGCGGCTTGACAATAGAGCATCGTTCGCCGCGGCCCGGTGATCGCCGACGTTCGCGAGCAAATATGGATTGTGTCAGCGTAGTAGCAACAGTTCCCGGTCTCCGCTTTCGCCGCCCCACTGGCCTGACGCGACCGCAACGCGACGTTGCAGGGATCGGAAAGCTCGAATTAGTGCTCGATGGTGAATCGCACTCTTGGGAAGTTTTGCGACAACTCGTCCCAACACGAATGACTCGAATTTCCGGGATGCTGGAGCACCATGAATCCGAACTTTCCGATGAACGCTTCGTTCAAGAATTGCTAGTACTGGAACTTGGTGTCCGTCGACGAATCGCCAACGCTTGGTGTGAACACTTTGCAGCCCCGTCGGATCGCCCACTGTCAAAAGAATTGGTCCTGGATAATCTTGCAGATTGGATGATTCCGTACCACATCCAACGACTGCCGGATGGATTCGACTTCAACTACGACTGCACTGATGCTCCGAACGGGTCATTGTTGGGAGCGTGTAGCATCTCAGCGAAGGTCACCCCCGATCTTTCTGTCGTGGAGTTTGCTGTTGGGAATATGGAGGAAATCGTCCATTATCAGTCGGAACTATTCCGACAGCGAATCATTCCACCCGATTGCGGATTTGTCGAAGATTCGATCGCCGATCAATTGATCGTCTCACCGTGTTGGCATTTGGATGACAATCAACAAGAATTGCTCTTCGATTCGATCCGGCAGACGCGCGAGCTCGTTGACTGTTGCACGGAACAGAATCGCCAATTCCTGAATGCTGCTCTGTCAAACTTGGAGCGTTTATACTGGCACCACCGAAAGAGTTCACTCCGTCCTGAGCAGTATGGCGAACCCTAGTTCTCAGAATCGCGAACCATGGCATGTACTGAGGTCGGGCTTACAAGGTTTTACAAATTGAGCATCAACTTTCCCGACTCGGTGATGCCGGTCGTTCGTCGGGCGTGACCGGCTCTCTATTCTCAAATCAAAAGCGTTGGAATCCGCTGCAAGTTATGAAGATTGCCAAGTACATTTGGTCAGTGCCGACGAGGCCGTGTCGGTTTTCCTTGTGCCTTCAAGGTGGAAGCGTATTTGCTGATTTTGACATTGATCCCGATAGGAGAATATTTCTTGTTCGAATATCGTTTGATGGTTATGGTTGCTGCTCTACGGCCGACAATATTCAGAAAATGTCATTGGATGATTCGCTCGCACTAACGAAATTGGTCGAAACGGACGATGTTGACCGCGATGAAGTACGCGAAATCCTTGGGCGGTATTTTCAACTAAACGATGATGTGATTTGGCGTGCTGCTCTTGAGGAATATGCCACGATGAACGTTCATCCCGTCCTCGCACGCAGGAACCTTCTTCGACGCACAATGGGATGAATTGGAGGGCTTTGAACCACCGATAAACGCGGATGAACACAGATAGGCAGTCGCTACATTTGGGACCGCGACCAGGTAGTGGATAGGCTACCGACTGCGGAACCGCCAAAGCAATCCGCAGAGCACGAAGCAAATAAACGCTGCAATTCCAGGTGAAACCGATCGAGACAGTCGTTCATTCGTTGTCAACACGGGCGGAAGATTTCCGCTCGCACCGCCCTTGGGATCGCCCCATGTCATTGCGATGTCTGAAGCGCAAACCAAAATGATCGTGCCAAGAATCGTGTAGATACAGATCGTTGCAGTGGTCAACAGGCACGAACCAGCGTGCGTTTGTGATGGTGTATCGTGTCCGTCTTGGAGGGGCGGTGTGTACGGGTTGGCGATGATTGAGTCTTTGTCGGGGAACAGTTGCGATAACCGGGTGGCCGCGGTTGATCTTCCATTTGTAAACACGCTGTCGGCCACTCCGCGTTCATCGCTTGGTTACCCGCCGTTTAAGTGTGTTGCGATCGAATCAATTGACGTGTGATCGCAAAGACCAATGTAGCCGACGTCATCGCGCTGTGCATCCTCGTCCAGCCCGGCAATTAGCTCCGGTGTGCCGTCGGGAAAGTCGACGACCGCAATTTGGTGGTGTCCATCAGAAAGTGATTGGGCGACGATGTGGTGCCAAATGACGCAGTACGCGAGGATGGCGTTTGTCGGTTCATGGGATGCGGGGTGTCGTGGGTCAAACGCACAATTCCAGTGTGTACCAGATTCGACGTCGGCGTATGCGTGCAAGACAACAAGCGGCAGCATTGAAGGCCGCAGGGGAACCGAGATTAGATCAGACATCGTTCTGCGTTCGTCCGCACTGAACTCGCAGTCAGGGCCAGCGAGCCAATCTAGAACGGATTGCATCTCCGATTGCCATGATGACGAAGACATGCGCCAACTGACCATCAAGAAGCGTTGGTGCACGGGAGTTCGATCAAGTGTGCGCATCATTCAGTCGGGTAACAAGGTAATTATCGCCGGTTGCTCCCGCGATAAGTGGTGAAGCAGGGTGTTATCGCCGGTTGGTGAGAACCAGCCAGAACGCGATTATCGCCGGTTCTAGACTCCGCGTCAACAATTAGTGGCGCCTAGTTCCGCGCGATGGCGACAACACGTTCGGCGCCTCTCTGCTGTATTTCACACAAAGCAGCGGTTCGCTCATGGATGAGACAACACCGACACGAGTCTAAAACGACGTCCCATCCGCTACAAAGTCTCGGCCACCACAGGAATGTCGTGCTCGATCAAATATGGGGTTACTTCTTGAATGTTCAATGGTGGAAGTTCGATCCACTTGCCAGCGGTGGTGAGGATAGCGTGGGTGTCGCAGGGATAGTTCTCAATTGTCTTCCACTCCTTGATCTCGTTCCAGGCCAGTGTTTCCTCAGTCCCCCTGACTCGTTGACGAAAGGAAAGTCCGTTGGACGTGAACTCCGGCGTTTTGCGAAATGGCAAGGCGGCAAGCCCGGTCAAAGACAGAAGTAGACCAATCGGAATCAACATCGCGATTGCGAACGAAGCGACCAAGAGTATCAGCGGCCCAAGGAAGAAGAACGGCAGCCATTCAATCGGATTGCGCGATGCGCCAAAGGACTTGCAGAAAAACGCCGCGACTCCGAAACACACTGCGGACCAGCCAATGACTATCGCGAGAGACAATCCGTATGAATCAGCGAGCAATTCAGACATCGGTGCTAGAGTTCCATTCTGTCGGAGAATGGTCGCCGTAACCGGGCAGCGACGAAGGAATTTCAATTGCAATTTCTAATTCGCCTGACTTCGACGCCCCGGTTCACGGTCTTGTTTCGGTATCTTGCTTTTCGTTCTCGTCTGGAAAGCTCTTTGCGGCCGAAGCGAGCGGCTCCAGTGAGTCCCAACCGTCGGCGTTGTAGACCACCATCCATTTTCCATCAGTGTTAGTAAGCCAATAGAATAAACGGAAACGACGATCCTCTCGCGCATCCGTGTCGCGGAAGACGAGGACAGTGTTTTGGGCATCCACCCCCTCCGGCAAATAGGGACCGAGCTTTGACTTCGGCTCTACCTTCGATAGCGGCAGCCAAAACCGCCGGCTATCCGGATCAAACTTCACCGGTTTCGCATCTTTCAGCATTTTGCGTAGGGGACGTATGCCCTGGAAGGTTGCATTCTCCGCTACGAACTCTTCCAGAGGGCGGTGGTCTTTGCCTTGAATCGCATTCTCAAGTTGGTCTACGGCACGCGCAATGTCGTGTACTGGCGAATCTGCTGGTTCGTCTTCTCCAGCCTTGGCTCCACTCGCAGGCGATAATAGGAGCAACGTGATTATTAAATGAGAAAATCTACACATAGTGAAAGAACCTTTATTGGCATAACGGTGGCGATGTGCGGGCGGCGAGCGACTCAACCACTGTGAAATCGGCGACCACCGCCGATCCGTATCATCGCATCGTTATCTGCCGCGATTGGTCTTGATTCGGCAACGTCCATCAGTACGTAAGGCCTTGTATTCAGGCCAACCATACCGGCCTTCGTGCTCTTCGACAAAAAAAGCTGCATTCGACGCCAGGAATGGATACTTCAGCGCACCTTGATCTCGCATGTGCAGTATAGCATCTCGAATAGTTTCGCCGAACAACTGGGTCACCGAGTCTTCGTCGAATCCGTTTTTGGGCGGTTTCCATTTTGGGTTGTAGTGTGCTACTTCAATGTCGTATTCGCCTTCGAGATCCCAGTGCGGCATGGGAAGGGAATTGCGGGCGATCAGCGATTGCCATTCGCCGTCGCATCGAGCGCGCGGTCGTCGGTCAAGCACCATCGCGAACCAACCGGTTTGCTCGAATGAGAACCCGGTCGAGATGAGTGAGACCTTGCGGTCCACGTCGCCAAGCGCCCACTCCCATTCCGGTTCGTAGCTATCCAGACGGTCCCAAACGTACTGCTGGATTTGACATTGATCACGAAGCAAATCGAGTTTGTGCATTGCATGAACTGCAGGAGTGAAGGGACGTCAGTCGGAGAACATTACGCATCAGCGGGGACGGGCGAAAGATTTTCAAGCAGACGAAACAACTAACCACCCGTCCTCGAGTGTATGCGAGGGTTATTCGCTTGCACTGTACAGTCACTGCACTGTCACGACGATTCATGAATCGGACGGGACTCCGGCGTGTCGATTCATTTCTTTGGTCGAGTCCAAACTTCGGTAAATGGATTGCCGTCGCCTTCCTGCGTGAATTTGCCGTCTGCGACCTTGATCTTGAATTTGAAGACCAAGCCAATCATGTGTTTCGTAGATTCATTTGCAAACGTCAATTTCTCCGTGTAGCTGTCTCCATCAAGTTCATAAGTTCCGCCGTGGTGAAAAATCACTACGCCAGTCGACGGATCGTGTTCGGTGATGATCCAGTGGCTATGACCAAAGAATTTCATCCTAGCGCCGGGTTTAGGTTCAATCTCAGTACCGGGCTCACCTGAAAGCACCCATTCACCCAGCATTTTCTGATGCAGAGTCGAAGAGGCATCCGCTACAAGTCCCTTGCTTTTTGCTGCGGGTTGCTGTTGATCCTGTGCGACTGCAGGGGCCATGAACGCTGTCAGTATCATAACAGTCGTAGCAGCACGAAGTTTCATTGGGTTGAACATGTTGGTTCCTAAGAGTAATAGAGAGCGGTGAGTGCTAGTCGAACGGCGGCGATCACCCGGCACGAACGGACGAGTGGGCACGTAGTGAACGGGATTTTGAGTGCTCGGCGTGCATCGCATTGTTTGCCAAAACTGCATCAGCATGATGTTCATTTCCAAAGCAGTTTAGCAAATTCCGCTTACAGATGGGGGCGGAAAACAATCCTGTCGAACGCAAGTCCCGTTATTGCGCCGATAGTCGCGACGACTCCGTCGCCCATATTCGGATGTTCGCCGCTAATTGCAAAAGACAACATCACAGCGTTTGCGGTAAACGTCGCAACCGTGAGGAAGGTCATAAGTTTTCGTCGCGAGTTCGAGAATGCGATTGCTGCGATGGGAATCACGCCACCAAACGTTACCAGATGCGGATAGGTCGACGCGAATGCACAAAAGACCGCGAACACGGCGGTGTTCCACTTTCCATGTTTAAGTGTGTATTGATCCAGACGCATCAGAAATCACCGGGGTGAACGGTAAGCACTTCGTCTTCTCGATTGGCGAACAGTACGGGATCAGCGGGGACGGGCGAACGACTTGCAAGCAAACGAGAAGACGGACCACCAGGACTCCGGTGCATGCGAGGGTGCCCCAATGTCTAGCTCGTGTCGAAGTTGAAATCGTTGTGCGAGAATTCATGAACCACTCCCGTGTCCCGGGCAATCACGCGACCACGAAGACTACAGTATCGCACGAATTCCAAGCGAGACAAGTCAGCGAGAAGTTGGTCAATCGCGGGACGACTTGGGACAGTGCCGGAGATAGAGACGAAAACCACCTTCAGATGTTTTGTCTCAATCACGATGTCGGTGTAGTCGGTGTTCGCGCCAATTAGCGTCGTTAACTCGGCGCGGACATTGCGGTCTGTTGCTTGCTTGTCGATGAAGCGCTGAACGTCGGGACTGAAGGTGGCAGGCGAAAACATGATGGCGACAGATACCGTCGCAAAGATTGAGTACAGCACAATGACGATCGACGATGGAGCTTGGACGTAAAGATTGCGATATCCGATCAAAGCGATTGCAAACACAATGGTCGCGTATAAGATACCGGTGGATTGCCCGAGCAGATGTTGTCCACGGAAGAAAAGAACCAGCATAATGGCAGTAGACCCAATCAACCAACAAGATTTTGCGTTGTGTTTGCGATCAATCATTTCAGTCGGATAACGAATTGTGCATCACCGGGTTGCCGCCAGCGACGCTCAATTTCGAAAACGGCAACGGCGGCAACGCCGGTGCATGCAATTGGGACGTGGCTTTCAGCAAACGAGGGGCGTAACTTCCACGCCGCTCCGCTTTTGGATCATCTGGTCGGGAATAAGCTCACGCTCTCGAGCCGAGCTTCGCAGCATCGATTGTCCCAAGATGTTGCTGGGGTCGCAAGCAATTTGGGATTCGTTGAATTGGTCGCCACCGATCATGTCTTCGATTTTGTGGAACAGTCCAACGATCTCATCTGCACCCGGAAACGCCTCGTTTGGAGACTCCATTTCGTAGTATTCGAGGGGCTGGCTAAGCCAATAAATCGTTAGGGCTGTGCATCGCATTCTGGATGTTCGATGATCCTGTGCAGTTCCTTGACGCCGGAGTCCCAGTTGAAATTATACGCGAAGTGGTGGAGTTCGACCGACGACATTGGGCCAGAGTTCGGTCGAAGCTCAGCCACGAACGCGCATCGTCGTTGTAAGAGCCGGTATCGACGCCCCACTCATCTGTCGCGAGATACTCGATTCTCATTCGTTGCTCAGCCGATAGCTCTGGTGCGGTCATATGTGCCTTGCCATATAACGGCCGCGTTACCCGAGCCGTGACCGGGGACGGAGAGTAGATTTTCCATTTGTAAAAACACGATGCCGTCCTTCGTGTCCACGGCATGGTTCGCCGCCATTGTAGCTTAAACCAGATTCTGAGTACCGGATTCGTCACGCCGATTTAACACTCGCAACAGTGCACGCTCCCACGCCTCTCGAGTCTCCGTTGTGTAGCCGACAGCTACTGTGTTGATGCGCCGCGGATGGTTACGCAGTCCAAGTCGCATGATCCAAAATGGAGGCAGATCGATAAGGATAACGGGGAGCCACGACCACACGACGACACCACCGGCTAACCTCATTCCGCTAGCTCGCCCTTGACGAACGTGACAGTCTTTGACGTTCGCTAACAATGTGTACTTGCCGTAACGTACCGCGATCATGTCGGTCTGTAATTCGACCGTTGGTGCATGCGTTTTAAGGATGCGGTGCATATGACTGGCCACTAGAATTCCACTGACCGCAAAGAAAAGCCAAGTGATCAGGCACTCCCGGAGGGATGTTTGCCCGTCAACCCAAAGGTCTGTGCAGAGTTGAATGGCGAAACCAGAAAGAACGACCACGCCGATCACGAGAATGCCATTACTCCGACTTGCGTTCAGGACGGAAGCCGGCAGTGCTTCGCCCAGAGAATCGTTTGTTTGCGAATTGGGAGGCGACATTCAAAGTAACGTTTGTGTCTTGTCGGCGAACGAAGTAATTATCGCCGGTTGTTCCCGCGATAAGTGGTGAAGTCGGGTGTTGTCGCCGCTTGGTGAGAACCAGCCAGAACGCGATTATCGCCGGTTCTAGCCTCCGCGTCAACAATTAGCGAGGCCTGGTTCCGCACGATGCCAACAACTTGTTCGGCCAATGGCTCCTGTGTTTCACACAAAGCACCGGTTCGCTCATAGATGAGACAACACAGACACGAATTGATAACGACGGATTATGTTTCTCGTGAACGAGGCTGGCGGTTGAGGCGGAGCCCGACACAAAGAAGGAAACAAATCGCGACGCGGACGAGCCTGGGCGGCCAGAAGCGGCCAGGAAGCCGGCCACGCTGGGCGAACGCCTCCATCGAAATAGCGTTTCCAACCAGGACCACCGGAACAGCCGCCTTATTAGGCACAGTTTGTTTTGTTTGTCCGAGTATGAATTCGGTTAGAATGCCAACTATGAAATCAACATTATTACCTATCGTGAGCCTCTGTACCGCGAGCCTCTGTATCGCGTTTTCACTTGGTTGCCATCCGAAGGACGAGGTCATGCCTGACGCCCCGCTGGAAAATCTCTATCTCAGGACGAGCAGCGAATCCCAGGCTCGTGCCGACAAGGTTTTGCCGAATGTAGGGTCTGAAGATGCAAGCCATATCCTTGGTGATTGGAAACCGGATTCGGAACCGAAAGATTATGATCGCGACGAGTATTTGCCTGAACCAGCAGTCGAATGGGTCATCGATGTCGAATTCCCTGCCAATAAATCGATCGACGCCAAACGACTGGCATCACAATTTGGCGAGGCGTTTCGAGAGAAGTTCGGGTCTTGCTCTCTTTACGGCAGGGATAGTCAATCCGGTTTTTGGACGTTTCTTGTTTCGGCGGATGGGCCGGAGGAAGTGACGGGACTGAAAATAGCTTACGACTACAACCAAACGTGGAAGCCTGATTTCCGCCCCGCTTCCGAATCTGAGTACGAAGCAAGACTCAGCGCAGTGGCGGAACTAGCAGTCGAATACATCGGCGACTGTAACACGACTCCGAGCAAGTCTCCGGCTGAGGCTGCGAAGCACGCCAAGACTCTTACTGGGCTGTCGGAAAAGTACGATCGGACTGCAGCAATCCATCTCGTTGCGGAAAAGGGCAAGTATTTCGAGGGACGCGACATATGGGACGTTATGCAGTGCCTCGGTCTGCAATGGGGAGACATGGATTGCTTTCACTGGGTCAACGAGGGGGGAGCAGGGGACGATTACTTTTTTAGTGTGGAAACCTCAACGCCCCCTGGATACTTTCTTCCAGAGCAAATCGCTGCCGGCCAGCTTCAAACAGGCGATTTGATCTTCGTCTGCAGTGTCCCTCGAACTTGTCAGCCCGTTGAAGTCATTCGTCGGATGGATAGAGCTGTCCGGTATTGCCAGCGTCGCCTAGGCGGTCGTGTTCAGTACACACTCGGCGAGAGCGAGCTTCTGATGCCAGTGTTGCTCGAGAACGTAGAGCAGATCGCAAGCGATTTGGCCGAACTCGGCTTTGAGCCTGGAACAGGCCCCGCATTGCGAATGTTTTAGCAACGCGGATTGCCAACTTTGCAAAAGGAAAATGCTACGTGACCAAGTTTTTTGTTGTCGTCCTCGTCATTCTGGTCGTTGGCCTCGCAATTCGTCAGTTCATGAGGACTGGCGCAGGCCAAACGCAAAAGCAGCCGGGGTTCAGAGAGTTCGTGAAGAATCCAGAACATTGGCACGACATGATCGCCGAGCATCAAAAGGTCGACGCGACCGCAGAGCAGGCAGAATCGTGGAACGCCGAAGAGATTCGAAGCAACGTTGTTAGGTACGTTTCCGCTTCCGAAACGCCACGAGAACTTTGGGGCCTAGGCCGAGCCCTTAAATCTCTATCGCCTCGGACGAATGATGCGTTGTTGTCAATCCTAAGCGGCAGCGACTATTTCACGGGAGCGAGCATGTTGGACGTCTCTCGAATAACGAATTGTGAACACGTGGTCGCGATAAACGACTCGCCACTTCAATGGTCTTAATTCGTCGACTCACACGCATCGTCTGGTTCGCCGCACGTTGGTACCGACTGGCACAGAGCCGCCTCCAACTCAATCGCGGCCAACGTTGCTGCGATCAAAGCCAAGGGGACGACGATCAGCTCACTCGAACCGCTACCCGTCACTGCCCATAATGGATACTTAACCAAATTGCCCGTTGCGAAAAAAGCACAAACGAAGACACATCCGCTTACAAACCTTGTTGTAACCTTTGAACCGTAGTGCGCACGCCACTTGCGTCGAACACGTTTCCAACCCATTGTCAGAAGGAACCCAGCAAGGAAACACGGAATTGCGAAGGAGGGCCGCGAGAGCTGCTGGATCACTTTTCGAGCTACAACATCAGATTGCACAAGCCCTTCATGGAACCATTCGAAGAATGCTACGGTAACGCAGAATCCGGCGACCATGCCTAACGCATAGGAGGCAATCAGAACCGCGGGGTGAGCACGTTTCTCCTGATGCGAATACGAATCAGAAAAGGCAGTATTCGGTGATGGGGTGTAAGGATTAGACATCAGTCACGAAAACCTGTTGGCGAATGGCGGCGATGCGCGGGCGGCGGCGGTTGAGTTTCCATTTGTGAACGGTGGCCATCGCCGCAATGTCACCATCCAATTATTATCCGCCGCGTCGGGAGGCGAGCTTGAGCGTCATCAGGATTCCCTGCAGTTCGCGTTTAGGGTCAGTCCTAACACACTCTCCAGTAGAATGAAATCCTTGGTTTTCATAGAACTTGATGGCCCTGCCGTTGGTGTTTGTGACCGACAAATTGAGGTTGTGGATGCCTACTTCGGCGGCCCAGATTCGCAGTTGCCCCAGTAGCATTGACGCTGCGGGCGAACCTCGATGATCGGGGGCAACCCACATCTGCACGATCTCACCATTGGCGGTGTCTTGATCGCGGTACAATGCGGCTAATCCGACACACTTATCCGCGGCAAAGGCAAATTGAGTATTGCGATTGATTCCATGACTGGTGGAAAGAAGCTGATCTCTCCACGAAGCATGATCTCTTTTGATCGCAGCTTCGTAGGTTGAGCCGAACGCATCAGGGCTATCTTGAAGTGCGCGAAGCCGGATGCTTCGAAACAGGTCGACATCTGCGTTCGTTGCTCTGCGACAGGAGATCATGAAGTTCCATTCGAATAACGTTTGACGTTACGCCGATTCGGCGGTTGAAATTGTGATGGCCGAGTTTAGCAAGTCCGGATGCGCGG
>TARA_R110002073_G_scaffold21524_6_pt1 | contig 16096 bp, 11 predicted proteins | sample TARA_R110002073 | Tara Oceans TARA_R110002073 (sample SAMEA4397174) | marine metagenome | biome: Polar Biome; feature: [DCM] deep chlorophyll maximum layer (ENVO:01000326); material: water (ENVO:00002006), including particulate matter (ENVO:01000060) such as... | depth 40 m
CGTTGCCGATCACCGTGCGACGGGCCGCGATGAGTATCGAAACGTTCCATAAAGCCAGCCTGGTTCATGACGACATCGAAGACGATGATGCGTTTCGTTATGGACAACCGGCGGTACATCATCGTTTTGGTTTGCCCACCGCGATCAACGTGGGCGACTATTTGATCGGATTGGGATATCGACTGCTCAGTCGACGTGATGCTGACGATGCGATTTCATCCGAGGCACGCGTGGATGTCCTGGACGCGTTGGCCACAGCCCACACGCGGCTAGCCGAAGGGCAAGGGGCAGAATTGCTGTGGCGAGATTCTAAGAGTCGCCAGCTGTCGCCGCTTGATGCCCTGAAAGTCTATGCACTGAAAACGTCACCCGCGTTCGAGGCCGCGTTGTATAGCGGCATTCGCTTGGCGGGCGACGCGGAAGCGTACCGCAAATCGATCCGAGACTTCTCACGAAACCTCGGCGTGGCATTCCAAATTTTGAATGACATTGGCGATTGGACCGGCGACGATCACAACAAACTTGCCGCCGGTGGCGACTTGTTCGGCGGACGTCCGACCATTTTGTGGGCACTTGCACTCGAAGCGCTTCAGGGCGACGAGCGTGCCTTGTTGATCAGCCTAGTCGAGAATCCCGCTGCCTACAGCGACACAGAACGGCTGGCGATCGCCACGCGGCTGTACCACTCGGCGGGCGTTTTTGACACGGCGATGCAGTTGGTCGATAAACATCAGGCCCGAGCCGAAATGGTTGCCGACGAACTCGAGCCCGAGTCGCTTCGCCGACTGCTTTACTTCCTGGTCGACACGGTGCTCGAGCGTCCCGAGGTTCCCACCCCCAACGTGATTTCGTTAAGTAGCGTTCCCGTCAATTCGTTGCCTGTTGTCTGATACGATTCGATGGCATAGGGCTAACGAAGTCACCGCAGCGGATATCCGACGTTTTACCGGCATCTGCCGAACGACCTGCTTGGCAAATGCTCGGCGGCGAATTTGATTACTCACCACGCATACATGAAGGGTTCGATGTCGCCTAAAAAACTTAGTATCGAAATCGAGCATCTCGTTGGTCAATTCTATTCGCTGAGCGAAGAAGCGGATCGTGACGCGGCAACGCGGCTCGGTTCTGACTTAGCCACATTCGAGTCGATCACGAGCGCCCCGCCGCCGTTTGACCAATTGCTTGATCATCACAAACACATGACCGTCACGGTCGAGGCGTTTCATGGTCAAAAAGTCGACGTGGTCGTGCACCGTACCAAGCGAGTCGACAATTGGTACTCGCGCGAAATCACCTTAGTGACGCAGCAAGACAAGATAATTGTTCAATACGGAATTGTCCGCTTGAACGTCGACCAATTAAGCGAACCGGTATGGAGCCGGATTGAGAGCGAAGCTATTCCGCTAGGCCGCGTGTTGATCGAGCACAATGTACTTCGCCAGGTCCAATTGTGCGGATTGTGGCGAGTAAGTGCAGGCCCCTCGCTGGCTTCTCTCATGCAAGTAGAAAAAGGCGAGACGCTTTTTGGGCGAACCGCATTAATCTATTGCGATGGCGATCCCGCGATCGAACTGCTCGAAATCGTTGCGCCGGTTCCCGCAGACTGAACCCTCTCTCCCATCCGCTGAGGCCTTGGAAATGCATTTGCGTCTCGTCTCAAAACGCCACTCGACTTCTTTTTTGTTGGGCGTGGCTGCATCCGTCGTGATGCAGATGACTTGTTTTTCGTTGGCCAGCCATGGCCAAGATGCCGATTCGATGTCGGTTTCATCCTTGAGAGCAACGGGGCTGAAAGCACTGCAGGAAGGGAACCGCGAGCTCGCGATCGAGTCCGCAGATGCAATCGTTCGCCAACACAGTAATGATGCCCGAGCCATTCGCTTGGCGGCGGATATCTATCTACGTAGCGGTAAGGTCGAGTGGGCCACACGTCTGTTTAATCGCTACGCCAAAGTCGCTCCCGAACAGATGCCTGAGTTGTGGCAGCGGGGCATCGCCTTGTATTTTTCGGGGAACTACGGCGAAGCGGCGAAACAATTCGAAGCTCATCGCAGCGTCAACCCAAACGATGTCGAAAATGCCGCATGGCACTTCCTGTGCGTTGCCAAAGCGACATCGTTTGACGAGGCCAAAAAGCTGATTTTGCCGGCTCCTGGCGATCGTCGAATCCCAATGCAACAGATTTTGGAAATGTTGTCCAGCGGCAACACCGAAGCGGTGAACGCCCGCGTCAATGAAACCAAAGTCGGCACAGCGGAGCGAGCCGACGCCGCTTTCTATGGTGATTTCTACCTTGGACTCTATGCCGATGCTGCGGGCGATCTGGACCGAGCACGCAAGCTATTGGACCGCGCGTCAAAAGACGCACCGCACCATTACATGGGCGATATCTCGCGAGTCTACGCAACGTATTTGCACAGCGACGACGCTCAAACCAGCGTCAAAAAATAATCGTTCTTCAAATCGCATCGCATCCCCAAGAAGGTACCCCATGTCCGCAGCGGATCCGCCCCGCCGGCACTACTGGAAGATTGCCATTCTGCTGTGTGTCCTGGGGATTCCGATCCTGCTTTGTTCAGGCACGGCGACGTGGTGGTTTGCGCGACAACAGGTCGCCGCAGGAAAGTTAGCTTCAGAACGTGCCGAAATTGTTGCGCGTGGATTACCGATCGATAACGAATCAATTGCAGAGTTCCGTTCCGAGCGGATGAGTCACGAGCTGTCGGATCGTTGGATGCGTTTGCTGGATCAATTCGAAACCGAAGCGTTTCTAAAGTCGTGTGAGGGTGTCCCGATTGTGGGTGTCACTGAGGATGAGCCTTCTGTCGCGTTGGATTCGCCTAACAAATATCAAGACGATATCGAGCGTTTCTTGGAACAATGGGCTGGTTTGCGGGCGGAGCTACACGAGATCACCGAAGGCAGCGGGGCAATTTGGACCGAAATCGAATTTGACTCCTTTGCAACTCTACTTCCTCGAGTGCAGAGCACGCGGTCGGCGGCGAGGCTGCTTTCGCTCGAATTCAAGGATGCCGTCCGACGTGATGATCGCGAACAGGCGTTTCACAGCATCATGGCCACCATTGGCGTCGCACGATCGCTCGAGTCGGAACCGATTTTGGTTGCCACATTGGTCCATCTTGCGATCAGCGGGATGGCATTGGACGATCTGAAACTAGCGGTTGAACGTGATTTGTTTAACGAAGAGCAGCTCCTGCGACTTCTCGACCAACTCAAATCGTTCGATGATTTCGGCACAAAATATCGACTCGCTATCGCGGGCGAGCGGGCGATGTCTCAACCGGTATTTGATAATCCGGGGCAATTGATGGATGAGGGGAACGAAAGCAACCTCGGGGCTCGCCCCATCGACGCTTTGGCGGCTCTTGAATTCCTTGAACAAGCCGAGTCAATTCCCACCGACAACTTGACCGATTTCATGGTCGATGCCGATGCGTTTGAAACCCACGTTGATCGTCAGTTTAAAGATGCGGGATGGTTGCAGAGATGGGATACAATCATGACCAGTTTGACAGTACCGGCGGTCGGTGCGTACGCAACGGCAATCGTACGCAATACGATGCAAATGAGAATCGCAAAGCTGGCGATTGGATTGCGTTTGTTTCAAAAGCGTCGCAGTCACTGGCCTGATTCTTTAGAAAAGCTCAGCGTTAGCAACATCAGAGTGGAACTGGCGCCGACCGAGCCAATCGGAGACAAACCGTTCGGATATCGAGTGGAAAACGAGACGGCCGAGCTGTGGGGATTCATTCCTGAGAACGCCAGCGATTCGACGCCCGACTTGCCGCCGGATCCAATCTCCGTGCCTGAGAACCAGCGAGATCAAGTGGGGTATTGGCACTGGAAACTACAAACGCCGACGAATTAGAAGCAAGCGAGAACCTCTTGCGACCAAAACACCGCGGGGCCCAACGATCCTTCTCGCTTCGTTTAGCAATCAACTCGCATTGCACCACGACGACATCCAGCCCGCGTAACATCCAGCCCGCGTCATAGGATTACTGAATCAAACGACCAGGGGCGGCGATGTTGAAGGCTGTTTTTGCGATACAACGACGTCGGATCAGGATCTCGGATCCGGCACTCGAATTCTCGGTGGCGGTTGATTACAGCATGATGATCAGTCAAGCGTTTTCGATGCCAATCGACTTCGAGACACATTCGATCAGGCTCGCGCGTAGTCGCTGGATCGCTTTATAGAACGCCTGCTCGCTTTTCCCCGATTGGATTGCGACATCGCGGATGACCACCCCGGCGGAATGGACCCTTAGCAGGACATCGCGTTTATCGGGATGCATTTTGGCCAGGCATTTCTCCAGATGCTGACGGTACAGAGGCTGAGGCTCGTCCTGTGTCGACTCTTCGGCCAACAAATCCCAAACGTCGTCGGCAAATACGAGTGGTGTGCGTGCGATACGGCGTCGGTGTTTGAGCGCTTCGAAGCGAGCAATTGTCAAAAACCAGCCGCCAAATGCCGTGCCTTGCTCGAAATCCGAAAATTTTCGCCATGCGATCAAACTCGCTTCCTGAACGACCTCGTCCACATCGTTCCAGGTCGGCAACAACCCACGTAGAAAGGCACGCACCTGGGGTTCATGTTCAAGCAATAGACGTACAAACACTTCGCCCTGGTCAACACCGACCTGCTCCGGCCTGGGCTGCTGAGTGCTGTCGTCCATTTTGAGTCGCCTTGGTCGAGTGTTCAGAGGAGGCACGATGCCCAACCGCCAACAGAAGCGAGGCGTTTTCGCCCCATCATAAGCAAGCGTGTCGCTTCGATTGTTCTGATTATATCATCCCGGTGGTTTCGCGGTACGCCGGCCGCCGTCCGGTTGAGGCGAGTATCCCGTGTCGAACCGAGCGATTGGATGCCCTCGAATCGGCGAACGACGCTCGCCGCCTAGCCGCAACTACTCACGCTGTGAAGCATTTTCTCGTAGCTACCTTCGTCAGAAGCTGGTGATTCGTATTGGCCGGCAACCATCCACGCTCAGGTGAGCGTCGCTACGAAACGCAAATGCCGCAATTTGCCGTCTCTAGGTGCTTCACAGCGTTGCCCTTGGGGGCTCTTGATTTGCTCGCCGTTTATCTGCCACCCGCGGCATAGGGTGCGCCTGGATTTAGATCCAGTAATGCACGTTTGGGTTCAAGTAACGAATCCTCAAATTGGCAAACCCATTTTGAATCAGGTTCCGTGCCAGCGACGGTCTGGCCAGACTCGATAACCGAACCGTTTTCAAAAATGTAAAGTCCGGTATCAAACAACAACTGGCTGACGTGGTTGGGGTCGAGGCCGCGAAAATGGCATTGCAAATCGTGAAGCCCAATTTCATCAAGGCCGCGTGTGTCCATAATCATATCTTTGGCATCAGAATTACTGATGCTGAAGAACCGTACGTTGAGTGAGCCAAGACGCTGAATTGGTTCTAATGAGCAAGATTCGAGATAGGCGTCAGCGGCCACGATCTGCTGGGAATGGCCAAACGCAATGGCTTGTGGATCGGTGATCTCGACAAACGCCTGCAAGACACCGTGGAACAATCGAATCCGTTCGGCGGGCTCTAAAGCACTTGCCATCAGCTCGGTGACAAGACGCGAACACTTGCTGGTGCGGATGCGTTCGGCTGCATCGTCGCAGCACCACGATTGCTGGATGCGGTCTGCGTACGCTGCGGGGTCGGTTGACTTGTCCGTGGCGAGGATTGCAGTTTGCGGCGGAACCAAACCGTCCTTGTATTGGACGCTGTGTTTTTTGTGGATGAATAGCAGCGATCCGCTACCGGAATCGGATGAACGAGATTCGATTCCAGAATCGAGTAGCTCCTCCGCTCGCTCAGCAATCTCACCAGCGTCGTATGACGGTGTCGAGGTGTAGTGAAGCTCCGCCATCTGCATTGACATCAACAATTAGCCTTTCGCTGAATAACGCACATCGTCACGGGGCGCCAGCGTTACGTGGTGATTTCAGAACTCGCCCGATTCGCCACTCCCGGTAACTCAAAGTTGGACATCGACGCGATGTCAACTTTAATTGTGTTTGCTTATTTCGTCTAAGGGGACCGGATCTCGTTCGCGAAGGTTTGCGAGTATGTTTCGTGTTTCGTCCGTGGGAGAAAAGGGTTCAACCAACAGATCGGTGACGTCGACCGTTTCCACATTCGTTCCTAGAAAAACAAAATCCCATTTCGACACGACCACATCGACGTCAGCCTGTTTTGCGATTTCAGGCATCTTCTCCTTGATCGTCTCCAGAATATCGTGAACCGGCCAAGTGCTGAAGGCTTGTTTATGAACCTGGCCTTGTAACGCTTGACCTTCGGATTCAAGTTGCTTGGCCCGCTTGTTGTCTCCCGACGCCTTGGCATCCTTCAGCTCGGATTGGATCTTTGCAAGCCGCAGCTGAAATGCTTGAGAGCGAACATAAGCAGTCGCGACAAGACGAGAATCGAATGTTCCGACGCGGACAGTCGACGGTTCCGACTTCGTGTCCGATTCCTGTGCCGAAATGCCTGGGCATGACAACAGCCGCAAAAGCACGAAACCTACAGCAAATGATTTTGCAAACAGCCCCATCAGAATGTCTCCTTGATGCTCATACCAAAGTCACCCGACACGAACGGAAAGGTGACCATTTGGAATGCGTTGTTGTATGCTCGGTTACTTCAGCAGTCTCCCTCGTCGGTGGAGAGGTTCTTACAGTATAGGCTAGGTGATTATGTAGCGGGGCGGCGCGAGCCGCCCGGTTAAAATCGAACGTTTTCTGACGCCGCAACCGGACGGCTCGCGACGTGCCGTTAGCCAAAATAGGGCGGGTTGCGGGTGAGACGGGGGGGGCAGCGTTTTTTTGCGGAGCGACAAACGACACTCAACGTCGTGAACCCTATGGGGTTTTCTTGGACATCTGCAGAATCGCGTCGGCGAAGGCGACTCCCATTTCGGCAAACGTTTTCGCGCAGCCAAGGTAGTGGTAACCGGCATTGGACGCGCCGCGTTGCCGCATCGCGACTTCGGCGGGGCTGATCAATTCGGATTCGAACCTTTTCAGAAACTCGCGTTGTTCTTGCTCGCTCATCGAACCATCCGCGTTGGCGTGGTTCTTGTTTTTGGTTCGTAGCAGGTAGCTCATCTGACGCACCGATTCGTATTTCTCTTGGATCGCCGCCAATGGTTCGTCCCAAAATGGCGAGGTTGGCACCGCGGTGACATTGCCGCGAAATTCAGCGAGTGACGCAGGCGCCGCCATGGCTTCGCGGAATTTCAAATTGTCGGCGTTCGCCTTTTCACCGCCGACTCCCATCACGCCGATCACAAATGGCATCTTCGGTGCGTCAAGGTCACTGCGGACGTCGCGAATGAAATCGGCCATCCATTCACTGTACTTGGCAAAGCGGTTCTCGGAGCTTTCCTTTGGCAACGGCGGATAGACATCGCGGTTGACCATGTCGTTGAACCCTTGGAACCAAACAAAGCCAGCGATCTCGTAGCCTTGCGTCTCGTCATACTCAGGGCAAACCCGACCGATGTCGCTGAGCACGTGTGTAACATGCTTGATCATCAGCCGGTAGTAATGCCCTGATCCGCTCTCGGGATTGCGGTCTCGCGCGATGTCTTGCTCGGTTCGCGGATAGACGCCAGCACTCGGTGGCCGGAAATCGTAGTAAAGCGATTTGCCGCCCCATGCCGTTTTAATAATCAAGACCGGCTCGTCGTAGACCTCGTCCATCTTCAAACCAAACGTGAACTCGGGGCCGATCTTGCCTCCGTTTTCACTTGGATTGGATCGCGATCCGTAACCCGCGGTAAGCTTGCCGTAGCCTTCGCCGTTGTTGTCGCCTCGCCCGGTCAGATAGGATATCCATGCTCCTTCGCTGACACGTGGGTTGCCTTCGTCGTCTCGCATCTTTTCCAGTAGCGGCTTCGTCGCAGGATCATCTCCGATGTAGTCAAACGTCTCGACCTTGGCGTGCCCTTCCATATTGGATTGGCCCGCCAAGATAAACACCTTGATCGGCGGCTTAGCAGGGTCCGCCGCCAGAGCCGCCGACACCGAAAGCAAACAGAACGTTGTGAACAAGAACAAGTTTTTCATGTGAAGCTTTCGATGTGGGATAGGCATCTTGCCTGTCTTGTGGCGGAACGTTGATGTCATTTTAACGGCGAGATTATTCCGTAGCGAAACTCGCCAAGAGTTTCGCAAATGGGAGTTGTCTGAATTCAGGCTGGAAGCCTATCGTCACATTGACGAAAGTCTTGACGACTTTCGCTACATTTGACTGAGCTGACGGACGACAGGCTGGCAGCCTGTGCTACGTTAGGACTTTAGTTTCCAGAGCAGGTAGTCGGTGGTCGTTTCGTGATCGACGTTCTCGGCACCAGGATAGACCAAATCGCAATCGACGCCCGCTTCTTCGCAGTGCTCTTGCAATTTCACGCCAAAGTTTGCGGTATGCGTGGGATCCTTCTGGGTCTGGCCGAGTGCTGGAGGGGCTGAATAGCTGAGATAAACCGGTGGATCATCGGAGCTGACCAAGGCATAAGGGGAATATTCGGCGATCCAGGGCAAGATCGTATCACGGTTGGCAAGGAATTGCTCGAACGCCGACAACTTGTTTGCCGAGTCTCCGTGGTAACCGAATGCGTGTCCGCCGTAGCGACTGTTCGGCGTCCACTCTTTCATCTGTTTCGGATCAAGCGTGGTTTGAGCACCGGTGACGGCGGCACACCACAAACGCGTCGACTCACGTGCCACCGCGTCTTCACTGTCAGCATCCGCCATCTCGGGATGAAACGCTAACCACAGACTCGAGCAGGCACCGGCGGATCCACCGGAGGCACCAATTCGCTGCTTGTCAAGATTCCACTCGGACGCCTTGCTACGCACAAATTGCAACGCCCGCGCTGCGTCGCTGAGCGGTCCTTTGACTGGTGGCGAGACGCCATCGGCAGTCGCTTCGGCGACAAAACGATACTCGACCGAGACCACCGAAATTCCCTCGGATAACATTGTTGGCAACATGTTCACTAAACCACTTAGCCGTCCACCACCACTCCATCCACCGCCGTGAATGAAGAACAGGACCGGGGTAGGCTTGTCCGACTCGGCTTGCCAAAAATGGAGCACCTGTTTCGGGTGCGGGCCGTAGGCGACGTCGTATTGGGTGGGGTCTGGAAGAGGGCGGAATGCCGCTAGGATTCGTTTGCTCTCTTGCTCGCCAATCTCGCGAACGAAGAGGTTGCGCCAGCGGATCTCGCCGCCGTGAGTTTGCAACATAATGGGCCCTTTGGTGGGCAACGGCTGCGAGCGGTCCCAGTAATTCTCCATCACCGCACCTTCGACCACCAAACGTTTGTTGAGCCAAACCCAGGTTCGGTCACCGACTTGTCGGATTCGCAATTGGTTCCATTGGCCAAACGGTTTATCCGCTCGCATGATGGGATCACGCCCAAGAGTGCCCGGCGTATTGTTGAACAGCCCCCCCGATCCTTGATGCGGTTTGCGATCGGGTTTCTTTGGATTGAACGCTTGGTTCCAGTCCCAAATCTGAACTTGCGGGGTACCACGCAAATAGACGCCACTGTCCGCACTGGGAACCGTCTTGTACTCGATCAGCAAGTCGATGTTCCCGAATTCCTGTTCGGTCGTTGCGTAGGGGCCATGACCATCGTTGACCAATTCGCCATTTTCCACGGACCAGTGCTGGGGAAATTCGGCCCGCTGCTCGCGTAGGTTGGCCGCCTTCTTCTCACCCGCAAGCTTTGCGGACGCGTGCGGGTTCCATCCGTACCAACCCGATAGATCGTTGCCGTTAAAGATCGCTCGATAACCTTCGGGTGGTTCCGGCGATGCTGCGTCACAAGACGGTGCAAGCGACAAACAAGCAAAGGCAACAGTCACAAGTGCCAGGGATCTTATAATGATTTGCATGGTGAACTTTCCAGGTGGGGTGGGCTTTGAATGTGGGATAGGCTTCCAGCCGGTAATGTGGTCTCGCGTTGAATTCCATTGCAATGAAACCACCATTATCATGGTAACGAAACTCGCCAACAGTTTCGCTCTGGTCCGCGGCAGTCGAAAGTCTTGGCGACATTTGCGACACGCCGGCGCTCTCACTTCGACTTTGCCTGTTCTAACATTTTTCGAACTCGTTCTTGTTCTTTTGCGAGTGCTCCCGCTGGGACAGGCATTGGTTTGAATTCCGCCGATGCTTTCAGCTCTTCTGCCGGCGGAATTTCTCGCCAACGCAAATTGCGAAACCATACGGGTTGCCCGTGATCTTGAAGCCAAAGTTCGCCGCCGCGTCCGGTCAAGTCACCGCCGCGAATCGTTAACAATTCGACCATGTCGGCCCATTTGGGATCGGTGTAATCGAAATCCAAGACCTTTTCGTTGTTGAGCCAATGCTGGATCACCGTGCCTTTGCAGACAACGCGACCACTGTTCCATTGGCCCACTGGGCGTGTCGCGTCTTTGGACGGGGCCATGCAGAAGAACAGCGATGCCGCGGCTTGGCGTGGGTTCTCACCATACGGGCTGCCGATATTATCGAGCACTTGATACTCGACTTGTCCTGGTCGGTAATAAACGCCACTGTTGCAGCCTTGGGATACTTTCCATTCGAAGCGGAGCTCAAAATCGTCAGGGACCTTTTTGCGTTTGTACGTTAGTGATCCCCCCTTGGCCGCACGAAAGAATGCACCGTCTTCGATTCGCCAATTTCCGTCTTGCTCCCATCCGTCAAAGGATTCGCCGTCAAACAGTTCGACAAATCCTTGCCGGCTTTCTTTCTCGGTCATCTTGGCAATCTTCTTTGCCAACGGCTTGCTGATTAACATGCGAAGCTTGGCTCGCTCGCTGACAAGCTTTTTCGCCAACACATCCGCTTCGTTAAAACGGGCCATCAAGATCTCACCATCGGTCGCACGATTGCGGTCATAGGAAATGTAGATCGTGCCATCAGGTGACTGAAAACCATCGGGATAGCTAATCCCTTTTCGATCGTCCAGCACCAAGCCGCCGGACCATGTTTTGCCCTCATCGTCCGATAGCCACGCACTCAGTTGAACTCGCCCGTGGTGGGAATCGATCTTGTCTCCGTGTTTGATCAGCAGGATGCGACCCGATGCCAGCCGGCGAACAAAAAACCGAGCATTGGGGTGGCTGATGCCTGCGGGCTGGGTTGGTGATTTCCAAGTGCGACCGCCGTTGCTGGACGTCGTCTGCATCATCCCTTTGGCAGTGCGAGCGAGCATCCAAAGCGATCCGTCGGTACGCTCGACGATCATGTGTTCGTGCCAATCGGGGTTCGGGAACGTTGCCGCACCTCGGCGTTGCCACGTGGCTCCTTGATCGGTCGACACATGAACGCTCGCTCCACGCAGCGGATTAAGTTCGGCAAAACAGCCGCGAAACGGACCAAACCCAGGACGTTGGTCCAAGGAAATCGGCAGCATCCATTCACCGCTGGTCAACACCGTGGGCTTGTTCAGCATCACACCGTCAGCGATCCGCGTGGGCGGCGACCAAGTCGGCGGGTTGGCATCCGGGTTGTCACAGCGAGTGGCCCAGACGCCGGCGCGACCATCAAACATATCCATCGACTGATCAAAAAACAGCCACAAACGCCCGAGTGGATCGGTCCACAGGTTTCCAACCAGGATACTGCGAGGTCGCGGCAGATCTTTGTCATGCGAATCGACCACCAATCGAGGCGGTGACCAGGATTCGCCGTCATCGTCGCTGGTTGCCAACACGAAGAAAGCCTCGGGGCTGTCGCCGCCAGCGACCCAGCACGCCCACAGCCGCCCACCGCGAGTCCGCTCGATTCCAATCGTCATCCCATAATCGAGTTTGTCGTAACCATATTCGGGCAACGGCGATGTATTCAGGGTGGGGGGGACAAGTGCGTGTTCGGCAATCTTTTCCATTTGCTTAATTCGAGCAGCTGCTTGCTGTGGCGTTTCGTTTTGGGCCGTGCGGCCCTTCGTCGGCCGCGAGCTAAGCTCGGTGGCTTCGCCGAGCACTATCAGCGTGGTTTTATCGAACCGCAACCGGTCGCCAGGGTTCAACGCTTTGCGATAAGCAAACACACGGTTGATGTCGCCAGGAAAGAGCTGGAACTCGGGGGTATCGACCTTCGTGAATCCTTGCTTCAAAAGCTTCTCGCTCTGATTGGCTGGATGCGGTTTGCTGAGAGTCATTGCGAACACGTCGCCGGGTTTCACACACTCAATCTCGTACCCTTCGATACTGGTACGCACAAAACGACGTCCAATCAGAAATGCGGGGGCTTCGGTCAACGTGTAGTCACGATCGGTGAACAGTTTGACGCCAGGTTTCAGTACAGCGGCTTGTTCTGTGGAGGCAGCAATCGGAGTGCGTTTCTTGCCAACTTGAGACTCGAACTCGCCCACCGTTTCCAGCTTGCCGAAAATGATCCGTTCCTTCCGGCTCGGTGACGTGTCGCCTTGCGTGACGCTCAACCAGATCGTTCCGTTGTGTTCATGAAACGCGGGGTACTGGAACGATTTCGTGGTTTCAAAGCGATACTTTCGCTGCCATGATTTGCCGTCGCGTGATATATCAATGTTGAAAACGCTACGATTGACGCCGTGAATCTTGGTTGCTTCCTGCCAACCGAGATAATAAGTGTCGCCGAACTTGTCGAATGTCGGCTTCGAGTTCGCGCCATTAGGAATCGAAGACAACTCGCGTCCAGGCGTCCATGTTTTCCCGTCCACACTGGTGGTGATGTGATAGTTGCCTCCGTCGTTGCGACAGATCGCCATCCATGTTCCATCGGGCAATCGGTTGACGGCCGATTCACTCAGATTCGCCGATTGCGGCTCGTTGAAATGCCCCACTACCTCGAATGTGGCAAAGTCATCATGGGCGATCGCCAAGGCATTCTGTTTGCCTGGGAAATTATTCAGCGCCACATACGTGGTGTCACCGAATGTTTTGAAGCCATCAAAAAGGTAGCATCCGTAATCACGCGGTCCCTTGCTAAAACCATTGGCGGCAGCGTCGGCGTGCAGGTGACGCGGCTGCATGTCAAACGTCCCTGCGGCCGTTTTTAGTTTTGCTTTGTGAATGGTGTCCTGAAACTGCTGTGACTGCAGATCGAAATCGCGATACCAAATTTGCGACTGCCGCACCCCAGGTTGCTCGCTAGCGAAGTAGCAACGTAGCACGGTGTCGCTGATTTGCCGAATCCGCGGCACGAAACAGGCACCGACCGGCAGAGTTGCGTTGGCGAAATCTTGCTCGGTGCGAGCCAGCGGCACGATCGCTTCGACATCCAACGTTTTCAAATCGACGATGGACATGGCACAGTAGATCTTGGGCCAAGCCGGACTTTCTCCTGCCCGCTGATCGCTCAGTTCGGCAACGATATAGGCTTTGCCGCCGACGACTACAAACTCCGAATCGTGAGCCCCTTTGACTTTAGGATCTGTCACGCGGACGAGTCGCTGCATCACCTGGTCGCCAGCCAACGCGGGATCCCAGTTATCAGGGATGATCGATGTGTTAGAAACGCTGCGGCCAGAAACCAACGTGTCGGCTGCCTGGACGGAATCAGAAACAAGCAAGATGGCCGTGATGACAAACGGCCCCAATACAGAGCGGAAAGAAAGCATGTGTGGTGAGACTAAACGTGATTGGGGGGGAGGGCAGGGACGGAGGGAACTCTATACAAATCGATCCAGGCACTCGGCCGAGGGCACGATTGCCTAACCAATATAGTCCGCCCCGCGACGGGAAAACACCACCAAACGTCAATTCGCGTTGCCGCCAGATGGCCGATATACTTAGGGCGAACGATCGGATTCACAGGTATATCGCTGACGATCCCGTTTACTAAGGCCTTTTTGTAATGCTGTGTCGTCGTTTCTACTGTGGCTTACCCTCCGTGCTTCCGCAGCTCGCGGTAATTCTAGCGTTCTGTACATCGCTAGGGGCTGCGGACGAATTGAGGATGAAGGCCGTGGTCCCAGATGAAAATGCGCAGGCGGAGAAAGTCGCGTTAATTAATGAAATTTATCAGCACGATTATGAGTCCGCGGAGACTCGAGAACAGAAGTTGCGTTTTGCTCGGAAACTATATCACGTCGGGTTAGAAACGAAGAATGATCCGACGGGGCGATTCGTCTTGTTGCGAATTGCGAGAGACATCGCGATAGAACAGCGTGATCCGAACACGACTATCCGTGCGATCGACGCGATGGATGAGACCTTTCAGATTGACGCGTTGCAGATGAAGGTTGCTTCGTTGACAAGTATTGCCAGCGCCGCTCGCATGCGGAGCGAGCAGAAAGAAGTAGCGGCGGAGCTAATTTCACTGATCGATCAATGTGTCAAGTCAGACCGCTACGCGATCGCCGAGCCTTTGCCCGCGATCGCAATCAGTGCTGCACTGAAAGCTAGGGATACACCGCTGCGTGTCGCCGCGATCGCACGTGAAGATGAACTGGTGCGATTAACCGGTGACTACAATCGCATCGCGAATTCGCTTGAGACGCTCGCGGTTAATTCGGATGCCCCTGAAGCCAATCTCGCGGTCGGTAAATTCTATTGCTTTTCGAAGGGAGATTGGGCGAGGGGATTACCGATGCTGGCCGTGGGCACGGATCAGGTATTGAAATCTCTATCCTTGCAAGAAATGGCACAGCCTGCCGACGCGATGTCGATCGGCGAAGGATGGTGGGAGTTTGCTGAGTCAACCAGCGAATGGGAGAAAAAGCACATCCGCAAACATGCCGCGATGTGGTACGCAAAGGCGCTACCGGATCTTTCGGGACTCAACAAGGCTCGCATCCAGCGACGTATCCAAGAAGCGGGGCTGCAGCGAAATGACGGCACAGCCAATGCTCATTCTGCACCCCAATTCGCCTTGGCTCTGGATGGGAAAACGAGTTACGTGTCGGTGAATACGCTGCGGTACGACGGACGCTATCCGATCACGGTTGAAGCGATTGTCAGAGTGGACGTGCCGCCCAAAACGACGGGAGTGATCTGCGGGACATACGATGACGCCGGATTAGGATTGGCAATTCTGAAAAACGGACTGTGGGAATTTGCGGTTCGATCTCGCTCCGCTGGCTACCGACTTAGCCAGTCCGACAAGTCAGCCACATTAGGCAAATGGACTCACGTCGCGGGCGTCTATGACATGAGCCAATGTTACCTCTGTGTTGATGGAAAGATTCAGTCGTCCGTCCAACCAGTGCCTGGCGGGCACAAAGCGTCCAAGATTCCAATCCAATTGGGGATTAATCCCGGTCGCGTGCGAGTTGATTTCTTTCATGGTCAGATACGAGAGTTGAGAATCTCGAAAGTCGCCAGGTACACCGCCCCCTTCCGGGCAGCTCAAGAATTTGATGCCGACGACGATACCATCTTGCTGCTGAAGTTTAACGAAGGCAGTGGAGTTGTCGCGAAAGACTTCTCAGGAAATCAGCATCATGGCGCGATCGTGAACGGAACCTGGATCCCTCTGAACTAGCGGGGATTCAATTTCTGGAAGTCTTTCGATGATGTTTTTCAAATAGCGAATGCCTCACTTATCCGCTGCGAATCGAAACGCCGGTTTTCCCGTGATGTCGGTGCTGGTGATTGTGGGACACCAGTAGCGTTCGATGTGCATCGTGACCAAGCGGTTACCATCGAAATGGTCGACATACGGACTTTGGCGGTGATTGTACATGGTGTCACTCAAGTCTCGCATTAGCACCACGTTTTGGCCTTGATAGACCATTTGGCGAATTGAAAAAGGCCGTCCCAGCACACACATATTCATGTGCACTCCCATCACAATCACGTTCCGAATGCCACGTTGTTTCATCAAATAGAACGCTTCGGCATTGTCAGTGATCGCATCACCGGGCTGAATCTCGATCGTGTCGATTTGCCGACTCCATGCTTGTCGTGTTGTGCAAGGGGGATCGCAGTCGCAGCCTCCATCAGAGTCGTCGATTGGTAGCGGCGGTTCTCGCGACGGATCGAGGTAAGCCCAGCGTTTAAGCGGTAGGGCGGTATCGATCGGCGGCGCTTGCTGCGCAAGTTTTCGCATCGGGG
>TARA_R110002073_G_scaffold4803_16_pt1 | contig 16080 bp, 11 predicted proteins | sample TARA_R110002073 | Tara Oceans TARA_R110002073 (sample SAMEA4397174) | marine metagenome | biome: Polar Biome; feature: [DCM] deep chlorophyll maximum layer (ENVO:01000326); material: water (ENVO:00002006), including particulate matter (ENVO:01000060) such as... | depth 40 m
CCAGCTTGTGCGAGATATAAAGAATAGATTTTCCTTCGGATTTCAGCTTGCGCAGCGTCTGAAACAGGATCTCCACCTCTTGCGGGGTCAACACCGATGTCGGTTCATCCATGATCAGAAGCTGCGGGTTCTGCAACAGGCAGCGGATGATCTCGACCCGCTGGCGCTCGCCCGCCGACAGATCGCCCACCATCCGCGACGGATCCAGCGGCAGGCCGTAATTCTGCGACACGTCGATGATGCGCGCCGCCAGTTCGCGGATCGGCGGCGGGTTGTCCATGCCCAGCGCCACGTTTTCCGCCACATCCATGGCTTCGAACAGGCTGAAATGCTGGAACACCATCGCCACGCCGGTGGCGCGGGCCTGCGCCGGCGCGCCGGGCGAATAGGGGGCACCGCGCCAGGACATCTCGCCGGAATCAGGGCGCACCAGCCCGTAGATCGCCTTGACCAGCGTCGACTTGCCCGCGCCGTTTTCGCCCAGCAGCGCGTGCACCTCGCCCTCGGCGATGTCGAAGGTCACGTCGTCATTGGCAATGACGCCCGGATAGGTCTTGGTCAGGCCCTTGATCGACAAAAGAGGGGTGGTCATCGATGGATCTCCCGGTCTTGGGCCCGTGAAGCAGGCTGAGTTTGCACGGCGGTTCGTGGCGCAAGAAACGCCGCCGCGACGGAAATGGCAATCTCCTGGGGGTGTTTTCCCAGCGCCGGATCCCCGATCGGACAGGAAATGCGCGCGATTTCATCGGGCGCATGGCCCAATCCGCGCAATCGGTTGCGAAACCGTGCCCATTTCGACGCCGATCCGATCAGCCCGCAGCTTTTGAACCCGTGGGTCAGCAAGGCATGGCACAGGTCGAAATCCAGCGCGTGGCTGTAGGTCAGGATGACATGCTCGGCCTCGGCGGGGGCCGCCGGGATCAATGCCAGCGGGTCGCGGGCCACACGGGTGGCGACGCCGTTGGGGATGGTCGGCGCAAAGCGGTCCGCCGCCGTGTCGATCCAGGTGATGGAAAGACCGGGCAGGGGGGCCAGCGTGCTTGCCAAGGCGCGACCCACATGCCCCGCGCCCCAGATCCACACTGCGCGGCTGGGCGGGGCGACCGGTTCGGCCAGCCACCCGCGCGCAAAGCGCAGCGTCGCCACCCCTTCGCCGCGCGCCGATCTGAGCGCCCGGCGGATCGCCAGCGGCATCTCGGCTTGCGGGCTCAGGGGGCGGGCGAACAGGCCGGTTCGCGGGACTTCGGCAAGCGCGCCCGCGTCGAACCGCTCATATCCCAGCGTCACGGCACCGCCGCAGCACTGGCCCAGATTGGGGCCAAGCGCCTGGCGCTCGATCCCCGGTTCGGCCGTGCCCGACAGGATCGCGCGGGCCCGGCGCGCAGCCTCGAATTCCAGCGCGCCGCCGCCGATGCTGCCCGACTGCCCGCCGCGATCCGAGAGATCGGACCAGACCAGCATGGCCGCGCCGGCGCCACGCGGCGAGGACCCCTGATGCGCGCAGATCACCACCCGCACCACGGACCCGTGGCGTTCCACGGCCTGGTCCAGGGCGGCGCGGTCAAGCATCGTCGCGCCTTTGCCGGGCGACGGCGGCCAGGATGCGCTCGGCCGTGGCCGGGGCGTGCAAATCGGGATAAAGCGTGCCGTCGCCGCAGGCCGCCACCGCGTCGGACAGGGCCATGAGCACCGAAATCCCCAGCATGAACGGCGGCTCGCCCACCGCCTTGGATTTATGGACCGTGTCCTCGGGGTTTTCGGCGTCCCACAGGGCGACGTTGAACACCCGGGGCCGGTCGCCGCATGCGGGGATTTTGTAGGTCGAAGGCGCGTGGGTGCGCAGGCGTCCGGCATCGTCCCAGACCAGTTCCTCGGTCGTCAGCCAGCCCGCGCCCTGCACGTAGCCGCCTTCGATCTGGCCGATATCCAGCGCCGGGTTCAGCGATGCGCCCGCGTCATGCAGGATATCCGCGCGCAGGATCCGGGATTCGCCGGTCAACGTGTCGATCACCACTTCGGACAGTGCCGCGCCATACGCGAAATAGAAGAACGGGCGCCCCTGTCCCTTGAGGCGGTCCCACGCCAGTTTGGGCGTCGCGTAGAACCCGGTCGAGGACAGGCTGACCCGCGCCTGATAGGCGGACATCGCGGCCTCGGCAAAGGTCAGACGTTCGGTGCCGACGTGGACCAACCCGTCCGCAAACGTGATCCGTGCGGCATCGGTCTGGAACCGTTCGGCCAGATGCGCCGCAATGCGTTCGCGGAGCGTGTCACAGGCGGCTTTGACCGCCATGCCGTTCAGGTCCGACCCGCTGGAGGCCGCCGTGGCCGAGGTGTTGGGCACTTTCGCGGTATCGGTCGCGGTGATCTTCACAGCCTCCAGCGCGATGCCGAACGCCGATGCCGCGACCTGCGCGACTTTCTGAAACAGGCCCTGGCCCATTTCCGTGCCGCCGTGGTTCAGGTGGACCGAGCCATCCTGATACACATGCACCAGCGCCCCCGCCTGATTGAGATGCGTCAACGTGAAGCTGATCCCGAATTTGACGGGCGTCAGCGCCAGCCCCTTTTTCAGCACCGGGTTGGCGGCGTTGAACGCCTGCACGGTGCTGCGGCGGGCCTGGTAGTCGGCGCCGTGCACCAGCCGGTCGGTCAAGTCGTGCAGGATGAAATCCTCGACCAATTGACCATAGGGCGTGGACTGCGGGCCTTCCTGGATCGGGACTTTGGGGCTGTGCGCGCCGCCAAACCGTTTGGCGGTGCCGGGGCCGGATCTTGGCGCCGCCGCCTTGGAATAATAGTTCGCGCGCCGCACCTCCAGCGGATCGCGGCCCAACGTGTGGGCGATGTGATCCATCACCCGTTCGATCCCCAACATCCCCTGCGGCCCGCCGAACCCGCGATACGCGGTGGCCGAGCATATGTTGGTGCGCAGCCGGTGGCTTTCGATGCGCACATGCGGAAGGAAATAGGCGTTGTCGGCATGCAGCATGGCGCGGTCGGCCACCGGCAGGGTCAGGTCCATCGACCAGCCGGCGCGGGTGTAATGGGTGAACGCGATCCCCTGAATGCGCCCGGTTTCGTCCACGCCGACGCGGTAATCCACGCGGAAATCATGGCGCTTGCCGGTGATGACCATGTCGTCGTCGCGGTCATAGCGCATCTTGCAGGGCTTGCCCGTCAGCCGCGCGGCCAAGGCGCAGGCCACGGCCAGAGCGTTGCCCTGGCTTTCCTTGCCGCCAAAGCCGCCGCCCATGCGCCGGGTTTCCACGCGCACGCCGTGCATCGGGATGTTCAGGGCCTCGGCCACCTTGTGCTGGATCTCGGTCGGGTGCTGGGTCGAGGACAGCACATGCATGTCCCCGCCTTCCTGCGGCAGGGCCAGCGCGGCCTGGCCTTCCAGATAGAAATGCTCTTGCCCGCCCATCTCGATGCGTCCGTCGATGACATGCGCCGCATCGTCAATGGCCGCGTCCGGGTTCCCGCGCGCCCAGATGCGCGGGCCGTCCTCGAACCGGCTGTCGGCGACCAGCGCGTCCTCAAGGCTCAGGATCGCGGGGCGCTCGGCATAAAAGATCCGGCCCAGCCGCGCGGCGCGGCGGGCCGACAGATGGCTGTCTGCGATGACCAGAAACACCGGCTGGCCAACGTAATGCACCGTGCCGGTCGCCAGCAGTGGCTCGTCATGGTTTGACGGGCTGCAATCCACCGGGCCGATATCATCCGCCGTCAGGACTGCCACAACACCTGGGGCCGCGCGCACCGCGTCAAGATCCATCGTCGTGATTTCGCCATGCGCGATGGTCGACAACCCGAAGGCCAGATGCAGTGTTCCCGTAGGCGTGGGAATGTCATCGACATAGCGCGCCTGCCCGGTGACATGCAGGGGGGCCGCGTCATGCGGGGTGGGTTTGTGGATGCTCATGCCGTCACCGTGTGCACATCGGTCGGCACGCCCAGATCCTCGAGCCAGGCGCGGAGCAGCAGGTTTTTCGCGCAGTCCAACCGGTAGTCTGCCGAGGCCCGCATATCCGACATCGGCGTGAAATCCTGCGCAAAGGCGGGCAGGGCGGCCATGACGGTGTCCTCTGCCCACGGTTTGCCGGTGATCGCGGCCTCCACGGCCGACGCGCGTTTCGGGATGCCTGCCATGCCGCCAAAGGCGATCCGGGCGCCGGTAACGATGCCGTCGGACAAGGTGATGTTGAAGCATCCCAGCAGGGCCGAAATGTCCTGATCGAACCGCTTCGAGATCTTGTAGCAGCGCAGACGGTCCGGCTGGCGGGGGATGGTGATGGCTTCGACGAATTCGCCCGGCGCGCGGTCCTGCTTGCCGTAGTCCAGAAAGAAATCCTGGAGCAGCAGCGCGCGGCGCGCGGCGCCCTTTCGCAGGTGCACGGTCGCGCCCAGGGCGATCAGTGCCGGCGGACCGTCACCGATGGGCGAGCCATTGGCGATGTTCCCGCCGATCGTCGCCGCCGCGCGCACCTGGGCCGAGCCATAGCGGCGCAGCATCGCGCAGAAGCCGGGGTGATAGGGATCCAGTGCCGGGATCAGATCGGCGACGGGGGTGACGGCGCCGATGCGGATTTCGCGGTCGTTGACGGTGATGCCGCGCAGATCCTCGATGCCGGCGATGAAGGCGACCGGGCCCAGATCGCGCAGCTGCTTGGTAACCCACAGCCCGACATCGGTGGCCCCGGCGATCAGCCGGCCGTCCGGATGGGCCTGATACCAGTCAGCCAGCGCGTCACCGGTGCGCGGGCGGTTGGCGGCGGAATTTTCGAGTATTTGGGGAAAGATGAAATCAGGGTCGGTGGCCTTTACCAGCCAGTCCGGCGCGGGCTGGTCCGCAGCGGCTTGCGCGGCGCGGATGATCGGCGCGTAGCCGGTGCAGCGGCACAGGTTGCCGGCCAGTTGGGTATCATGATCCGCCTGCCCGTTCAGATGGGCGCTGGCCATCGACATCACGAAACCGGGCGTGCAGAAACCGCATTGGCTGCCGTGATGGTCGATCATCGCTGATTGCACCGGATGGGGGGCGCCGTCCGGCCCGGTCAGCCCTTCGACCGTGCGCACGGCCTTGCCCTGCAACTGCGGCAGGAACAGGATACAGGCGTTCAGGGCGTGCGTGCCGTGGCCATCCGTCACCATCACCGTGCAGGCGCCGCAATCGCCCTCGTTGCAGCCTTCCTTTGTTCCCGTCAGGCCACGGGTTTCGCGCAGCCAGTCCAGCAAGGTCCGCGTCTCGGGCTGATCGTTGATCGAAACGACCGCCCCGTTCAGCACGAAGCTTGTATCCGTCATGTGACGATCCGCCGCTTTCTCTCCCTGAGGTCATGGCCGGTGCCCGATGCGGCGTAAAGCGTTCCGGCGACCTTGTTGTCTTTTTTTCTCAGTGAACAGCCAGTTCGGCCGTCTGGCAAGCCATAATCTTCTACATTCGGTTAAAGCAGTTTCAAGATTCTCCGACAAGTGAAGGCGTAGTGGCGTGATGTGGCCTTGCGCCGCCCGCGTTGGCAGATACCATCGCGCCATGACCAGTCCCCGATTCATTCACCTGCGCACGCATACGGAACATTCGCTGCTTGAAGGCGCCATGCCGCTGAAAAAGCTCGTCAAACTCTGTGTAGAGCGGAAAATTCCGGCGGTTGCCGTCACCGATACCAACGCGTTGTTCTGCGCACTGGAATTCTCAATCCTGGCGCAGGGGGCGGGTATCCAGCCGATCATGGGCTGTCAGATCGACGTCATGCTACCGGCAGAGCGCCCGGGTGAAAAGCCGCGCCCGGCGGCGCCGCTGGTTTTGCTGGCGCAGGACGAGGGCGGGTATGAAAACCTGATGAAGCTGAATTCCTGCCTGTATCTGCGCACCGACGGGCAGTTGCCGCATGTCACCCCCGACGATCTGGCGCGCCATGCGGAAGGCATCATCTGCCTGTCCGGCGGTGCGGACGGACTGGTCGGGCGGCTGATCCGCGACGGGCAGGCCAGCAAGGCGCAGGCCCTGATGCAGACGTTGGCGGCGCTCTATCCCGGGCGGCTTTATGTCGAGTTGCAACGCCATCCCGGCGAAGGCGGCGCGCTGCCCCAGGCCGAACGGCTGACCGAGCGCGCCTTTGTCGAGATGGCCTATGCCATGGACCTGCCGCTGGCGGCGACCAACGATGTGCATTTTCCCAAGGCCGAGATGTATGAGGCTCATGACGCGCTGCTGTGCATCAAGGATGGCGCCTATGTCGACCAGCAGGCCCCGCGCCGCCGCCTGACGCCGCAGCACTATTTCAAGTCGGCCGAGGAAATGGTGGCCTTGTTCGCCGATCTGCCGGAAGCGGTGGAAAATACCGTCGAAATCGCGCGTCGCTGTGCGTTTGGGGCTTATAAACGCGCCCCCATCCTGCCGGTCTTCGCCGAGGACGAAGTGCAGGAACTGCGCCGGCAGGCCAATGAGGGGCTGCAAAACCGCCTGAAGGTGATCCCCCACGCCGTGACGCCGGCCGAATATCAGGAACGGCTGGATTTCGAACTGGGTATCATCGAGAAAATGGGCTTTCCCGGCTATTTTCTGATCGTGGCGGATTTCATCAAGTGGAGCAAGGAGCAGGGCATTCCGGTGGGGCCGGGTCGGGGCTCGGGCGCCGGGTCGCTGGTGGCCTATGCGCTGACCATCACCGACCTGGACCCGCTGCGCTATGCGCTGCTGTTCGAGCGATTCCTGAACCCGGACCGCGTGTCGATGCCGGATTTCGACATCGACTTCTGCATGGACCGGCGCGAGGACGTCATCCGTTACGTCCAGGAAAAATACGGCCGCGACAAGGTGGGGCAGATCATCACCTTCGGGGCGCTGTTGTCCAAGGCGGCGGTGCGTGATGTGGGGCGCGTCTTGCAGATGTCCTACGGTCAGGTCGACAAACTGTCCAAGATGATCCCGACCGAAGGCGTGAAGCCGGTGTCCATCACCAAGGCGCTGGCCGATGAACCTCGCCTGCGCGAGGCCGCGAAAGAAGAGGTCGTGGCCCGCCTGCTGGACTATGCCCAGAAGGTGGAAGGGCTGTTGCGCAACGCCTCGACCCACGCCGCCGGCGTGGTGATCGGGGATCGGCCGCTGGACGAACTGGTGCCGCTCTACCGCGATCCGCGCTCAAACATGCCCGCGACCCAGTTCAACATGAAATGGGTCGAAGCGGCGGGGCTGGTCAAGTTCGATTTTTTGGGCCTGAAAACGCTGACCGTGATCCAGAACGCAATCGACCTGATCCACGCATCCGGGCGGGACCTGCATGTCGCGCCCGATGGGCGGACCCTTTATGAACCCACCCCAGGGGCCGAAAACCAGATCAACGCCATCCCGCTGGATGACGAGGCGTCCTACAAACTCTATGCCAGCGCCCGCACGGTGGCCGTGTTCCAGGTCGAAAGCTCGGGCATGATGGATGCGCTGCGGCGCATGAAACCCACCTGCATCGAGGATATCGTCGCGCTGGTGGCGCTGTATCGCCCTGGCCCGATGGAGAACATTCCGACCTATTGCGAGGTGAAGAACGGCCTGAAAGCCATTGAATCCATTCATCCCTCCATCGATTCCATTCTGGAGGAAACGCAAGGGATCATCGTTTACCAGGAACAGGTGATGCAGATCGCGCAGGTCATGGCTGGCTATTCACTGGGCGGCGCGGACCTGCTGCGCCGGGCGATGGGCAAGAAGATCGCCGAGGAAATGGCGAAGGAGCGGCCGAAGTTCATCACCGGCGCGGTGGCGAATGGTGTGGACAAGAAGAAAGCGGGCGAAGTCTTTGATCTTTTGGAGAAATTCGCCAACTATGGGTTCAACAAATCGCATGCCGCGGCCTATGCGGTGGTCAGCTATCAGACGGCGTGGCTGAAGGCCAATCACCCGGTGGAATTCATGGCCGCCGTGATGAACTGCGACATCCATCAGACGGACAAGCTCTCTGTCTACAAGCGCGAGGTGGATCGCATGGGCATCGGCGTCGTGCCGCCCTGCGTCAACCGCTCGCAGGCCAGTTTCAGCGTGGCCGAGGGCAAGCTGGTCTATGCACTGGGGGCGCTGAAGAATGTCGGCGTCGAGGCGATGCGCATGATCGTGGCCGCGCGGGGAGAAACATCCTTTGCCGATCTGACGGATTTCGCCAACCGGGTTGACCTGAAGAAAGTCGGCAAACGTTCGCTGGAAATGTTGGCGCGGGCCGGGGCGTTCGATCTGTTGGAGCCGTCCCGCAAGCGGGTGTTCGAAAGCCTGGACGCGATGACAGCCTATTCGGCTGCGGCGCATGAGGCCGCGGCGTCCGGGCAGGTGTCGCTGTTTGCCGGCGGTGACGATCTGCCCCCGCCGCGCCTGGCGCCGAACGGGGAATGGCTGCCGATGGACCGGCTGGCGCATGAACATCAGGCGATCGGTTTCTACCTGTCCGGTCATCCGCTGGATGACTATGCCGGGGCGCTCAAACGCAAGGATGTGCTGACCTTGTCCGAACTCACCAAACGGGCCGAGCGCGGGGCGCTGGTCGCGCGGATCGCCGGCGCCGTATCCAGCCGGCAAGAGCGAAAATCGGCGCGCGGCAACCGCTTCGCCTTCGTGCAACTCTCGGATCCGACGGGGCTATACGAGGTCACGGTATTCTCGGAAACGCTCGAAGCCGCGCGCGAACACCTGGAAAGCGGCTCCAATGTCGTGTTGACGGTCGAAGCCACGATGGAGTCCGACACGCTCAAATTGCTGGCCCGCGCGGCGCAGCCAATCGACGACGTGGTGGCCGATGCCGGGGCCTCGGGTCTGCTTCTGAGGCTTGAGGGTCCGCACGCGCTTGCTGAATTGGGCGTGGCGCTTTCCGAAGGCGCGGAAGGGGCAAGAGTGTCGCGCAAGTCATTGGGGGATTTACGCTTTGCCGTGACGGACCCGGCAACCGGCGGCGCCATCGAGATCGACGCCAAGCGGCAGGTGCCAGTGACGCCCGCGTTCAAGGCTCTGCTGCGCAGTGTCGGCGGGGTGCTGTCGGTCGAGGAGGTCTGACCCTGATGCTGAACGTCGAAACACGAGGCCGCCTGCGCCTGATCACCCTGAACCGGCCCGGGGTGCGCAATGCGGTCAACCCGGAACTGGCCCGGGCGCTCTATCGCGCGATGCTGGCGTTTGAGGGCGATGAAAGTGTTGATGTGGCGGTGCTGAGCGGGTCCGACGGGGCGTTTTGCGCGGGCTTCGACCTCAAGTCCGCGGCCTCTGGCGACGGGACCGGCTGGATCGAAAGTCTGACAATTCCTGAGGCTTGGGCGGACCCGCGCGCGCAACCCTTGCCGGGACCGATGGGGCCGACCCGCTTGATGCTGTCCAAGCCGGTCATCGCCGCCATCGAAGGGCCCGCCGTTGCCGGCGGGATGGAGTTGGCGCTCTGGTCAGACATTCGGATCATGGCCGAGGACGCGCAATTCGGCGTGTTTTGCCGCCGCTGGGGTGTGCCGCTGATCGATGGCGGCACGGTGCGCTTGCCCCGGATCGTCGGCCAGGGCCGGGCCAATGATCTGATCCTGACCGGGCGCGGCGTCACCGCCGACGAGGCGATCTCCATCGGTCTGGCCGATCGTCTTTGCCCACCCGGCGACGCCTTGAGCGCGGCGCTGGACTATGCGCAGGCGCTGACCCGCTTTCCCCAGGGCTGTCTGCGGGCCGATTTCCTGTCGGCGCGCCTGGCCCCCGCCGACCTCGCCGCCGCGCTGCGCCGTGAATGGGCCAGCGCCGGCATGGCGGTCGCCGAAGGGATCCGCGGCGCCAGCCGGTTCGCCGCCGGCAAGGGCCGTGGCGGCGATTTCAGCGACCTGTGATCCACATCTTTGTGCGTCAAATATCCTGGGGGTGAGCCGCATCGCGGCGAGGGGGCAACGCCCCCTTCACTGCTAGACCCACTTGGCCAGCGGTGGCAGGCTCATCAAAACCGCGTTCGCGTCGTGCCCGGTTTCCAGCCCGAACTTGGTGCCCCGGTCATAGACCAGGTTGTATTCGGCATAGAGCCCCCGGTGCACCAGTTGCGCGTCCCGGTCGGCATCGCTCCAGCCCATGTCGCGGCGCCGTTCGCAAAGCGGCGCGAAAGCGGGCAGGAATGCCTGGCCCACGGCCCGGGTGAAGGCGAAATCGGCGTCCCAACTGTCGAATTCGCGCCCACCGGTGTTCAGGTCATCGAAAAAGATGCCGCCGACACCGCGCGCGCGCCCGCGATGCGGGACAAAGAAGTAATCATCCGCCCAGGCCTTGAAGCGCCGGTAGTAGCCCAGATTATGGGCGTCGCAGGCGCGCTGCATTTCGGCGTGGAAATGCGCGGTGTCATCGGCGTATTCCAGACAAGGGTTCAGATCGGCGCCGCCGCCGAACCACCACGCGCCGGGGGTCCAGAACATCCGGGTGTTCATGTGCACCGCCGGGCAATGGGGGTTGCGCATATGCGCGACCAGGCTGATACCCGAGGCCCAGAAACGTGGATCGTCCGCCATGCCCGGCACGCCGCGCGCGGCCATCGCCGCCTGGGCACGTTCGCCCAGTGTACCATGCACGGTTGACCAGTTCACACCGACCTTTTCAAACAGCCGTCCGCCGCGCATCACCGACATGATGCCGCCGCCGCCGCGTCCTTTGTCACGTTGGGTTGGTGTCACCTCGAACCGGCCGGGGGGCTGATCGCCGGAGGTGCCGTCCTCCAGCGCCTCGAACCGTGCGGTGATGGTGTCGCGCAGGGTTTTGAACCAGTCGGAGGCCTGGGCCTTGCGGGTTTCGAATTCGGTCATGGTCGCGCCCTTGTTGTCAGTCTGGATTCTATAGCGCCTGGATGGGCAAGGAAAGCGCCGGGATGTCGCGGGGGTTTGAGTATTTGGGGCAAGATGAAATCGAGCCGGTCTGAATGCGGGAGGGACAGGTAATCTGCGTCTCTGGCGCCCCCCTTTGGCGCCCGCACGACAATTGACAAGGAGCCCATGCGTGGTGCGCGGTTCATCCCCCGGGGATCAGCGCGCACGAAGTCCGGCGACGGGTCGCCGGTCCGGTCAACGTGCCGCCGGGCCAGGCCTGCCTTGCGGCACGGCGGGTCGGACAGGAACGCCGGAGAATGGCCCCCAATTCGTGATCCCGGGCCGAGGCGGCAGCGCGTGTGTGACGCAACGCCCACAGCAGGGATAGGGTCATCTAAACCGGTCGGCCAGTTTTTGCATGGCGGTGCGGGTGTCGGGCGGCTGTGGCACAACGTTCGCGGGATCGGGCGTTTTGGCGGCCGCAGGGGCTTTTGCCGGTCCCTTGTTGCGGGCCGGGGTGGTGCGTTGGGCAACGGCGTTTTGGAACCGCGCGCCGTCGCCCGCGGCGAGAAATGGCGCGCCGTCGGCGATCCCGCGCAGCAGATCGTCCAGCCAGTCGTCATCGGCCTTGGGAAAGTCGCGCAGCACATAGCCGGCCACGGCGTCCTTGTGCCCCGGATGGCCGATGCCCAGACGCACGCGCGCGTATTCGGGCCCGACATGCTGATGGATCGAGCGCAGGCCATTGTGCCCTGCATGGCCGCCGCCTTGTTTCAGGCGCAGTTTTCCGGGGGCCAGGTCAAGCTCGTCATGAAAGACGATCAGGTCCGAGGGATCCAGTTTCAGGTAGCGCATGGCCTCGCCCACCGCCTGACCTGACAAGTTCATGAAGGTCATCGGTTTGAGCAAGAGAACGCGCTCGGAGCCCAGGCGCCCCTCGGCAATCTGCCCCTGAAACCGGGATTTCCAGCCCGTGAAACCGTGGTCGCCGGCGATCCGGTCAAGCGCCATAAAACCGATATTGTGTCGGTTGCGCGCGTATTTGGCGCCTGGATTGCCAAGGCCTGCGATCAGTTTCATGAGGGGGTTCTAGCGCCGCATCGCTTGCCTGTCCATTGCGGGCGATCAGAGCCGTGCATCAGGTCGGCCCATTGCGTCGCGTTGGGAGATCGGACCGTGCATGCCGCGCGGCGTTGCCAACCGGCGTTGTTGCGCGCTGACCCGGAGCCTTGATGGCGCGACGAAAAAACCCCGCCCAAAGAGGGCGGGGTTGGTGTGACGCGCGGCTGAGCCGTCGTCTTATTCGTCTGCGGCGTCTGCGTCGGCTTCGGCGTCGCCATCGTCGCTGTCGCCGGCGTCATCGGCCGAGCGCAGGCTTGACGGGGCCGCGATGTTGGCGATCACGAAGTTCCGCTGAACCGCCGCTTTCACGCCGCTGGGCAGCTTGACGTCGTTGATATGCACGACATCGCCGATGTCCAGGCCGGTCAGGTCCACGACGACCTGCTCGGGGATTTCGCTGGCCAGCACGTTCAGTTCGACTTCGGCGCGCACCACGGTCAGTGTGCCGCCGCGCTTCAGGCCGGGGGCTGCCGCGTGGTTTTCGAATTCGACATGGATGAACAGGTTGATCCGGGAGGTGCGGCGCAGACGCATCAGGTCCACATGGGTCGGCATGTCCTTGACGACATCGCGCTGAACGCCGCGGCAAATGACGCGCACGTCATCCTGGCCTTCGACCTTCAGGTTGAACAGCGTCGACAGGAAACGGCCCGCCTTCAGCTTTTGCAGCAGGTAATTGAAGTCGAAGTTCAACGAGAGGGGATCAACGCCGCCTCCGTAAACCACGCCCGGGACCTTGCCATCACGACGAGATTGACGAGCGGCCCCCTTGCCTGTCCCCGTCCGGACCTCGGCGATGAGATCTGGGATCTCTTTTGCCATATCGGCTCTCCTAAATTCTGGTTTCATCAGGCACGCCCCTCCAAGGGTGGATGCGCACCGTCGCGGCTCTTAGCCGGGAAAGGGGGCGAAGGAAAGGGCCTTGTGGGCGTTTGGCTCAGATTCCGAACGCTACGCCGCCGGTAACGGGCAGATTGATCCCGGTGACATAGCGCGCCTGGTCTGAGGCCAGAAACGCCACGGCATTTGCCACGTCCTCGGGTGTGCCCGCATCGCCCAGAGGCACGGCGGCATAGCGTTGGGCCTTGATCTGGCCGATTGGCAGGCCGGTTTCCTGCGCCAGCCGGGCGTTCGCGGCCTGATGCATGTCGGTAGCGATGAAGCCCGGGCAGACGGTGTTGCACAGGATGCCATCCTTGCCGAATTCCGCCGCAAGTGTTTTCGCCAGCCCGACCAGGCCGTGTTTCATCGCGGTATAGGCGCCGAACCCGGCCTCGGCCCCCAGGCTGCCGGTCGAGCCGATCATGATGATCCGCCCGCCGCCCAGGGCCTGCATGGCCGGGATCGCCGCCTGAGACAGCATCATTGGCCCCAGGAGGTTAACGCGAAAGCTGGCCTCCCATTGGGCGGGCGTGGTGGACAGGAAGGCGTCCGACCCGGCCAGCGAGCCGGCGTTGTTCACCAGGATATCCAGGCGGCCGAAATCCGAAAGCGTCCGCGTGACGGCAGACTGAACGTCGGCGGGGTCGGTCACGTCCAAGGGCAAGGCCAGCGCCCGGACGCCCGCGGCGCGCAGGTCAGCGGCCAGCGCCTCAAGCAGGGTCGGCCGGTCATATCTGGCGCCCTCCAGATCCAGCGCGCCTGCGATGTCTGTCACCACGACATCCGCGCCCAGTGCCGCAAGTCTAAGCGCGATGGCGCGCCCAATCCCTTGCGGTGCGGCGGCCCCGGTGATCAGCGCGGTCTTTTGGCTCAGCGGGGGCATGATGTGGCTCCGTTTGGTTCAGGGTCGCTCCAACATGGGGGCCAGGCGGCCCAATGCAACCGCCGGCCCTATGCCAATCGCCCCATCGAGTAGCGCGGATGCAGGTCCTCTGACGCCAGCCAGTCGTTCAGCTGAGTGGGGTCTGGATTGGCCGGGTTGCCCCCAAAGCGATCAGCCTCCAACCCGCCGGTGATGAACAGCGCATCGACGCCTTCGGCCTGGGCGCCGCGAATGTCGGTGCGCACCCCGTCGCCGATCGCCAGCACCGAGTCGTTGTCGTAGGTGATGCCCTTGGCCGCCAATTGGCGGCGCGCGAAGTCGTAGATCGGCGGGTGGGGCTTGCCGAAGGACTGGACTTCGCCGCCCATGTCCGCGTAAAGCCGGGCCAGCGCCCCGGCGCAGAAAATCCGCCGGTCGCCGAAATCGACCACCAGATCCGGGTTGGCGTTCAGCATCGTCAGCCCCTTGGTCTTGGCCAGCAGGAAGCGCGCGCGGTAGTCGTCCGGCACCTCGTTGAATTCGTCGAACGGACCGGTGCAGATGATGCCCTCGGCGTCCTCAAGCGCGACACGCTCTATTGGCGGCTGATCGGCCAGCCAATCGGGGATCATGGTGAACAGGTCCTCGTCCTTGCCCGGCCCCAGATGCCACAGCTTGCGCCCGGCGGCCCCGGACAGCATGGCCTCTTGCGTGGCGTCGCCCGAAGCGGCGATCACGTCCCAGGCATCGTCGGGCAGGCCCATGCTGTCGAGCCGTTTCTTCGCCGCGTGGCGCGTGCGTGGCGCGTTGGTCAGCAGCACCACTGCGCCGCCCTTGCGCCGGAACCCCTGAAGCGCGGCAACCGCCGACGGATACAGCGCCTTGCCGTTGTGCAGGCAGCCCCACAGATCGCAATAGAGCACGTCATAGGGCGCGCTGATATCGGCAAGCTGGTCGATGAGTTGGGTCATGGGGCAGGTCCGATCAGACAGGGGCGTGACAGGCAGGCGTTGATAGGGGGCGAAGGCCGGTTTATCCTCTGCCCATATCAGACGCAATCAACGAGCAGGAACATTCCGTGTCCGACACCCAAGATCCCATCGATCCCGTCAAGCTGGACCGGCTGGCCGAAGTCTCGGTCCGCACCGGCTTGAACCTTCAGCCGGGGCAGGATCTGATCCTGACCGCGCCGGTGACCGCGCTGCCGCTGGTGCGGCGCATTGCCGAACACGCCTACAAGGCCGGGGCCGGGCTGGTGACGCCGATCCTGTCGGACGACCAGGTGACGCTGGCGCGCTACCGGCACGGTCAGGACGCGGGGTTCGATCACGCGGCGGGCTGGCTGTTCGATGGCATGGCGGCGGCCTATGATTCTGGCGCGGCGCGGATGGCGGTGGCGGGGGGCGATCCGATGCTGTTGTCGGCGCAAGACCCCGCGAAGGTGGCGCGCGCCAACAAGGCGATGGCCGTGGCCTATACCCCCGCGCGGGAGCGGATCACACGGTTTCAGACCAACTGGACGATTGTCGCCTGGCCCGATCTGGCCTGGGCGCGGTTGGTGTCGCCCGATTTGCCGGATGACGAGGCGCAGCGCGTGCTGGCCGAGGCGATTTTCGCCGCCTCGCGCGTCGATGACGACAACGCCGTGGCGAACTGGGCGGCGCATAACGCCGAACTGGGGCGCCGGGCGGCGTGGCTGGACGGGCAGAATTTCGCGGCGCTGCACTATACCGGGCCGGGCACCGATCTGACAATCGGGCTGGCCGAGGGGCATGCCTGGATCGCCGGGGCAACGCGCGCGCAGAACGGAATCACCTGCAACCCGAACATTCCGACCGAAGAGGTGTTCACCACGCCGCACAAGCTGAGGGTTGACGGTGTGGTTGCCGCGACAAAGCCCCTGTCGCATCAGGGCACGCTGATCGAAGGTATCGCCGTGAAATTCGAGGGCGGCGCGATCACCAAGGCGACCGCGCGCACCGGCGAGGCGGTGCTGAACAAGGTGCAGGACACCGATGAGGGCGCGCGGCGGCTGGGCGAGGTGGCGCTGGTGCCCCATGCCTCTCCGATCTCGCAGTCCGGATTGTTGTTTTACAACACGTTGTTCGATGAAAACGCCGCCAGCCATATCGCGCTGGGGCAGTGTTACGCGACCTGTTTTCACGGCGGCGAAAAGATGGACGCGGACGAGATTGCGCGGCGCGGCGGCAATGCCAGCGCGATCCATATCGACTGGATGATCGGCTCGGATCAGATCGATATCGACGGGATCGGCCAGGATGGCACCCGCGTGCCGGTGATGCGCAAGGGGGCTTGGGCGACCTGAATTCCGGTCGGGCGCTCGCCCTTGTGCCCCCGGCGAACCGGGGGCCGCAGGCGACCGGCGGGGGCCAGCCCCCGCACCCCCGGCAGAGGGGGTT
>TARA_R110002073_G_scaffold156_3_pt1 | contig 16074 bp, 11 predicted proteins | sample TARA_R110002073 | Tara Oceans TARA_R110002073 (sample SAMEA4397174) | marine metagenome | biome: Polar Biome; feature: [DCM] deep chlorophyll maximum layer (ENVO:01000326); material: water (ENVO:00002006), including particulate matter (ENVO:01000060) such as... | depth 40 m
CTCCGAAATCTGCAGCTCGGTTGCCGGCGGGTAGAGTATCTTGTGTTCAGCGCCAGTGACGCTGACTGTCACGCGCAGTTCCGGCTCAGTCTCCACGCGACCGGCAACTTGCAGTTCACCGCCGCCGAGAATGCCGGTGCCGTAAATCGCCGCTGATCGCCCCTGGACATCAACCGTCAAATCCACATTTTCCAGCCGCGTAGGATTGCCTGCCAGCACCACCTCTGCACCGGAAAGCGTAAATCCACCGAGGCCCTGCGGCGCGTCCACGGTGCCGGACAGCGCCACTTCACCCGCCAGATCGCCTGCGAGCGAGGACAGCGCAGGGACAAATGGGCCTAGTGCGGCCAGACGCAACCGATCCACGATAATGGAACCACTTATCGCGGCACTTCGCTCAGGTGGCAGCAGCAGCTCCACACCGGCCAGCCGCTTGCCGTCGCGCAGTATGCTGGCATTGAGCTGCAACCCGTCGCCAGTGTACGCCAGGCCAAAATCCGAGTGATCCCAGCCGAAGGTCGCGCTCTGTCCTTCCTCATAGTGCTGCGTGATCGTCACAGTATCGGTTTGCGCATCGGCCTGCAGTTGAACGCCGGCGGCCTCTTCCCAATGTGCATTCAGCGCGACGCGCAAATCGCCCTGCAACTCGACATCGCGTGGCAGCAGGTCTTGCAGAATCGCGAGGTCAGCGTCCAGTTGCGCGCTGCCCCCGCCGTCACGCCCCAGCGACCACTGGCCCGGGCACAGCTGCGCATACTGCTGGCGCCAGCAATGGGCCTCCAATGACAAAGTCTGTTCGGTGACAGAACCGCGCAGGCCAACGGCCTCGGACAGCGTCCACTCGCCGAGCGGTGTCTGCAGGCGTGTCGCCCCCAGTGACCCTCGCCACTGGCGATCCGTAACCGTACCGTCCACACGCAGTTCACCTTCAATATCACCTCGACTGGACAGCACCAGCGATTGCCTGCCATCGTCGCCGCGCGCGACCAGACGCAGTTGTTGCAGTGCAATATCGCCGTAGGCGACATCGTCCACGGTGACATCGAGCTGCAGGGCATGGTCACCCGTTGTCGTATAGTCTCCCGCCATCGCAGCTTGCTGAAACTGCAGGCCGGACCACAACACACGCTGCATGCGGGCGGAAAACCGGATGCGCTCGCGATTGGCAGAGATGTCGGCATCAAGCTCCAGTTGCCCGCGACTGCCAGCCTGCCAGCGACTGATATCGTCAACCCGCAGCTGTACCTGGCCGGGACCGACCGCCTCCCCCGGAGACTTTACAGACAATTGCGCACCGTTAAGGCTCGCCTGCAAGTCGCTCGGCGACAGTCGCAGATCACTGTCCAGGCCGGTAAAACCGGTGACAGTTGCCGGCATATCGTTGACCCGGCCCTGCAGTGCCGCGCTGGTGATCCGCAGCTGCCACCGGTCACCCTCCACTTCGCCGGCAAACTGCACCGCACCGTCGATACGCCCGCGCACAGATTCGTGCAACGGCGGAATATCCAGGCCGTCAGATTGCAGCGCAAACCACCAGGCGTAATCGGGCGTCACCGAGAGTTCACCGTCGCCCTGCAGTGTATTGGCGCCTCTGTCATCGCGTATCCTGAGCGAGGAAATACGCAGTTCATCCTGCTCATGCTGGCCATCCACAGTGATGGCAAGCGTGTCATATCCCAGTCCGCTGACAGTACCCGAGACATCGAATCGCTGTGCCTGCAGCGACCCACTGACTGTTGCCAACCACGGAAAACCGATGTTCACGGCCTCGAACTCGGCGGGAACCTGAACGATATCCGCCAGCGGCAGACTGCCTGCTGAAGTCGCCGTGAGGGTAGTGGAAAAAGGCACGCCGGGTTGCAACACATTGGCCTGCCCTTCCATGGCGACATCGACGACCCCGTCGCAGCTCAACTGCAGCGCCAGCGCTGACAAATCACCTGCGGCAGACAGCTGCACGGTACTACCCAGCAAACTGGATTTCACTAGCGACTCTGGCAGCTTGAGTTCCGCTGCGGCCTCCAGTGGCCAGCTCCCGCGGAAGGTGAGCTCACCGTTCAGCGACAGCTCACCGATGTCTGCGCTGTGCGTCGTCAGCTCATGCAGTTGCAACGCACTGTGCTGCCAGTCACCGCTCAGGCTGAGCGCATCCTGCTGATAAACTGCACCGTAAAAATCCCATACGGGGTTGATCAATTGCAGTTTGGTTACGGACAATACCAGCGGTAAATCGATCACGGGCAAGCGGGTCGACTCGGACGTGGGCACATCCACACTATCCACCGATTCCAGCATCAACCGGGGTTCCATTGCTCGCGCGTTGCGCACTGCGACCGTGGCGTGATGTAGGCGTACACTGCCCGCCAGCGCGCCCTGGCGCCACTCGCCACCGCTCCAGCGTACACGGAGTGTGGTGATTTCAAGCGAGTCGGCCGCAAGTGGCACGGGTATGTCGATCAGCTGCAGCGGGGCATCATCGGCTGCTTCAGGCGCCACGCCGTTTTCCTCTTCGTCGCCGGGCAAGATGAGAATATCGAGGTTCCCGGCCTGCAATTGCTGAAAACAGATCGCGCCGCGCCACAGGCAGTCCGGTGACAGCTGCGCGACGATATCGTCCAGTTCCACGCGCACATCGCCGGTCGCATACTGCAAATGCGCGAGCTGTAAACGGCCGCTCAAAAAGCCACTGCCGTACTCGATATCGACCGGCAACACGCGCTCCACCATTCGCAGCAGGCCGCGACTGCCCGGTTCGGTGGAGATCACAAACAGGAGCGACGCGCACAGCATCGCCACAAACAGCAGCAGTACCAGCAGTGTGCGGCTCAGCGTCTTCAAAACTCAGCACCGATGGTCAGGTGGAAATACCAGCTGGGGTTGTTCTCACTGACACTGTTGGCGATTTCGACACGGAACGCGCCCACAGGGGTGATATAGTGAATACCGAAACCAGCACCTACCCTGGCATCGAAATCGCCCTCATCAAACGCGTCCCCACCATCGACATAGAGGGCGCCCCGCCAGGTATCGGTGAAGTAGTACTGGTATTCCAGGCTTCCCACCACAAGTCGATCACCACCGACCACCAGTTTCTTGGTAGTGCCATCCGCGCGTTGGACGTACTCGTCAACCCCGACGGACTGGTAGGCATAACCGCGAATACTCTGGCTGCCTCCGGCAAAAAAGCTCAGCGATGGCGCCAGGTTGCTGCGGTCGCCACTGGCGATCTCAACCGCTCCCAGTTCCGCCCTGCCGACAAAACGATGGCGCTGCCACGGCGTCACTATGTAGCGAAACTCTGCTGTCATACGCAGCAGGTCAATATCGGAGGCCAACGCCTCACTCCCGCCTTCGAGCGTGTACAGCTGGCTGAAGCCACCGCTGGGATCGACCACGGAGCCCTGGTATTTTCGGCTGGACACAATCCCGCCTAACAACAAATAATCATTCTCAAGATCGTTGTACCAAGCATCCCAGGATTCCCGCAAACCTCGCAGCGAGTAGCTGTACACCCACGCGTCCTGTTTCTTCTCCCGACGCGCACCTGTTTCCAGCTGTTGGCTCTTGAGATCGCCGTACTCATTCTCCTCAAGCCGCAGCCACAGCTGCGCAACATCGGTGAGCGGATCAGTGATGGGAATCGAATAGGTAAAACGCCCGCTGGGATTGACTGGAGAGTACTCCACCCGGGTAATCTGGCTGTGACCGTAGCGATTGATCTTCGGCGTGCGCCAGGTCATGGAGACACGCTCTTCGGTATCCGTACTGTAACCGACACCAACTTCAAAGCTGTGGCGCTTGGCGGCTTGCAGACGGACTTCTATCGGCACCTGTCCGCGATTGATGCGCTTGCGAACCGGCTGCACAATAACGCTGGAAAAATAGTTGGTCTGCTGCAAACTGGACTGCAACTTGCGCAGCTTCGATTGCTCGAAGTATGCACCGGGCTCGACCGTAGACAGCGAGTCAAACAGCTGCGGATCAATCAACGCCTTATCATAAAGGATTTCACCAAAGCGGAAGCGCGGCCCGCTGGCATAGGTAATAGACACATCCGCTGTGCCCGCCTCGACCTGCACCGCCACTCTGCTCTGTGTGATCTTCCCATTCAGGTAGCCCTGCTGTTGCCCTGTCGACAACAGCCTTTTCCTGAAATCCTCGAAATGCCCGTGATGCAGCGGATCGCCTGCGGCAAAGCCGATATTGTCGAGCAGCCTGGTTATGTCTTCGTCGTCTGACGCGGGGCCTAGTATCTGGATATCGATGTCGCGAATCCGCACGGGCTCACCCTGCTGAACCTGAATATCCAGCGCCCATACCGGATCGGTACGCTGCACAGTGAGCGTAATGTCAGGCTGGTAGTAACCCAGGGCCTGCAGTGCGTTCTCTACCTTGGTGCGGGCAGCGCTAATGAAATTGAGTCGGTCCGAGTCGGTCTCTGGCGGCGGGCCCAGATACGCCTCAACATTTCGCAGCGACTTGCCCTTGATACCGGCGACTGAATATTTCAGCGTAGCACCGGTAGCTGCCACAGGAAGGAGGAGCAGAAAGCAGAAAGACCATCTGATTGCTGGCGATAGCATTGCGGGGCTTGGTTAAACCAGTGGCATCAGGCGTGAGCTGCGCTGCCCCAGTAGTTATAGCCGGCAAATTTCGGCGTGCCAGGTAGATACCCGGTTTGCAGCTCTGACACCTGAAAACCGGCGGCGGCCAGTAACTCGGGAATGTCACGATTGAGGTTGCAACCGCCCGCCAGGCGACGCCAGTAAGGGTTGACCCTGTCCTGCCACTTGCACACATCGCTATCCGGTGCCTTGCCGTGCTCACAGAACACCAGGCTACCGCCCCGCCGCAGCACCCGGCTCATCCCCCGCAGGGCCGCTATCGGGTCGGGAATCGTGCACAGCGCAAAGGTCACCAGCACAGTATCGACGCTGGCGTTGTCCAGCGGTATTTCCTCCCCCGGCAAGCCGATGAACTCGACCTCGAAATCGAGATGCGCCGCGCGCTCACCAGCCAGCTTCCAGGACTCTTTGGACGGATCAAGGCCAATTACCCGATCCACCACGTTCGCATCGTAGTACGGCAAGTTCAGGCCCGTGCCGATACCGATCTCCAGCACGGTACCCCTGGCAAGCGGCACTACCTTTTCGCGCTGTTTCATAATCGGTTTAGTGCCGCAAGCACAGTTGATAAACCGCGGTAGAACGTACTTGTCATAAAAACTCATATTAGGTCTCCCGGCGTAAACAAGCCCCGATTGTAGTCTTATGACAGGCGCAAAAATACGGTTGCGTCATGTGAATGCGAAGGAATGCGGGTGCGTAGCCCCGCAATTCAGCGGAATTACAGGGCTGTAGACTGCGTCACTCTTGCCAATCAGGACACCTCGTCAACGCGCTCGACGATTGTGCCATTAGCAGTACCACCGCCTTCGCAAATAGCGAGGAGCCCGTAGCGTTTTCCACTGCGATGCAATTCGTGTACCAGTGTAGTCATCAATTTGGCGCCTGTCCCACCCAGCGGATGGCCGAGCGCCTGGGCACCGCCGTTGACATTCAACTTGTCCAGGTCGGCGCCCAGCGCTTTGACCCAGGAAAGCGGGACCGAACCGAATGCCTCGTTCACTTCAAACAGGTCGATCTGATCGAGGCTTAAGCCGGCCTTTTCCAATACCTTTTTGGTCGCCGGGATCGGGCCTTCCAGCATGATCACCGGGTCGGAACCGATCACGCTCATCGCCACGATTCGCGCCAGCGGTTTTAAACCCAATCGCTTGCAGGTCGCGCCGTTGGCGATCATCACGGCGGCGGCGCCATCGCAAATCTGTGAGGCATTGGCGGCCGTCAGCAAACCATTCTCCTGCAGCGGCTGCAATCCGGATATCGCATCGAGCGTAGCGTCGAAGCGAATGCCTTCATCCTGGCTGTGCATGTCGGTGGAGCCGTCTTCCAACTCGATTTCGATCGGGACAATTTCATCCTTGAAGCGACCTTCCTCTACCGCGCGCTTCGCCTTGACATGGCTGGAGAACGCAAACTGGTTCAGCTCATCCTGCGTCAACTCGTATTTCTGCGCCAGCATTTCAGCGCCGGCGAACTGGTTGAATTGCACACCGGGATAGCGCTCGGATATTTTCTTGCCGTAGGGCACTCCGTGGTCGGCTTTGAAGCCGTCGATAATATTTGCGCCGATGGGTACCTGGCTCATACTCTCCACGCCGCCGGCGATCACCAGATCCTGGGTACCAGAGAGCACACCCTGCGCCGCGAAGTGCATCGCCTGCTGACCTGAACCGCACTGACGATCAACGGTGGTCCCGGGAACGCCCTCCCCGAGTACCGATGAGAGACAGACATTGCGCGCGATATTGCTCGACTGTGCGCCCACCTGCGACACACAGCCAAAAATGAGATCATCGATTTCATCGACGGGCACACCGGTCCTGGCCACCAGTGCATCGACCACCTCGGCTCCGAGGTCGATAGGGTGAACCTTGGACAACCGTCCGTTCTTCTTGCCGCCCGCGCTGCGCACCGCGCCTACAATATATGCATCTGTCACTGGCCCTACTCCTTAATCTTCGATCTGATAAATCAGCTGATACCCTGCGCTGCTTTCAATTCCTTCACATGCAGTACGCCGAATAGGAACACGCTAAACAGGTGTCCAGCCAGCGAACCACCAGCGGACTGGCAGAGTTTGAAATACACGGCGGTTTCAATGAGGTGCGCTATCGCGAGAATACCCAGTATCCTGAGTGACCAGATACCCACCGTGGTATCTCCCTGCGCTAACGCCAGTGCGGCTAGAAGAACATAAACTACCAACAATACGATTTTTGCAGCTGACATGATGTGTTTCCTGGGGGTTGTGGTTAATAGGCGTCGGGGTCAAGGCGACGCATTTCAGCTTCGATCCAGCGCTCAATCTCATCCATCAACTCGCCGGGCTCGCGGCCTTCAGCGGGCACAGGCTGGCCAATAGAGACATCGATGGTTCCGGGAATCAGCGAAAACGATCGTCGCGGCCAGCACCTTGCGGAGGTGACGGCGATAGGGACGACATAGGCGCCAGTAGCGACCGCCAGACGCGTTGCCCCGGATTTGTAATTGCCCGCCTTGCCGCGCTCACTGCGCGTTCCCTCGGGAAACATGATGATCCACTTGCCACGATTCATCAATACTTCGCCCTGCTCGGCGACCTTCGCCCAGGCCTGATTGCGCTGTGTGCGATCGATATGAATCATTCCCAAACGGCCCATACACCAGCCAAAGACGGGAATGCGCAACAATTCTTTCTTGAACACGTATGCCAGCGGATGTGAGGTGAAACTGGCGAAGAAAAAAGTCTCCCAGGTCGACTGGTGCTTGGGGCAGAGTATGATCCTGCGCATGTCTGCGGCCGTCGGCAGGTTTTCCTCACCCTGAATGCGATAGCGCACCCCGCCGACGATGCGCGCCGCAGCAATCACCCCCCTGAGCCACGGTGCGGCAAACCGCCACCAGAGTTTCTCGTCGCTCATGAAGAGCGAGCAAATAACCAGTGTGAGCCCCACGGGGATAACTGTCAGTACAATCCAGGTAAACACGAGGACCGATCGAATGGCGTTCATTCTCGGATTCCATATATTAGCTGCGATGCATTAAACCAGATTGTTGCCCCATACGAAAACCCGAAACCTGTATTCTGGTTTTAATCGCGCTAATATTACTGGCGCTACCACAACGGAATCAATCTCTATGACAACACGCTTGTGCCCGGGCCTGCACCCACTATCGCAGGGCGCCTATGCCTGGCTGGCACCCCACAGCAGTTGGGGCTGGAGCAACGCCGGCCTGATTGCCGACGGCGAGGAATCGCTGCTGGTGGACACCCTGTACGATCTGGACCTGACCGGGGAGATGTTACGCAAGATGCGCAGTGCCGAACCTGCTGCTCGCGCTATCGGCACCCTTGTCAATACGCATGCCAATGGCGACCACTGCCACGGCAATGAACTGGTTAGCGGTGCGCAGATTATCGCCTCCACCGCTTCAGCATTGGAGATGGGAGAACTGACGCCACAGGCGATGGCGGCCCTGATGCACAGCGCCAGCGAAATGGGTCCGCTGGGCGAGTATCTCCTGCACTGTTTCGGGCAGTTCCGGTTTGATGGCATACAGTTTACACCGCCCACACACACCTTCGAGGGTGAGATGGATATCAAAGTGGGCGATAAGGACGTGCACCTGATCGAGGTTGGCCCCGCGCATACGCGCGGTGATGTGCTCGTACACTGCCCCAGCGACAAAGTCGTCTTTACCGGGGATATCCTTTTCATCGAAAGCACACCGTTAATATGGGAAGGGCCGGTGGGCAACTGGATCGATGCCTGTCTGCTGATCGAAAGCATGGACGCCGATCTCATCGTGCCCGGGCACGGCCCTATCACCGATAAACACGGCGTCATCAAGGTGCGGCAGTACTTGCAGTATGTCCAAGACCAGGCCCGTCTGCGCTATGACGCCGGTATGGACGTGTTCGAGGCGGCCAAAGATATCGAACTGTCAGAGTATTCTGCATGGTCCGACCCGGAGCGTATCGCTGTCAACGTAGACAGTCTCTACCGGGAGTTTTCCGGACAGCAGGTGCATACCGACATGCTCGAGCTCATGAGCAGGATGGCGGAACTCGCGGGATTTGCCGCCAAATCGTCCGATGCAGGTAATCCATAGCCAGCAATGCTCGCACTGCGAGAAAGATACAGCAGCGGCGCGCCCTGTCATTATCGCGGGACGGAGTTATACTTGGATGTTGAACAATAGACGCGTGGGATCTTGAATCGCTTGAAAAAACCTGTGTCAAAAGCAGATATTCGTGACGAACTTCTCCAGGAGACCGAACAGTTCCTGAAGAAGGGCGGCAGCGTGAACAAGATTCCCCAGGGGCTCTCGGGGAAAGATCCGGGAGATCCCCCGGCGTATCTCAACCGGCGGCTTTTTATTGAGCCCAAGGCGGCACGCACCCTGGTGCCGGAAGTCGTGGCTGCCATCGAGGCGCGGCGCAAAGAAAAATATCGCCCCAGACCCCAGCCAAAACCTCGCACGCCACGCCCCCGCCGAAAAGTTATCTATGATGATTTTGGTGAACCACTGCGGCGGGTCTGGACAGAGGATTGAACTAACCAAGTTTCAATTGTATGAGAGTTCGCGCTGAGCTTGCAGGCGCCATCGCCGACAGCTAGTTTGCCTATCTATTGAAAAGGAGAATAATTTTGAGCACTGAGATCACACCATTCCGTGTCGATATCCCCGCAGCGGACCTGCTAGACCTGAAGCAACGCCTCGACAATACACGCTGGCCAGAGCGGGAAACCTGCGATGACTGGAGCCAGGGCATCCCACTGGCCTATACCAAAGAGTTGGCCAGCTACTGGGCGACCGATTACGACTGGCGACGCTTTGAAGCAAAACTCAACAGCTGGCCACAGTTTATGACCAACATCGAGGGCATAGACATCCATTTCATTCACTGCAAGAGCCCGCACGACAACGCCCTGCCCCTTATCATTTCCCATGGCTGGCCGGGCTCTATTGTCGAGTTTCACAAAATCATCGACGCGCTGACCAATCCGACGGCCCACGGCGGCAAGCAGGAAGACGCGTTCCATGTCGTGGCACCATGCCTACCGGGTTATGGGTTCTCCGGCAAACCCCAGAGCACCGGCACCTCGGTCGAGAAGATAGGCCGCATGTGGGGCGAGCTGATGAGTCGGCTGGGTTACGCGCGCTACGTCGCTCAGGGCGGCGATTGGGGCAGCATGATCACACAGAGTATGGGCATTACCGAGACAGAGCACTGCGCGGGCATCCACATCAATATGCCCATTGTCGCGCCGGACCCCGACACCATGGCGGACCTTACCGAGCGCGAACAGGCTGCGCTGGCCGACATGGGCGTTTACGGAGATACCGGGTCCGGCTACTCCAAGCAACAGTCGACCTACCCGCAGACGCTCGCCTATGGCCTGGCGGACTCACCCGTAGGACAGATGGCGTGGGTGGTGGAAAAATTCTACGTGTGGACGGATTGCGAGGCCAACGGCAGCAAGCATCCGGAAAATGTTCTCACCAAAGATGAACTGCTCGACAACGTGATGATGTATTGGCTGAACAATGCCGCTGGCAGTTCCGCGCGCCTGTACTGGGAGAGTTTCAACAATCCCGGTATGGACCCGATATCGATGCCGGTAGGCTGCTCCATTTTCCCCAGGGAAATTTTTCGCAGCAGTCGCCGCTGGGCCGAGAAGCGCTTCACCAACCTCATTCACTGGAATGAACTGGAGCGCGGTGGGCATTTCGCAGCACTGGAACAACCGGAGCTGTTTGTGCAGGAAGTACGCAATTGCTTCAGGGTGCTGCGCTGAACAGCAACGGGATAGCCAGCGAAGTCTAGTGCTCGTTGTACTCTTCGCTGGTGTTCAGGGAGCTGCTGAAGGATGTCGACGCTGGCGCTTTTTCTTCGCGCTCGGCGTGTGGATTTGCAGGTTCCGTCTTCTTGAACAGCGGGTCGTCGTGAATCATTCGTTTAAATACCGCCTCTGCTCGCTGCACCACGGGCGCCAGCGACGATGGCGGCGCGCTGTCCATATCAATCACTGAGCTCGACTCTTCGCCTTCGTCTTCGAAACGGTCGGGCTGCTGCTGTGTATGCAGGCGCTCAGCGGGGGCGGCCTCGGCTCGCGCCTCAACCTGGTCCGGCGGCAGAAAAACAGGCGGCCTGGGCTCGCGCTCGGCCAGTTGTGAGGCGCTGGACCTGAGTTCCTCGACATGGGGCTGGCGTGTGCGCAGTGGTGTCTCACGCAGATTGGGCGCCGGCGCCGGTGTAATCACTTCGCCCAGTTCAAAGGTTGAGGCCTTGCCGCCCACGCCACTGCTGCCAATGAACTCGAGATTCTCCAGTGTGTCGTCGGCGACCTTTTCTGGCGCGGGATTGTCGCGAGATTCCTGCGCTGGCGGGACGATGCGAGGCTTGCCGATACGCGCCAGGCTCGGCGTATGACCCGGCGGCTTGCCATTGCGGTAGCTACCGGGCTTGAGCTGCCTCGCCTGCTCGGCGAGCGTACTGTTGCCGGAGCCTGTGAGGTAGCCTGTATTGGTGTGCCCCGAGGCGACATTGTCACGGTAGGCGGTAGCGGAAAACTGTGACCTGCCAGCGCTATCTGAATCGAACGGCGCTGCGGCACCAGCGCCACTGGCCACCCGCAATTGGGGCACTTCCACTACGGCTTCCGGAGCAACTGCTTCGAACTGCTCAGCATCAATCTGCTGATCGCGATGCGGTTGATCGTCACGGCTGTTCTCGTCGAGTTGTCGATCTGAAAGCGCGCGCTGTTTGAGCACTTCACTGGCACACTCTGCCCAGCGACCGAAATGTACGGACTCGGAAGGATCCGGCATGCGGTGCTTGCGGAACTCGCTCATCGCACTCAGGAAGCGCTTGAGTACCGCCCTGAAATAATAAATGTGATCCTCTGTCTGCAACGGCACTACCTCAGAGCCGCCCCGGATGATCAACATCTGGGCTGGCAACTGACCCTGCAAATTGGCCAGTAATTCAGCGGCGAAACAGAGCCGAAAAGGAGAATGCAGGGAGTTGTCCGCGCGCGTATCACACGGGATATAGAGGAAATCACCAAGCTCGGAGAATCCGCTGGTGCGCATCAACAAATCGACAGTTCCGGACAAGCTATCGACAGCCAGTTGGCCATTGACGATGAAATCAGCGCCGGTGCGCATCGCCTCCAACGTGGCAATACGTCGATCGGGCTCGTCGTCTTGAGCGTCGACAAGGGCGACATTCCGGCCCTCCGCACGCAGGGTCGCAACGATGTCACTCTGTTGCGGTGATTGCGGATAGGTGGCGATACTGTCCAGATCGGGCGGGATACCGTGATCCGGGTTTTCCAGGGTCAGGCGCTCCATCCAGACAGCGAATGGCGACTCCCGATACAGGACGAGGTCGTCCGGGGTATAGGTTATGGCGTTGTCGACAATGTAGCGATACATGGTTATAGGTCGCTTCCCCACGAGCCCTCTAATGGCATAGGCCAATACTCGCCCATGCCGATTGTCTAGTTATATCTGAATGCCCCGCCACTGTCCACGCCCGCGAAGATAAACTGCCCCGGCTTGGTCACCGCATCAGGGCGCCCGGTAGACGGTCGCCCCTCCTATCACCGTGCGCTCCACCTTGAGGTCACGCATGGCCTTCGGGTCATCCAGGATGTCGCCGGACAGCACCACCAGATCGGCATATTTACCCGGATTGAGAGAGCCCCTGTTGGATTCCTGGAACACCTGCCAGGCCGCGTCGATAGTGACCGCGCGCAAGGCATCCATGACACTGATGCGCTGCTGCGGACCGAGCACATCACCGGAAGTGGTCTCCCGGAAGACCTGGCTCCATACCGCCTGTAGCGGTTGCATCGGGGTGACCGGTGTATCGAGATGGGAACTGAAATGCAAACCGTAATCCAGCGCCCATTTGGAAGGGCTGATCTGTGCAGCGCGCTGCGGCCCCAGGAAGATGTCCCGATGCCGGTCGCCCCAATACCAGGTGTGGGCAGTAAAAAAGCTGGGCGTGACACCCAGGGCCTTCATCCGCGCGATCTGGTCTTCCCGCGCCATCTGGGCATGTATCAGTATCATGCGCGGGTCCTCGACCGGGTGCACTTTCTGGGCGGCCTCAAACGCATCGAGGATATCCTCGATAGCGGCATCGCCATTTCCGTGGATCGCGAGTTGGTAGCCGGCCTTGTGCAGTGCTTCCACCTGGGCGAACAGTTCCTCTCGCGACAGGGTGGGGTAACCTCGGTAGTTGGCGTCTCCGTGATAAGGGGTGAAATAGGGCTCACTCAGGTAGCCTGTATAGCCCTGTATGCTGCCATCGGCGACGAGTTTCACCGCACCCATGGTCAGCTTTTCACCGTTGTAATCCGCGGGATCGTACTCGCCGTCGAACAGCGCCTCACCCCACTCTGTTTCGAACGGGAACAGAATCAAGCGCTGGGGAATCACACCGAGCCAGCTCAACCACGACAGACCCTGCGCCAACGGCTTGCTGACGCCGCCCGACTGGGCTGTCGTCACACCCATCGCCGAGTACTCGTTAGCTGCAGCCTTCATCAGACGATACGTGTCGGACAAACTCAGGTCCTGCATCTCGCGCACGATGCCCAATCTGGCCGTCTCTTCCAGCAGGCCATTGGGCTCGCGCGAATCCGGCATGCGGCCTATCACCCCGCCTTCCGGGTCAGGGGTATCCGCATCGATGCCGACGCGCGCCAGCGCCACACTGTTTGCCACCAGCATGTGGCCGGAGACATGCATCGCCACCACCGGGTGCTCGGTGGAGACACTGTCCAGTTCTTCACGGGTCGGGTGGCGCATTTCTGCCAGCAGGGTGTCGTCGTAGCCGAAGCCACTCACCCAGTCTCCCGGTTCAGTTGCCGCGGCCTGCTCCCGAAGTGTCGCCAGCACCTGTTCGATGGTGAGCTTATCCCCAATCGGCGGGCTGTTGAGGTCGGCCGCTATCACGCTCATTCCCGAGCCCGGGAAATGGCCGTGCGCATCGATGAAACCGGGCAGCATCGTACGCCCATGAAGATCCACTACCTCGGTCTCAGCATCGACCAGTGCCATGATCTCTGCGGTGGTGCCCACTTTCTCAATGCGCTCACCGCGTGTCGACAGAGCCTCAACCAGTGGATTGTTCAGATCCATTGTCAGGATGCTGCCGTTGATAAACACCTGGTGCACCGGTGCCTGCGGTGTCCGAGTGGCGATCTGGAACAGCACCGCGAGCCCCACGAACAGGGCCAGTGCGACCAGCAAGCGTGTTTTCCATGTCATTTCGAGAGCCTCACGCAACCTTTCCCATCAAAATATCGGCCAGTTGCGCCCGGTGCCAAGCGGCATCGCCCCACAGCAGTTGGCTGTGCTTCTGTCGCTTGAAGAACAGGTGAACGAAACACTCCCAGGTAAACCCTATACCGCCGTGGTACTGCACCGACCGACCAGAGGCAAAGGCCGCTGTCTCACTGGCCGCGGCTTTCGCCATATGGGCAGCCTGTGCCGCGTTGGCAGGCTCGGCATCACAGGCGCAGGCGGCGTTGTATACCAGTGATTTACACTGGTCGATCATAATCATCACATCCACCAGCGGATGCTTCACCGCCTGGAAAAATCCCAGCGGCCGCTCAAACTGCTGGCGCGTATTCACATACTCCACCGTCGTTTGCAGCTGCCACTCAGCAGCGCCGGTAATATCCGCCGCCAGCAGCGTCCAGATCGCGGGCATCGCTCGCGTCAACGCTGCAAGACCATCAGTAGTGACTTGCTCCGCGGCCACGTTGTCGAAGATGATATGCGCCTGGTCGCGGGTCAGGTCGACAATCGCATCCGGTGCCACAGTGACTCCGGCCGCATCACTGGCTACCCAGTACAGCGACTGCCCGGAGCTGGTCTTCGCACTCACCAGCAGGCGATCCACCTTGCGCGCATCCTGCACGAACCAGGCAGTGCCATTCAGCTTGCCCTGCTCGCAGACCACATCGGTGTCTGCCAGATTCCACGAACCGAGCCGATTGGTGATCGCCAGGCTCGCCGTCTGTCCCTCGGCAATTTCTGCCAGTGCCGCCTCACCGCTACTGCCGCAGGCTGAGAGGACATAGGTTGCGGCCAGCGTGGATAACAGCGGACAGGGAAAAGCGGCTCGCCCCAGTTCCTCGACCAGTCCGGCCACTGCGACCACGGGCATGCCAATGCCTCCGGCAGACTCGGGCACGGCCAGTGAGGTCCAGCCCAATTCCACCATCTGTTGCCATAACGCCCTGTCCCACACGCTGTCACTCATGCGCTCGGGATTGGGGTCGGAGGCGACCATGCGATGCAGTTTATCGGCGGGGAAGTGTTCGGTAAAAAACTTGCGGGCCGAGTCTTTCAGCATCGCCGCCTCTTCGCCAAATCCAAAATTGTCCGGTTGTGTCATGTCCTGTCCCCTATTTCGATTTCGCCAGGCCGAGTACGCGCTCGCCGAGAATATTGCGCTGCACCTCACTGGTTCCCGCGGCAATCGTCATGCCATAGGAATTCATATACGCCATCGGCCACTGTCCGCCCGCCGGGGCGTTCTCATCCGCGAGATACAGCGACGCACTGGCGCCCTCGACTTCCACGGCGAGCGCCGCCGTATCCTGCGAGATTTCACTGGCCAGCAATTTGTTCTGCAACTGCAGGCGCAATGGGTGGTCCTGCAGCGCAGGGACGCGCGCCCGACGCTGGTTCTGCGCCAGCCCCTGCTCCCTGATCACCTGTTGCATCACCCGATCGCGGATCAGCGGATCCTCCGACGCCGGCCGGCCGTTGCGCGTTGTATTGCGCGCGAGCTCAATCAGGTTTGCGGTATTGGTGGCATGGGTAGACTTGCTCTTCATGCCGCCGGCACGTGGCGTCTGTAACTCGCCTGCCCCGCGCTCGTGCAACAGTGTGGTCATAGCCACCTGCCAACCCCGGCCCAGTTCATCCAGGCGAAAGCTGTCGTCGACTTCGAGGTCTTCGAAAATCACCTCGTTGAACCCCGTCTCTCCGGTAATCTTGATCAGCGGCCGCACGGTGACACCTTTGCCAAGCGCGGCGCGAATGGGCACGACGAAATAGGATAAGCCATCGTATTTGTGAGACTTGTCAGTGCGCAGCAACAGGATCATCCACTCGGCAAAGTGCGCCAGCGATGTCCACACCTTGTGGCCGTTGATGACCCATTTGTCACCCTTGCGTTCGGCGAACGTCTGCACACTGGCGAGGTCGGAGCCGGCCCCGGGCTCGCTGAAACCCTGGCACCAGATATCTTCGCCAGAAAACAGCCGCGGCAGCAGGCGTTCTTTTAACGCGTCCTGCCCGTGGTAATAAACTGTAGGGGCAGCCATACCCAGGCCGATTACATTGGGCAGGTAGGGTGTTCGCGCCCGGATCATTTCCTCGTTGGCGACACGCTGGCAGTCACTGCGACCACCGCCACCGACCGCCACGG
>TARA_R110002073_G_scaffold154532_1_pt1 | contig 16064 bp, 14 predicted proteins | sample TARA_R110002073 | Tara Oceans TARA_R110002073 (sample SAMEA4397174) | marine metagenome | biome: Polar Biome; feature: [DCM] deep chlorophyll maximum layer (ENVO:01000326); material: water (ENVO:00002006), including particulate matter (ENVO:01000060) such as... | depth 40 m
CGCCCTCGGCTGCGAACAAGGGGTGTTTCCTTCGGAGCCTCACGAAAATTCTGACATTCCCGACTCGGAGAAAGAACGCATGTTAACCCGCCGAACGTTGATCACCGCGGCCGCCCTTGGTGCCGGTGCCATGTCAAAACTTGTAGCGGCTTGCGCCGAGGAATCCTCCGAAAACCAGTCGTCCGCCATTGATCCACATTCCTTGCCAATGTTGAAAAAGGGCAGTCGCTTGTTGTTTCAGGGCGATTCGATCACCGACATGAAATGGGGGCGTAACCAGCAGGACCGCAATCACTATTTGGGGCACAGTTATGTCTTCCTGATCGCAGCGAGATTGGGCGTCGATAAGCCGGAGGCAGAGCTGGAATTTTTTAACCGCGGACATAGTGGGAATACGGTGGCCGATTTGCGAGCGCGGTGGCAGCAAGATGCCATTGAGATCCAGCCCGACATATTGAGCATTTTGATTGGAGTCAATGATGTGGGGCGAACGATTCGAGCAAAACAGGAGCACGTTCCGGTGGAGAAATGGGAACGTGATTATCGTTCGATCCTGGACGCTAGCCGCACCGCCAATCCAAAATTGAAAATCGTGCTCCTTGATCCCTTCGTGCTTCCGTCCAGTCGATTCAGTGATGGTGAGTATGCGAAGTGGCGATCCGAGATCGATAAACTCTGTAACATCGTCAACGTGTTAGCAGATGATTATGACGCAATCCATCTTCGCACACAGCAGATCTTTGATGTTGCGGCGAAGGTTGCCAAACCCGAGCACTGGATTTGGGACGGAGTCCATCCGCTACCGCAGGGGCATGAGTTAATCGCCAGGAATTGGTTGCAACAATTGGCTGCCTCGGGCGAATGACGTTGTGACTAATTCTTTACCAATCATGCGGTGACAATGAATTATCGATCGTTTGAAGTTTACGTTGCATATTGAAAAAGGGGGCAGTGCACCAAAAACAACGCGACCTCAGCTCGTCAAAAGAATGATCGTTGATTAAAATCAGAGCAAAGCCATTGCGTATGGCTCCTCTCCATTTTAACCCCGCCTACAGGTGAACCATGAGTCGTCTTTTTTCGCTCGCGTTTATTATTGCTGCCCTCGCTGTTCCTGGATGCTCTTCGTCCGATTCCACTAACATCTTGGAAGATGCGGATCAAGCGGCAATTGATGCTTACGACGCTCAAGCTGCTGAGAACGAAAAAGCATTGAACGGTTATGAGGGCGTTGAAAAGTAGTTGCAGGCAATTCCTAATCAACACAACAAAACAACCTCGAACCTGCAACAGGTTCGAGGTTGTTTTTTTTTTGAAGATTCGCACTGAGAGTGCGAATTGTGTGTAGGTTTACACCGTGGGCGGGTATTAGAATTCGCCGTCGATCACTTCCTTCGCAGCACGCGTGCCAAGCGAGCCCCACAGACCAAACGGACTCTGGGCTCCGGTCTGGTTGTTCGTCGCGGCACTACCGCCGAGATAGACAACCGGGTTCGTCGAATTTCCTGCTTCGATCGAATCGGTGATGAACTTGACCGCTCCGTCACCCATCAACACGTGCGCACCACCCTGGTGCCGGCTAGAAGCAGTAGCGACTAAGTCTCCGTGACCAGCTCCGGGACCAGCGTCGGTACAGACGGCTGAGTTCGGCGGCAGAATCGTATGCATCTGTCCATAGACCGGCATCGCGTCATACCAGTGGTATCCGCGACCCCAGTTGGAATTGACGCCAATGCTCGCGATCCAAAATTGAGGGCGTTCGGGATCAAGCGACGCCTTCATAAACGATGGATTCAAATGGCAATCTCGTCGCTCCCCCGTCACACCGACTCCGCCGCTGGTTGGCAACGAGGTACGCGCATCTTTGTCGCCCAGATCGGTTGCGATTTCGCCACACATGATCGTGTTGGCCAATCCGTCCAACGTGTCGCGAAACTTCATGTTCTTTGTGAGAACAAACATGCCGCGGTGCGCTGCATTGGAATGCTGCGCCGTACCTGAGCTAGGTGTGTAAGGCAGGGTTACACTCGCGTCTTCAGATTGCTCGTTGATATTCAAGTACGGGTCACGCGATCGATACGATGAATCGCCGGTACATGCCACATAGTTGGTACGTCCCAACGAAGGTAATCCCGATCCAGGATCACTCGGACAGCGGAGCGTCGCCAATTCGGTCACGTAAGGAAGATAATTACGCTCATCGGGACGAGGCCCCATCGCTTGCCAAGGCGGCGATTTTGGTGTTCCGTTGGAATTGATTGCCAGCGGGTTACTAATTTGTTCCCACAAAGCTTGTTGTTCAATGAAAGGCACAATGCCGACCAACATCGACAAACGGTGGTTCGAGCAACCCGTCGCAGCGGGGGTTGTTGGGGAGGGTTGATCCCACAGGTCGCGTCCCCCCACCACATAGGTACCAGTGCCGAGGACTGGTAACTGATTATAAGCAGAGTGGTAGTTGTGAATCCCGAGGCCGATCTGCTTGAAGTTATTACTGCAGCTCATACGACGAGCTGCTTCGCGAGCCGCCTGAACGGCGGGTAGCAGTAGCCCCACCAAGACGCCGATGATGGCAATCACAACAAGCAGTTCTACCAATGTAAAAGCGGCGTTTCGCCGCTGAAGTCTAGCGTGCAACGCAGTTCTCCTAAAAAGGAAAGGGAGGAAGGATATGAAGGTGGGAAAAAGGGGACACATTAAGATTTGTGTTCGCTCCGTTAAGGAAGCTTAACGACAACGATCATACCCGTAAATGACAAATTGCGGGTTTGCCGCCGAGTTTCCGGTTTGCGAACCTCTGCAGAGCGGTTCGGCTGCATTATCTATAGGGGGTGCCGATATAGACTTTCGCGAAGTGCCCCTTCGTAGAGCGAGCAATGGGAGACGCGGAACGAGCAATGGGAGACGCGAGCTGAGCCGTCGCATACGATTGTGTCTCAAGCAGTGCAGAAAGCAGAAGGTAGCCACGCCCACCCCCCGTCCAAACATTGCGTCGAGGTAGTGTTTGCCCATCCCCCGACGAACGCATGAGCGAAAGGTTGCACGACACAAGCCTGAGCCGCTTAAAACATTGGTGACGGCAACGCCAAGGTTTCCGCAGTCCGGGGCTAGCGTCCAAGCAGCTAACATAGGATCGGCGACGACGTACCACTACAGTCATGGCGCCCGGTTGCAGCGGGGCAACGTTCGAATGTGATCGAGCGAGGTCCCACGTCACTCTGCTATCGCGTGCATCCGCACGGTGGTAGTGTTTGCCGGTCTGGCCGCGATGGTCATTCAGCCGGTTGTAGCTCGAGCACGGCGAAGATCGCCCGGTGATCCGACGCGACCGCTTCATCGAGTACGTTGACCTCGACGACTTTCCACCGCTGTTGGGGACGATAGAGAATAAAGTCGATCTGCCGAGCAGGCGTTGTTACCGGGATCGTTGGCACCGGAGTGTCCGTGACTGAGGCCCATACGGCGCCGAGCCGCTGCATCGTGTCGCTGCTTGGGACCGCATTCATGTCACCCGCCAACAGCGCAATCTGCTGGGATTGCTTCTTCGCCTTGGCATTGATGGCGTTGGCCGATTCGAGACGCTCGCGTTCGTCGCGGCGATGATCCAAATGCGTTGCCATCAAAACCACGGGGTCGGCAGCCCCGGGGATCTCGATCGTCGCTTCGATGTAGCCGCGTTGTTCGCCGTTGGCGATATTTGGCAGCAAGTGATTGGCATGCTTTCGGATCGGAAAGCGAGACAGCACCACGTTTCCGTAGTGGCCACCTTGTAACGGAATGTTGGCGCCAAATGCGGCATGCATTTTCGTCAGCCGAGCCAGCTCGGACGGCTGGTCTATCGATTCCGAACGGAGGGCGTTCTGATCCACTTCTTGCAACGCCACCAAGTCCGGATTTACCGACAGGATGACGTTGGCAATCCGCTGTAGGTCCAACTTTCCATCGATCCCTTCGCCGTGGTGAATGTTGTAGCTGAGGATTCGCAACTGGATCGGTTCGTCACCCCCGGCGAATTGCGCTAGCGGCACCAAGAAAACGAGCAACAAGAATCGCAAAGCGTACATCGGGTCTTTCAACGGTGAGGAAGTATTTCGTTTTTCAGTGTAGCGGAAGCCGTCAACTGTTTCGATCGATTGGCGTTTGCCTTCCGAAACTCGTGGCGAGTGTTGCTACGAAATGCTGCATCGAATCGAGGCACACCCCTGAATGCTCGCTTGCTGAATTGCATCGTGACAAGCGGACGCGGCGGGTGATCCGCCGCGTGTCCATTTGCTGTCCGGGTGGTGGTTATGGTAGCGGTTGGACTTCGACTTTGCGGATGCTGACTTTGCTGCCGGGGTCGTGTTGTTGAAAGGCAAAGTAGCCTTCCTTGAATGTTTTTTCGAAATCGAGGAATTCGTACAGCTCGTTGCCATCGACGGTGATTTTGATTCGCGTCATATCACGACCACGCCAAACATCGTCACGAACTTCGATTTCGTAGGTGAACCAGGTGTCTGGTTTGACATGTTGCTTGTAAACGTGGCACATTCCGTAGAGCGACCCGGTGCGGATCGGGTCGGTGTGCGTGCTATCGATCTGAGCTTCGTAGCCGTCCGAAAAACCGGGTTTTTCGGTGGTACGGAAATACAAACCCGAATTTCCGCCATCGTTAATTTTTACTTCCGCGCGGTAGCGAAAATTCTTATACGGGCCTTCGGTGGTGACCAACATCGAAGCGGGACCGGAACCTTGAATCGCGCCGTCTTTGACCTCCCATACACTTTTCTCGTTGCCCACCTTTTGCCAGCCGTCGAGCGTCTTTCCGTCGAACAACGATGTCCAAGCGGCGTCTTCGGCGACCGCGTTTGTCCCGAGCGAGAGCGTGAGTAATGCGGCCAAGACGAGAGTCCAGCGAGACGATGCGGCGTACATAAGCGGAATCCAATGAAATGCGAGGAATTGCGTCTCAGCCAAGAGAGACGCTTTGTGATGCATTGGCAGACTCAGACATCGGGTCTGCGGCAGGGAGTCTCACTTTAGCAACCCCGCGCGGCAACGCAATCATGCATGTGGGCAAAAAAAGCCAGCCTAATGCAGCGGCTGAATTCAACCACAGGCACGCAGGGACGATTCGGACGACGCAGTCGCTGCGAATCCAGGTTGATCGGTACAGCAAATTTTTGCAGCCAGCTGCAATTGGCTGCAGGTGCTACGCCGCAGTCGCAGCGCTGCATTTTCGCCCTATGAGAGTCTCGTTTTACAGTAATGCATGACTGAGGGGGCTGATTTCGCGAATACAAACTCGCGTCGGAAATTGGCACAGCGAATGCCACGCTCGGAAATTTGCCAGGGCCGAGACGATGGATGTCTGGCCATCGCCCCTTCAGCTGCTCTGCCTCGCTGTTACCCTCATCCCTCCATCAACCCCGTCGTCCCCTTCGATGCACATCCTGATCGTATTGATCTTTGTCTTAGGTTATCTTTCGATCGCGTTTGAACACAAAATCAGAATCAACAAAGCCGCCAGTGCTTTATTGATCGGTGTGTTGTGTTGGTTGCTATATGTCACCAATCTCAGTTCGTTGATCCGCCCCGAGGTGATCCCGACTTGGTTTACGATGGAAGCGGAATCCGAAGGAATAACGAACATCCCGTTGCACTTTGCAATCGATGCACAACACCTGCATCAAACCGGGGAAATCGCCAGCATTTTATTCTTTTTGATGGGGGCGATGACGATCGTCGAACTGGTCGATTCGCATGAGTCATTTGCGATCATTACCGATCGTATTCGCACGACGGACAAACGCACGTTGTTGTGGACCGTCGGGGTGTTGACGTTCTTTTTGTCCGCTGCGCTCGACAACTTGACGACCACGATTGTGATGGTTTCATTGCTGCGAAAATTGATCAACGATCGTAAAGACCGTTGGCGATTTGTGGGGATGGTCGTGATCGCTGCCAACGCGGGCGGTGCCTGGACGGTGATTGGTGATGTGACGACTACGATGTTATGGATCCAGCACAAAGTGGGAACGATCGAGGTGATGAAAGAATTGTTCGTGGGCAGTCTGGTCTGTTTGATTGTGCCGCTGATCGGTTTCTCATATTCGATGCCAGGAAAAATCACGGTGGTTGAACGTCACTCGCATCGGCAAAGCGACATCCAACCGTGGCATCAATGGCTGTTTTTGCTCTTAGGTTTGACCGCACTGTTGGGAGTGCCGATGTTCAAAACCTTGACCCATCTACCTCCTTACATGGGGATGATGTTGAGCTTGTCAGTGCTGTGGGTTGTCTCGGAGTTGGTAGGGCACACGCTCAGTGAAGAGACCCGTTCAACCACCGGAGTGCTGGCTGCTTTGAAGCGAGTGGACATGTCAAGCATTTTGTTTTTCCTTGGCATTTTGTTAGCCGTGGGATCGCTCGGCGCGACCGGCATTCTGCAGTCCACTGCGAATTGGCTTGATCACGTGCTACCAAACCGCGATGTCGTCGCGATTGTGATCGGGTTGGTGTCGTCGATTTTTGACAACGTGCCGCTCGTCGCGGCCGGAATTGAAATGTACGATCTGCCGATGAACGATCCCTTTTGGATGTTGTTGGCCTATTGTGCCGGCACCGGCGGCAGTTGTTTGATCATCGGATCGGCTGCGGGGGTTGCTGCGATGGGAATCGAAGAGATCGATTTCATGTGGTATCTGAAACACGTCTCTTTATGGGCGGTCGTCGGGTATCTGGCGGGAGCCGTTGTTGTCGTGGCGATGTTGTAGCTATCGCTTCGAAGTGGCTTCGGTGATTCGTTTGTGCTTCGCCAAGCCAGGGAAAGAAGTGGACAAATGATGAGTGACCCAAGTGTTCCACCGGAGTTGCGCATTTAATGCGCATCGTCGTCTTCGATTTCGTGAACGAAACGCTCAGATGCGGAACGGTTGTCACAGCCGATGCGTTTTTCCCGCGATATAGACTCTGCCGCAACCACTCGATCTTCGGTTTTCGTTAGTTCTAATTGCCGTCGATAACGAATCTCGAAATCTGTGACGAGAGACTGTTGCTGTTGCACCGGAGGGGCGATAGACTTGACTAATCGGGGGGCTTCGGTTTGCTGATTGGCAATTCCGTGGTCTTCCAAATTGGGAAAAAACCAGGGAATAACGTTGGGGTTGGCAAAGTGCACAACAATCACCGCTCTCGTAACGTGTTATTGCCGGAGCGATTTCGGCCAGGTTTGGTTTCATTACTCGAAGCGGTGGAGTATGCGGAGCAGACCAGTGGCGATTACTGGGAATTCGCCGTTGAACTCGATCGTTTGACATCGTACGGACTGACCTTCAACGATTTTCGCTGGCTGGTGCGAAGCCAATACGTTGAACATCAATGCGAGGTCACGCTGGAGCGAGATGACGGTCGAGCATTTCGCCCCACGGGTGATTTAACGTTTCCCGACCGCACCTGTTTTGTGTTGACCACATCCGGCGTCGAATTTGCGCGGAATTACTGCGCAATCGCGAGCAACGAAAGGACTCACCCCAGCGAAACCGGACAAAACGGTGCCGAAAACGGTGCGGGGAATGCCACGCAGGATGTTTCGCCGAAGAACGAAATCGCGGCAAAAATGATTCTGCTTCCGCAGTGGGATTCGGAGCGGCGGATGTTGCGATTTAATGGAGTGGCGGTCAAGGAATTTCGATGGACGGCACATAATCAGGAAGCGGTTTTAAGTGCGTTTCAAGAAGAAGATTGGCCCGCACGGATCGATGATCCGCTGCCACCTCATGCGGAACAGGATTCCAAACGCCGACTGAGTGATACGATCAAGTGTTTGAACCGTAAACAAGTCAATCCAATCCTGCACTTTCGCGGGGATGGCACCGGCGAAGGAGTGGTCTGGGAACACATTGCTGATCGCTCTCGCAGTCGAACTCACTAAGCCGTCGCTTGCCCTCAATGACAAGCGAGGCTCGGTTAGCGAACGGCGTGCAATAAAACCGAAACGCTGCGATGCATTTCGCAGCGGAAATGGTCAAGATTTTCGACGACCTTCGCTCAATGGGTTGCCATGCTTCTTAGTTAGCGGGGGTGCCCCACTTGCCCGAAAAAACAAACTCGGACAGCGGTTTGCGTTGGCGGGGCGCAAGATCGCGTTGTTTCAGATCCTCGGGAAGCGAATCAGGATCGGCTGCGTACCCGATCGCCATGGCAGTCAACGGTTGGACATCCGTGGGAATTTCAAAAACCTCACGTGCTTTGTCGGGATGGATTCCAATCATCTGGTGAACTGACAATCCGCGGGCGGTTGCTTCTAAACAAATGTTGCCTGCAGCGAGTCCCAAGTCGTGGGTTGCCGCCGCGTTGGGTTTATCATTCCGCGAGAATTTCAAACGGGTGCAGCACAATATCAGCACGGGTGCCGCCTTCGCCCAAGCCTGGTTGGCATCGACCAAACATGACAGAACTCGATCGAACTGCTCGCCATCGTCACGCGTTGCCACGATATAGCTCCACGGTTGTTCGTTGTACGACGAGGCAGCCCAACGTGCCGCCTCCATCAAACACTCGATGTCCTGCTTGGAAACCGAACGCTCGTCAAACCCGTACGGGCTCCATCGTTGGCGAATCAATGCGTGGATGGGATGGTCACTGGACGCTTCTTTGTTCATCTCAAGTTTCCTTTGGGTAAGCGTAAAACTGCTTCGGCATAAATTCAAAGCCAGGTTTGCGCAAGCTCTTTTTTTTTAGAACGTCATCCGTTGTCGTCGACGCGTGGTCCGTGGCGTTGGATGCCATCGTACCCGATCCATCGCTCCGACGTGAACGGCGTGGCACGGGGGCCGACACAAAACCGGCCGTGGTGTCGAGGTAGCGGAACCGCTGAAAGAAATATTAACGATTCCCTCGGGGGGGGGCTTAATTGCGACGTAACTTTTAAGGGCACCATGTCATGCGGAATATGCTGCGGCTTACTCCCGAGCTGCTAACAAAACGAGGATGCTACAAATGGGAATTGGCGTTGTCGAAACATCGACACTTGATTGTGTATTCGGACTCTCCAGCAGAATCGTTAACGGTGCGACGCTGGATGAATCGCTCAATTTCGTCTTTGAATCCTTTCAGGGACTGATCCCGTACGATCGGATTGGATATGCCGAGATCGACGAGTTGGCGGAATATGCCACGTCGCGATGGCTCCGCTCGAACGACCCCACTCATCTGCGACTTGGTTATTCTGCTGCGATTGCCGATTCATCATTGTCAGTGGTGCTGAAAATGCGGCAACCCAGAATATTAAACAATTTGAATGACTATTTAGAACGACGCCCCAATTCTCGATCAACGCGGTTGATGATTCGAGAAGGCATGCAGGCGTCGCTGACATGCCCTGTGATCGCAAAAAACAAGCCTATCGGGTTTCTATTTTTTAGCAGCAAGACGATCGAATCGTACACGAAGACGCACATCAAACTGTCAAAAGTAGTTTCGATGCAGTTGGCGATGCAACAAACGGCATTGCAAGTGGCAGTGGCGAGCAAGAAAACTCCGCCGACAACACCGCTGGAAGACGAGTCTGCGGGACCTTCATTGCCGGAACCGCCGAAGGGCCCGAGACATCTATCGTTGTCACAATTGCAGCCCGGAATGGTACTAGCAGACCCCATTCGATTGGAAAATGGCCGATTGCTGCTCGCATCGCACGTCGTGCTTAGCGAAGTGTCCATCGAACGGTTGATTCGGCTCGCCGTCCGTGGATTCTTGCGCGTCGAATTCGTCTCCGTCTTGTAACGACAAAACGTGACAGTCAAGAGTGTGCACGATCGGCGGATTGCCGTTCGCTTTGCTCAGCTGAAATCCCGGTCCCTCTGGTTGCGGAAACCGGTTAACCGGATGGTTCCATCCGCCGCCAATCGCAGCGCCGAGTAGCCATTGTTCTCAGCACCGGAACCCTCGACCATCGCGACCAACGTGCAGTAATGGATTCCATTGATGTCGTTCAGGTCATTTTTATGGCTATGGCCTTGGAACACCGCTTTGACCTTACCGCTCGATTCGAGCACGTTGCGAACCTCGGCGTTGTTTCGCACCCCATAGTGATTGTTGACGTCGACGCGTTGATGAGCGAATACCACAACATGCTTTTGAGTGGCGGCCAAGTCGTCGGCGAGCCAATCCAATTCGGCTGCAGGAATATTAGCATCGGTCCATTTAAAGTTCTTGCGTTCGTATGCGACGCCATCGCTACGAAAACAAGAATCGAGGACGACAAAGTGATAGTCGCCTTGGTCGAAAGAGTAGTAGGACTTTTCTTGTCCAACGCCTCCCAAAAATTCTTCTTTCTTTAGTGTGTCAACACAGTGATTCCCCAACACATAGTGTCGTGAATCGCAAATCGCCGAGAACTTTTGATTGATCGTTCGCAGGTACTTCTGCTCCGTTTCCACGGCATCGGCGGCGTCGATAAAGTCACCAAGCTCGACCACAAACGCGGGTTGGTCACGCTCGAATTGCAACGCTGCCTCTTCGAGCTTGCCCAAGGTTTCGCGATAATGGCGACTGCCTGCCGCGGGTTTGTCGGCGTAATGCAGGTCCGTGATCAAGCCGACACAAAGATCCTCAGCGGCGGCCGCTGCATAAAGCGGCGATGAGGAAACGGTTGCGGCGGACAACACCAACGTCCCGTTCTGAAGAAAAGCACGACGTGTGCGTAAAGCGTTTCCTGGATCTGTCATGGTGATTCTGCGAGCGAGTGTGCGCGAGCTAGGCTGGAACGGCAACAGCACGCTGTCTCGTCCACAGGGATTTTCTCGTCCACAGGGATTTTGTTCTCGACGCGTGCTCTGGCTCGGCTCATTCTACAACCAAGTCGGCAGCGAATGTTTCATGGAAGACTATAGGCTTTCCACGGCAGCGATCACGTCGGCGGGTTCGGCCCGTTTTGTGTAGTCTGCGTTAAGATAGGCATAAGTAATTTTGCCATCCGTATCGATGACGTAGGTCGCCGACAATGGCAACTCGGTCGCCTTGGTACCGTTGAAACTCGAGAGTTTATCTTTGAAGATCGGAGCGATCGATTCGGGGAGCGAAAAGACGATCCCGTATTGGCGAGCAAGTTGGTTGTCTTTGTCATGGAGCGCGACCATGTTCAGATTGTTCGCCGCAGCCGTCTCTTTTGCTTTTTCAGGCAGTTCCGGTGTTAGCACGACCAAGCGGGCCCCGGCGTTTTCGATTGCGGAGAGCTGTTTTTGCATCGCACGTAGTTGGGCGTTGCAGTAGGGACACCAGCCGCCGCGATACCACATCAATACGACGGGGCCTTCGCTCCACAATTGGCTCAACTGGACCGATTTTCCGTCCCATCCGGTCAACTGGCCATCGACAGCGGCATCCCCGACCTGTTTCGCCGACTTTTCAATCCCGCTGGCCTTCACCTCGGCGACGCCATTACGGAATTTTGTGACCATTTCGGGCGGAAACCGAGTAACGGTGGTGGCTGCGATTTCGGCCAGCTCCTGATTAAGTTTCTTGTCTTGGGGGGCCTCGGCGAGCGCAGGCGTGGCCAAAAGTGCGATCGAGAGCAGAGAAAACGTTGGCAGTTTGATCATGTGTAAATCCCGGATTTTTGATCGGTCAGTGAGTACCGTCTGAGAAAAGAATGTGACATTTGGTGTCGGAGCGGGCACGAATGACAATCGCCCGTTTTGAGTTTCTGCGTCACCGTCCATGAAAGTTCAGTGAAATCGGGCGTCCCTTCGTCACGACAACTCGGATGCTCCAACTTTATGTGGATGTTCATCCGGCCGAGTGGTCCGCCCCTTGTTGCGTGATGCTGTACTGTGGCGGATCGAGATCATGAACCGCTATGATGGATGTCTACCCCGTGAAAAAACTCCACAAGAGAACTTCGATGTCACGTCATCTGATTTGTATCGCTCTACTTCTGTTGTCCTGCACTTCAATTCATGCAAACCAGGGGGATCCGATTGCGGTTCGCCGGTGGCCCGGCGGCGTGGTTTCGCTGGAGACACACTGGGGATTGCGGCTGGCAATTGAGACTGCGGACGATGCGGTGAATGCAGGCGAAAAGACCGTGACCGACCAAACTGTCTCATTATCAGGGACTTATGACCACGTTTTGTTTCGTCAAGCCAACGCCGAATCGTCATCGTGGTTGCCAGTATCGGAAGCCAAAATCAATGATCCGAACCAGCTTCGCGCCGAGTCAACGGGGCAGGGCGTGATCACGATCACGGTGGACGGCGTCGTCATCAGGGTCGTGGATGGCGACGCGGCAGACGCGTCCATCGATGCGGCAGATCGCGTCGACGTCCTGATCGTGGCAACCGCTGCTGAATCATCGCTGACGCAGCAACGCGTTGCCAAATGGGTGCGTCAATGGCGTCCCCGTTTTGTGATTCCAATGGGACAGGAAACCACGGACGAAACCGTGCGGATTCTTCAAGACGCGATTAAATCGAACAAAGAAGCGAACAATGACATTATTCGCCAGACCCACAACACCTTCGCGGTTTCACATTCGGAAAACAAAACTTCGCAGCCACAGATCGTCGTCCTCAGCGATGTGGCTTGGTCGATGCCGGACGAATTAGAAGCCGAGTTCCAGCAGATGGAGCATGCTTGCCGCGAATCGCAAAAAGTGTTTGCGTCGCTGTCGGTGGAACAGCTGAACTTTCGTCCGGAAAACGGGACGCATACTCCACGTTGGAATGCCGAGCACATGATGGGGCGTCAGCTGTTGTTCTTTTCGCAGATCTACCATGCGATCGATCCCGCAATTCCGACACTCGACTTGAATCCAAAACAAATGCCTCCCGATTATCGCTTTGCTCATCCTGATTGGGACGGAGCCGAAGAGGCTCGTCAAATGCAACGCGTCAGCGATTTTTGCCGTCGGTTTGCCTATCTGCTCGATGGAGTCGAGCTCGACACAAAGGCTCCCGGTAGCCGTTGGCCGACACTGCGTGCACTGCTAAAACAAATGCAGCGTCATTACGGCGAGCATACAAGTAACACCGAAAAGAAGTTTGATCTGCCCGGTTTTCCTAAGTGATAAACCGTTCTGGATACGCTAATCGCCACTGCGACGGATCACACGGCCACGCCACACCACGCCGTCGCTGATGAAATGATGATAGATCGCTCGCGCAAAACAACATCCGATAGGGATCGCAGAAAACGGAAAAGCGAGCGATTTCAGCGGATGCATTTCAGCGAGGCGGCTTGCCAACACCAGTATCGCTGCTTGCGAGACGTAAGCGCTAATTCCGCAGATGATCCACCACTCATCCTGTCGAACGATCCCGACCAGCAACACACTGATCGGCAACCAATAGACAAACAGCGGCACCACAATCGCTGGAAATGCAAATGCGATGTGTGATACCGCGCCGAGGATGTTTTTGCTGAATCCCCAGAACGCGTCTCGGTTGCTTTTGAAAAGTCGGACAGACAGAAGTTGCGGGGCTAACGCGATTTTCGTGACAAATCCATTGGCCTTGATGTTACGTGCCAACATCACGTCATCGAGTGCTTCGTTTCGCACACATGCCAATCCGCCGATTTCGTCCAGCACGTTTCGTCGGGTCAACATAAACGCTCCGGCAGCAACGGCATGTCCCGACTTGGGATCGTCTAGAGCTCGGTTCAGGAACGTCACCAGACCGAACACCATCAAGTGAGGAACGATGGCGTTTTCCCAAAACGAGACCAACTGTACCTTGGGAAACAAGCTGAGAAAGTCGCATTGTTCTTGCCGCATGTGGTCAATCGCGGTGATAAAACAGCAAGGGGAATGAACCACATCGGCATCGGCAAAAACGACGTAGGGCCGGTTGGTTGTTTGATACGCATGTTGCATCGCGTTGGCTTTGCCGAACCAACCATCCAGCAAAGGTGGATCATGAATCACGTGGACTCGCGAATCGTTCGCGGCAATCGTATCGACAATCGCTCCCGTTTGATCCGTCGAGTGATCGTTAATCACAGTGATACGGACATCAACGCGTTGCTGCGCTAAAATACTGCGGACTGCGGTTCCAACATCGGCTTGTTCATTACGAGCAGGCACAATCACATCAATGAGAGGCTTTTCCGAATCGACAGGCTCGGTCGGTGTGAGCGACTTGACGATGTGGAGCGAGCGAATGAACCCAAGACCAATCAGCACACTCAGTAGCGTGATGGCGAGCGTTAGGATGGGCAAGATCGTCAAGGTCATGGCTCGGGTGTACGGCAGCGAAACGGAATTTCATCGTAGCGAAATTCATCGTAGCGAAACACGCGGATAAGTTTCATCAAGGTGTGTGACTGGTTGACTATGTTTCTAACCGAACTCGCGCGAGCACGGGAGACGAGCGGATCAGTGAGAGAACGTCCAATGCGATCTACGTTGACGTTAAACGGGTGGTTTTGTCGCGGTGCGGCCCAAGCCGCCCGGTCGAAACCGAACGTTTTTTCACGCTGTAACAACTTTTAGCAGTCAAGACTAGCGCTGTGCCGCTACCGAAGTCGACAACCGAATTGGGCTCGGACGCTTGGACGCGGAACGTCGATGTCGCGTGTCAGGCGAATCACAGCGGCAGCCTGATCGGTACAGTCGGCATTGGCCGCGAGGTCCACGATAAACGTCGCGACACGATCGGTGTCGCCTTGGGAAAGGGAATCCTGTCTAGAAATACCGGGTTTTAGGGCATCATGGAGACTTTTTGAGTACAATTGCATCCGGTTTCCGGATCTATTCGGCAGCCCGTCACGCTTGCCGCCCTACTTCATGTAGCCGCATTCATCCCACCCGCTAGCCACCACCGCCAGATCTACGCCCCATTATGCGAAATTTCTCTTTCGTTGTTCTGACTTTCCTGTTTGCCCACCTCATTTTGTGTGCGACAACCACTCACGCTCAAACCCCCACCACGCTTGGACGAATAGAGCGTCTCGATCCCGCTTTGGATGCCCGGATTGGCGAGGATACGAAAATCGAAGTTTTGGCGAGCGGGTTCACGTGGTGTGAGGGGCCCGTTTGGGTCAGCGATGCAGCGGAAGGGTATTTGTTGTTCTCGGACATTCCTCGCAATTCCATTTTCCGCTGGACCGCATCGCGGGGTGTCGAATTATACATGCATCCAAGCGGCTATACCGGAATCAGCTATTACGGACTCGAGCCGGGCAGCAATGGATTGGCGGTCGATTCCGAAGGCCGCTTGGTCGCTTGCGAGCACGGTGATCGCCGCGTGTCTTTATTAACACGTGGTGGTGGCAAACTGACGCTGGCGGATCGTTTCGAAGGTCGACGATTGAACAGCCCGAATGATTTGGTTTTTGGGGAGGGCGGTGTTTTGTATTTCACTGACCCACCCTATGGACTTCCCGAGCGAGCATCGGATCCTCGTCGCGAACTCGATTTTTGTGGCATCTATCGTCTTGATGCTGATGGCAAGTTAAATCTGTTGACAAAACAGCTTGCTCGTCCCAATGGTATTGGACTGTCCCCCGACGAAAAAACGCTTTACGTGGCCCAAAGTGATCCCGCGGCACCAGTGTGGATGGCATTCCCAATCAACGAGGACAAAAGTCTGGGGGAAGGCAAACTGTTGTTGGACGCGAAGAGTTTTATGGCAGAGTTCCCCGGGCTTCCCGACGGATTAGACGTTGCCAAAGACGGTACGATTTACGGCAGCGGTCCCGGCGCGATCTACGTGATCCAGCCCGATGGAAAATTGATTGGCCGGATCATTACCGAGGGCCGCGTCAGCAATTGCACGCTCAGCGACGATGAGAAGACGCTTTACATCACCGCCGACGACAAGGTTTGCCGAGTGCGATTGAAGTAAGACGCTTGACGCCCAAGTCGGGCGTCAACAGCTTAAATTTCGCGGCCTATCGCTCGACGAATGTTGCATCCCCGTTAGGATGCGGCTTGCAACACGCCGTGAGGATCGAGAATGAATTTCTTCGCCGCCCCCTTATCAAAATCGTCGTAACCTTGCGCGGCCTCCTCAAGCGGGATCACGGTTGCGTTGACCGCTTTGGCAATCTGGCAACGGTCGTGCAAGATCGCCATCATCAGCCCA
>TARA_R110002073_G_scaffold319476_1_pt1 | contig 16025 bp, 14 predicted proteins | sample TARA_R110002073 | Tara Oceans TARA_R110002073 (sample SAMEA4397174) | marine metagenome | biome: Polar Biome; feature: [DCM] deep chlorophyll maximum layer (ENVO:01000326); material: water (ENVO:00002006), including particulate matter (ENVO:01000060) such as... | depth 40 m
ATCACAGCTGCGCCGCCGTCATCTATCTTAGAAATAATATCTGCCAGAACTACATCACGCAGCTTGGGTTCCAGAACGTTCAACACGTTTAGGTTCATCACTAGATCATATTTTTTAGTGACCTTGGTGCTGTCTGAATATGTAGGTACGTTGCCTGCAGCAATGGCGCGGTCAGCGTTGGGTTCGTAGCTTTCAACGTCCCGGCCTTCTTCGCGCATCAACTGCGTACCAAAGCCTAGCCCGGAACCATAATCTAAAATTGTAGTGACCGGGCGTTCTAAAAACTGGCTTTCTACTCGCGCCACCACTTTAGGGTATGCGGTTGCAGTAGTGGCAATCTGTGTAGACATACTGCCTTGCTGGCCTTCAATCACTGCTTGCGATTGCTCCAGTTCCAGCGTCTGTTCTGTGGTTAAGGCGGGTTGCGGGGCGCTCTGTTCTAAAAACCCTGCTTTAATTCTGTCAGTCAAATCGTTAACAGACGGCAGTTCTCCTGCAGGCCGCTCTGCAACAGGTGCTACAGGCGCAGCAACGTCTGCAGCGGGGTCAACTGCAGTAGCTTCTGTAGCGGCCTCTGTGACCGCCTCTGGGGCTACAACGGCTGTCTCTACTGTCGGGGCAGCTTCTAACGGGTCAGGTGTTACAGGAAGCGCCGGGGCTGTCCCCACTTCTGGAAGTGTACCCACGTCAGGCGCTACAGCGTTGGCCGACACCAGCGTGTTAATTTCTGGGTCAGCTGACGGCGCAGCTGCGTCTGGTACAGCAATTACAGGTGGCGGCACTAGCATCTCTGGTGACAGTACCAAAGCCTCTGGCGGTGAGGGTGCGTCCGTGTCTACAGACGCCAGCGCCTCTGTTGCCGGGGGAGCAAGGTCAGTTGATGAAACAGTCGGACCACCCGGCGCTTGCAGGGTAACGTTTTGTTCAGCAAACAATTGCTCCGGGCTAACCATGCTACCGTCTGGGTTTTTTAACAACGCAGATTGGGTAACGTAAAACTCTTGGATCAGCTGACCTCTGGTGTCTGCCTCAATAGCTGACACTCCGCTGTCAATCGCTTGTTGCTGGACTAGGTCATAGATGGCTGCGCCGGGCGCGGCCTCGCCTTCCATAGCGGCTTGGTTTTCCTGCAGGGCAGCTGTAACGGCAGCAACATCTTCTGCTTGTTGAACTTGTGCAGCTTCGTGTTCGCGCACCGTATACGAACCAATGCTCTCGCGAATGTCTAACGATAAAGTTTTAAATTGCTCTGGTGACAGCGTGACTAGCTTGGATGTTTTGATGACAACCTCGCCGCCCTCTAACGCGGTTGCCTTTATCTCTTCAAAGTTAACGCCTAACGCCTCTGCCACGGGAGATGGCATTGCGTCTACAGGAACGCTGTCTTGCCACTCCTGCGTCTGCACAGTGTCTTGGTGTAGATCAAGCAGCTTCTGCGCGTCTACTAGTACTGTGCCGTCCGCCTCTGGGTCAGCTAACGCTGCATCCACCAGTTCTTGCACCGCTGTTGGTGCAGTGGTCATCAGGTCAAGATTGTTTGCCGCCTCATTTACGGCCTGCAGCGTGTCTAAGTAATCCTGCGATTGCTTACCAAACGCTTTGTCCTTTAGCATGTTTACGCCAGACACGGTCAGCTTCATCTGCCCGCCAACGGCAAAGCCAACAACGCCAGCTTCAATTAGTCTTTGGACGCCTTCTTCAAGCCCAATGTTTTCATCTAAAATCCCGTTAGCGTATGCAATGTCTACGGCTTCCACAAACATCTCTTGTGCGCCTTCAGCAACGCCCACTTTTAAGAACGTAGCCACTGCACTTTGCTGCGCCGCGTCTGCTACAGCGCCGCCTGTTTTCTTAGGAAATAAATAGCGCAGCGGCAAAAGCCGCTCACTAACCATTTCAACTGCCGCTTTAAAAGTAGCCTCACCAAGCGCCTGTTCGTGCGTCCATCCCTCTCTGTAGGACGCTGTGTCGTAAGTGCGACCAAACACTTGCAGGAACGTCACCGCGCTAGGTGCGGCTAAACTACCACCAGACAATAGCCCGGCGGCAACCGTAGGAGCCATTTGAACAACTGCACCTTCTATGGTGCGGACCCAGTACGCAAGACCACCGTCTGGTAACCGGGCTTTTAAGATACGCAAATCGCGTTTGTCGTTTTCCCTGCCGCCCCACATATCTTCGGTAAACTCTTGCACGTCTTCAAAGACCTGTATCTTGCTGGCCTCTAGGGCTTTTAAGTACAGTTCACTTTGCTTGGTCTGTCCTTCTACAGTAGTACCGTCCGCTGCGTCATACTCTGCCAGTTCATCCTCAGTTAAAATAGATTTAATCCATGGACGCTGGGTGCGAATTGCTGTCTTGTTCAGCGTTGTTTCAATTTCTTCAGTAGTATCGCCAAAGATTTTCCCCACCAACGCTTGTGTACCCATAAGCTCCGCTTGGTTAGCTCGTATTGTCGCTGACCCAGATGAGTACATCAGCTTCCCGCCTGCCGACAAAAGTCCCCGGCCTGTATCCCTAAAAAATATGCCTTGCTCTTGCCAGAAGTTTTCAAAGTTCTGGTCCCACCAGCCCGTAGCTTTGTTCTTTTTAGAAATTAAATCTACGTTCCTAATAAACCGCTGCATCCTGCCGTCAGCTAAATCTCGCTGCGACAGCTTGTTGTTTACTGGGTCAGCAAAGAATGATTTTAAACGCGGGTTGCCATCTAGCCACTTCTTGTTCTGTTTAAACAGGCGTAGGGCAAATTCCTCTTGAACCTGCGCCTGCACCTCGCCGTTGTGCCGCGCAAAAAATTCCATGCCGGGACGGTTTAAAATCTCAGTAGTTAATTTCTCTCTAATCTCTTGGGGAATGTCAGATGTTTCCATCTCTGCATTCACAAAGTTAAGCGCAATTTTTGCGTTTAAATCGCCTTCGTCAGCGTCTAATATGTCCGTGATAGCCGTGTCTGCAACAGGTGGTACGACACCTAGTTCCCTGCCAGTAGTGTCACGGTTGCCGTTAACAACGGGCATCATAAACGGCAGCACACCGGGGCGTGGGGATGCCACGTTTTCCTCTTCGTCTTGAAGAATGCCAGCGGCCAATTGTGAACCAGATAATTCGCTCATTGCACAACCCACCCTTTTGCTGCGTTAAATATGTATTGCTGCGCAGACTGCACCCCACTTTGCGTAGGAGCCAGTAAGGACGGTCCATAGCGGGACAGCGTACTTATAGGCATGGCTTGCTGGCCTACAACATTCGTAGACAGCATCTGCCCTGTAGGCGCAATGTACCGTGTTCGCTCTGCACTAGTAGGCGCGACAGTAGCGTTTATAACCTTGTAAATATATTTACGTTTCACATGGTCGGGTTGGTTATTAAAACTGCCCGGCTGGGCGCGTTCAAAGTATGTGGCAATGGCGCTGTTGTTTGCCACCTGAGTTTCCACCCAACTGTGCATGTTGTTTGTAAATAACTGCAGTCCTTCAATGCTGGCCTTCTGTGTAGTGACACCAGCTGTTTGTGCTGTCTGTGCGTACAGGGACGCAACCTCAAAGTAAGAACTTGGTGGAGTAACTGCCTGCACACCGTATGACCCCGGTCCCTGCCACGCTCCAAAAGCAGTGATCTGCGCAGCCTTGATTGTCTCTCTGTCTTCAGCGGTCATGGCTACAACACCTTGGTCATCAATAGGCGCGACCAGCTGAGATATACCGTATTGCCCCTCTCCCAAAGAACCAAAATCTTGGAAGAGGCCGAAAACGCCGCCTTGATCTGCAGTTAAACTAGTGTCGAACTTACGCCGTGCCGCCGCAATTAGCGCATCAACGTCTCTGTTATCCATCGTTAAGCTACCTGACGGGCCTCTGGCCTCGCGCTCTGCGTACTCGCTGTCTACTAGAGCGGAAAACAACGATACAGCCATATCAGAGCGTCTTTTTGCGTTTTCGCCACTCCCCATAGCTTCAAGGTAGCTGCTTTTAATAGCCGTGATTGCCACATCTTTTTTATTTTTAAAATGGGCGCTGGCGCTAGAAATTGTTTCAGAAAAAATATCTAATTGCACTTTTTCTTTTCCCAACGCTGCGTTTAACTGCGCCTCTGCAAGTAAACCGGGGGCAGAGGATTGAACCGCGCTCCACTGCGTCCAATAGGCGGCGCGTTGGTTGGGCATACTGGCAGGGATGTTTTTATTAATTAAATCCATCATAGTACCAGCGGTCACAGCGGCTTTTGCTTGTGGTGTTAACAATCCCCAACTTGTAGCCAACGCGGCGCTATTCATTACCGTTGGGCCTTTAGCGCCGATTTCACCGCCGTTTAACATTTGCCAACGTTTTTGCGCTATCGTTTGGTTGGTTACGTCTAGCTTGTCCCACTGAGGGTAAGTCTCCGGGCGCGGGTATTGCGCTGCACCGCCTGCGTTGCTTTGCATGTGTTGTTGTGTAATGGTGTCGTAGTTATCAAGAAGACCGTTTAGTGTATCTGCTTGCACGGCAACGTCTTCGCGTCTTCGTGCGGCGTATTTCTGTCTTATTCTAGTCTTAATGTTATCAACATCTGCTTGCGTCATCTTTGTAGGAGCGCGGCCACTAGCCGACACAGTTTGCTCTACCCAGTTTCCGTTGCCATCGTCTATTAGCAGTGTGTCCCCTAGAGACAACTGTGCGACGGCCAACGCGTCTTCTTCCGCTGTAGGGCCAGTAAACTGCGTAAATTGGCTTTCAGCAACGCTTTCAAAGTACCCAGCCTTTTCTGCGTCTATTAGTTTTGCTTCCACAAATTCTTGAATGTACAGCGGAACCGTTACTTTGCTTTCTTCCGGGTGGGAATTAGACAAACTGTAGGAACCGTAGGTTTTTAAAAACTCCCTTGCTCCAGCAAAATCATTATTGTGAAGCAACGCGTTAATCTTGTTTTGAAACTCCTCAATGTACAGCCCGGTCACTTTCACCATGTTGGGTGCGCTAAACAAGTTCGTAGGGGATGTGTCAGTAATAATGCCACGCGTACTTGCGTCACCTTCCGCACTAGCGCCGCTACCGCTTACGCCACTTGCAGATTTAATAGTGCCGCCGCCGCTGGCACTGCCTACTACACCGTCTGCCTGATTAACTGCGTTAATGGTGTCCAAGTAAGTCCACATCGCAGAACCAAATTCTGACGGTGGAGCAATCTTTAAGCGTAACGCCGCCTGATCCGATTTTATTTTTAACTGTTGCTGCAGCGCGGCCTCTGCCTGCGATATCTGATAGCGGGTGACGTTTGCGCCCCACGCAGTCGTTTGCTGGCCAATAAATTGTTGCAGCGCCAGTTTACTCTCTGGACGCAGTGTCTTTAACGCGCCGTTAAGATCGTTGAGCCGTTGGGTCCACGCAGCCTGATCTGTACCCGGCGGCGCTTTTAGATTGACGTTGCCGTCAAGAAACATCGCCAGCTGGTCTTTGTTTGTGTTGATGCTGCTCTGCGCCCAGTTCTTACTAGCGCCAAAGCCTCTAACATTGTTTTTGTATTCCATCTCTTTTATTAAAGAAAACTCTGACCACAGCGTTTCTGCGTCAATTAACGCAGCTTTGTCGCGTAATTTAGATGCGCGTATGTCTGCGTCTGACAGCGCCTTGCCCATCTTAAACCCGGCGTCTGCCAGCTGTATTAAGCCCTTGCCCACGTTTTCAACGTTAGGCCGTCCGGGGTTTAGATAGCCGCCGCCAATGTTAGTCTGCAGCTGTATGTTTCCTATCGGGCCTTGCGGACCAAATGCAGGTACTTGTCCTCTTGCCATAGTGCGCTCCTATCCAACCGGCTTAATATAACCCATTTGCGTTGCCGGGCCGACCATACTAGATGCGCCTGATAACAGCGTAGAGGCCGCGTTAAACGTTGGGTTAATTGTTGAACTTTCAAACGAGGCAAGCGCACTTTTAGCGTCAAAGTTTGTGCCTTCAATTTCTGCCTGCCGGGCGCGTAGCGCCGCGTCATCGTGTATTTTTGCTATGTCATACTCGCCGTACTGCGCAGCATCCTGCAAAATAAAATCAATAGAACTGTCCACGTCATCTACTAAAACGCCACGGGATGCGGTCACAGCAATAGCTGTGCCTTTCTGCCGGGCTATCTTTGTGCGGTGTTCATCTTCCGCAACCTCTGCCCTGTCCTTAATCGCCTGCGCGTTCTGCCGTGCTGCAGTCGCGTTGTTTGCATTAACCTGCGCTTGGTAATCTAGAGAGGCTTGCTGCGCTTTACTTTGTTGATACGCACCGTAAGCGGACATTGCTGTGCTTGCGGCCATTACTGTTAGTGCGATTGCGGTTATGCACATGCTATGTCTCCTTCACATGCAGCGTACCTGCGTCTGCGTATCCTAAGTTGAATAGCAAAGCGCCTGTCCGCTCATTAGCAACGCCTGCAAAAACTGACAGCCTGATCATGTCGCACTCAACGTCTTCCGACATACACCACGCTTCAAAGTTTTTAATTAAGCGTACTCCCCATGAACCTTTGCGGTGTTCTTGGGCAATGTAGAAGCCAAGATCAGATGCCATATGGCATTGCACAAATTCGTGTGTAACAACCTGACCTGCAAAAAAGCCTTTGACAACGCCGTCTGCTACAAAGCATTGCGTAAAGACACCGTCCTGCCCTAGTATTGCTTCGATTACATACTGAGAGCGCCCATGATTTAATTCATAGTTGGAGTAAACGCCTTCGTTAGTCATCGCTTCAAGTAAAAGCAGTATGTCCGGGATATCCTCTTTACGCATGTCTCGTATTTCATACACCGCCATTAGTTCCCCCCAACAATTGCGTCAGGGATAACGCTTAATATAGTCAGCGGCGCAGGATCAGACTGCACAACAAAAAATTGACCATCCTTGGCCCAGTTAGGCTTTAGCGTGGTGTCTTTATCTCCGTCAAATAAAACGCGGGGCTGTCCAAATTTAGCCGCCACACCAAACTTAACTTGGCGCAGTGTGGCTTCATCAGGGCCAACTTTCATGCCCATAGTTTTCTCAGTGCGAACAGTTAAACGCGATATCTTTTTGTCTCTTGCTTGTATTGTTGTGCCATCCCCGGAAGGCACATTAAGACGCAGCGTTTTCATTGTTGAGGTATACGGCAAACCTAAGTGAACGCGACTTACTTTATTGGGAAGTGTTACGCTGCCGTTGGTTACCGTCAGCGGGTCAAGTACGTCACCATTAGCCAGACCAGTGACGCTCTGCCCTTCTAAGTGCCACAAACCGCTAATGTTAGTAATAGCTTTTCTAGCGTTGCCGCCGCTACTATACGCTGACAATCCTGTGCCGTTAACGTCTACGCCATTAGCTTTAAGAGAAAACGTATTTGTAGTGACGTTGGCTACGGTATAACCGTTGTTGTTTAAATCCGCTTGTAAAGACGCGCCTTTAGTCACTGAGGTGTCCACTTTCAATATTCCAGATAAATCTACTGTATCACCATTTGATAGCCCGTGACTAGTCGCAGTAATTACTACCGGGTTTGCCTGCGTGTAACCGCTTATTGGGATAGGGACATCGTAAGTTAACCCGGCGTCTACATAGAACGCGTCTTCTAGCTGAGTGTAAGTGCGTTCTTGCTGGCGCTCTATATACTTTACACTACTGCCATTTATTACGCGCTCTGTAATAACGTATAAGACGTGCTGGTCGTTCTCTTCAACGGTAGCGCAAGAAGAAAAGTCCCCACGCGTTTCACTAGTAGTCCACCCAAAAATCTCTTGTTCTTTTAAATAGGTCAAGTGCAACAACCTGCCATCATTGCGTACACAGTGTGCAGTGCTGTCAGGCGCTTGTGAAAACGCCCAATCTGTTAAAATAAACCCTTCAAACAAATGCCGGGCTAAAATAGAAATGTCGTTGCCAGTGTAACTGTCTGTTTCGTAGCGGTAACCTAAATCGCGAATAACCTGCCCCGGCTCAATAAAAAGTACGTTTGCGCCAGAAACTAACGGCTGGACGTTAGTAGAGCCGTAGTACGTTTGGGGTATAACCTCGACAGAAGACGGTGTGAGGGCCGCGCCGCCAGCGCCTGCTAGTTCCCACTCGCCGCCACTAGTCAAAACAATTAGTTCAGCCAAGGGGATCATGTGCCGAATTTCGTTAACTTGCATACTGGCAATTGTTAGAATGATCGCATCGTCATCTTTTACCGGGCTAGACGTAGCCATGTTAGAGATGTTGGCAGTCTGCGTCATCCAAATACGCTGTGGGTATTTGTTAGAATTAGCAAATACACGGCGCTGATTGTAAAACGCTACTGTTGAAGGATAGGTGTCTACTTGCAGAAACGGGTTTCGCACACGCGGGGGTGTGTCAGTTAACTCGCTGTCAATGTTGTTGTCTTTAAATGTGGTTACTTCTGTAGACCCTATAAAGCCAAACTGCCCGTTATCATCCCGGTACACATGGTACAAACTGACGCCGTCTGCAGCGGTCCATGAAATGGTGTTGTTAGGATCAGCCGCCCCGTTTGTAATTTTAATAAATGCTGTGCCAACATTGCCGCCGCTGTCGTAGCCGCTGTAAGCCGTGCTGTTGACCGCCACCATACTAGTATCATTTAACGTAAACGTGGTGCTAGTAGGCGCGGTCCCTACTCTGTACCGCCTGTCGTTTAATTCAGTCATGCCAACCACGCCAGCAATGTTTACTTCGTCACCAATAACTAAACCGTGGGCGCTAGCCGTAGTAACAACACACGGGTTGGCTTGACTAGCAAACGTCATTGCCACACTGTTACCAGTGCCGCGCAGGCTCTCTTCATCAGTGTCAGCGTTGACAGCTGTGACAGCGTACTTAGTTGTCTCTGACCCAGTTGTGCCTACACTTACCGACAACCCAGTAGGAAACGGCTGTGTAGGGTAAAAAACAATTGGGCCTATAGACCACGCGTCATGGTCAGTTCGGGTTAACTCTTGCGGGGGGTAACTGGGGTGACATAACGTCATTACATCAGCTGACTGCACATACTTAATATCACGCAACACGCTTGCGGGATAAGGTGTTGCGAGTTCAAATATGCGACTAACGCTACCGCCAGAAGTAAATGTCGTGTAGCCAGTGCTGTCAATGTCTACGCCTGTCGCGCCGTTTAATGTTTGCAGGCTAAATGTAGTGGTGCTTAGAACAGTGATGTTAAACGTGCGCCCGTTTAATTGGGTCATGCCGCCTACGCCTGTCATGTACACTTGATCGCCGCTAGCCAGACCGTGTACGGCGCTCGTAGTAATTACGCAAGGATCGGCTTTGGTCGCGCCGCTGACAGTGTCAATGCCGCTGCTTTCTAAAACTTGTCCCCCGTCCTTTACTACGCGCACATAGTAATCTCCAAACTCCAAAATGTACGTTTGCTCTGTGTTAAAAGCAAACGGGATCAGCCGTACGTCTTTGGTGCTGTCTTTAACTTGCGCAACGTACTTAAAACCAGTGCGGTTAGACATGCCGCCGTGAACGCGCACAAGCATGTTAGTCGCTTGCGCCACGCTGCTTTTGTATTTTGCTATATCAACACGCGCTGCAACCGCCGGGGATATCTCGCCGCCACTCAGGCTTGTCTGTATCAGCTTTGGCATTGCGGCCCCTTATGAATTAAAAACGGTTTTCTTATTAACGTCCGTCCCCACCCGTGCTGTGATCCAACTAGCCTCTGGAAAAGACGGCTCTATGCCTTCGCTACTGTCACCTTCCAAGGCGCTGTTAAGTGTTAACTGTGCTTGTTGCTCTAATTTTGCGGCAATGTTGCTGTCACCCGTAAGCGCCATAGCCACGCTAGATGCAAGAGCGTAACTAAACGCGACAGTAAATTCTGTGTCAAACTCTTCCGGGTTAGTCACGCGGCTAACGTAAACGATTTCTGCGTCTTCTGCGTCAGTAAAAACGCAATATTGGTCAGCCGCATTGCGCCCCGTTTCGTATTGGAGCGGGGGCGCTTCGCGCCCGGCAGGGTTTGTAATTCCAAGAACGCGCAATGCGTCTGCAGGGTACAAATACATGTACGTCCACAGCCCCGGAACTGTGCCAGACAAAGCGGCAGGGCTAATGTATTTTTTAGCAAAGTTCCATGGGTGAGAGCGCAATAGCTTGTCTCTGACATGATCAAACATCAGGTTAACTTGTTCAGCTTCTGTACTGGCCTCGTTCAGCGCAGAAATGTCAAATCTGTCCCCAACGTGCGCCAACGCCATACGCGCAATTTGAATGTCAGATGCCATACGCTACTCCAGTTCTAGTTCTTCTGGTTCGTTTAACTCATCCACCAGCTTTTTGGCTTCAGCTTTCTTTAGATTATCTCCTACCAGATCGCCCATATTGAAAACGTCATAGCGCCCGTGACCCTTGTGGATCATTGTAGCCATGGTTTCCGGGTCGGGTTCTGGTGCGCTTTCAGCAACGCCCTCAATAATAATAGCGTCAGACGGCAACATACCAGCGTCTAAGTAGGTGTCAGGCAGTTCATGCGTGTCATCAGGCAGGTACAAAACCCCGTTGGCTGCAAAGAACCCCTGTTTAAATTTTACTTTCATTTCTCACTCCCGCAAAAAAGGGTGGGGTGAAGGTGAGCAGTAACCTTCACCCCTAGTTTACTAGTTAGTCGCGTCAGGATACGCGGTCCAACCAGCTGGGTCATACGTCAGGAAAGCATCCATAGCGCCAGCGGTTAGTGCCGCTGTAGCTGTGGTGATCTGAACGCCTACATACTGTTCGTAGGCCTTACCCATTGGGATAGGCATTACAAACCGCTTGCCAGCAACTAAATCAGCCTTGGCCACGGGGCCAGTAGACATGTGTTTAGTCTCAGTTCCATCAGTTGCGATTGCCGCCACGCTATCAGAAACGAGGTGAAAATCTACAGTGGCAGAGCCACTGCTGGTGACCGCCGTGGTCATCTGAATAATCAGATATAACGGCTGGCCCATACCAATATTGCGTTCACTGTCAATGTTGATCACATCACCCTGCAAACTTGTGCCAGTGCCTGTAGTCAGCGTTGTAGCGTCGCAAAACTCTAGTCTTTCATCAATAATCATCTGGTTGCTCCTTTCGATTAGCTGATGGTTGCTTCGTTGACTTTAAGAGCATCAACCCGACGAATTGGGTAGCCGCCCCATGAAGTCTGCATTGTGCCGCCCACATTATCCATGGTCAGTGTAGAAGAACTGACAGCGGATGATGTCTGACGTTGCAGCATGGATAGAATAGAGCGGTCCATGTACCATACACACCGTCCCATAGACGCAGGTAACTGCGTTACGGCTTGGTGCATCAGGTCGTTTAGGATCGCCCCGGACGCTGCGTTGTAGGTCAATGCAGAACGGTCAATGTTTGCGATACGCACAACATAACGCCAATCGCGGACAGACAAGCCCACATCCCAGCGATAGTGTGAACGATACGCTTGCATACGCCCGTTGTTACCATCAACGTTTTCGATAGTGACTTCGCCAAGGTCGCGTTGTGAGATACCTGCAGAGGAACCTTTAGGAATAATCCCGTGGCACGTCTGTGGTGACCAGCACACCAGCCAGATAGACGCGTTGTCGCTTCCGCTCCCGCCGCCACTAATGATGTTTTCACCATTACTTGCGGAAAGAGAGTTAAAACGTGGCGCAAACCCGGTGAACCGTTCAGCGTTAACACTCTCATCGCCGTAGAAAAGAGTGGTAGCAACCTGTTGGTTCAAGCCTTCAATATGTGGACGGTCTTCCTGCAAGCGGAATGAAGCAGGGTTGCCTGCCATATCCACAAGTGCTTTGTCCACTTCTGCGTAGTCTTCCAACATACCGCAATTATCTGTGACTTGTACTGCGCGACTTTTAGTCGGCTGTACGCCACCATACAATTTACGCCATGTTGGTGTGGGCAAGCCAGCGCGTACAGTTGTACGGTGACCTGTAGTTAGGTTTCCTTCCAACCACGTCATATCCAAAAGGATTTCGTTGGTTTGGTTTAGGATTTCGACCACGTCCGAAATAGAACCGTCCGGGTCAGTGACCTTTGCCAGATCGGCTAGGGTCGGATTTATAGAACTGAGAGTTGCCATAGATTAGCTCCTTTCACACCTCAATTGCTGTTGGGATACATGGTAGGAAACATGCGTTGCTCTGGTGATTTTGTCTCAGCGGACGCGCCGCCTACAACTAGATCACTATCGCCCATGGCCTTACCAATGCGATAAAACAAGCGCACCATTTCGGGGTGGTTACCAATTCCAAGACCTTCCGGGTTATCCGGGGTGGCCTTGGCTAAAATGCTTTTCAAACCCGCTGTCGAAAACTTTTCTACGGCTTGCGTTGCCAGTTTCAGATTGGAAGTGATACTCTCACCGCCATATTCATCATCTGCTTTAGCTTGATCTGCCCATTCGGTGACACGCTTTTCGTATTCCGCTCCTTGGGCAGCACCCATCTCGCGGCCTCTCTCGATTTGCCAACTAACAAGCGCCTGATATTGATCCTGAGACAGGCCACTATCTTTTGCTATGTTAGAGAAAATATCGAGTTCTGCTTGGATTTCATCTGTTACGTCAAAATCCTCTGGCGCATCAAACTTGTACACACCGTCTTCTGGTGGGCCGCTTGTTGCGTCAGTACCGTTCCCTTCGTCATCCGACAGCAAGGTGTTGGTTTCGGTAGCCTCTGCAGTTTCCTGCGTGGCTTGTTCGGGGGCCACTACAGTATCCTGCGCGGCGTCAATTTCTAGTTCATCACTCAAAGTGGTTCTCCTCTAGCATTTTCATAAATAATGCTGGCTGGCTTTCCTTGGCGGCGTTGTACATCTGGACACCCAGTTGTCGTACACCCTCATTGTAGGCCGTCCCCCCAGCGTTTTGTGGGACGTAGCTGTTGGCCAGTAAATGACACTTGTCAAAAATCTGGTCGTAGTACCATCTGCGTCCGCGTTCTGTGGACAAGATCGTGTCCACGTCTTTGGTTCGATCTTCCATCTGCTTTTCAGCTTTGGTGATCTGCGCTTCGTCACTGCTATCATTTACTACAAACGGCTGGCCCATGTGTTAGCCTCTCCCTAGTAGTTCAGTAAGTGCGTTGGGGTTTTGCGTGTCTGTTTCAGACAGCACCTTTGCGTTCTGCGCCCCGGCTGCACCCATTTGCATCTGTTGCTGCATTTCCTGCTGCTGTTGCTCTGCCTCTGCCCGTGCGGCCCTTGTTTGTTCAACTAAGGCTTTATCCACAAGAATGTCAGTTGGGTTGCCCAGAATGTGTGAGTATTCGCGCAGCGCCTTGTCTGCATCAATGTTGTCTACAATGTTTGGGAACACCGCTACTAAGTTGCCTGCAAAGCCCATGGTGCGTTCAATGCCCGTGGCTGCAGCTGCTTGTTGGGCCTGTGCTAACAGAGAAACGTATTCAATCTGCAAATTCTGCCCCGCCAAGTCACCGGGAGGGGGAGGAAGCAACCCGGCTTCCATGGCGAACCCAAACGTGTCTTTCAACAGCGGGTCCAGAAGTTCAACGTTAAGACGTTGTAGCACAGGTCCAAGCAGTACTAGCTTTTCTTCATGGCGTTCTGCCACTTCTGTAGCCGTGATCTGTCGGCGGTCTGAGCCGATCATCATGGCGAAAAGGTCTGCGTAAAATCCACGCCCGATACGTTGCTGCACCTCTTGAATATCCATCATCAATTCTTGGATACGGGGCTGCACTTGATACGCCGGGACAAATCCTTGGTTGCCTTGGGTAGCATCAACGTAAGTCGTGCCGCCCGGTATTACTGTTGTGGGCCGTCCGCGCAAACTAGTAGGCGCAACCATGGGCGGGTTGACCATCTTGTCTATTGCTTGCGCCTTACGCTTTTGTTCCTGTTGTAATTGCTTAATGTCACCAAGATGATCCATGCCGGGAGAACGGCCATAAACGTCACCACTAAGTACGTCCCAACGAGGTACATAAGCAGGAAATGTGTCATAACCGCCTTCCTCTAAAAAGGTTTTGCCGTCCCCGCCTTCTTCAAAATAGCAGGATTGGAACGGTTTGTTCTTAGCGTCTAGCTTTTCGGGGTCGCGTTCATCTCGACGCCGGGGCTGTATCATGTGGATGATTGGAACAAGGGTGTCATACTCCCCCGTTTCGTACAGCTTCTTTGTAGCCTTAGAGCATTTGTCCCAATCCATCTCGCCCGTTGCCGGGTCTACAATAAACTTCTCGACCAGCTGGCCGACAGTCATAGTAAAGTTGCGGCCTAGTGTATCCACAATGCCTTGGTCGTTTTCTGCAATGACGTACTCGCCTGCAGTAAATGGCCGAAATCTAATGATCTGGCTCTCAGACCGCTGTCGGTATAAAGGTGCTGTGCCGAATGCGCCCAGTTCAGAGTATATGTTATAGACTGTATTGTAAAAATTACTGTTGTTTAAAACGTTTCTACACACATGCTCTGCGTTCTGTACCCATTCACGCACAGCGTAATTGTCCATCATGGCCGGGTCAGGTGTCGCAAAGCGAAACCATGGCCGGGCTGGACTAGTCATGCCAGACATCATCCCAGCCGCCATAGTTCGCAGCGATTGGGTTGGTGAACTGTCAATAATCTTGTTGTTGCGTTTGCGGCCCCGGCTGTTGCTGCTTTCTAGCAGGTACTTTCCGCGCCGGGGTAGCAAGTAATCGCTGATTTCAATCCAGTGAGAGCGCCAAGACGCGCGGTCATTTTCAAGCGATTTCCACCGCTTGTAAACACGCGCCTGCTTCCCTTGCATCTGCCCCTTGGGCAGGTTCTCTGGAGTGATCATCACCATAGTTTAGGAACCTAACAATGTTGGTGTCGTAGTGTACGCGTCTTCTAGTAGACCTTGCGCACCCGCAACGTTCTTAATTGTGCCAGCTTGCCCCTGCTTTGCCTTAGTATTCTTTTGCTGGGACTTACGCGCTGCCATGTTGGCTTGCGCACTAGCCTTTGGCGGAGCGGGTGGCGGAGCGGGTGGGGGTGGCGGCGGCGGCGGCGCGGGGCTTCGACTAAAGCACATTGTCTATCTCCTTGGTGTATTGGGTTGCGGATTGCTGATAGCCAGCACTCTCGTAAAAGCGGCCCAACGCCTTTTGGCGCAGCCCTGTAGATATGCCTAAATTAATCTTGTCCACACCAACTGATCTGCCATACGCCTCGTAGGCGGCAATCAATTGCGCGGCGGCAGTGGTGCGCCGTGCGCCGGGGTAGACGTACAAAAAGAAATCGTTGAGTGAGGTGCTGCCGTCAAACCAGCTGTCCTGTACAAACCCCGCAATTGCGCCAATGTACATAAGGCTAGTACCGTCCGGGTCTTGGCTAGACGCAAAGTAGCAACACGTTTTACTGTTGGGCAGTTTGTAATTTTGAACTAACGCGTCAATCTTGTCGAGCATTACAGGTTTGGTAAACGTAGTGCTTTCCTCTACAATGGCCTCGCCAATACTATAGAGAGCCTGCGTCTGCCCCGCGTTCCAAACAGGGTTGTACGGGGCCACTTCTATTTCGTCTATTGTCACTGTGTCATTTGCCATGTGGCTAATCCTACATCAAATCTGGGCTTCCGTCTAGTCGGGTGTTAAAACGGGTTGTATTCGTGTTCAGCGTTGCCGTAATCGTCCCCGGTGTAGCCAGCGCGTGTCGGCAGTACCGGGTGCGCATAGGTCAACGCGAGAGCGTCTGCAATATCGGGGGACTGAAGGCCGCGCTTCTTCATATCTTCTTTTTTCTCTAGCTGTATCTGGTTGCGTACATTGTAGCCGTACTCGACCCCGGTCAGGTCGCTCTTCATGTCCGGGTCGTTAGGCAATCGGATGCCGTCTGCTATGGCGTCCTTCATGTTGCCCCAGCACTGCGCCCTCATGTTGGCATAGCCTGCCATGGTTGCCTTGGCTCCAAAGTTAATCTCTACCACCTCGACAGCCAGCTGCCTGCATCGGTCCACTACACCGCCGCCCACACCGCCACCGTCTATAAAGATTGTGTCGGGCATGTACTGCCGGGCTAGCCGTGACACCTCGGATGCCAGCGTCATGGTGTCCACGCCTCGGTATCGCTCCA
>TARA_R110002073_G_scaffold8803_1_pt1 | contig 16013 bp, 18 predicted proteins | sample TARA_R110002073 | Tara Oceans TARA_R110002073 (sample SAMEA4397174) | marine metagenome | biome: Polar Biome; feature: [DCM] deep chlorophyll maximum layer (ENVO:01000326); material: water (ENVO:00002006), including particulate matter (ENVO:01000060) such as... | depth 40 m
CCCACGCACAATTTATGCCTATTTTTTTAGAATTAGTAGTTTATATATTTTATTCAAATTTCAGTACTATTCTAGGTACTTAGTCACTTCCACTATACTCTTCTATTGGAATTCTTCGTAATTTAACTATAGAAGGTCTTCTTTCGTCTGTAGGCTCTCTGAATGATTTTATATAGTAGAGAGTTATTTCTGCGTCTATCTTTTCTTTGAACGTAGTTGGCGGGTATAGGTGTGATATCTTATTAGTGAATGCCCTTCCACGTATCATGTGCCAGATAACGCCGTCATGTTGCTCAATTATTCCGTAATTCATTGTTTTCAACCCTTTTGCTTATACAGAATATAAAAACAGTTGGGCAAGAAAACAAGAAGTTTCTAAAAATTGTGTATATTTTTTCACTAGATTGCCTATTACTTATATATTGTAGTGAAGTGGGATGCCGGAATACTGTTATTTGGCGTTTTTTGGTATCGTTACGGCTTTTAAATTGATTCTTGGTATGGATATCAGGGTTTGGTCAGTTTTATCCATTTTGGGGGTATTGTGGACTTTTTTGAAAATCTTATCATAATTGTCCCTGAATGATTTTAAGTCCTTGGTTCTGTCCTTGTCGCCTTTTCCGTTCATTTCAATGAGTACCTTTCTTTGTTAACTACCGATAGGTAGTTATTTTCTTTGGGGAGCATAAATTACAGAAGCTTAAATAATAGAACTATGGCTTAAAACCCGAGTATAATTTAAGACATAACAGCCCTTAACGCAAGACATATTTTAAAAAAGTTGAAAATAAATTGAGAGTCTATATAGAATTTTATAAACTCCCCTGATGTTTTTTCAATTTAGTTCTTGACTTAGTGCTCGTTATTTAGTATATTATACCTTAGAATATGAGTAAATTACGAAACATTGCGATGAAAAGTTGTGCAAACTGGGACGCAGGGAGCTGTCTGGGGTGTATGATGAAATGTGAAAACGGCAGGTTGATTATCAAGATTGATTCCGACTATGCTAATGTGCCTTGCTCAGTTGAAAAAGGTTGTGATTATTTTAATAACATAGTTGTACCGGGATTATCTGATGGGAAGTATCATGATGCTGGTATACAAAATAAGGGATAAAGAATGAAATTAAGTATTGGTGGACATGGATATACAATTAAGGAACGTGGTGAAGTATTAACAGAAGACGGTAAGGTGCTATTAGGTCTTCATGACGCTAGGACGTGTACTATAGAGTTAGATAGCGGTATGAATGCATCTAGGAAGGAAGAAACCCTATTGCATGAGATTATACATGTAATGTTAACGAATGGTGGATTTCAAGACCATTCAGAGTCTATGATTGATACTATTGCTAATGGGATGTTACAACTTGGAGTTGGGAGTTTTGTATGGAAAAAAGCACAGAAAGCGTAATAAAGCAGTGCGAGAAGGAATTTCCTGTAATGTCTAGTGAATTTAAGGATTGTCTTACCGAGATGTACCGTGTCTTTATGTATAAGCAATCTGATTATGGGCCGGGTAATATTGCTATGGGAACACAACTAGCCACAGATGAAGAAGTCAGGATGAGCTTAATGGCTCTTATAGTAAGAATGAATGATAAAATAAATAGACTAATAAACTTAGTTATTAAAAAGAATGAAAAGCCACAGAATGAGTCGGTTATGGACTCTTTCATGGATTTGGCTAATTATGCTGTAATAGCTAAGATAGTCTCAGAGGGGAAATGGGGAAAATAATAAAGTTATTACTGTTGTATGTGGAGAGTATTATAATTATGATTATAGTGAATGTGCTTAAGGTGGTTTCAAAATGAAACTAAAGACTGCTATTGTTACACCTGATAAGCATTTTCCACTACATGATGCTCCGGCTGTCAAAGCGGTATGTAAGGCTATTGAGCTCGTAAAACCTGATATCTATATTGATTTAGGTGATACGGGCGAGTGGGAGAGTGCTTCACATTGGCAATGGAAGAAGAAAAAGAGGCCTCCATTAGAGTATCAAATACCATTTGTTGACGAAGATATTAGATTAGTTAACAAGGGTATGGATATTATTGATAAATCTTTAGATAAGGCGAATGTTAAGGATAGGCATTTTATATGCGGTAACCATGAAGAGTGGTTAAATAACTTCGTTGAGGAGAACCCGTACCTTGCAGACAGGTACTTAGTGCCTAAAGCACTGAGATTAAAAGAAAGAGGGTATAAGTATCACGCTCTTGGGAAGTATCTGAAGATTGGTAAGTTAAACTTCTATCACGGTCATCATTTTGCAGGTATTAGCCATACTAGGAATCACTTGCTTAGATTGGGTGGCAATGTTATGTATGGACATCATCATGATATACAACAATCCTCTGTGACTCACATTGATGGAGTGAAGAGTGCTTGGAGCATAGGGTGTTTAAAGGACATGAGTGACGATGCTAATGGGTGGCTTGGTAATAGAAAACATAATTGGCAACATGGATTTGCTGTAGTTACGTTTCATAAGGACGGTAATTTCAATGTTACATTACATCAAATAGTAGATGGTGTCACTGTTGTACAAGGAAAGGTCATTAACGGGAACATTTGAAGACAAAGACTATAAAAGGCGTAATACATAAAGTTTACGCTGATGAGGATGAGTTCAGGACTGAACAACCGGATTCTAGCATTATTGAGAATTGGCGTGGAGCTGAGGAGGGTGATTGGGTAAGGGTTGATGATGGTCAGATTTGTCAGATTTTAAGGAGAGGTGCATTAAAGACCACTCTTGGTAAAGACGGAGGTAGACGGTATGTAAGGACTATACTAGGTTCTAAGATATGTATGGACAAATATCTCATGGAAGGGGATATTCCAAAGAATATATATAGCTTTAGTACCAGTAATAAGAGTTCATACGAGATACGTAGAGACAGGAAGGACTCAACTAATAGCGAGTTTTTATTTGCTAAGTACGTAGCGAAGGGTGAGGATGTAGTAGATGCGTTTATACATGCATACCCAACAAATAATAGGAATTACGCAAAACAAGAATCTGGAATTTTATTAAAAACAGATAGGGTTAGAAATTTGGTAAGAGAAGAAATAGATAAGATATTATATGAGGCTGAGATTACTCCCTTATATCTACTTGAGAAGATGAAAGAAATAGTTGAGTCATCTAATGCTAAGGATTCAGATAAAGTTTCCGTACTAAAGGAATTAGTAACAATAGCTGGAATGAAGGACACTGATAAGAGGTCAGAATCCGTTACACTATTTCAAGGTTTTTCAAGTGAACAACTTGACGCATTGAGCTCGCCGGTTAAACAGCTTGTTAATGCCGAGAGAGAAACAGAAGTATAAAAGGAAAAGGATAGCATGAGTTTATTTGATATATGCATACAGGTTCTTGATGATGCATCAGATAATGGATATGAACTAAATAGCGAACCTACTCGTGAATATATAGCTAATGAAATCTATGATAGGTATTATAACAATAGATTACCGGTTATTCAAGATACGGGTTACATAGAAGATATTAAGGATTATTATTCAAATTATGATGTTAATTATGAATTTGTAGGTATAAATGAAGACTGATAAGTTAGCAGTATACGGAACATTAAGAAACGGTAAACGTGATACTTGGAAGGTGGATGGATATAATCTTGTCTACCCCGGGCATAGTGCGTATCCAGCTATAATAATGAATAGTGACGCAAAGGGCGTTGTTGTTGAGATTATGGATGTTGACGACTATGACCTAGTTGGTTTTGATAAATACGAGGGTATAGGGGATGGGTTGTATGAGCGTAGGCGTATAAAAGCTTATAACGATGAGACTGATATAGAAGCTTGGATATATACAATAGGGCCAGCCCAGATGCAGTATAGTCAAGTATTCTCTCTAGTCCCTAATCAAGATTGGATGTCACGGAAATGATTACTTTGGTGATGTGGCTACAAGCGTTAATTTAAAATATAATGAATCCAGACTTTAACATAAATAAAAATAATGTCTCAGATAAGGAACGAGTATTAGAGCTCGCTAAAAAAGATATTGTTTCTTTTGGGCAACTGTTTCTCCATGAAGATTTTATGAAATCGTCCCCAGCCCCATATCACTACGAATTAAGTAATTTACTCCTAGATGATGATAAAAAACGTAGTTGTATTATATTGCCTAGGGGCCACGCTAAAAGCTCTTTAGTTAAGTGCGCTCTTCTATATAAGTTATATTTTAACCCTGAAGGTAAGAAGGAATTCATGGCTTGGGTAGCAGAAGAGCAATCTCAAGCTATAGACCATATTAAATACATACAGAGTCATATAGAGGTAAACCCCGCATTAAATTATTACTTTGGTGATATTCGTGGAAACAAGTGGACAGAAAAAGAGTTTACCACTAGTAGGGGTGATAGGGTAATAGCCAAGGGTACTTCACAGAGGTTACGTGGTAGGTCTCAATTAGGATTGAGATACACAAAGATTATATTGGATGATTTTGAATCTGAATTGAACACAAAAACACCACAAAGAAGGACGGAAATCAAGGAATGGGTGATGTCCACAGTCGAGCCCGCATTGGAAAATTCAGCAGGAAATGAGGGGTCTGTATGGCTTGTGGGGACTATTGTTCACTTTGATTCATTTTTACAAAGCATATATGATGGGTATTCAGAAGCAAAGCGTGATGAAAGGAAATATGCTTGGGATGTAATGTATCATAAAGCCATTGATGAAGATGGTAACGCATTATGGCCTTCATATTTCTCAAAGTCAAAGTTACTTGATATTAAGCGTAGATTCGCAGATGTGGGGCTGGTTCATAAATTTGCACAGGAATATTTGAATGAGGCTCGTGATTTAGAAAACGCAAAGTTTAAAATAGATAAGATTAGTAACTATAATCATGAATTTGAGTCAAGGAATGGATTTGCGTATCTTGTAAATAGCGAAGATGCTATTCCAATCAATGTGTATATGGGTGTTGATTTGGCTTACGAATCTGGGTCTAGGCATGATTACCAAGTTATTATGGTAGTAGGGGTAGATAGCGACAGGAACTATTATATAATAGATTACTTCAGAGAGCATTTCCCTCTGTATGAGATGCCTGATAAGATATATGAGTATGCAAAAGATTATTCACCAGTGAAGAGAGTTAATGTAGAGCTTGTTGGTGCGCAAGGAGTAATTAAAGATGCAGTTAATAAGTTATCTGGCAAAGATAGAAAGGTAATGCCGGGAGTTGCTCTTGGAGTTAGGCCACCGTCAGGGATTAAAAAAGAAGACAGACTTGAATCACTCTTATGCCCTATTGTAAATCGTGGTAAGTTATATATAAAAAGAAAACATACTGAGATAGTAGATGAGATGTTTCAGTTCCCAAAATCAAAGAATGATGATTGTATGGACGCACTGTGGTATGCGGTAAATAACGCCAGAACGCCTCTAAGTAAAAGATTCGATGCTACTCTATTCGAAGATAAGATGGGAAAGAAGCCTAGTAGCTCTGTGAAGACAAAGGTGGTCTCTTGGATGACCGGCCAAAGAATTTAAAATAGTTCTTGACTTAAGGGCACTTTTGCCTTATATTATAGTATAATATTTTACTAATTTTGGAGAAGTATCATTTCTAGTATAAGAGAGCTTGAGCAGAATACAGAGAATCATGCTGAAATTAATAAGCAGTTATGGCAAATCTGGCGAGACGCTAGGTCTTCTTGGGATTTAGAAGCTAGAGACTCTATAGATTTTTTCCTTGGCAACCATTATAGTCAAGATGAGTCTGATGCTCTTCGTGCTATAGGTCAGGGTGATTTTATTATAGACCGTGTATATGCGGCTGTAGAGAAACTTAAATCACTATTGACATCTCGTTCACCGAAGTTTAGCGTGATAGGTAGAGAAGATTCCGATAGTAGGATAGCCGTAGTATGGCGTACAATTTTAGAATATATATGGGATATCTCTGAGGGAGATACACAATTCAAGCAAGTTGTTCACGATTATACAACATGTGGTGTTGGTTATTTCTATGCTTATATAGACCCGGAAGATGATTATGGTCGTGGAGAAGTTAAATTTACATATATAGACCCATTCCGTGTTTATGTAGACCCCGCATCTAGGAATAGATATTTTGATGATGCTTCAGGTATGGTACTCTCTACTATATTAACTGAAGACCAGTTAGTTAATTTATACCCACAAGTAGAAGAACATCTAGGTGATATTGAGGCTCATTCTCAAGAAGATGATTATCCGTCATCAACTCGTAGAAATAGTTCTAATTCATTTACACCGGATTCCGTTTATAATCGCAACCTGCATAGCCTAGACAAGTATAGGATATTAGAGCGATTTACAAAAGTTAAAGTTCCATTCTACAGGATGTTTAATAAAGAGGACGGGCAGGAAGCCATATTAAATGAAGAGCAGTATGCTCAATTCATAGAACAGAATAAGCTTCTTTTAGAAGCAGGGCTTATAGAAGCTATACAAGTAGGCCAAACAAGAATTAAAGTCTCCGCTACCGTGGGAGACGTTTTACTTTATGAGAGTATTCTAAATACTGATATTTACCCAATAGTCCCAGTACCTAATATTTGGACTGGTACTCCGTTCCCCAAATCAGATATCAGTAAAGTAAAAGACTCTCAAAGATTATTAAATAAGTTATTCTCTCTTACTTTATCACATGCTCAGTCATCTGCTGGACTTAAACTTTTAGTCCCAGAAGGGAGTATAGACGATATGGCGCAGTTGGAGCAGGATTGGGCTAAACCCAATGCTGTGATACCTTATAATCCCGAGTTCGGTGCACCACACTTCCCTGCGCCACAATCTTTATCTGGAGAGTTTTATAATATGATAGGGAGGATAGAGCACTATATAGATTTGAGCTTTGGTATCCCTGAATTATTACAAGGCTTTAAGGATGGTGCTCCAGAGACTGTACGTGGTACGGCCATGTTGTCTGAAATGGGAGAGTCTCGTGGTAAAGCTAAGTTAAGAGATATTGAAGGTAGTTTAAATAGGATTGGCAAATGTTTATATAATCTAGCCAAGGGACACTATAGCTACCAAAAAACATTTAGAATTGTACAACCAAATAATGACATGACCGAGTTCACTGTCAATACAATGTACGACGATAGGGCTCAAGAAGTAGAAGCCATTAGTAATGATATTACTATAGGCAACTATGATGTGAGAATGATATCCGGTTCAACGTTACCTTCAAATCGTGTTGCTGAATACAACATGTATCTTGAAGCATATAAATTGAATCTGGTAGATGATGTCGAGGTTTTGAAAAAGACTGAAATCTTTGACAAAGAAGGTGTTTTAAAACGCAAGGGCCAAATGGCTCAACTTCAGAACCATATTAAGCAACTCGAAGAGCAACTTAAAAAAGTGAGTGGTGACTTACAGACTTCAGAACGTGAATTAGTTCACTCTAATAAGCGAGTCGAAACTCAGAAATTTAAGACTAAGCTTGACGCAGTTGTAAGTGGCGCAAAGTATAATGCAAAATCTAGCCTAGATAAGTTAGGTCATGTATTGGACACAGAAGAGGCGATTTTAAAATCCGACAAAAGTAGAATGGAAAAAGTGTAGGAACGCTATACTGGTTCTAATTTTGTAGACATCTAAAATGGTGAAGCTAACAAACAAAAGGAATCAATAAAATGGATAATACTACAAACGAAGATAGTGCCAACATAGAGGGAGTACAAGGAGAAGTTCTTGAATCTGATGTTAATCAAATTGTTGAAATCGAGGATGGCCCAGTTGTCGTCCAAGAGTCAGCGGATATAGGAGATGGAGATGAGGCTAAGAAGTTTCAATCCATGTACGATAGAAAGACCGCTGAATATGATAAGCTTAATGGGGAAGTCAAGGATTTACGCAAGTACCAGCAACTCGGAGATGTTTTGAAAAATCGACCGGACGTTGTGGACGCAATGAGGCAGACCCTAGGTGGCACAAAACAGGAAGCACCCGTGAAGGAGAATGGAGTCGATGAAGATTCCTTTGACCCTTGGGATGCTTACTATAAAGAAGGTTCCCCTTCATACGAGATGAGGGTTGGCCAACAGAAGGCCTTTGTAGAGCAAGCAGTTGAAAAACGGTTTGCTGGAGTACAGGAACAAATGGCGTTAACTAATCTGAAACAGGAATTATCTACAAAGTATGGTATGGAAGAGTCGTCACAAGTTGACGAGTTTTTAGAGTTTGCCACTAAGCCAAGAGATGAAGTCCCATTAGATATCTTAATTGATGTCTATAGGAAACATCGTGGGCCGGTAAACAAAGCCACCGAAGCGAACATAGCAGCAGTACAAAGGTCTCAGGCCTTACCAACTACTGCGGGCATAGTTCAAGGCGGTGCGGCAAAAAAACCTTCTGAAATAGATGATGTCTGGGGCGGAATTATGAGCGTCTCAAATAGAAACAAAATATAAAAACTTAGGAGTTTTTAAATGGCGACATATAATCAGGGTTCACTGAAAGTCGGCGACGTAGGGCAATCTAATACAGATTTCCATACAAGGCGATTATATAATTTCAGCGACCGTGTGGCAGACTTAGCACCTGAGGAATCACCGTTCTTCGTGTATCTTTCAAAAGTAGCTAAAGTCCCAACGGACGACCCACACTTCAAGTTCTTGGAAGATAGAACTAAAATATCAATCACAGACCGTTCATTCTTATTAAAGGGTGCACATTCAATTCCAGCGGCTGGCTCATCATTAGCATATAGTGTAGACACATCCGGTGGAGCATCTGTAGATTGGTTAGTTAAAGGGATGGTTTTTGCAGTTGCATATACTGAAAGTAATGCACCAGAAACAATCATAGTTAGGGTGGAAAGCGCACCAGTTGATAATGGGGTAGATACCTCATTTACAGGTAAGACAATCTCATCTATTGATGGAGCTGAAACCGGCGCTAATAATGCAAACTGTACTGTAATTGGTACTTCTTTTGCAGAAGGCACTGGTTCACCAGACGTATGGTCAGAAGAGCTTGAGCATGACTACGGTTATACTCAAATCTTTAAGACTGCATGTGAAATGTCTAATACATCACGTGCTACGAAATATCGTGGCTACGCAGATGAATGGCAGCGTATTTGGAATCTTAAACTACGTGAGCATAAGGTTGACATTGAAAGAGCTATGCTCTTTGGTCAGCGTGCAACAAGTGGAGGGATTCAGTACACAGAGGGTATTTCAGGACATTGTATTAAGAATGGTACTGCTGTCGCTGATGACAGTGCTTTGTCTTATACATCTGGCTCACCATACTTTCGTAGTTCTACTACAGCAGAGTTAACATACGATAGAATCCTTTCGGATTTTGAAGTTGTATACGACCCTGCACGTGGCGGTTCAGATTCTAAATTAGCTTTGGCTAGTTTACCTGCAATCACATTCTTTAACAAACTTGGCGATGGGTTCTTTATGGATGCTACGCTAGGTTCTGCTAATGGTGGTGCACGAATGGCTAATAGTTATAACTTTGAACAATCTGAAGGTTCCTTCGGACATAAAGTTATGGTTATTGAGACTATTCACGGCACAATGAACTTGATAAAAGAACCATTATTTCGTGGTTTCGCATCAGGTTTCTTGCAGTTAGTTGATATGGAAAAAGTTGCTTACCGTCCATTAGTTGGTAACGGTGTCAATCGTGACACTCACGTTGTCAGTAATGTACAATCGGCCGATGAAGACCTTCGCAAAGATATGATTCTTACAGAAGCTGGATTAGAAGTAGTGCTTCCAGAGTCTCATTATCTTATTAACATAGAGGGAGTCTAGTCATGAGAGCAGATTATCTTAACGAAAATAGTGGCAAGTCTAACTTAGACGCTAAAGTTGTAAATCTTACAGCCGCCGCTACATTAACAGCAGACCAGAGTGGTTCATGCTTCTTCTTAGACTCAGCTGGTGGTGCGTATGAAATTACGCTTCCTTCAGTGAGTGTAGGGCTACAATATAAGTTATTTGTAGTAGAAGATACGCCAACTGGTGCTATCACGATTGCCGCTGGCTCAGCCATAATGTATGGTAGAGTCTTAGAGGGTGAGGTTGATACTTCTGACGATGCACCCGGTTCTTCGGGAGCAACAGGCCAAAGCAATTTCATTATTGGGACTGCCGCTAATCGTGGTGATTGGATAAGTCTTATTTCAGATGGAGTTTACTGGTATGTTAATGGCGTAACAGCGCTAGATGGTAGTGTAACTGTATCATAATCCAAATAAATAAGGATTAACAGTATAGAACTGTGGGGGTGGTCAATAAAAGTCTGCCCCCGAAATCTAAAAGGAAAACTATGAATTGCTATAAATGTAAAACACCAAACCCGGATAATTGGTTCTACTGTAGAGAATGTGGAGGTAAGGCTTCACAACCTGCATTTACTACTAATTTATATATGGGGACAGAGGCTGGGAAGAGGACTGATGTTGAGTTCTCTAGCACTACAATAGAAGAACATACTAAGCAGATTATATCAAATAAGCAGGATAAGAGTGACAAATTTTGGGCAGACAAAGTTAAACAAGCTGGAGTTAGATAGTGGCTTTTGACACACAGATACAAGACCTTATTGGTACATTCACAGACCAAGCTGCTATGGATACTTGGATGGGTGATGGGGCTAAAGAGATTATAAATGTAATGCCTGATGGATTAAGGGCTTTATGTGCTTCAGAGGCAACATTTACATCGGGGACTCCGAACACGTTAAATACTGGTAAAGTTTTATTCATTACTAGAAATGACGGAACTATAGACCAACCATGTAGGAAGATTCCAGCTCTATTAGCTGGTAGGGCAGCAGATACGGTAGATATGCAATACGCATCAGCTACAGACCCAGCATTTTTTATAAAGAATAATACTATTGACGTACTGCCTGCTAGTGGGGCATGTAAATATTCAGAGGTTCAATACCCAACCGTAGATGCTAGCGCAGACTCTGCTATAGCAGTATTCCCAGATGAGGCTGAGTACCTAGTAGTTCTCTATGCTTCTATCAAGGCATTACAGCAGAACATGGCTGCATTAGAAGCCGGTATTCCAGTAAATTCAGACCAAGACGGCTCTTACAGCGCTTCATCATCTAGCTCACAAGGTTGGGAGAAAGTTAGGGATTGGATTGAAAGCGATGAGGACGTAGAGATGGCTAGTGCTACCATGAATGCATTAACAGCAGAAATGAATCAAACAGTTGCTGAGTATTCTTGGTATGAAAAACAGCAACAGAAGCTACAAGCTGACTATGATAAAGGTCTTAAATTATTAATGGGTGGAGAATAATGGCTGTACATTCTATAACGGTAAAACAATTAGTAAGTAGGGTGCGTCAAGTATTCCCAGACGTTCCAGAAAATTATGTACTTAATCTAATCAATGATGCATTAGTTGAGGTGGGATTATATCAAACTAAAGTAGCTCAAGCTAAGATGCATACTACAGCAGACCTGATGTATTACGATTTAGCGGACTCTTCTTCTGATTCTGGTAGTAATAAGCTAGAAGTGAATAAAGTATTAAGAGTCTTTTTATTAGATAACGATGGAGATTATATAAATATCCCAAGGTTAATTGACAAAGAATTACTACTTGCAGATGCAGGTGGAGAATCAGCATTAAACGTACCAAATTAATATGGCATTAGCTCAACAAATTTCTACCATAACTTGCGCACTCAGTGGCGCATCCAGTATCCTTAGCGGAGATTATTTTACGCTATACGCATTTGAAATTGACACTACTGCTAATATAGGGTATTCCGAGAAGAAATACTACGTATGGTTTGATGTAAGCGATGGTTCTACTGACCCGAACCCATCCGGATACGATGGGGGAATCGAGGTGAATATAGGTGGGACAGATTCAGTTAATACCGTTGCAAGTGCATTAAAGACCGCTATAACTAATAATGCTAATTGGACTGCTATTGTTGCCTCAAATGTAGTTACAGTAGTCAATGTAAAAGCCGGTAACACTCAAAATGTAACAGACTTTAATACTGGTTTCACATTTGCTACTACAACTGAAGGTACAGGCGCATTGAGTAGTAATATTAAATATCCAGAGAATCAAGCTCTTTATTTTATTGAGGGAGATAAACTAGCCTTATTAAGTAAAGTAGATGCAGATGGAGATACTAGGACTACAGCACGTAAGCAATGGAAGGCTATATCCGAATCCCTAGTTAATGGATTAATGATTCAATATTATGCAGAACCAGATTCTGTTACAACCTTAGCTAGCACTTTAGATATAGATAATGCATTACATTTAGCTATAGTAGATTATGTAAAGAGTAAGCTATATTACGATAAGGCTGGAACAGCTAAAGACCCGAATGTTATTCAGAGTACTATGCTTATAGCCTCTGTATATGACAAAAAATTTAATGAAGCAGTAAGACGCTTCGGTGTTCGTAAGAAAGACAAGGTAGGTGGAACTAGGATGGTAAAAGTTCCAAACTTAATTTAATTAATATAAATGCCCTAGTGGCGGTGGCGGTGGAAATAGGATAAATAGTAATGGCTGACATTCATAAGTACACTTCAAAAGAAGTACTAAATAAAGTACTCTTAGATTCTTCGGGAGATGCAGTAGATGCATACTCACATACAACTTCAGAAGCTTTAAATGCGGCTTTAGATGCTACAAACAGTAGAATAAATGTAAACCTAAAAGGCGGTACAATATCTGGCGACCTGACCATTTCAGGTGATTTAACCGTATCGGGTGGTGGAGCTTTAGCCTTTGATGAAATCTTAGAAGGAACGCAAGTCATTGATGTTACTTCCACAGAAGCATTGCTTGTCCGCAAGAACGCTGATGGTGGGGATATATTTGTAGTTGATACTACGAACTCAAAGGTGGGTATTAATGGGACTCCAGCATCCGCTTTTCAAGTGGGTGGAACTTTAGGTACTTTTAGTGATAATAGGATTGCCATTCAAAATTCAAGCACAGAGTCTTACCTTCTCTTGGGACACGATACAAACAATCGAGTTTGGTTGGGATATAATCACTCCGAAGGTTCAATGAAATTTAGTTCGAGAATTAGTTCTACTAATTACCTTGATACTCTTACTATTAAGCAAGGCAAAGTCGGAATTGGCGTAACTGACCCCGATGCACCTCTTGAAATCAAAGCTGACGGCTCTCATATTCTATTGGATACTCCGGGAGCTGCAGACAATAATTGGATTACTTGGGCTGATAATGGAACGGCTAAATGGGAAATCAATAAAACCACAGACCACAAGTTTTCTTTTTATAGTTATACTTTAGAATCAAATGTAATGACTATGCTTGAAAATGGCAACGTCGGAATTGGGAATACGGTTCCTAACGAAGCTCTTGTAGTTTCAAAAAGTGCTGGCGTACCAGTTATAGAGATTAGTGCTTTTAGTACAACTGATACCCATAAAGGTATATTGTCATTTCAAAAATCATCTAGTGCAACTATTAATACAATGGCGGCTACAGTTGCAAATGAGGATTTAGGAAGAATCATAGCTCGTGGAGTCAACACTTCTGCAGCAATTGATGATGCGGCAGCAATTCTATTTGAAGGTGATGCTGCTCCAGATGCAGATGCAGTACCCGGTAGGATTTCTTTTTGGACATCGGATGCGGCTACATTGCAAGAACGTATGCGTATTGATGATGCAGGCAACGTCGGAATTGGTGTAACTGACCCAAACAATCAGTTAATGGTGGGTAGTTTGACTGGGGGGGGTATTTCAGTTGCAAGAACAGATACAACTATTAGCGATGGCGATTCATTAGGCACTATTCAATTCAAAGGAAAAGATGATGGCGGAAGTGGAATCTACGGAATTGGTGCTAAAATAACAGCGTTAGCAACAGAAGCATGGGAAGAAGCGAGTAATGAAGGAACAAGTTTAAACTTTTACACGACAGACAATGGTACTGCTACTAACGATTTACGAATGATTATTGACGAAAATGGAGAAGTCGGAATTGGAACTGCTAGTCCTAGCGCAACGCTACACACCGTAGGTACGATAAAAGCCACGGTTGCTATAACGTGTGATGATAATTTTAAAGCTGGTTATAATAACGACGGAGCTGCTGGTTCACCCGATTATACTTTCAATGGAGATACGAATACTGGTATGTATTCAAGTACGGCAGACACATTACAGTTCTCTACTAATTCTAATGAACGTATGCGTATCACGTCCACAGGCAATGTCGGAATTGGTACTGCTAGTCCAGCGACTTCAATGCATATTACAGGAGCAGATGGGGGTGGAAGTGGTACATTTGGTGGACAATTAACTCTTGAAGATACTGCCGCCTATAATGCGACTCCTGTTACTGGTATTAATTTTAAAACAAAATATAATGCCGCTGGAGATGTAGTTCCATTAGCTGGTATTACTGGGGCAAAAGAAAACGCTACAGATGGTAATTATGCTGGCTACTTAGCTTTTCATACAAGAGAAGCTGGGTATGGAGCAGCCGAGAGAATGCGTATCACGTCCACAGGCAATGTCGGTATTGGTAAAACTCCCGCAACCTATAATTTAGAAGTTTACCATGCTTCGGCAGCAGCCATATTGATTGAAGCTAATTCTGGTCATGCAAGGCTTCGAATTGATTCTGGCGGTGCTAACAATGACTCTTTTATCCATTTTATGGATGATGGTGCAGATAAGTGGTATCAGAGATATGAAGGCGCAAGCGGTAACTTAGAATTTTATTCTTATGCGGCAAGTGCAAGAATATTTAATCTCGACACCAACTCCCGAATCTCGCTATCGAATAATGATGGTAATACTGCGAATACAGTATTTGGCTACCATGCTTTATCCAATGCTGGAACGGTACTTGGTGATGTTGGAGCAGATTACAATACAGCAGTAGGTCACTTAGCGATGGGAACTGGAACTACTTTAGCAGCTCACAATAACGTTGCTATTGGTTATATAGCCTTAGAAGACCTAACGATTGGGGATTATAATACAGCCGTTGGAGCATCTTCAATGAAAAATAACACCGATGGGCTTAGAAACTCAGCTTTTGGGTACGATGCTCTCGGTGCAAATGTAACTGGTGATTACAATACTGCTATTGGGATGCACTCACTTAATGCCAATTTAACACATAATAATACAGGCGTTGGATATGAATCTGGATATTACACTACTGGAGCAAATAACACTTATGTAGGATTTAGTGCTGGTAAAGGTACTGCTGGAGCAGATACAAGCAATGTTGGAGTAGGTGCAAATGCTTTGTTGGTGGTTACTAGTGCTAATGGCAATGTAGCGATAGGCAAGGCTGCTGGTGATATAATTACTACAGGAACAAATAACACAATCCTAGGCAAAAACTCAGACCCATCAGTCGATTCAGGTAGCTATCAAGTTGTTATTGGACAAGGAGTAACGGGAGAGCAAAACTACGGAACTGTAATTGGTCACGGTGGAATGTTTAAATTTGTCTCTAGGACGTATACTTGCGACCATGCCGATGCAGAAGACGGTAAGTCAGCAGCAAGTACAAGCACTCCTATTAAATTGCCAGCTTATTCAATTATTAAAAGTATTTCGGTACTTGTTGATACACTAAGTAATCTAGGCACTTTTAATGTGTCTTTATATCACAGTAGTGACACTACTGCTCCAGCTGATGATTCTGTATTAGGTGGCACACCAATTGAAGTGCTAGGAGCTGGTGTTGCGGCTACAATGAGTGGAATATCAGCTAGTGCAGTAGACATTGATTTAGGAACTTCTGCGGGGGTAGTTAAAACAGCTTATCACATGGATGAAGCTATAAACGTGGGTTCTGCTGATAGATATATTCATGTAGGTCAAGCTGGTACTGGTAATGGAGATACTGACCCAAGTACGGCTGGTGTAATAAACATATTAGTAGAGTATGTAGGATTAGATTAAATAACTTCCCAATTATGGGAACTAACAAACAGGAGTCAATAATGGCA
>TARA_R110002073_G_scaffold87460_2_pt1 | contig 16005 bp, 15 predicted proteins | sample TARA_R110002073 | Tara Oceans TARA_R110002073 (sample SAMEA4397174) | marine metagenome | biome: Polar Biome; feature: [DCM] deep chlorophyll maximum layer (ENVO:01000326); material: water (ENVO:00002006), including particulate matter (ENVO:01000060) such as... | depth 40 m
CCGAGCAAGTGCCAATTGCCGTATTTTTCCTCTAATTGGTTCAGCTATCATGTTGAGATTGATAGACCAACCAGGTAATATTTTGGAAAAAGTATCATCGTCAATCAAGCATATGTTGAAATCGTTGCCACATCTGTCAATGATTGACTTAATAGTAAGATATTTATAGGGCTGATTGAGGCAATTAGTATTGCGTGAACTAAAAGATGGCCACCACCTCGCATTTATGTCATATGTCATATGAATCCAGAGAAGAGGTCGCTTGCTTTGTGCTAAAGAGGAATCATTCAAAAGATACTTCTTTACAAGTTCATAGTTTTTCGCATCTTCGTCGTTCATTTCAGTATCCTTATACTTCTCATAGAGAATCCCAGCTAGGGTCATTGTAATTATCGTAAGGATGTATTTTGCGTATTTCATATATACTATTACTCTATATATTTTTATGTGTTTGTCAGCAGTTTGAAGCCACTCATCCATGCGTCGTTTGCTTTTCGCGCCGCCTCATCTTGTTTTGCGAGTTTAAAAGCACGTTGAGTATCAGTCTTATTCTCCAAACCCTTTCGCTGATTTAGATAATCTGATGCTTGTGATAAAGAAAGCGGCTTAGTATCTTGAGTATTGCGGTGTTGCCTCATGTCTTGGACGTTGGAAAACTTTTGTCGTTCATCGTAATCTTGTCGTGTTACAGGTATAACAGACTCAACATGGGCTTTTTTCAAGTCCTCAAATTGCAATGGACTAAATAATGCGGCCGAGTATGATTCCGGTTTATCTCCGGTAAGCTCGAAGTGATTTTGACACATAGTATCTTGGACGTCTTTTCTTATTGTAAGTGCTTTCACCTCTTCCTTCTTTTGTTCAAATTTTTCATTCATCTGACTCATAGTCGTTGATCGCGTATCAATATCGTCATCGGATTTTAACCAGTCTCCATAGCCTGTCTTAGTATCTTCATCTTTAATCTGGTGTTTATCGAACAAGTCGTTGAATATTTTATTAAAGTCCGACTTCTTTTTGATGCTTTCTATCATTTTTTCTTTCTCTTCGTCATTTTCGATGCTATACTCAGTTGATCTATTTTTATCTGACTTATCTCTGAATTCGTGAATTGAGTAAATGATTTTATATGCCGAACTAAAGAATAAAAAGTATTTTTTATCCATTCTAGATTTATCTGGGTGTGTTTTCATTACAATTTTCTTTGCGTTTCGTATATCATCTCTGCTAAAGTCGTGGTTTAATTTAAAAAGATTCAGTAAGTCGTCCAAGTCATAATTATCTATATTAAGGTCTATGTCGCAGTTCATTATGTTTTACATATAAAATATAATGAATTATAACTATTGTAACGTTTTAGCTTTGGCTGCGCATCGATCGAAAAATTGTTGGACCTGTGTAAGATCTCCACCACTTACTGAATCATCAGGGATATACCATTGGTCTCTTTTTACGTCACCGTAAAATGCTAATAATGTAGGCACGCCCTTTACCATTTTCCTTCTTTTGAGAGTCGCATACAATTCGATACAATCATCTACATCTATATCCGCACACATGACGTTGGGTGGTAAATGAACGAAATAATTGTCGCAAGTACTTTTAATCTTTTTGCAGGGCGCGCACCACGTAGCTCCAAATTTTACAATCATTACGTTGTTCCCAAGTCGCTTTTGCGCTTCTTCGAGTGTTTTCGGTGTCAGCTCTGTTGCAATAACACGTTGAGGCATAATTATATATATATATATATGCCGTTATAGTTTTTAAGTTTAAATGTCAGGCAGTATTTTTTCATACTTTTTAAGGAAACGAGAAAAAACGTTAATATGCTTAAGTTTTTCTTTTATATACGGGCGTAGTTTGTGACACTGGTTAAAATTTCCTCCTCTCATGCGTCTCCAAAGCTCCCGTTCCTCACAACCAATCCATCCAACTTCATTTATATACTTAGTGTATTTGTCGAATACTTCATAATACATTTTATCTTTATTTGTCTCCTTGTTATCATAAAGTGCAGATGCATACCGCAAGCTATCCATTTGATAATACACGGAATGTTTTGTCGATAGAGTGCATATAAAGGCCACATAGCAATCATCCATAAACATAGGCTTCAGTGCCAATGTAAGTAAGCACCCCCTAAAAGGTATATGCTTTTCTTTCTTATTGTATCTTCTTATGCATTCTTTCAATGCGAGCATATTAAGATTTATAGCACGTCCTTGTTTTTGGACCAGTTTTTCGTTGTCTGAACATGTCGCACCACTTTCTTGTCCTGCCATATCTACAAGAGTATATTTTTTCCTTCCAACAGATATTTCTATCATTGCGTGCGAACGAGAAGACACATCATTCATTTTTGTGCTAGCCATTGCTCGGTTTGATTGGATTGTAGTAATAAATTCTCTTATATTAGTTAATCTTTTCGTTGTCAAACCATTAACGACTAAGTTATTTGTTTTATATATCTTTAATTCTTGATTATTGTTAAGCATGTCATATATATTTCTATCATATATCTGATAAGCCGAAACATCTATATCCGCATTAGCCTTACGCAGGGAATATAACAACTCCTCAAGCAAACCGTATATTGTGTACGTTTTGCCTGAGCCAGTGTAGCCAAATGCTACCCAGAATATGTGTGATGATAATTTCTTTCTCTCTATCAAATCTTTGAATATGTATTCGTTGTCTTCTCCCTTATCCCATAGTCTATTTATTTTAAAATGAAAATGTTTTTTATTGTGAGTATATCTAATATTTGATACGTTGGGACCGCCTGATACTTGACTTATTGTGCCGTCCCTCACACGTGAGAATATCTCGATTGGCATAGATATATATATGAAATATTATTTAACCATGTTTTCGAGTGTTGGAATATGGATTTCAGACATCATTGCGTGTGCCTCCCAAAAATATCTGCAGAACGCCCACCTGAACTCATAGTCATTCTCATACCATTCAGGATGGGTGTTGATAAGCTTCTCACGAAGCATTTCTGGTAATAGGTTCATGCTATCTCGCGGAAGAACATAGCTTAGCTGTACCAGTTGGGACACAGGATCTGGGGGTTTTGATTTAACAAGACGAGTATCGAAAAAAGGTACATACTTTGCCAAATCAGATAACAGGGGAGGATAATCATATTTATATGTCCATCGCCAGTCAACACATCCATGTGTGTAGTAATTTATAGTCCACTCGAGACCTTCAAGATAGTTAGTACAGATTTCTTTTCTTCTCGAATCATCTATTTTAATACCGAACAAAGCCGAGTAGTATCTCTCTTCCCATCCTAGTTCCCCGGGATTTATATATTTTTCAACAGCACGATCTCTAATAGGAACTGCCATAAGGGATTCTTCACATTTTTTTTCGGGGTCTGTTTCTCTCATTCTTACTCTGTCGAATTTTTCGCGCACCTTATACTCTTCTTTCAAATACTGGTGCTCGTTTTCGCCCAGATAACGAACTAGTTTCCGAATATTTTTCCATACAACATTATTACCATCGGTCAATCTATCACTTCCTTTGTTAATTATTTGTTTGTACCCTGACATGAGTCTATTAATTCCAGAAGTTCTTATATTGAGAGCAGGAAAATGTGGCATGAAATCATTTCCCAGAAAGAAGCATAGTAAAATATAATCAGAAATACGATTATTCTTCTGTTGTTCTGTCGGATTAACCCCTTTATTGAGATCCATACTTAGCATACGCCCAAACTCTGGTATGTCCATTAAATAACTTTCATTCGGGTCGAGTGTATTGTCTATGCTTTTAATGAAATGTGGCGTTTCTCTAAATAAATACATTTCACGTGCGATATGCAGATGATTAAGTGTAAGCATGATGAGATCAGCATCTAAACCATATATAACAGTAGAAGTCTTCTGGTGGTAAATAGAGTTCTCTCTGATATAAGAATAAATTTTATGTTCGCCCTCCCCTGGATTATCAGATGACGACACAATCAATACTTTGAGACCGAACTCGGCAGGATTAGAGAATCTTTTCTGGATTTTTTTTCCGAGATTTTCCATAAATGCGGTGCCTGGAGTGATCGCCACGGTGTCCCATCCTGTCTGAACTTTACCTGTAAGTTCCTCCATTATTGAACGCTGAAAATGAGACTTGAAACGGCGGTTGCGCTGCTGATTTAATTTGGCAACTGGAGCGACACCATCAAAAGCTATGAAAACTCTTTCAGATGGTCCTATAAGATTTATATAATATATGAGTTTTTTACAGACATTTTCAATGAGGATATTCTCGAAATCGATATCTTTACCTTCTGCGATATCACGAACCCCATCGTATATCAATGAATTACAATCGAGATACAAGTTATTAATTTTTAATTTCCGTTTTTCGTATTTTTTTATTATAGATCTGTGACGACGCACGATGTGAGAAAAATAACTAGGTATACCCATTCTATTGATATATGTAGCTAAATGTTTAAACTATATTAGTATATCAATATTGAATTTACAATTTTAGGAATTGTATCTTAATAATCACTATTAAAAGTAATTTAGAAATTTAAAATCACTATAATTATACAATGGATAGATGCAACATTAAAATACCCTCGCCGGAGAAGAAGAAATTCAGAAATGTTCTTCCTATAAGCTCGGCTCTCGGTTCAAAAATAATTGACTTACAGGACATTATTAAAAGAACCATACTATCTAGTCAAAAATATAAGACACTTGATATATTTGGAGCGAACGAACTTAATTTATGTATTAATTCTCTGGAAGCGATGTTCTCTACACTTAATGCGTTACTTCTTCCCATAACTGAAGGGAACAATATAGATGATGAAAAAATTATAAGTGTTCTCCAAGATATTACAAACGACTTATCTTCATTATTCCGAACGTTTGGAACGCATTCAATAGAAGATCTCATTATGATTTGTTTTGGAGCAGACTTCGCACAAAAAAATTTTATTAATAAGTCTATTTTAGATAAATATGCTGTCATGAAAAAATACGTCCATCCGATCAGCTATAAAGTTATGAATTGGAAAACTGATAGTAAAAACGTTTGCATTAGTCCGAAAAGACGGGTTCTTCAAAAGAACAGAATAATAGAAGACTTTATGATAGTTGAAACCGGACAGAATTTTGACTGTTTTGATTTGGCACGAACAAGCAAATCATTTCAGACAAAGGTATATGGAATTAAATTCTGTATCCAGAGTCCCGAACAGCAAAAAACGTTGGTTATATGTGGAATAGTTGATGATATTATGATTGAGTGTCTCAATTATCCATTCATATCACATAAGATGAGTTGTATTAATGATGAAAAACCAAGTGATTCAGACTTCGTTTCCAATTCTTTCGAGAGATTTACTAAGTGTTTATCATTAAAGGAACTTCTTGTCTATAGTAACCAGGAACTCTATAATCGCTATATGGGTTATATAAATCAGGTATCTCTCATCAAACAAAAAACTATCGCCCAAGTCACCAAGGAATTCATAAGTAGTGAGCTGTATGGACAACGTACGACACTAATACAACTATTGTTAAAATCTAACGAACATGAATTTCAGTATTTGGCTTATTTGTTGTATGATTTATTGTCAAATGACCTTAATGGTAATGTTGACTCACAAGAGCAAACGCTTTTATTCGACAGTCTTCCATGGAACGTTAAGAAATATTTCAGAGATGCTATGAAACAAACAATGAATTATACCAGTAATCTCACGAATTTCGAAAACATGAAGATTCCTCTAGAACAACAAATTTGTTTAATGAAATCTAATGATGGCATCAAGGAGAAAGCTATGGTTAAATTAAAGGAAATTAAGGCCAAATCCGAAGACTCAGGGTCGAAAGCAAGATCTTACTTGGAAGGGTTATTACGTATCCCATTTGGGATTTATAAAGAAGAGCCTATTCTCAGCACTCTTTCAGAGTGCTCAAATATATTCAATGACCTTGTAAAGACACTAAATAAGTCAGAATTCCCTGTTGAGTCATTCCCAAATAAAGAAGAATATAGAAGTGTTGAAGTTAGGAAGTATAGTGCACTCTTGAAAGAAAATCACTCGGAAGTTATGAGAGTCAAATTGGCATCGCTAGTTAAGAACGGATTAACATCAGCTAAGAGAAATATACTCATATCAAATATATGTTACATAAATGGGTTAATCAAAACCTACGATATTAAGGTTCCGAAAATATGTCACTCTGGCAAGAAAACCTCATATATGAGAGAACATATTAATACATTTGTAGATTCTATAAGTCATGAGCACAATATTATTAGTGAGATCGCATTCAAATGCGGCGCTATTAAAGAAAATTCCAATATGATATCTTTACTTAATAATAATCTTGGAGAGATTGAGACGAAGATGAAATCAGCAAACGCATTTTTGGAAAATGTGACAGAAGTAATGGATAGTGCGGTTCATGGACATAATAAGGCCAAGCGGCAAATAGAACGGATTATGGGACAGTGGATGAATGGTGAAAAATCTGGGTATTGTTTCGGATTCGAAGGCCCACCAGGAGTCGGTAAAACATCACTAGCAAAGAAAGGTATAGCTCACTGCCTACAGGACGATAATGGAGTTACCCGTCCATTCTCTTTTATAGCTGTTGGTGGATCCTCAAACGGCAGCACTTTGGACGGCCACAATTATACATATGTTGGTTCTACATGGGGTAGAATTGTCGATATATTGATGGAAAAGAAGTGTATGAATCCTATTATTTTTATTGATGAGCTTGATAAGGTAAGTAGAACAGAACATGGAAATGAACTGATCGGAATTCTTACACATCTCATTGACCCGACACAAAATGATGCTTTTCAGGATAAGTACTTCAACGGAATCGATTTAGACCTATCTAAGGCGTTGTTTATATTTTCCTATAACGATGCGTCTTGTATTGACAGAATTCTTTTAGACAGAATCCATCGCATTAAGTTCGACCATCAGTCTTTGGATGATAAATTAGTAATTACAAGAAAATATTTACTCCCTGAGATATTTAAAAAAATGGGACTTGAAGGTATCGTTGACCTGAGCGATGAGGTTATAGAATATATTATTGAAGAATATACATGTGAGCCTGGTGTAAGGAAATTAAAGGAGATATTATTTGAGATTGTCGGAGAAATCAATCTGTCTATACTGAAAGATAATGGTGAACATGACCTTCCAATAGCCATAAGTGTTGATGATATAAAATATAAGTATCTTGAAGATCGTCATGAAATGAGGAAGAAGAAAATTCATACAACATCCGCAGTTGGACTAATTAGCGGACTATGGGCAAATGCTATGGGTCAAGGTGGGGTTCTTCCCATTGAAGCAAAGTTTTATCCATGTGCCACTTTCTTGGATTTGAAATTGACCGGCATGCAGGGTGACGTTATGAAAGAAAGTATGATCGTAGCTAAGACGTTAGCGTGGTCTCTTCTGACTAAAACTCGTATGGAAGAAATTCAAAAGAGTATTCACAAGACCAAATGTCAGGGAGTTCATATCCACGTTCCTGAGGGTGCTACTCCAAAGGACGGACCTTCTGCTGGAACGGCTATCACAATTGTTATGTATAGTTTATTCAGCAAACGTAAAATTAAACAGAATATTGCCATTACTGGAGAGATGTGTCTTCAGGGTAATGTTACAGCTATCGGAGGACTTGACCTCAAGATTTTAGGTGGCATACGCGCTGGCGTTAAACAATTCATTTTTCCAAAAGAGAATGATAAAAATTATTTGGATTTTATGAAAAAGTATGGTGATAAGTCTATTGTTGAGGGTATTGAATTTACTCAAGTAGAGACCATTCAAGATGTAGTAGACATAGTATTCGAGGATTAAATGCAATAATATATATACATTATATATATCATGGCAATTGAATTAACCCTTTCAAATATGTTGCAATTGTTTGCAGCTTTATCTCCATTATTGCTTAGTTTTTTTCTTGTAATGTCATCTCTATTTAATCAGAGTCTTAAGGGTTTGGTTTATTTAGCTGGCGTTCTAATGGCTTCCGTAATCAATATATTCTTGATGAACCAGATTAAGAGCCCGATGAAACCAGAGGCATCAAAATCTATATCTTGTAACTTAGTTTCACTCCCATTTTTAACACAGTTTAATAGCCCTGCACCGAGTAGTTTATTTATAGCATTCACAACAGCTTATTTAGTGCTTCCCATGCAATATAATAACCAAATGAACTATGTAATTCTTGCAGCTCTATTGTGTCTGTTCGGACTTGATGCTGTAACGAAAATTCAAAATAATTGCACTACTCTTGGTGGATCTTTTCTAGGAGCTTTAGTTGGAGGTATACTCGGAACTATATGGTACACATTGTTTCATGTCTCAGGATATGATTCATTACTATATTTTGATGAGCTTGAAAGTAATAATGTAACATGTTCACGACCTTCAAAACAAACTTTCAAGTGTTCTGTATACAAGAATGGGGAGCTTATATCCAGTAATGTAGTATAGATTTATCCATAGTATTTATGGGTATTGGCATAAATATACTTTTCGAATACTCTTGTACTTAGGTGGCGTCTATATGAATGCATCATCGCTTTATCATTTCTTGCGTTCATCTTAAAAACGCTGATGAAATTGCTAAGTATTATTCTTGTAATAGCACAGGAGTATTTACGTCTACATTCCTCCCTCGTGTATTGTGATTTTCCAGTTCTACCATTCACTCTATTATGAAACTGCCATATAAACTCTATAAGATTTTCTCTACTATTAATGCTATTCATATTGACAGCGTTTAAACTCGAAGTTGCATGCTGGCTACATTCCGGACAAGGAAGATTACCGCACAGTAATTTTATTTGTCTAAACAACTCACTCGCTTCACCGCTAAATTCTGGCTTTAATTTTTCTGCCAGCGTATGAAACAGATACCATGTCGCGTTTCCCCATTCACGTTTTGACATCTCGAATATATATATAAAGACTATACTATAATTTACACATATGAATTATATTATCGAAGATGGAATAGATTTTTATGCCGAACTTAACAAGAATAATGAAGATAAAAATGAAATCGGAACTTGTCTCATATCAGGACAAATCTTGGGACGCAATCATATAAAATTACCTTGCAATCATAAGTTTAACTATGTTCCGTTGTACTTGGAAATAATATCACAAAAGCGTAAGTATAATCCTTATAACATGGAGAGATTGATGAGACACCAGATCAAGTGTCCGTATTGCAGGAATATTTCCGGCAAACTAATTCCATTTGTCCCTGTTGAGGAAGGTGTCGAACGGGTGAAAGGTGTAAATTCACCTGATTCTCAGTGTATGGATCACCATAATTGTAGTTGGGTATTTAAAAGTGGTAAGAATAAAAATAGTCCATGTAAGAAGAAAGGTTTCGAAACAGAATGCGGTAAGTTGTGTGAATCTCATTGGAAAAGTATGGTGCGAAAAATGAAACCTGCATTGACATGGACTAGCGAAATGGAAAAAATGTTTAATAATACAACAGTTGCGAAGCTCAAAGTAGCATTACGTGCGAAAGGATTTAAGGTAAGTGGACGTAAGAAAGATCTAGTTTTTAGAATATTTGAAAAATAGTTATAAAATTTATTGCATAATATATCACGTATTGCAATAAATTTTAAGAAATTCACTAGGTGAATAAACGTGATATTGTTAGTATTGAATCAGTCAGCCTCGAAAAATATAACCTCGCTGTAAGTATATGAGCAACAAAAGATTAGTCGGTGGTGGGAACATCCTCAAGGGTCTACCTCCAACAAGCACGAACTTTTATGGACTTATAAGTGGGAGTCACAGTAGGAAATGCGCGAAGGCTGGTATGGCACTACCACCAATTCCGCCTCCACCTATTTGGTCATCTGGCACAGGATTCAGCGTCGGAGTATCATCTAATGGCATATTTCACGACATAGGTCATCATTTTAATATCGTAAGTTCTGGAACAGGCTCTGGGAATAGTGGCGGTTTCGACTCAACGAAGGAACCATATAGCTCCCCTGGGTATGTGTCGTTTACAGGCAAGGGTGTTCTAGACCCACTTCCGAATGTGCAAAGGCATTGTGTGAACCATTTCTCGGTTTCGGCATGTGTCGATCCAGACCACACCATTGTGACGGAGGCGAACTGGCGTAAGCAAGGTAGATATATAAGATCTAAGACACTCGCCCAAATGAACGTTACGCCTAGTAGCTGGGGACAATTGAAGGAGATAACCATTACGTGGATAGCCGGCTCCGGCACAAATGGCGGAGACAGGCCAGACATGCATCGTTTCAATGATGGCGACGTAAATCTGACTGGACTACCGACAGACGGGGCTGACGGAGACTATCACGAGAGAGAAAGTCTGTATGTTGAGTTTTTTGACAATAATAACCTCCCGATGGGAAAAAGATTCTTTTTATGGATGCCGAAACGCCATCTTACATCGTTAGAACTCAATTCCTTCAGCGCTGGGGGGCACCCTGTAGGGACGCCGAGGCCTTTAAGCGTGCTCCAACCATTATATACGTATCCGGATGCCGGTGGCTTCCCGAATGGCGGTGGCGCAAGCAGCGAGACCGAATTTACAACTACAGTAATTACCGCAGCTGACTTCGGCATAAATCTGTCATTGGCCAAATTTTTTGTTATTAGACAGACACGACATACCGACGTCTTAGACAGTTATGGTATAAAGTATGTAAATATTGAGTTCATACCAAGTTAAAATATATCAGTCAAATGTATTCAATATCCCATATATTATATACATTTGAAACGCTTACATAAATGAAGATAAGAAGAAACATCAAAATGGAAAATGAAATCGGTGTAGGTGAATTATTTTTTCTAAACTTTTTTTCCAATTTTCAATTTCATATTTCAAAAAAGGACAAAAATAAATGTCCAAAATGGAAAAATGAAATTGAGAATTGGCAAAAAAAGTTTGAAAAAAAAGTTTTACTACACAAAGAAAGGAATTACAGAGAAAAATATTAATTATTATGTAGGGATCTTCTCTAGGGCTTAAAAAAAGGCACTAATTTTCTGAAAAACGCCCGAAATTTGAAAAATTTTCCCCAAAAAGTGAATATTTTCTGCTCCATATTAGGAGCAGAAAAATATTCCATGAGTATGTCCTCTCTTTTAAAATTAATAATACATATATATGTTACACGAGAGTAAGTAACTTTATTAATTTTTTTCAGAGCTCATCAAAGAGAAAAATATTCCTTGACGCTCTAGAGAGGAATATCAATAAAATTTTACAAGTTTCACTACAAAGGGTCACCGAAACCCAAAAAACGCTCCGAAATGCTCCAAAAATTTTGGTTTAGAAAGAATCTACTGACAGTATATAATAAAATGAATTCAAAAATTAAAGTTGAATCTGTATTATATAAATTTTACTGTCAAAAATGCAAATACGGATGTAACAGAAAGAATTTGTTTGAACAGCATAAAAGGACAAAAAAACATAATACTGATGTCATTCATGATAGGGCGAGTAATAAGCATAAATGTAATTGTGGCAGAACCTATAGATACATACGCAATTTAAATAGACACCTACAAGATTGTGTGGAAGGTGTGTCGCATAAGAATACCAGTAATGTATTGTCCCTATCTAATGATAATGCTGAATTAAAGAACATGATCACTACTCTGATTACTCAAAACAACAATATACTGTCGGAGAATAAGGAAATGGTGGGGCTAGTCAAGGAGATGATACCAAAAATTGGCAACAACAACACTACGATAAACAATAAATTTAACCTCCAAATCTTTCTCAACGAAAGGTGTAAGGATGCCATTAATATGACTGAGTTTGTCGAGACCCTTCATCTAGAGATGGATGACCTTGATAATACCTGCCAAAATGGGTACATATCTGGAATAGCTAACATATTTGTAAAAGGATTGAAACAATTGGAACTTCATCAGCGTCCTATTCATTGTAGCGATCTTAAAAGAGAAGTAATATATGTGAAGGATAATGATACATGGGAGAGAGATAATGAGGAAAAAACAATCAAGAAAGCTATAAATGCAGTTTCTAAAAAACAGATTGATAAAATTAAGGAATGGGAACAATATAATCCAGACTGGACCAATACTGAAAATGGAACGAAAGAGTATATTGAAATGGTTAGAAACGTAACTAATACAGGTGGAGGAGACGGGAAAACGGATAATAAGATAATTAAGACAATTGCCAAGGAAGTAATCATCGAAAAAGTAATTTAAATATTATTTGTCTCGGTAGTATAATGACAACCAAGGAAGAACTTGTAGATAATATAAAAAATTGGATGCAGATCGATACAGAGATGAAACTCCTACAGAAAGAACTGAAGGAGCGTCGCATGAAGAAAAAACAATTAACTGAATCTTTAGTCGAGATAATGAAGTCTAATGAAATTGATTGTTTTGATATTACTGAGGGAAAGATTATTTATACTACAAATAAGGTGAAGGCTCCATTGAGCAAGAAACATCTAATGGAGTGTCTTGATAAATATTTTGCGGCAGATCCGAGTATAAAATCTGACGAAATAAGCAACTTTATTTTAGAAAGTCGTTCGGTGAAGACGAATGAGAGCATTCGGCATAAGCCACAGAAAATTATATAACCTTTTGTATATATGCTAAGCAATAAGACTCGTGATGCTGTCGCGCAGAAGTTTAAAGTAAATAAAGTATCTTATAGTGATGGTGATAATATAGAGGATCTGTCCGAACCACTTGTAGATGTAATGTCATCAGTTTCTGTACTGAAAGAGGAACAAATGAAGGCTAATTATAGATATCAAAATAAAGAAATCTATAAATATAATGCGGATTCTATTATCATAAATGCTGTTCCATCATTAAACGGAGCATCTGAGGTAAGAATATGTTTGTTTGTTGTTGTTGTTGGTAAAACAACACCTTTTGTAGAATTTTGTTTATATCGCGACGACGATGGCACTCTTAGACTCCCCACCATACCTGTAGGGAGGAATACCGTCCAAGACGCTCAAACTAAACTTACAAAAGTATATTCTGAATGGAAGGCGGATATTGAATATAGAGGGTTCGTAGTATCCGGTGTTGAGAAGATCCTTGTGTATGAGTGGAAAAATAATATATCCGATAGTTTGGATACTGGTACTATTTCATCGAGATGGTGGCGAGTTATGTCGGCTGAGATTGTAAATCATCGTAAGATGCTGAGTTTTCCAATAAGAGATGATGTGTGTGAATTCTTTTTAGAAAATAGTGAATTTTTATTTTTGAGGGATGAAAACGATATTGTATATGAGACTCCGTCTGTCGGCTACTATGGAAGCTATTATAAGAATATAGCTATGACCTCTGTATTTGGTTTGAGGCGTGAAGGACCTACAGCTTCTTTGGGTCCATATTATTACTTTGGTTCATATGAGAGAGCTATGCGTTATGCGATATGGAGTTCATCTCGAAAACCTATGAAAATAGATGGTAAACTTATTACTATTGATGAAAAGGGGCGTTATGATAGAGGTGGACTTGTAAGATTTGCTCTATTTATGGGGAAGACAAAAGTGATGATGGCTCGGGATTCAGATATTGACGACCAGTCTGAAATCAGTCAAGAATTGGTCTCCGACAATTCATTTATAAAGGAGACCATGAAAATTCGAGACGTCGATGCTAATTGGGTATTTGACTTTAACTCGGTGAGGCATGGAAAGTATAAAATACAAACGGAAGAGCGTGAGTCAAGTGTCTTATTGCCTAAAATAGTTGTAAAAGATTATAATCAGCAGTCACCATTATCATATTATTACGTAAATACAGATCAAGAGCCAGAAACAGCTGTTATTGAATAGTATTCATTTTGCGAATTTAAATCTCATATCACTATATATCATATGAGTTTTACTAAGATAGCATATACGATTGTATCCGCCGCTGCTCTTACTTTTGTATTAACTACTGCCTTTTCCTTTTTGGGGATCGGGTTTGAAGTATATGGGAACTATTTGTTGTGGTTTATTGCTTTAGCCTTGTTCTTTGCCATTTTGCCTTCGCAAGGTGGAACACTGTTTAATTAGTGTGGTGGCACATCAACCATTTTTAAGGATTTAAATGACTTAATTGGGGACCGTCGAATAGAACTCAAGGAGATGATGCGCTGGCGCATATCGCAACAGCCGTCTCGGCATTTTGAATTCTATACTTTGACAACTTATAATATTTGTCTATCAACTCTATACCTACAAATTTTCTGTTTGTGTTTACGCATCCGATACCAGTCGTTCCTGATCCCATAGTATTGTCTAGAACGCAATCGCCTTCATTCGAGTATGTTTTAATCAAATGCTCCATGAGTTTTATAGGTTTCTGTGTTTCGTGGTTCGTATCACATTCTATGTTGAACTCTAAGAGTTCATTCGGGTAGTTTGTGAACTTCTGAGTATACTCGGTATTACTTATGAGTTTATTATTTGGTCCCAGATGATGCGGTTGATTGAGCATTTTTCCTATGCGGTTTTTGGAATTCCTTTTCTTTATGTTCACAGGTAATAGACCTTGGGGATTGTATGTCATATTTCCCTTCTTCCTCGATGCTGCTGCTGCCCCTCCTTTGGAGAATACACATATATCTTCAGTGCATTTCATCGGTCTATAGTTTGCGAGCAGGAACTGGGTAGTTTTGTTCTTTTTCCAGATAAGGTTGTATTTGAACCATTCATAATTGGATGAAACCAACATGCTTGTAAAAGGTTGTTGTCCAAAAAGCAAGATGACACCTGAAGGTTTTTTAACAATCCGTTTATAGTGCTTCCATAGCTCCCCTATATCTATAATGGTGTCCCATTTGCACTTAGTGGTACCATACGGAAGGTCGCATAGCACTAAATCAATACTATCGTCTGGGATTGAACTCATCTTATCGAGACATTCTCCGTGATATAAAGTGATAGTATCGCTTGTGTAATCCTCGGTCGTGAGCTCGTCTACCTTTTCCATCATAATTTTTTCATCGTGTGTTTTTTGTTCTTTTTTGCTTTGTTTGGCTGAATTTGTTAGTTCTGTCATTATATCTATTATAATAATTCCTGGGTATATTTAATTCCATTTCCAAGAGAATAATGTCTCATAAATGTCAATATTCTGTCAGATGTGACAAATTGCGAAGATTATAAGCGTATATCGAATTATAATTTTCTAAGAAATATCTCGGATATTTTGTCCTTTTGAGGTCTAAGGCTATATGCGATTCTTTTTTTAATGACGACACCCCTGATCGAACCTGATGCGGGCTCACCATTTTTAACATATTCGCTCAAGATGGCAAATATTTTATCCATTTCAGGAATTCCGCCAAGTAATCCCATGTGCTGAAATTTTCTCCTGAATTCTAATGCTTCATTAAGTCTCTCTTCTTTGGTCTTGGAAATTCCCATATATTTAACTATAAACGACGACTATTTAAATTTTATGAGCGTTATATATAGAATGACATCAGGACAGCCAAGTAAATCTATTGTGATCAAATTCAAGACAACAATAGACAATATTGCTCCAATAAGCAAACGAACATTATCTAGGAATGGACCATATGTAGACGCACATTTCGGTAATATTACTAAGACTAATCCTATTGGTCAGACATACTATTTACGCCCTAAGACAACATACAATTCAGAGACGAAAGTTTTAACGATAAAACTCAGCAAAGAACAGCCCACCGTCCATATGAATGGGAACTCGGTATCACCTGACGTTTGGTACGACGGCACTATTAAGATTAGCAACTTTCAATATGGAAAATATAATGGAGCATCGGTCATGACTATTGATATGAGACTGCATAACGGAACTGGAAAGGATTTGATAGGGTTTCATATCCATGATGGAGAGATCGCAGATAAAGGACCTTATGTCGGATTTACGAATTTTGGTCCAATCGTCTATTTTCTTTATACGACTGAGTACTGGAA
>TARA_R110002073_G_scaffold103549_3_pt1 | contig 16004 bp, 19 predicted proteins | sample TARA_R110002073 | Tara Oceans TARA_R110002073 (sample SAMEA4397174) | marine metagenome | biome: Polar Biome; feature: [DCM] deep chlorophyll maximum layer (ENVO:01000326); material: water (ENVO:00002006), including particulate matter (ENVO:01000060) such as... | depth 40 m
CTCACCGTTCCTGTGATCGACACCTCGAAAGGGTCGTCGTTCCTCATCGGCAAGCGGGCGCCCGAACCTGATCTTGTGGATCAGGAGTCGGAGGCGTCCGCCTCACCAACTCGGCGCTTGCTTCGAAAGAACGTCTGGAGCAACTCGCGAGCGTCGTCCTTGCCCACCCCTTCGGTGCAAGCGGCGCGATGGTTCGCGCGCGGATGCTGGAGGGTGTGACCGAGGGAGACGCAGCCACCGAACTTCGGGTCCCGTGCACCCCAGACGACGCGCGCCACGCGGGCGTGCGTCAGGGCACCGGCACACATGAAACAGGGTTCGAGGGTCGTGTAGACGACGGCTCCGGGGAGCCGGCCGTCTCCGGTCGCCCGGCAAGCCTCGCGCAGGGCGAGGATCTCGGCATGGGCGGTCGGATCACCGAGGGTGCGGACCTGATTGTGGCCTGCCCCCACGACACGGCCGTCGATCACGATCACGGCGCCCACCGGAACCTCGTCCAAGTCCCGCGCGAGGCGAGCCTGGTCGAGAGCGAGGGCCATGAAGGTCGGATCGTCCGCCGTCGGGGCGTCGAAGATGACGGCCGAGGGCGGAGCGTGCTGCTCCGGATTGTCAGAGGGCTCGGGCGTCATGGTTGCCAGCGGGTCGGACACGATTTGGATCCGATGCAGGCTCCCAGGAGGTCCGCCGCAGGATCGGGTGAGTCGCAGGAGATGCGATCATCCGGGTCGTGCGTTGAGGGTGGTACACCCGACAGGATTCGAACCTGTAACCTCCTGATCCGTAGTCAGGTGCTCTATCCAGTTGAGCCACGGGTGCACGTTGGGCGGAAGGTTGTACGTCCCTCCCCGGGCCATGTCAAGCGATGGAAGGGGATGGATCTGGAGGGAATCCGGGCCAGTCCCCAGGCTTCCCTCACCTTCCGCCGCATGACCGTTCGCACCAGGGACAGGCGGGACTATCCTGGTCCTCGACATGCCGGATCGCGCCTCCCCCCCCCACTTCGTTCGCCTCCAAGACCTGGATGATCGCCAGGTCGAGGACGTGCTGGACCTCTCTGCCCGCGTCAAGCGCGGGGTCACCCGTGGCGCCTTGACCGGACGGAGCGTGGGCCTGCTCTTCTTCCGTCCATCGCTGCGCACGCGCTCCTCGTTCGAGGTCGCCCTCAACCAGCTCGGAGGACACGCGGTCAACCTGAACGCGGCGACCGACTTCTGGGAACTCGAGTCGCGCCGGGGCACGGTCATGGACGGCGCGGCCCCCGAGCACGTCACCGACGCGGCCGCCGTGCTGTCGAGCTACTTCGACGCGTTGGCCATCCGCCCCGCGTTGGGCGGCAAGTCGTGGGAGATCGACCGCCGCGACCAGAGCATCACGACCTGGGAATCGCACGCGCGCGTTCCGGTCATCAACATGGAGAGCGCGCTGTGGCATCCGCTGCAGGCGCTCGCCGACATGATGACGTTGCGCGAGAACCTGGGCGAGTTGAAGGGCAAGCGTCTCGCGATCACATGGACGCGCTCCCCTTCGCCGTCGAGTCCCGCGTGCGTGCATTCGATCCTGCTCTCGGCCTTGCGCTCGGGCATGAACGTGTCGCTCGCTCATCCGCCCGGCTTCGACCTCGACGGGGCCGTGATGGACGAAGCGCGCACGAACGCGGAGGAGTGTGGCGGTAGTCTGGAGCAGACGTCCGACATGGACGACTCGATCAAGGGCGCGCACGTCGTGTACGCGCGTTCGTGGTGGTCGCTCGAGGCCTACGGCAACCCGACCTTGACCGCGAGCCGCGTGGCGCGCGAGACGGGCTGGACCGTCGACGAACGTCGCATGGCGCTCGGCAAGCGAGCGCAACTGATGCACCCGATGCCGGTGCGCCGCAACCTCGAAGTCACCGACGAGGTGCTCGACGGCCCGCGCTGCCTAGCGATCCAACAGGCCGAGAACCGACTGCATACGCAGAAGGGCTTGCTGAGCTTGCTCCTGCGTTCGTGACCTGCGCGGGTGGTTTCGTGGTGCACCGCGAAGCCGCCCCGCGCGATCCTCGCGAAGTCGACTCCGGCGATCTCCGAGGACTCCGCGCACACTGCAGCGACGCGAACGCGCGCCGCTCCGTTCCCTTTCCGGCCCAGACCTCTTCCCCATGCCCCTTCGGCACCGCACATGAGCGCCCAGGACTTCTGCCACCTGCACGTCCACTCCGAGTACTCGCTGCTCGACGGCGCGAACCGGATCTCCGATCTGGTGAAGGCTTGCAACAAGGACGGTCAGACCGCGCTCGCGCTGACCGATCACGGGAACATGTTCGGCGCGTTCGAACTGCACGAGACGTGCCGGCGCAACGGGGTCAAGCCGCTCATCGGTTGCGAGGTGTACATCGCCAAGCAGTCGATGCACGAGAAGCACAGCAAGAAGAAGGGCAACGGCTACAGCCACCTGACCTTGCTGGCGCGCGACATGGAGGGCTACAAGAACCTCATCCAGCTCGCATCCGCCGCGTACCTCGACGGCTACAGCTTCCGCCCGCGCATCGACATGGCGTTGCTCGAGAAGCACGGGCGCGGCATCAGCGCGTTGTCGGGCTGCCTCGCGGGTGAGATCAATCAGCTGTTCATGCAGGACAAGGAGTCCGAAGCGGAACAGCTCGCCGGGCGCTTGAAGGACATCTTCGGCCCCGAGCACTTCTGGCTCGAGCTGCAGCGCAACGGCATCGACCTGCAGACCAAGGTGAACGAGAACTTGGTGCGCTTACATCAACGCACGGGCATCCCGCTGGTCGCGACGAACGACATCCACTATCTGCGCCAGGAGGACTGCCACGCCCAGGACGTGTTGCTCTGCATCAACACCGGCGCGAAGAAGGCCGACGAGAAGCGTTTCCGGTTCGACACGGACACGCTGTTCTTCAAGACCAAGGAGGAGATGGGACACATGTTCCGCGACCTCCCGGGTTCCGTGTCGGCGACGATGGACGTCGCGGACCAGATCGACCTGGAGCTCGAGACCGGCAAGTACCACGTGCCCGAGTTCGTCAGCGACACGGGGGAGACCCCCGATGCGCTGTTCGATCGCCTGCTCGAGGAACGCCTCGCTGTGCTGTACGGCACGACGAACGAAGCGGCGCGCAAGCGGCTGGAGCACGAGAAGAACGTCATCCGCGACCTCGGGTTCGTGTCGTACTTCCTGATCGTCTGGGACCTGATCAAGTGGGCCCGCGATCACGACATCCCGGTCGGTCCGGGTCGCGGTTCGGCGGCGGGCTCGATCGTCGCCTACCTGCTCGACATCACGCGGCTCTGCCCGCTCGAGCACGACCTCCTGTTCGAGCGCTTCCTGAACTCGAGTCGCGTCTCGATGCCCGACATCGACATCGACTTCTGCAAGGAAGGGCGCGAGCGGGTCATCCAGTACACGCGCGACAAGTACGGTGCAGCGAGCGTCACCCAGATCGTCACCTTCGGAACGATGGCGTCACGGACGGTCGTGCGCGACGTCGGTCGCGTGCTCGACCTGCCCCTGTCCGACATCAACCGCATCGCCAAGAAGATCCCGACCGGCCCTGGCGCACCGTCGCTCAAGAAGGCGCTCAAGGAGGATGCCGAGCTCAAGGCCATCCGCGAGTCGTCGCCGCTGTACGACGAGCTCTTCCAGTATTCCGTGCCGCTCGAGGGCATGGCGCGGCACACGTCCACGCACGCGGCAGGCGTCGTCATCACGCCCGGCCCCACCGCCGACTTCGTGCCGCTCGCTCGGAACGGCGACGACATCACGACGCAGTACCCGGCACCGCAACTCGAGGAGCTGGGTCTCCTCAAGATGGACTACCTGGGGCTGCGCACGCTGACGATCATCGACCGCTGCCTGAAGAACATCGTCAAGATGGGCGGCACGGCGCCGGACATCGAGAACCTGCCGGCGGGCGATCCGGCGACGTATCAGTTGCTGGCGAACGGCGACACGCTGGGAGTCTTCCAGTTGGAATCGGAAGGCATGCGGCGCTTGCTCGGCAACCTGAAGCCGGACAAGTTCGACGACCTCACCGCTGTCTTGGCGCTGTACCGACCGGGTCCGCTTGAGTCGGGCATGGCCGACATGTATTGCGACCGCAAGCACGGGCGCGAGGCCATCAGCTACCCCCACGAGTCGGTCGAGCCGATCCTGAACCCGACCTACGGCTGCATCGTCTATCAGGAACAGGTCATGCGCGTGTCCGTCGACCTGGGCGGCTTCTCGCTCAACGACGCCGACAACCTGCGCAAGGCCATGGGCAAGAAGAAGCCCGAGATCATGCAGAAGTTCTCGGCGCAGTTCATCGAGGGCGCCGTCGCGCAAGGTTGCGACAAGGACGTCGCCCAAGAGGTCTGGGACAACATCGTCAAGTTCGGGGGCTACGGCTTCAACAAGTCGCACTCGGCGGCCTACGCGCTGATCACGTATCAGACCGCGTACTTGAAGGCGAACTTCCGCACCGCGTTCCTCGCCGGCAACTTCTCGTGCGAGATGGGCGACTCGGACAAGGTCAAGGACTTCGTCGACGACTGCGCGAAGTCCAAGATCGTGCTGCTGCCGCCGTCCGCCGAGGCCTCCGGTTGGGAGTTCATCCCCGAGCAGGAAGGCGTCATCCGCTACGGGCTGGGCGCCATCAAGGGCACGGGCAAGAAGGCGGTCGAGTCGATGCTCGTCCAGCGCGATCGACTGCTCGCCGAGGGCGAGTCCGTCGGGTTCGTCAACCTGTGCACCAACACCGACCCGAACGAGGTCGGCAAGGTCTGCTGGGAGGCGCTGATCAAGGGCGGCGTGTTCGACTTCAACGGTCACAACCGCGGCGCCGTGTTGACGGTCGTCGAGTCGACGATGCGCGACGCGTCCAGCAGCGCGGCCGACCGGCGCAAGGGCCAGGTGTCGATGTTCGACGCCTTCGGTGGCGGTGACGAGACGGCGGCCGAGGCCTCCGCGACCGACGACGGCATCGACGACAGCCGCGCGCTGAACAACACCGACACGCTCCAGCTCGAGTACGACGTGCTGGGTTTCTACCTGACGGGTCACCCGCTGCAAGAACGTGCGGGCCTGGTCTCGCTGTTGTCCTCGTCCCCCATCCCGGCCCTCGCGGACCTGGACGGCGGTGTCGAGGTCACCCTGGCCGGATTGATCCTGCAGAAGTCCGAGATGATCGTGAAGAACGGTCGCATGGCCGGCCAGAAGATGTGCCGCTTCCGCCTGGAGGACCTGCACGGCTCGATCTCGGTCACCGTCTTCCCGCGCACGTACGAAGAATCGCGCGAGCTGATCGAGAACGGCGAGGTCATCGTGTGCCGCGCCAAGCTCGAGGACTCCGGTGAAGAGCCGGCGTTGATCCTCGAGGAGTGCTGGCCGTTGCAGTCCGCCTTGGGCGCCTTCCGCGGCGGCCTGTCGATCACGGTCGAGGCCCACGACGGCCAGAAGCTCCAGGAACTGCTGACGATCATCCAGAACCACCGCGGTCCGCGCCCCCTGTTCCTGCAGACCACCGGCAACGACGGTCATACACGTCGCATCCGCGCCGGCAGCGAGTACAGCATCGAGTTGTCGGAGAGCCTCGCGATGGAACTTGCGACGTTGCTGGGTCCCGAACGCGTCGGATTGGTTCGGGTCTGATTCGGGATACGGAGCCAGGTCACGCACGCTGCGAATCCGCATTTGCGAGGAGCCCGCTCGAAGGCGCAATTGCACCTCCGACCGGGCTCCTCGCGGACTCGGAATCGCAGCGAGGGTTACGTGGCCACGTATCCTCGCCGCGTCTCCGACCGGGCTCCTCACTAGTGCGGAATCGCAGCGAGCGCGACCTGACTCCGTATCCTTGACGGATGCGATTCCCCCACATCTCGACGCTCGTCCTCGCCACCGTCCTGGCCTCCGGTTGCAGCACCACACCAGATACGCCCGTCGCGACCTCTGACCCGGCGGAAGCCCGAGGGCCCAGCCTCGACGTCAACGCATTCGCCATCGAGCATGTGGTCGAGGTGGAGGTGCCCCCGATCGAGGCGTTCGATGCCTTCACCGGTGACATCACGGCCTGGTGGGACCACTCCTTCGCAGAGACTCCCGCCTCGATCGTGATCGAGCCCTGGCCCGGCGGCCGATTCCTCGAGACGTTTCGGGAGGGCTCGACCGATGGGGCTCTGCATGCGGTGGTGACGCGGGCCGAACGAGGTCAGCTCTTGGCGTTCACAGGTCCTCTCGGGTTCGCAGCCCTCGGCGTGCACTTCGACATGGTCCACATGTTGCGGTTCGAAGAGACCGAGTCCGGAACGCGATTGACCATGTCGGTCGTCGGCGTCGGAACCAGCCAACCGGGCTGGAAAGAAGCCGTGCAAAGTGTCTGGCATCACTTCCTCGACGATCGCTTCAAGCCGTTCGTCGAGGGTCGTCTCGACGCCGGCTGAAGGCGGGCGTATCAGCGGTCCCGCCGCGACCGCCGCCGGCCCTCATCCCAGGGCATGGGCATCACCGGGATCCGCAGGACGAACTGCAGGATCAGAACGACCACGAAGGTCGCAGGGATGCAGACCTTCGCGTAGTCCAGGAGCCCCTCGATCCACGCGCTCGTCGTCGGGTCGATGTAGACGGTCTCGCCGTGGTTCGTGAGCTCGACCGTCTGCTCGGCCGTCGGCTCGGGGCTGCCCTTCTTCATGTGAGTGAGATGAAGGTACATCGCCCCCAGGAAGCTGAAGAACGTCGACAAGAACCACAGCTGGAAGACGATGTAGATCACCCGCTTCCATGCGGGCAACTTCGCAGCAGTCGGTTCGAGGTCCTCGGGCGCGAGCCGTTCTCCTGTACAGCAGCGGTCGAAATCGTCCCGGTGAGCCTGGACGAGGTGCAACGCGCCCAGGATCGCGAAGAGCCCCATGCCGAACACGCCACCGACCCACGCGGTGGCGGGGCCGGGTGCCCCGATGGCGATCACGGGGGCTACGAAGGCGCCGATCACCACTACGGCCGCGAGGGCCCCGAGGACGTTCTTGGTGCGGACCCCAGGCCAGCGCCAGCCTCGCTCCCGCCGGTGCTTCACCGAAAGGACCACGAGGACGACCAGCGCGACTCCCTGGACCACCGCCGCCGCCGCGCCGGAGCGCAGAGCCGCCGGGAGGGTGGGTTGCAGGATGCCGCCCCCCGCGAAGAGCCCGAACGTCAGGAGGAAGTAGGCGTAGAACGCCTTCATGTCCCACGACATGTCGCTCCAGCGACGCGGATAGCGGGGCCAGGGGTGCTGGTTCATGGGGATACCTCGAGCCTCAACGGGGCGAGCGGGGACCGATCATCGCACAGATACGGAGCCAGGTACCCCCCACTTCGATTCCTCCTTTGCTTGGGCGCCGAGGCGCCCAGGCAAATGAGGAATCGAAGTGAGGGGTACCTGGCTCCGTATCAGGCGAAGTGGATACGAAGAAGCCCCCCGTCGCATCGTTGCGACAGGGGGCTTGTGGATCGACCGTGGCTCAGCTGGCGGTAGCTTCGGTGTCGACGTCCATCGGGACGTCGGCTTCCTTGGGCGTGCGCTCGACGAACTCGAGGATCGCGCGCTCGCCGCCGTCGCCCAAGCGGCGCTTGGCCAGCTTGATGATGCGGCAGTAGCCTCCGGGACGCTCGGCGAAGCGCGGGCCCAGGACGTCGAACAACTTGATCGTCGCGTCCTTGTTGCGGAGCTTGCTGAACGCCTGGCGGCGGTTGTGCTGCGAGGAATCCTTGGCCAGCGTGATCATCTTCTCGACGAAGGGCTTGACCGCTTTGGCTTTCTGGATGGTGGTGATGATGCGCTCGTGCTCGATCAACGACGCCGTCATGTTCCGGGTCATTGCGATCCGGTGGGCGGTCGTACGGCCGAGCTTGAAGCCTGCTACGCGGTGGCGCATGGGATAGTCCTACTGGTCTCTGGGGAGGGATCCGGAGGGATCACTCGATGGTCATGCCGAGCGAAAGTCCGCGCTCGGCCAGCTTGGTCTTGATCTCGGTAAGGCTGGTCTTGCCGAGGTTCTTCAGGTTGATGACGTCGTTCTCGGCCATCGAGACGAGGTCGTACAGCGTGTGGAGGTTGGCACCGTCCAGGCAGTTGCGGGCCCGCACGGAAAGCTCCAGGTCGGTCAGCGGACGGGAGAGCATCGTGGAGAGCTCGGACGTCTCGCGGTTGTACTGGTTGAACTCGCTCGAGGCCGGCGTTTCCGGCAGCGGCGTGTCGTCGACCCCGGTGTCGTACAGGACGAAGGGGTTCAAGTGCTTGCGGTAGATCTTGGCCGACTCGACGAGCGCCAACTCGGGCGTCACCGTTCCGTCCGTCCAGATCTCGAGCACGAGGCGGTCGTAGTTCGTGAACTTGCCGACGCGGGTGGCCTCGATCGAGTACCGCACGCGCTGGACCGGCGAGTAGATCGAGTCGACCGGGATGGTTCCGAGCTCCTGCTCCTCCCCACGGTTCTCGTCCGCCGGGATGTAGCCACGGCCCTTGGCCAGATCGAGCTCGATCTCGAGATCGCGCTCCATCGTCAAGGTGCAGATGTGCAGGTCCTTGTTCGCGACCTGGCCGTCACCGGGAACCTGAACGTCGGCGCCGGTCACGACACCTTCGGAGTTCTTGCTGATCTTGCAGGTGATCGCCTCGTCCCCGTCGTACTCCACGCGCAAGCGCTTGAGGTTCAGGATGATGTCGGTGACGTCTTCGTAGACGCCCTCGAGGCTGTCGAATTCGTGGGAGGCACCGTTGATCCGGATCGCGGTCACGGCCGCACCCTCGATCGACGACAGGAGCACACGGCGAAGACCGTTGCCGATCGTGTGTCCGAAACCCCGTTCGAAGGGCTCGATCACGAAACGACCGTACTCACCGGTCAGGGTGTCCTGATCGGGTTGGACTTTGCTCGGAAGCTCGAAATTGCGCCAGCGGATTCTCATGGGTGTCAGGGCTCCTGGTGGCTCTGGCGAGAGGTGTTTGTTCGGGGTGACCCGCGTCTGCGGGTCCGAGGTGACTGTGGAGGAAGCTGAATCAGGCCAACCGTGATCTGGACGTCACGGGTGGCCCAAGGATCACTTCGAGCAGAGCTCGACGATCAGCTGCTCTTGGATGGGGAAGAGGAAGTCTTCGCGCTTCGGAATGCCGGTCACCGTGACCGCCATCGTGTCCGCGTTGACCTCGACCCAGTTCGGCGTGGTGCCGGCCTTGTTCAGTTCGATCGCGTCCGCGACGAGCTTCTTGGTGTTGTCCTTGGCACGCGGGGCCAGGACGTCGCCCGGCTTCACGTTGTAGGACGGGATCCCGCAGCGGCGACCGTTCACGGTGAAGTGACCGTGGTTCACCATCTGCCGCGCTTGAGCCAAGGTGATCGCGAAGCCGGAGGCCAGGATCACGTTGTCCATGCGACGGTTGAGCAGCATGAGCAGGTTCTCACCGGTGTTGCCCTTGAGGCGCTCGGCCTCGAGGAAGTACAGGCGGAACTGCCGCTCGAAGACGCCGAAGACGCGCTTGAGCTTCTGCTTCTCGCGCAGTCGGACACCGTATTCGGTGACCTTCCGACGGCTCTGGGCGTGCACTCCCGGCGGGTAGTCCCGACGCTGAAGTACGGCAACTTTGCCGCTCGACGTGTTCTGACCGAGGAAGAAGAGGTTCATTCCCTCTCGGCGACACTGCTTGATCTTGGGTCCGGTATAGCGGGCCATTGGATTCTCTGGGCTGTCCCTAAGGGATCAAACGCGGCGCCGCTTCTTCGCGCGGCAGCCGTTGTGGGGAAGCGGGGTGACGTCTTCGATCAACGAGATACGAAGGCCTGCGTTCGACAGGGCACGGATCGCGGACTCACGGCCGGAGCCGGCGCCCTTGACACGCACTTCGATCTCTTTCAGACCGTGTCGCATGGCCGCCTGGGCGGCCGTTTCGGCGGCGCGTTGAGCCGCGAACGGCGTGCTCTTGCGCGTGCCTTTGAAGCCGACGGCTCCAGCGGTGCCCCACGAGATCGTATCGCCGGTCGGACCGGTAAGCGTCACGTGGGTGTTGTTGAACGTCGCTTTGATGTGAGCGACGCCCTTGGGGATGTTCTTGCGCGCCTTGCGCTTGGTCGTCTTGGCCATGGTGGTGTTTCCGTTTGGATCCTAAGGATCACTTCATGCCCTTGACGGACTTCTTGCCGGCCACGGTCTTCTTGGGACCTTTGCGACCACGGGCGTTGGTGCGAGTGCGCTGACCACGGACCGGAAGGCCCCGGCGGTGACGCAGGCCGCGATAGCAGCCGATGTCGCGCAGGCGGCCGATGTCTTGCGCCAGCTGGCGGCGCAATTCACCCTCGACCGTGTATTCCTTGTTCAGGTGGTTGGCGAGCGTGGTGGTCTGCTCCTCGGTGAGGTCACGGGATTTCATTCCCGGGTCCAGACCAAGTGCTGCGCAGACTTTCAGCGAAGTCGTGCGACCGACGCCATAGACGTAGGTCAACGCGATCTCGAGACGCTTGTTAGTGGGGATGTCGACTCCGACGATACGTGCCATAGCTTTTCCTTACGCGGTCAGGGGACCGGTCACTTGCCCTGCTTCTGCTTGTGGCGCGGATCTGATTTGCAGATCACGCGGAGGACTCCACGACGGCGGACGATTTTGCACTGGGCGCACATCCGACGAACGCTGCTTCGAACTTTCATCGCCTTCTCCTTCTTCGACGGCGACCGCCGCCACGTCGCCGTTCACCACGGCAAACAATACGTCCCTTCGTGAGGTCGTAGGGGGACATCTCAACAGTGATCTTGTCACCGGGCAGAATGCGGATGTAGTGCATCCGCATCTTCCCGCTGACGTGAGCGAGGATCTCGTGACCCGACTCCAACTTCGCCCGGAAGCGAGCGTTGGGGAGGGCCTCGGTCACGACGGCCTCGACGGTAATCGGCTCTTCCTTCATCAGCTGGCCTCCATCTGGACGCAGGCCATGCAAGCTTCGAAGACGGAGTCCGTGTCCGTGTTGCCATCGACCGAGCAGAACGCACCTCGCTCCTGATACCAGGCGGCGAGAGGAGCGGTCAGCTCGTGGTAATTCGCCAAACGCTGAACGACGACCTGGGCGGTGTCGTCCTTGCGCTGGGTGAGGGTTCCGGAGCACGCATCGCACGTGCCGGGGGTCTTGGGCGGCGAGAACGTCGCGTGGTAGACCGCGTTGCAGTCCGGGCAGCTCCAGCGACCCGTGATGCGTTCCGTGATGATCGCGTCCGGGACCTGGATGTCGACGACCTGGATCGTCGCGTCCGCTCCATCGAGGCGGGCGCCGAGGCTCTCGGCCTGGGCGATGGTGCGCGGGAAGCCGTCGAGCAGGTAGCCCGACTTGCAGTCCTCACGTGAGACGCGGTCGAACAACATGTCGATCACGAGCTCGTCCGGCACCAGGTCCCCGCGCTCCATGAAGACCTTGGCCTTCGACCCGAGATCGGTGCCCTGCGAGAGATTCTCGCGGAACAGATCTCCGGTGGAGATGTGGGGCAGCGACAACGCCTCGGTGAGACGCTGTGCCTGGGTGCCTTTCCCCGCTCCGGGGGCACCGAGCAAAATGACCACGTGCTGCATCAGTTCTGACGATCCGCTTTGGCTTGGGTCCAACCAGCGCCGGCCTTGCCGTCGCCGCCTGCGGGATCGAACGTCTTCATGGCGAGCTGGGCGTTGAGCTTGTCGACAAGCTCGAGGGCCACCCCCACCACGATCAGCACGGACGTGCCGGTGACGAAGTACTGCATCGACATGGTCATGCCGGAGTCCTTGGTGATGAAGGCGGGCAACACGGCGATGGCGGCCAGGAAGGCGGCGCCCGCGAGCGTGATGCGCGTCAGCACGTTGGACAGGAACTCGGCCGTCTTCTGACCCGGGCGGATGCCAGGGATGAAGGAACCGGATTCGCGAAGGTTGTTCGCGATCTCTTCCGGCTGGAACATCAGGCGGTTCCAGAAGAAGCAGAACGAGAAGATCAGGACCAGGTAGGTCGAGACGTAGATGAAGCCCGTCTGGTCCTGGAACATCCGCGCGACCGACTGCCACTTGAACCAGTCGAAGATGATGCCCGGGATGACGAACAGGACCGACGCGAAGATGATCGGCATGACGCCGGCCATGTTCACCTTGATCGGCAGGTAGTGGCGTTGGCCCCCGTAGACCCGACGACCGCGCGTGAGGCGGGCGTACTGGATCGGGACGCGGCGCGCACCCTTGTGCATGAAGACGACGACGAAGATCGTTCCGATCCAGACCGCGGACAGGAAAAGGATGATCTGCCAGAAGTCGGGGCTGGTACGGATGGCGACCAGGTTCGACGGCATCACCGCGATGATGCCGGCCATGATGATGAGCGAGGCGCCGTTGCCGACGCCGTACTCGGTGATCAGCTCGCTGATCCACATGACGAGCATCGCGCCCCCCACCAGGGAGCAGACGACCAGGAACATGAGTCCAAGCTTCTGGTTCGCCATCGACTCGTCGACCATCCCCTCGGTCTGCAGGAAGATGCCCGAGTAGATGAAGAGCGACTGGACCAGCGCGATGACCACGGCCACGAGGCGGGTCCACTGGTTGATCTTCTTGTGACCGGCTGCGCCCTCTTTGGCGACGGCCTCGAGGGTCGGCGACACCTTCGTCAGCATCGAGAAGATGATGGACGCCGAGATGAAGGGCATGATGCCCAGCGCGAAGATCGTGGTCTGTCCAATGGCGCCGCCGGACAGCGCCGAAAGCATCCCGAAGAGTCCTTGGTCACCCGTGGACTTAAGGAACTCGGAGCTCATACCGGGAATCGGAATTTGGAATCCGACCCGGTAGGCGACCAGGAGCATCAAGGTGACCGAGATCCGTTTCCGGGTCTCGGGAATCTTGAAGAGCTTGAGGAAGTTGTTCTCCACGGTGGAAGCCCTTGGGCTCAGGCGTCGTCGCCGCTCGGGGCGGGGGCGCTATCGGACGAGGAATCAGCTTGGGGAGCCGGAGCCGCCTTCGGCGCCGACTTGGCCTTGCCACCACGCTCGCGCGGGGGCTTGGCGCCGTACTTGAGCATGCCATCGGTGGCACCCTCTTCCCGTCCACGCTCGTCGAGGATCACGACGCTGCCGCCGGCAGCCTCGATCTTCTCGCGGGCCGACTTGCTGCACTTCTGGGTGCGCAAGGTGAGCTTCTTTGTGATGTCGCCGTTGCCGAGCACCTTCAGGAGCTTGGTGTTCATCGAGACCAGGCCGGCGTCGAGGATCATCTGCAGGTCGACGGTCGCACCTTCGGCGAGCTCGTTCAGCTTGTCGACGTTGATGATCGTGTAGTCCGTGCGGAAGCGGGCGTTCGTGAAACCGCGCTTGGGCAGGCGACGATAGATCGGCATCTGGCCGCCTTCGTAGCCCGGACGGCGCGAAGCACCGGAGCGCTGGCCACGACCTTTGTGGCCACGGCCACAGGTCTTGCCATTGCCGCTACCGATACCGCGTCCGACGCGGAACCGCTTTTCGTGCGGGGTGCCCTTCGAGAGGATCGTCTTGAGGTCCATGATTCTGTTCCGGCTGTTGGGCTCCCGAAAGAGCCACGTTCGTGAGGTCGTTGAAGGTTCGCGGGGGTGAGCCTAGAGCTCGACGCCGCGGAGTTCCTTGACCTCTTCAGGGGTGCGGAGTTGGGCCAGGGCGTCCAGGGTCGCCTTGACCAGGTTGATCGGGTTGGTGGAGCCCATCGACTTGGACAGCAGGTTCTTGATACCCGCCATCTCGGCCACGGCTCGCACCGAGGTGCCGGCGATGATGCCCGTACCGGACGAGGCCGGGATGAGCTTGACGCGCGCGGCGCAGAACTCGCCGATGACTTCGTGCGGGATGCTGCCCCACGCCGTGATCGGCACACGCAGGAGGTGCTTGCGCCCGTCCTTGTTGGCCTTCTCGACGGAGTTCGGAACCTGGCGAGCCTTGCCGAAGCCATAGCCGACCACGCCTTCGCGGTCCCCCATGACGACGAGGGCGGAGAACGAGAAACGACGTCCACCCTTCACGACCGCGGCACAGCGGTTGACCGTGATCAACTGCTCGTTGAGGTTCGTAATCCCCTCGACTTCACCGTGGTCGAGATACATCAGTTGGTGCTTCATGATCGGATCAGAAGTTGAGTCCGCCCTCGCGGGCTGCGTCGGCGAGTGCTTTGACCCGGCCGTGGTACAGGAAAGGGCCGCGATCGAAGACGACGGTGTCCACACCGGCCTCCTTCGCGAGCTTGGCGATCTCGGCGCCGATGACGGCGGCCTTCTGGGTCTTGGTCTTGCCGTTCATCGCATCGGCGAGCGCCTTGGAGGTGCTCGAGATGGCGCACAGGGTCTTGCCCTGGACGTCGTCGATGATCTGCGCCGACATGTGCTTGCTCGATCGGTTGATCGAGAGGCGTTGGCGATCGGAGTTCTTCGCGATCAGGCGACGGACGTGGTTCCGCCGACGCTTGATGCGAGAGTTCTTGAGGAGGGTGCGCGACTTCATGATGGTGTGCCTCGTGACAAGGGGCCTCGGGCCTAGGCTCCGAAGGACTTGCCAGACTTGCGACGAACGACTTCGTCCTTGTAGCGGATACCCTTGCCCTTGTACGGCTCAGGCTTGCGGACAGCGCGGATCTGGGCCGCCATTTGGCCGACGGCCTGGCGATCAGCACCCGTGAGAACGATCTGGTTGGGACCGGGCGTCTCGACCGTGACTCCCGCCACCATGGTCACGTCGACCGGATGGCAGAAGCCGATGTTGAGCGTGACCTTCTGGCCCTGGGCCTTGGCGTTCCAACCGACACCGACGATCTCGAGCTTCTTCTCGAAGCCCTGAGTCACGCCGACGACCATGTTGTTGATCAAGGCACGGGTGAGTCCGTGATAGGCGCGGGCTTCGCGCGCACCACCGGCTCCGGAGAGCTCGACGATGGCTTCGTTGCCCTCGACCTTCACCTTCACCTCGGGGCGAATGGTGATGTTGAGGTTGCCCTTGGGACCTTTGACGGCGACCTGGTTCGACTTGACGTCGACCGTGACGCCGGCGGGGACCGGGACGGGGGCTTTTCCGATACGGGACATGGCTCGTTGGTTCCTTGGGGATCCAGTTCTTAGTGGCTCAATAGACCTTGGCGAGAATCTCGCCGCCCACGTTCAGTTCGCGGGCTTTGCGGTCGGAGAGAACGCCGCGGGGAGTGGACAGCACCTGGATGCCTTGCCCCCGCAGGATGGGCTTGAGGTCTTCGACCTTGGCGTACACCCGGCGGCCGGGCTTGCTGATGCGGTCGATCGCACGGATCACCTTCTCACCATCGATGCCGTAACGCAGGTCGATGGTCAGGGTGCTGCCGGGGCTGGCCGGCTGAACGTCGTAGCCATTGACGAAGCCCTCTTGCTTGAGGACTTCACAAATACCTACGCGGAGCTTGGAAGCGGGCATCGACACTTGCTTGCGCCCGATCCGGTTGGCGTTCCGGATGCGCGTGAGAAGGTCGGCGATGGGGTCGGTCATCATGTCTAGAAGCTCCTACCAGGAGGCCTTGCGCATGCCGGGAATCTCGCCCAGGTGGGCGCGTTCACGCATGCAGATACGGCAGATGCCGAACTTGCGGTAGACGGCGCGGGAGCGCCCACAGAACGTGCAGCGCGTGTAGGCGCGGGTCGAAAATTTGGCCGGCCGCGAGGCCTTAACGATGAGGGATGTCTTTGCCATGGCTGTATTGGATCAAGCGCTGGGGATCAGGCCTGCTGGCTGCGGTCGATGAACGGCATGCCGAGCGCCTTGAGCAGCGCGTAGGCCTGCTCATCGTTGTGGGCGGTGGTCACGAACGTGATGTCCATGCCTTGCTGGAACTCCATCTGATCGAAGGTGATCTCGGGGAAGACCGATTGCTCGGAGAGGCCGAGGCTGTAGTTGCCACGCCCGTCCAATTTGTCCTTCACGCCGCGGAAGTCGCGGATACGCGGAAGGACGACCGAGATGAGGCGGTCGGCGAATTCCCACATGCGCTCGCGGCGCAGCGTCACGGCGCAGCC
>TARA_R110002073_G_scaffold129421_2_pt1 | contig 15985 bp, 19 predicted proteins | sample TARA_R110002073 | Tara Oceans TARA_R110002073 (sample SAMEA4397174) | marine metagenome | biome: Polar Biome; feature: [DCM] deep chlorophyll maximum layer (ENVO:01000326); material: water (ENVO:00002006), including particulate matter (ENVO:01000060) such as... | depth 40 m
ACAACCAGACGAAATATATAACATTGCAGCACAAAGTCATGTACGTATTAGTTTTGATATTCCACAATTTACCGTACAAACTAATGCATTAGGCGTACTAAATATGTTAGAAGCATATAGACGATCTTGTCCACATGCAAAATTTTATCAAGCAAGTAGTTCTGAAATGTTCGGATTATCGGTAGAAGAAGATGGGTTTCAGAGAGAATCAACTCCAATGAATCCAGTATCTCCATATGGATGTTCAAAAGTATTTGGTTATAATATTGTACGAAATTATAGAAGAGCATATGGGTTACATGCAACTAATGGTATTTTATTTAATCACGAATCGCCGAGAAGAGGCAGCAATTTCGTAACTAATAAAGTATGTAAAGCAGCTGCTAGAATAAAATTGGGATTGCAAGACAAATTAGAATTGGGTAATATGGATTCACATAGAGATTGGGGTCATTCAAAAGACTATGTTAAAGCAATGCATGCAATAATTAATCACAATACTCCATCTGATTTTGTAGTATCAACAATGGAGACTCATTCGGTTAGAGAAATGTGTGAAGTGGTGTTTAGTCATTTTGGTTTAGACTACAAATCTCATGTAGTACAAAATCCTAAATTTTTACGTCCGGAGGAGCTTCCATACCTTAAAGGAGATTCGACAAAAATTAGAACAGAATTAGGTTGGAAACCCACATATACCTTTAAAGGTATGATGGAAGAAATGGCAGATTATTGGTTAGAATATTATAGTAAAAAAGGAAATTAATGGATAATAAAATTGGAATTGTCTTTACAAGTAGAAATAATTATGAATTATTAGATAATTGGTGTAATCAAACTGATACATCTGGATTTGATATTTTAAATATTGATGAAGATTCTACAGATGTACAGAAAACATTAGGCAGAAGCGTATGTGAAAAATATGGAATTACATACTTAGATAGAGAAAATCGAGGAATGTTATGGAATTTATTAACTGCATGTAATTACTTTGAAAGTAAAAATGCTGAATATTTATTATATTTTTCACATGATTGCTATCCAAAAACAGATAACTTCTTTAACAAGTTAAATGAATATGTTTCTCAAAAAGATTTATCTTCTTTTGGCGCCATTGGTTTTAATATATTACATGATGATTATGAAATTAAAGATTTTGATGGAGACAATACCCCATTAAGGACAACAGCAAGAACTCCTTTAGAACCAGGGGACATGTATTATAGATATAATAAATATTGGCCAGCAACTAGGGTAAGATATAATGACACTTGGAAAAAACCATTTGCTGTTGAATCAATAATGTGGACTAGTGGATTATTAAATATTAAACAATATAAAGAACATATAATACCAACTTCAGATTATCATATGTTTCACTCATGGGATGATATGTGTTTTCAATTCTTAAACAAAAATATATATAACATCGTACTTCCGCAATTTTGTTTAGCACACGAACAACGATCGAAATTGCAATTTGGAATTCCAAAAGATTCTCCAAATAATGAAAATGGAAAACGGGAACACTACTTTAGTAAATTTAATCATTTAGAAGTATTTAAAGACAGGTGGGGATTTGATTATGGCAATAGAAATACTTTTGAGACTGTTAAGGAGAGTTATCGAGATACACTATTGTGGAGATTTTATCACCATGATCCAATTAATGGACCGTTAAAAAGTTTCGATTTATGATAAACGGAAAAACAGTATTAGCTATTACTTTAGCTAGGGGTGGTAGTAGAGGTATCATAAAAAAAAATATAGCTACTATAAATGATAAACCGTTATTATCATATACTATAGATGAAGTGGTAAAATCTAACTATATAGATGATTATATTGTAGCTACTGATGATAATGATATTGAGCAAGTTTGTCTAGACAATAATATTATATGTTTTAAGCGATCGAATGTATCTAATACTCAAACATCAGCCGCAGGTTTATTAGAGGTATTAAAGGAACAATCTAAATACGATTATGTTATAGAGATCATGTGTACCAATCCACTTAAAACAGTAGAAGATATAGATGGTGTTATAACTAAACTTGACTCTACAAACGCAGATTCTATTGTTTCTGTAGTAAGAATATGGGATAATCATCCTTCTAGAGTAAAGTATATCGTAGATGATGTATTAATAGGATTAAATCCTGAGGAAGATCCTGATATTCCTGGCCAGAGACGACAAGATCTACAACCACCGGCCTTTGTAAGAAATGGATCAATATATGCTATGAAATGGAATCAAATTACAGTTAAAGAGCGGAGATTGGGGCCTGTAACTAGACCGTATATTATGTCTCAAGAACGAACTATTAATATTGACGAACCACGCGACTTAATGTTAGCAAAATTTATCATGGAAAATGAAAATAAGTAAAGTTATAGGATATGGATTGTCATCACCAGTCAAAGGTGGTCATACATATTACGGGTATCAGAGTGATACTAAGAATATTGGAATTATCGAGGTTCATACTGAATGTGGTATGATAGGATATGGCGAAACGTATGCTGGTGTATATTGTGCAGAGTTAATACAACCAACAGTTAAATATCTAGAATCATATTTAATTGGTTCACAAATTACTAATGCGAATATATTAGACTCTATACCTTATATTGGCCGAAGTGGATTAATAAAATGTATAACGAGTGGTATCGATATTGCAATATATGATATATTAAGTAAAGCAGAGAACAAGCCGTTGTATGAGTACCTAGGTGGCAATTATGAAATACCTACATATGCAAGTAACGGCTCAGCTGTTTTTACTCCAAATCAAATAGAGCAAGATGTGAAAATGATACTCGACAATGGGTATACAGCATATAAGATGCGAATTGGATTACAGTCCAGAGATATAGATTTACAACGATTACACACAGCCAGAAAACATCTAGGCCATCATAAATTAATGGTTGATGCTATTATGGGTACTAACCCCAATAAATGGGATTACAAAACAGCACGGCAGTGGAGTAAAGACTTAGAAGAATTTGATGTATGTTGGTTAGAAGAACCATTCACTCCCACAGATATTCCTAACTATACAAACCTATGCTCTAACAGTAATATTCCAATTGCTGGGGGCGAAGCTTTAAACCAAATGTTAGAGTTTGATTTATACAAAGATATGAAAGCTGTAGATATTATACAACCAGATGTAACAAATAGTGGGGGTATAAAAGAATGTATTGCCATAGTTAATAAATTTGGTAAACAAAATACAGCAATGCATGTATGGGGAAGTCGAGTAGCTATAAATGCTAATAAACATTTTGCAAAAGCATTTGATGTATCTTATTTAGAAGTACCAATGATGGAGCTTCAGATAAACGACGAAATCCAATCTGATAATATTGGTATTGGAATATACATATCAGATAAAGTCAAAGATAAGTATATGTTAAATAAATCAAAAAACTTTAAGCTATGATTATATACACTGATCTGTCTAATCGAACCAAAAATTATACATTAACTGATGAAATGATTCATTTGGTTGAAAGGCAATGTGATGTTAAAATTACTACAATTATTAATCCAAAAGCAGAAGTTTATTGGGGTGATAAAATAACACCCCAACATCTAGAAGTAATGCCTCATTTAAAATGGGTACATCTTTCTAAAACAGGCACCGGTAAATTTAATTTACCAGATGAGATATTAGTGACAAATACGCCTAATAGTTCAAATGGTGTTGCTGAGTACGCTGTTGCAGGAGTTTTACATTTACTACGAGGTTTAGATAGAATGTCAAATAACAGATTAGAATTTGATAAAAATATTGATTATATTAAACCATTTAATCAAATATCATGTTTAATAGTAGGATATGGTCGTATTGGCAAAGAGATCGATCGTTTATTATCCGCATTGGGAATGCAAATAAAAAAATTAGATAGACATACTCATATAACCAATCTTAAAGAATTACCTTATGATTTTGTTATAAATACACTTCCGTTATCACATGAAACTATTAACTACTTCACCGCAGAAACATTTGGAAAAATGAATAAAAATTCATATATTTTAAATATAGGACGTGGGGAAACTATAAACGAAGATGACTTATTTAATGCATTAACAACTAAACAAATACGAGGAGCTTTTTTGGATGTTGTACAAAATGAACCTATTAAATATGACAATCGTTTATTTAAACTAGATAATGTTTTTATATCACCTCATATAGCTAACGCATTATATAATGCATTAGATACACAAGTACAAACATTTATAGAAAAATTAAAAGAATACAATAAATGATAAAAATTATAGCAGAAATAGGATGGAATCATATGGGCGATATGGCACTAGCTAAACGAATGATTGTTGAAGCAAGTAATAATGGAGCGACTCATGCTAAATTTCAATCGTGGTCGGTAAGTAGACTTAAACCTGGGTCTTGGGATACTGACGGTAGAAGGGAAATTTATGAAAAAGCTCAATTAACATTGGCCGATCATAAATATCTTAAGAGTGTGTGTGATGAATGCAACATTGAATTTATGTCATCAGTATTTTGTTTAGAAGACATAGAAGTATATAAAAGAGTAACAACAAAATGCGTGAAGATTCCTTCATTTGAAAGTAGAAACTACCCACTTATTAAAAAATGTATGGAAGTCTTTGACAAAGTATATATTTCTGTTGGAACTACTACTTGGGATGAAGTAAAAGAATTAGCAAGAGTTGTAGATATTAATAAAACTTGTGTAATGCATTGTGTTTCAACATACCCATTAGATCCAAAGAATGCAAATATTTTAAAACTAAAAGAATTAAATAAATTATTTAAATGGGTAGGGTATTCAGATCATATGCAAGGAGTTGAATCAGCAAAAGTGGCATTAGAATTTGGTATTCATGCAATAGAAAAACATTTTACCGTAGATAATACGTTGCCAGGAAGAGATAATAAATTTGCAATACTTCCTAGCCAATTAAATGACTTATCTGAATATATAAAATTACGAAATGATATGATGATCGATCAAGGATTAGATTTTCAAGAATGTGAATCAGATTCAAGAACTAATTATGCAGGAAGATTTAATGGATAAGATTAGTGTAATTATAAGAAATAGAAATGAAGAGCAATATATAGGATTTGCTATACAATCTGTACTCGATCACTTTAATAAACCTGAAATTATAGTAGTTGATAATAACTCAACAGATAATTCAATTGAAGTTGTTAGTATGTTTAGACCAACACTTAAACATCATTTAAAGATAGTAACTATTGATGATTATAGTCCCGGTGCAGCTTTAAATGAAGGCGTTAAACATTGTACACATGAAACTATATTAATTTTATCAGCTCATGCACAAATTACAGATATAGATTATAGATGTATACAAGAAGATTTAAAATATCATTCTGCAGTATTTGGAAATCAAACTCCTATATATAGAGGTAAAACTATTACAAAAAGATATATTTGGAGTCACTTTAAAAACGGCCGCAAACAAAATTTATATTCAGAAATTGAAGATCGTTACTTTTTACATAACGCATTTTGTTTTTATAATAAACAAACGTTATTAGATAATCCATTTGACGAAACACTTCAAGGTAAAGAAGATAGATATTGGGCTATTGATATGGTAAGTAAAAATTATACTTATCTATATGATGGTAGTCAAAAATGTAATCATTATTGGACTCCTAATGGAGCAACATGGAAAGGAATAGGATGAAAAAATTAGCAATATATACTGCATTATTTACAGATGACCCCAATTATTTGTATGGTGATATTATTGATTACCAACACGAAAAAAATGGAATTGATTATATAGCATTTACTAATAGTGATTACTTAAAATCTGATTTTTGGGATATTAGAAAAATTGATATATGGAGAAACGGACGTTGGACAGCTAGAAAATGTAAAACTTCCCCAGAGGAATTACTACCAGAATATGATGCTTGGTTATGGATGGATAATGAAATTTATTTTCAATATGACCCTCATAGTTTATTTGAATCCCATTTAGGGGAGAATGATTTATCTGTACATAAACACTGTGATCGTAACTGCTTATACCAAGAAGTAGACGCAACTCAATTTAGAAATCCACCAAGAGATTCAAAAGAAATGATTGTAGATCAAGGTATAAAATATAAACAAGACGGATATCCAGAAAATATTGGATTATATGAAAATGGAATATTATATAGAAAAAATAATGAACAAATTAGATCATTTAATAAATTATGGTTTGACGAAACTGCAAAGTGGAATACTGAAGATCAAATTTCTATGATGTACTCATTATGGAAACACCCTGACGTTAAAGTTAATGCATTAAATCAAACATTTGTAGAACATAACTATCAGAATAAACATTTACCATTAACAGATCAATTTAAAACATTACCAAGATCTCAGAGATATGTTAAAAAATAAAATATTATTATTATTTACAAATCATCGTGTAGCTGAAAAGTTATGGCCGATTATTCCGGAATTAACTAAAGAATATACTTTAGATTTATTTCTTGTTGGGTTATTTAGTGATAAAACACCTTGGGTTGGAGATTTAGATGAGAGAACTATAAAAATTAATGAATATAAATCATATATCAATAATATAATAATAGGGCCTGGAGTACAATTTCATGGAGATACTATAACAGACGATTTATGTAATTATGTTAATTTAGATGAATATTCATTAGTTATATTTGATGATAATAGAGCAGTTCCTGAATTTAATATTCCATCTTTTTATAATAAGTGTAAAGAAAAAAATATTACAATAATTGGAAACTCTCACGGTAATGAAGATACCCCGCATAATGCAATTGGAGTAAGTCATGATGTAAAGCTAGATTTTAAAACAGGGGGAATCCCTGCAAATGATACATTAAAATCCGTAATAAAAAGTCAAAAACATATTTTAGTTATAACTAATTTTATAGCTAATCGTAATTCTATATATCCTGTTAACTTTGATAGACATTTTGTACAAGAATCTGGACTTGTTGAAATGAATCAAGAATATGGTTTACCAATTGTAGTAAAAATTAAACCTAGACTAGATAATCCAGATTATAAACAAAGTATAAATTATGTTAAATCATTAATAGATTGTACCGTAGTTCCCAATACAGATAATATTGATCAATTAATTGCAGACTCGGCAATAGTTATATCAGCTCCATCTACATTGGCATTTAAGCCAATACAATTAGGTATTCCAACTATTTTAATTAAAGGAAGTGGAGCAATAGGGGCATTTAGTACATATCCTGGTTTAGTAGATTTAAATAAACAATTAATATTTAATAATCTACAAGAACAAATTAATCATGGTCGATATACAGAATTTATAGAAAAAAATATTGCTGGTGGATCTACATTTACATCAGCTCAAACATATGTTAAATATATAAAAAGGTTTTTATGATTAGAATATTTCAAAGACATTGCAATTTTTCAAGTAACTCAGCTAACAAAGAAAGACCAGACTGGTTTAATAGAGAAAAAATATTTGATAGCTTTCAAAAAACATTTACTACAGATGTAATATATACTGCTGTATTTGATAACGGAAGTGGAAATGTTAATGATCATTTTATATCAAATAAAAATGTTGATATTATAGAAATTGAAGCTGGTACGGAAGCTAAGTCGTTTACTAAAATATTAGAATATGTTAATAAACAAAATTTTGATAACAATGATATAATATATTTTGTTGAAGATGATTATTTACATAGGCAAGGTTGGGTTGATATATTAGCAGAAGGAGTACAAAATATAGGAGCAGAATATTTTACATTATATGATCACCCAGATAAATACTATCTGCAAATGTATGATAACTTGCAATCTAAAATAATATGTACTCAATCTACATATTGGAGAACTACACCATCTACTACATGCACATTTGCTTGTAAATTTAGCACTTTGCAAACTAGATTTAAAACTCATATACAATATTGTAGTGGAGAGTATACAAGAGATCATGATATGTTTACTGAGTTATGGAATGTTGGATCTAATCTAATATCATGTATGCCGGCATATTCAACTCACGTAGAAGCTAACATGTTATCACCATTTATAAACTGGGAAGCTGAATGCAGATAAAAATAATAGGAGCAGGAATATTTGGATGTGTTATTGCATATGAATTAGATAGAGCCGGCCACGACGTTGTTATAATAGAACAAGATTCGGATATTATGCAAAGGGCTTCTAAATGTAATCATAACCGTTTACATTTAGGTTATCACTACCCTAGAAGTATTGAAACTGCAAAGCAAAGTCTAGATGGTTTAGTTACATTTTTAACTAATTACAAAAACGCTATTGTATCTCATTTTCCAAATTATTATATGATTGCTAAATGGAATAGCCACGTTACAGCAAAAGAATATATTGATTTTTGTGATACAGTAAATATAAATTATGATATTGAATATCCTGATAGTAAAATTGTAGATAAAAATTATATTCAAACCTCATTAAAAACAGATGAATGTATTTTTGATTATGACATTTTAAAATCAATAATTAAAGATTCAATAAAACATATACCAATAAAATTTAACACTAAATTTGATGGTAATATTGCTGATTGTGACTATCTTATTAATACTACTTATGCTGGAATAAATCATATAAACCAGTTATTAGGTATTCCGGAAATGAAATTAAAACTGCAAGATGTAGTAGTTCCATATTTTAAAATGAACTCCGAACCGTTTGGAGTAACTGTTATGGATGGTCCTTTTTGTAGTGTTTTACCTAAAGGAAAAAATAAAAACGAGTTTTTACTATATAGTGTTGAACATTCTTTAGTAAAAGATAAATTAGACATAAATAATATATATGAACAATCGTATGAGTTATTTCCATTTCTAAAAGATGTAGAGCGGTTAGGTTATTGGAGAACAACCAGAGCGTTACCTATAAATGATAATGATGAAAGGCTTTCTGAGATATTTACATATAAAGATCATCCTAAAGTTATAAATGTGTTATCTGGTAAAGTTTCTACATGCCATAAAATTGGGCAACAGATAAAGAAAATGATATGAATGTAGGGTTAATTGGAAAAGGATATTGGGGTAAAATTTTATTATCTAAATTAGAAAAAATAAGTGATGTAAAATTTGTATGTGGGAGTAAAGATAATTTTAAAAAAAAATTAAATTTAGTTGATTGGGTTTTTATAGCAACACCTAATGATACCCACTTTAATTTAGTTAAATATTGTATTGAATCTAAAAAGAATGTTTTTTGTGAAAAACCTTTAACCCCAACGTATAAACAATCACTACAACTTTTTAAACTAGCAGAAAAATATAAGGTAAAATTATATATTAATGATGTATTTAATTGGAGAGATGAAATTATTAATTTAAATCAAATCCTAACGCCCAATAAACCATTAACAGTTACATGGAGAAGGAAAAGTAATAATAAACTATTTGATTTATTATATCATGATTTATATTTACTATATCCTATCCTAAAACAAAATCAAAATATTAAATGGCCTAAAATAAATAATATTACATTTGATTATACTGGGTTAGATAAAACCCACACTATCAATTATGTAGATTTTACACATACCAAAAAAAGTAATGATGCTTTATTAAAAATGATTTTACACGTTTTAAATGATAAAGTTGATTATAACTATAATAAATTAATAACCCTTTTTTGTAATAAAATAATAGATGATATCAGTAATAATACCAACATATAAATCACCAGAGTACTTGGACCTGTGTTTACAGTCAGCAGTCGAAGGTCAGGAGAACAAAAACCAAATTATTGTAGTAGTAGATGGTCATTACGATGTCAATGAACACGTACTTAATAAGTGGTGTCATACAATTGAAATCCTTAATTTAGAAGAAAATGTTGGTTTGTGCAAAGGAACTAATTTAGGAGTAATGAATGCTAAGCACGATAAGGTGTTGATCGTTAATGATGACAATGTGTTTCCTAAAGATTGGGATCTGATATTAGAAGACGAATGGGAGGAAGGAGCAGTTATCTCACCCAATCAAGTAGAACCATATCCTTCAATGTTTAATCAATTTATAATAGAGGATTTAGGTAAAACTATAGACGAATTTAATTTAAATGTTTTTTGGAAAAGTGATCAATCTAAAATACATGATATTAAAAAAGATGAAACTGGATCTACATTACCAATTTTCATGTCAAAATTAGATTATCTTAAAATAGGCGGCTGGGATGAAAATTATGAACTTGGAATGGTAGCAGATTGGGATTTCTTTTTAAAATGTCAATTGAATGGATTAAGAATGTTAAGAACCTATAATTGCCATTTCTATCACTTTGCTTCTGCATCAACAAATGGCGAAGCAAGACACAAAGCCGAAAAGGCAGGACATGAATATGCAAAGTATAAATGGGGCATGCATATACAGCACAATTCAAAAACAAATAAAAAATTCATCCATTAATCTTTAACAATACATATTTATTATTAAAGGATAAAATATGTTACTAAAAGTAGGATCAAACGGCCCATTAGTTAAAGAATTACAACGAGCTTTAGGTATTGGAGCAGATGGTATATTTGGTAAAGGGACGGAATCTGCAGTAAAACTGTTTCAAAAAGATAATAATTTAACCGTTGATGGACTTGTAGGCTCGCGTACTTGGGAAGCTATTGGTATTGATACTGACAGCGAAGCTTCTGCACAAGAATCAGAATATACAACTAAAGACGGATTAACAATCGATCGTCAATATCTCGACAAAGATGAATATGTAAGAGATTATGGTAAAATAGAACCATTGGGATTCTTTATACATCATACAGCAGGTTGGGACAATCCTTATAACACTGTAAGTAACTGGAATAGAGATAAAAGAGGTAGAGTTGCTACTCAATATTGTATTGGTGGTACCAATGTTAAAGGTAAGGAAGCCAAATATGACGGTGTAGTTGTAGAATGTTTTCCTAATAACTACTTAGGATGGCACTTAGGTAAAGTAGGTAATTTCCAAATTTCTAAGATGTCTGGTGGTGTTGAGCTTAACAACTTTGGATACCTCAAAAAGAAAGGCGACAAGTATTATACTTATGTTAATACAGAAGTTAAGTCTCAATTTGTATGTGATTTAGGATACAAATTCCGAGGACACCAATATTGGCACGCATATTCAGACAAACAAATTGAGAGTTTACGGCTCTTGATTCTTCACCTACGAGATATTTATCCTAAAATGGATTTAGTAAATGGATTGCCGAAACTATTGAAAGAAGGCGTTTCACCAGCAGATGCATTTGAATTTAACTCAGATGCATATAATGCTAAGCAATTTGGACTATGGACACATACAAATGTTCGTAAAGATAAGTTCGATTGTTTTCCGCAACCAGAACTAGTAGAAATGTTAAAACAATTATAAATTATAAACAAAAAAAAAGGTTTTATATTATGAACAAGTTACTTTTAAACATTAAAGGAAAACTTATGGCGTTTGGTAATATATTTAAAGACGACAATGATATCAACGAAAAAAGTGTAGTTGGATTCGCTTCGTTTGCAGTAATGGTAATATTTGCAGTAGCAGATGTTGTTACTGGATGGACTGGTGGAGATTTGGTAATCAATGAATTTATATACAATTCATTTTTGTGGATTACGTTAGGGAGTTTTGGAATAGCAGAAGCAGGTAAAATATTCAAATCAAAATCAAATAACTAGTAGCATGAGAGCAGTATTAATAACATTAATAGTATGGTTAAGTGCATTTAATATTAATGCCCAGTTCATTAAAAACTTCTTTAAATACTCTACGATATATGCGTCTGGTAGAGTTGGCCAACCACTTCAGGAGTCAAATAAAGATTGGTATGTTGATCAAGGAAGTAATTTAATAGACGTAACTGAGGTTTACCCATTTGATTATACAATATCAGTTGGTATTAGAAAGATAGCTAGATTCGATTACGAAATTAAACCTAATGTATTTTATGATGGATCGGAAGTTAATGTTGGATCTAAATCAAACGTTGGCGCAGTAAAGGGATTTGAATATATATTTGCACATGACTGGGTTAGGCAATGGGGAGACCAGTATCGAAATCAAACATACTTTTTACGATATCTAGGTAAATATTGGGTTGGTGCTATAAAATTTAACGAAATTGGAGTAGCTGATTTAAAATATTCTCAAGCAGATGCTCGAGCTCGATTTGCAATTGGTAAATTTTTTAATGTAACGGCTGGGGTTGTAGGAAGAACACATAGACCATATGGCTATAATCCTATTGCAGATTATCTACAATATAACCCATGGTGGAGTTTAGCATATGAATATGGATATACAGATAACTTTTATGGGATTGATTATGATAACGATAATCAGTTAGATAATTTTGATTATACATGGGATGATCCAACCGGGAATAAAATTGCTGATACTGATTTAGATTTTAGAAACAATGTATATGGCGACATTGTAAATGATTATAATAGAACAATGTTGGATTCGGTAGGAACAATGTATACATTATCTGCCGCAATTGGATTAGATTTTTATTATTATTCAGATAACGAACGGTTTTGGTGTCATATATGGGGAAATTTATTGCCATTTCATAAACATATAGCCGGCGATGATGATTTTAGTTATGCTAACTTCATAGGTCAAAATCAGTGGTTAGACTATAATGCAGGAATCATTTCAGGAGCTAAGTTAGGCAAAGGATTTGGTCTGTTCGTAGAAGGAGAATATCTAAAATATTGGGATAGAAAAGTATATTCGGGTAAGATAGGAATTAATTATCAATTTAAATAAGTTTTGTATTATTATATGGTAGGTTATTGATATTAATAGTAGAGGTAGAATAATAAATGGCAAAAGAATTAAATGAAGAAACGGGATTTAAAGTAAGTGTAAAGACATTAATCGGTATTGCTGTCGGAATCACGACAGTTGTTGGATTTTGGTTTGCATTTCAAGGAGATTTGCAAGTAATGCGTGGTGATATCGAAGACGCAAAGAAATTACCAGACCCAGTAATTGATAGAATTGAATATGATTTAAAAGATCAATTAGTTAGACAAACCATTATGGATACACAAGATGATGTTGATGAGATAAAAGATGATATGGATCGTATTGAGGCAAAAATAGATAAATTAAAATAGGATATATATGAAGTATATTATCACATTATTAAGTATATGTATATGTACAATTGTTATGTCGCAGTCTAGATTAACTAATACTACATTTAAAAAGGCAATATCAAAAGGTGTTACTGTAGTACAATTTAATGCAAATTTTAATAACAAAAACGGATTACATAATCTCAACGATCTCAATCAATGTCACTGGCATACTGTATCTATTGATCTTAGTCCTGAGTTAAAAAAGAAATATAAGATATATGCGGTACCAACAATAATTGTATTTTATAATGGTTATGTTGAACAAAAATTTAAAGGAAATATAATGCTCGAATTAGATGTAACAACATCTGATATACAAGCGGTTATTGATAAATTATTATTAAATAAATTTTAAGATAAAAATGATACACGAAGTATACTTAGGAATTGTAACTACGTTAATTGGTGTTGGAGGCACATTAACAGCAATCTGGTTTAAATACTATTTAGATCGAAAAAAGAATAAACACAATTGTATTATCGATCAAACCATACGGGAAGATGGGGAGTTATTATGTAAGCTCGAAGATGTCAAGAGTGAATTGTCAGCCGATCGAATTAGTATATTTTCATTTCATAACGGCGGGGAATATTATGCCGGGAAATCGATGCAAAAGCTTTCTTGTTCATATGAAGTTGTAAATCTGGGAGTTTCTAGAACACAACTAGATCTACAAAATATACCAGTGTCTGCATGTTTACCTACACTCACTCCTTTAGTTAACGATAAAGAATATCACTGTTACGATATTAAACAAAATTACCCAGAAAGTTTTTGTAAGTATAAATTAATAGAAGGCGGCGTTAAATCAGTATATCAATTTGCTATATTTGATCTCAATAAAAAGGCAATTGGAATTATTCGAGCGGATTATGTTACTAAAAAAGTAAAGTTAACAACTAAAGAGCTAGAAACCTTAAAATACCTAGCAATTAAATTACCAGGATATCTTATTAAATAATTTGAATATTCATATATATTTCTTATAATATATAAATGGATATTAAATATATAATCAACTCAGCCTTATTATTTACATTAGGACAATGCATTGTCTGGATACAAGTTAATGGACCTATCTTATGGCCCTGGGCTAAAACATGGCAATGGGCATTGGCTCTATTAGGAATACCAATCACGTACATATTCATGGAGGCAACGAGACTTGCAGTCCATGGATTTCAAGGAGAGTTTTGGCCTGGAAGATTTGTGTCTTTTGTTTCTGGTATAGTTATATTTACTGCAATGACTTACATGTTTCGGGGTGAAGGTGTTAGTGCAAAAACTGCTACATGTTTAATATTAGCATTTTCTATTATATTTATACAGCTCTTTTGGAAATAGTTATATTTATATAAAATAGGAATAAATACATGAATAAAACGTACTTATCAAAATTAATTGAACAAGAGACAATTAATGTTAAGATTCAATTAATTAAAGAACACATAGAAATAGCTCGAGGAGAGCATATTCAATTATTAGAAAATGCATTCAAAGCCGATCGAGCGCTGTTGTCAGAACAAACAGAAGAAGATAAGACAACCTGGCCATCAGCCACAATAAAGACTCAGGAATTCTTAAAGAGTCCGAGTTTACACGCATCGCAACAAACCAGAGGCTCTAATTTAGTTGCATATGATGTACCCGTAACTATATCAGCTGGTGGAGCAAATAAAAATTCTTATAAGAATTTATTTACATTTTACGAAGATGGATCAGTATATGATTTCAATTTAATGGGACGATTCGGTTATAAATACGACGACAGTAAAAAACTTATAACCATAATGTCAAAAAATCCTGCAGCTATTATTACTTTAAGTGACAGTAAACCATTAGCTACTATTGACGCAACTGGAAAGTTTACTAATCTAGCTTATGCAGAACAACCAAAGAGTACGTTTGATAAACCTAAAGAAATTCCATGGCTAGACACGTTGCAAACAGTATTAGACTTTGCTGGTTTAATTCCTATAATTGGAGATGCATTAGATGTTATTAATGCTATAATATATTTCTGGAGAGAAAAATACTTCGAAGGGTTCTTATCATTAATAGCCATAATACCAGTAGTTGGTAGCGTTATATCACTAGGAGTTAAAGGAGCATTTAAAGGCATAAAAACAGCCGTTGGTGGTTCAAAGATTCTTAGTAAAGTTGGAGCTAGTAATTTAGTTGGTCGTTGGTGGCTCAAGGGAGATCCAAAAGCAATAAAAGAACTTGCAGATAAATTGTTAGCTACTAAAGCAATTACCGCTCGCCAATTAAGAGATATAGAAAAGGCATTTGGTAGTTTTGGGAATCTGCTGAGAAAAGCAGGAAAAGGTGTACCTAATCTAGCCGGTGGTAAGAGTGTAGCTAAAGCTCTTGACAATGCAGGAATCACAATGTCTAAAGGTGCAAAGGGATTTGACGACGCTATTAAAGCGGCTTCAAAGCTTAAAATAGCTAAAGATACCGCAAAAGTTAGTGCAACTATATGGAAAACACCAAAGGCAGTAGGAAACTTCTTGACATTTGGGTTATTACCTAGGATCAAGAAAATGCCATTCTTTCCAACCAAACAATTAGCAGCAATGGGAGTTAAAACTCAACAACGATTTGTGAAGAATTCGGCACGTAGTCCAGAAAAATTAGGATTTCTAACCAAATTTGGTGGTGTTAACCAAAGAAAGGTTGTTAGTGACGAGTTTGCGTCTTTTTATACCAAATTTGGAGAAGCAGGAGCAAAAGGCAACAAGAAAAATCTTGAAGCAATTGATG
>TARA_R110002073_G_scaffold6540_9_pt1 | contig 15955 bp, 16 predicted proteins | sample TARA_R110002073 | Tara Oceans TARA_R110002073 (sample SAMEA4397174) | marine metagenome | biome: Polar Biome; feature: [DCM] deep chlorophyll maximum layer (ENVO:01000326); material: water (ENVO:00002006), including particulate matter (ENVO:01000060) such as... | depth 40 m
ACTTCCCGATGGACAACCGGGCCCCGAAGGAGCGGTGAAATCGATGTCTCTGAAGCTCAAGACGATGGAGGTTGAAAACCTGCAACTCGAACGGCTCAGCATCGCGGCGCCTCCGGGAATGGCCGCCCCAAAATAGGTTGGCAGTTTGCCGCTGATCGCTCCGCAATCATGGCGTTGGATCGCTCGGGACGTGCGTTATATCAAATGAAGCATTTGGTTGTAGCGGAAGTCGTCAAGACTTTCGTTTACGGGGATGACCGAAATACGGGGATGACCGAAACTCTTGACGAGTGCCGCTACCTCAGTAATCGAATCGCAAGTCCCTGGCAAACCACGACGCTACAAACCCGAATTTCTTCCCTTTCGGTGGTCGACTCGTTTTTGTTATTCCCCAAGGACGAGAACTCAATTTCTTCCTCGACCGGAAAAAACAAATGCGTCCAATTTCGAATCTATCGCTTTTCGTCGGCGTTTGTTGTAGTGCCATTTTTATCAGCGGATCGCACGCCGGACCTCCGAACTTGATGAACATGTTTCGTTCGGGCACGAATGTGGAAGCCGATGCGGAAGCCGAATACGTGCTCACCGAAGAGGATGGTCCTTGGATGATTTTGGCATCGACGTGTGTCGGCGAGGGATCCAAAGCGCGTGCTCATCGACTCGCCTTTGAAATTCGCCGTGACTTGAAACTGCCCGCCTATATCTATCGCGAAAAGTTTGATTTCACTCACGGCCCCAACACCCCCGCGTCATCCGGACGTCGTGTGCGTTACGCGAACGAGTATCAATACGAAGCGTATGCCGTGTTGGTAGGCGAATACGACCGCGTCGAGAACGAGAGTATTGATCATGACCTGCAAGTATTAAAGACCGCCCGGTTGCCGATTTTCGACGATCGCAAAGAAGTAGCGAAAGAGACCAGCACCGCCACGCCTGTGACGACCGTCCGCGCGATGACACGAAAATTGCTGGAGCGAAAGAACGACAAATCGCTCGGCCCCATGGCTAATGCCTTTGTCACCCGCAACCCGATGCTGCCTGCAGAGTATTTCGATGCACCTGAGATTGATTCGTTTGTTCAGCAACTAAACGAAGACAAAGATTACAATCTGCTTACTTGCAAAGGCAAATACACCGTCGTCGTGGGAACGTTCGAAGGCTTGGGAACGATTGTCGATGGACACAAAGAAAAAGACTTTGTGCCAAGCGGCAAACGACTCGACAAAATGGCTGCTGACGCAGGCAAGATGGTCGCCGAGCTTCGCAAAAATGGTGTCGAAGCGTACCAATTCCACGACCGAACACGTTCGCTTGTGACCATCGGCAGCTTCCCAGAACTGGGCCGTTCGCTACCGGACGGCAAATTCGAATACGCTCCGGAAATTCGCCGTGTGATGGAAACCTATCGTGCCTTCAACTCTCAGAAAGCTCGCTATGTTCCCGAACGCAATGGCGTTGCGGTGCATCACGCCGCGATGATCCCGTTCGATGTCAATCCAGCACCGATCGCTGTCCCACGCACCTCGAAACGCAGTCTCTACAGTGCCGCGTTGGGCCGATAATTGCACGAACGTCCAACGTCTAGCAATGTGGTTCAGCAGTAAAGCGTGATCAGCGACGTGCTTTGTGAGCCGACGGCACTGTTGATTTAGTGAGCCGTGACGCGTGAGCGGCCGGGTCCCACGCATTACCCGGTGCCTTACGGCCCGCGGCTCACCACTCATTTACATTTCGATTCAATCGACAGCCCGCTTGCGCCATCGGCTTAGTTTTGCCGCATTAAAATTTGCATGCAGCGTTTTTAAGCAATGTGAACTAGATGTACCAGCGTTGCGAAATTGCGTTGTTTTCGTCTTTGGTTTGTCGCATGGGAAACACATGGTGCTTGCCATGAACGGTTTTGCGAGTGGGCCGCAGATCTTGGCACCCGGCGTTGGTTTCGAGTTCACGTAGCCACCGCGATTTCATCGTCCCCACGCTATCGAACAGATCGTGGCGGAACAGCGACATCACCGAATCCGCGACGCGTTGGTTCGCTCGCGGCAGTCCCGTTTGATCCGATGTCCGCTGGCGTAACATGTCGTGCATCGCGGTGTTAAACAACCAGCATGCCGTTTCACGTTGTGCCATGGTCTCGTTTTCAACACTCTCTTCGGCGTACGCGGATGCCCGCGTCGGGTCGACCGCATAAGCAATCGCGGTGTCGCTATAGGGGATCATGCGTCCGAGCAGTGCATCGGTCCAGCGCTCGATGCCTTGACGCAAACGATTCAGACGCACGGTATTACGAACCGAGCTGCCGCGTCCAAACAGCATCAAGTGATGGACTCGCGAGGAGACTTCCAGATGTGACCGGAACACGGTATCCGTGACGGGCGAGATATCATCGATCCCTTTCTCGGCGTCCATCGCCTTGCCCAACGCAGCGACGACACGGCAGAGGATCTCGCTAACCAAGATCTCTTCGAGCACCACGCTGTGACGATTCCACCAGGCTCGAATCGCGACCCCCTCGCCCCCTTGTTCGGCGCGGCGATACCGGCTGATCACTTGGTGCCAAAGTTCGAAGCGGCCGCGTGAGTGCGTCCAGTACTTCGTCACTGCGGTGCTCATTTCGTCACGGGGTCGAAATGCGATGGTCGAGGCGTTTTGCGAAATGATGGCAGCAAGGTCGGCGAGCAGAACGGCATGCATAAAAATCAATCCCTAGGCATCGTGAGTGAGTTGCAATGCCGGAGAATTGCATCCGCCGTGCCGGCCCGGAAACGCGGCATCCCACGCGGATCGCTAACTCCTTAGCCGATTGCAACTTACGTTCAATGGCCCGGCACGGCGAGCAGCCGGTGGCCGTGATCACCGTGGAGAATCCGCCTCGTGATGTTGCCCAGACGCAACATCGAGGTTCGGTTGGTGCCACGGGGTAACCGATCGGGTTGTCGGAGCGACTTGCCGCATAAAACCAAAAATCTCTCTAGCGTCGAAGTCCCGCCGTTGGCTAACACCGGTTTATCGCGTGCTTAGCATCTCTTCTCTCTTCCACTCGGAACTTTGCCATGCTGAAATCCTTCCTGAAACTGCTCTCTCGCACTCCACAGAAACCGGTCCCCGTCGACCCTCAATCGCCTGAAAACGTGCCGCTGTTTGCCTACCTCCAGCAACCGCCGCCGTATTCAAGTCGCACTCAGACATCCAAACCCGCGATGGTCGCCGCACACCCGGTTCCCAAAGCGAGTCACCGCGAACGACTGCTCAGCATGCGGATCGAGCACACCCAGCTTTGTTCGGAGAGTCGTGCGAATCAGTTTGCGGAATTCGGGATCGATACCGCTGGTGATCTGATATCGGCCAACCTGCGGACGCTGGCCGAGAAGTACCCCTCACCCCGCAAGGCGGTCCGTGTGCTGAAACGCTACCGTCAAGCGATTCGATTGGCGGCCCGGGTGCCCGGCATGATGCCCCGTGACGCATTACTGTTGATCAGCATCCATCGCCGCAGCGTCCGCGGATTAGCGATGGAAACGCCGATGTCGCTGTACCGCGATTTGCAGCGTTATGCGGAAAGCACCCCAGGCCGCAAACTGCTGCGGGGGCGTCGTCTCCCCAGCGTCAAGCGAATTCGCCGCTGGATCACCGCTTCGGCGAGCGAATTAGGCGTTACGGGCAATATCTACGCCGACGCCGCTTAACTAATCGGCTCGAGAGTGACTATACTGCCACCATTCCGCCGTCTGAAACGTCCGACGGCTATCGCACGTTCGTGGCAAGTTGCATGTCTGTCGCTCTGTTTATCCCCTGCTATCTCGACCAATTTTATCCCGATGTCGCCATCGCTACGCTTGAGCTGCTTGAGCGACTCGGAGTGGATGTTGTCTACCCCGATGGACAAACCTGTTGCGGGCAACCGATGGCCAACACCGGTTGCACCGCCGATTGTGCGCCGGTAGCCCGGCGGTTCGTCGAGTTATTTTGTGAATACGATTCGATCGTCTGCCCGTCGGGATCGTGCACCGCGATGGTGCGTCATCACTACGACGAGTACTTTGCCGACGACGATCCGAAATTCAATCACGTCAAAAACCGGACGTTTGAGTTGTGTGAATTCCTGCACGACGAACTGCAGATCAAAGAGCTCGACGTGCAATTTCCGCACAAGGTCTCGATCCATCAAAGTTGCCATGGGCTTCGAGAACTGCGGCTCGGCGCGTGCAGTGAAAACATGACGCCTCGCGAAGACAAAGTCCGCAACGTGTTGAACCTTGTCCATGGGATCCAGTGGTGCACGCCGACTCGGGTGGACGAATGTTGTGGTTTTGGCGGAACATTTGCAGTGAACGAATCCGACGTCTCTGCATCGATGGGGCGTGATCGTATCGCCGACCATGTCGCATCGGGCAGCAGCATCTTGGCATCGGCCGATATGAGTTGTTTGATGCATCTGCAAGGCATCATTCGTCGCGAATCGACTCCGATCGAAGTCATGCACGTCGCTCAGATCCTGGCAGGCCGCAATCCCAAACGAGTTGGCAACGCGTAACGAAATCTCGCATTAGAACTATGAAAACCCTTCCCATTGTCGATCATCCGACCAAGGCACGTCCGTTTGTCGCCGACACCGAACGCACCCATTGGCACGACCAAGCATTGTGGTTCGTCCGCAGCAAGCGTGACAAGCAAGCCGCATCGGTCCCCGAATGGGAATACCTCCGTTCGCTCGCCTCGCAAATCAAAACCGAAACCATCGCCAATCTCGGCGATTATTTGACCGAATTCGAACGCAACGCCACCGCACTGGGCGCGACGGTGCACTGGGCCGCCGATGCCGCCGAACACAACGCGATCGTGCTCAAAATCCTGCGTGATCACGAGACGTTACGGATTGTCAAAAGCAAATCGATGCTCACCGAGGAATGTGGTCTGAACCACTTTCTCGAAGACAACGGCATCGAAGTGGTCGACACCGACTTGGGGGAACGGATCGTTCAGCTCCGAAACGAGACGCCAAGTCACATCGTTTTGCCTGCGATCCACATCCGCAAAGAAGAAGTCGGTGACACGTTTCACGAACATCTCGGGACGGACGAGGGCGCATCGGATCCGCAGTACTTGACCGAAGCCGCTCGGCAACACCTGCGTGACAAATTTTTGGCAGGCGAAGTCGGAATCACCGGAGTCAATTTTGCGATCGCGGAAACAGGCGGCTTTGTCGTTTGCACCAACGAAGGCAATGCGGATCTCGGCGTTTCGCTACCTCGCGTGCACATCGCATGTATGGGTATCGAGAAACTCGTCCCTCGTTTCCAGGACCTCTCTGTCTTCATCCGCTTGTTGGCACGCAGTGCGACGGGGCAACCGATCACCACGTACACCTCGCATTTCCACGGACCTCGCGACCCCAACAGTGAACTGCACATCGTGCTGGTCGACAATGGCCGCAGCCGGCTGCGGAACAGCAACGAGTTTCGCGAAGCCTTGCATTGCATTCGCTGCGGTGCTTGTATGAACACGTGCCCGGTTTACCGACGCAGCGGCGGACACAGTTACAGCGCCACCGTGCCAGGACCGATCGGATCGGTGCTGTCGCCGACGCGTGATTCATCCCGTTACAAAAGTCTGCCGTATGCGTGCAGTTTGTGCGGTTCGTGCAGCGACGTTTGCCCTGTAAAAATTCCGCTGCATCATCAATTGTTGGCGTGGCGCAAGGAATTGGTTGGCGAAAACTTGTTGCCTTATTCCAAGCGGCTCAGCATGAAAGCGGCTTCGATCCTGTTCCGCAGCCCACGCTTGTTTTCGATGGCCGGTTGGGTGGGACGTAAATCGCTCAAAATCTTGCCGCACTGGGCCACCCACAATCGACTCAATACTTGGACCGTAGCTCGCGAATTGCCCGAACCTCCGCGCGAGAGCTTCCGTCATTGGTATGCAGAAAACCGGAAACGTTAACGATGTTAAAAAAGACCAAAGCCACTACCACCAGCCGCCAAGCGGTACTCGATCGATTGACGGGCAAACAGGTCACCGGGCCCGGATTGCCTACGGTTGCCATGGACCAGACGGTCCATTTTGAAGACCCCGTGGCAAAATTCATCGAGGTATTGTCGACCGTCGGTGGCCAAGCACACATGATCGATGACACGCAGCAAATCGGCGAAATCCTGAGCGAAATCCCGGTCTACGCTAATGCAAAACGGGTCGTTTCGTTAGTGCCTGAGGCGATTCCGGGAAGTATGGACGTCGCCTCGATCGATGATCCGCATGCCTTGGCGTCGGTGGATTGGACGATCGCGAAGGGTGAATTTGCGGTTGCCGAGAATGGTGCGATTTGGGTCGAAGGGGCAACGATGCCGCACCGTGTGTTGCTATTCATCGCCCAGTACTTAGCCATCGTGGTGTCTCGCAGCGATATGGTTCATAACTTGCACGAAGGTTACGCACGAATCGGGACTCCAAAATCGCCGTTTGGTGTGTTTGTCTCAGGCCCTAGTAAAACGGCCGACATCGAACAGTCGCTGGTGTTGGGCGCCCACGGTTGTCGCGCACTGCAGGTGTTTTTGACACCGTAGTTTATCCGCAGCAACGGATTGCGACGCATTTTTGAGGGGTATCCGAAAAGGGGTCTGACCCTCTCCGGCGAGGCAAAGAACTCAACAAAAACGACTCGCATCCAAAGGGTCAGCCCCCTTTTCGGATCCCCTCTTTGAACGAACACAGCGAACACCCTTCGGAACACTCTTTCCGCTTTATCTTTGCGGAACTGCTTGCCATCGCCCTGCCGTTGATGGTTAGTGCTGGCACCTTTTCGCTGGTATTGTTCGTGGACCGCACATTGTTGCTGTGGTACGACGGCGCTTCGATGAGTGCATCGATGGCAGGTGGCAATTTCTTTTGGGTCAGCATTTGTTTGCCGATCGGGATCGCATCGATGACCGGTGCGATTATCAGCCAATACGTCGGATCGGGCGAAGAAAGCAAGATCGGTCGTTTTCTTTGGCAATCGGTTTGGTTGACGTTGTTTTCGACTCCGTTCTTTGCCTGGGTTGCCTACGCCGCCCCCGATCTGTTCCGTTTGACCGAGCAGCCGAGTGAGCTGATTGCAGCGGAGACCACTTATTTGCGTTGGTTGCTGGTTGGCGGCGTTGGCGCAGTATTGGAAAACGCGCTGAGCGGATTTTTCAGCGGTACCGAGCGCACCCGCGTAATCATGTGGGTCAGCCTGCTATCGGGGCTGCTGAATGTCATCTTGGACCTGTTGTTGATTTTTGGGGCCGGGCCGATTCCGGAACTGGGGATCGCCGGCGCCGCGATCGCCAGCTCGTTGGCATTTTGGTTCAAAGCGATTTGTTTTGGGCTGCTGATTTTCTATTACGATCGAGACAATCGATATCAAGTCCGCAGCAGTATTGGTTTCAGCGGATCGCTATTGACTAAACTGCTCTTTTTTGGCTTCCCCACGGGGTTAATGTACGTCACCGAAGCGGGCGGGTTCACGGCAATCGTATTGCGGATCGGTCGACTCGGCGACATCCCTCTACGCGCGACCACAATGGCGATCAATTTCAATATGGTCGCCTTCATTCCCTTGGTCGGCGTGTCGATCGCCGCATCGGTGTTGGTCGGTCGTCACTTGATTGAAAGCGGACCGGGGCGTGCGGCCAAAAGCGTTTTGGCGGCGTTATTGGTTGGCTGGGGCTATTCGTTGCTGTGGTGCATCGCTTACCTGATTTTCCCCGGCGTGATGATGCAGTTGTACGAGTTCAACACGCCCACGGCCGATTCGGCACTGGCAATTTCGCTCGCCAAAGGGCTGCTGAAATTTGTTGCGTTTTACGTCGTGATGGATGCGACGCAGTTGATCTTAGCGGGCGCATTGCGAGGCGCCGGTGACACCTGGTTCGTGCTCGGCACCGGTTTGCTGTCGTCCGTGTTGGCGTTTGCGATTGGCGTTGGCAACGAACCGAGCGAAGGCCAACTGCATTGGTGGTGGTGGATGATCACCATGTGGGTATGGTTGTTGGCCGTTTGCATGACCGCGCGATTCATCCAAGGCAAATGGAAGAAAATGCGAATGGTGTAAACGTCGAACTTAGATTTCGATCTGTTCGCGAACAAATCCAGGATCGGGATTGCCTTTGCCCTTGCGATCGCACTTGAAGTACTCGGCGACGTACCGCACCGGTTGTCGTTTTTCGGGGACTTTAAATCGGTCACCTTTTTGCAGGACAGGGCGGTATTCGTCCATGCGACCAAATTGGCGAGTGCCTGCTGCTTGGCAGGGGAACCAGAAACCGTTGCCCTCGCCATCTTCGAGATAGAATTCGGGATAACAGTGGCCTGGGATCCAAACCATCCGCGCGGGCACTTTGGCGTTGCGGCACAATGCCACCACAAGGCTGGTCATTTCTTCGCAATCCCCCTTGCCATCGCGAAGTGCGACCGAGGCATTTTTCAGCGGTCCTTCGACATATTCGACTTTTTCTCGCACAAAGTCATAGATCTGCTCGACGCGCTGCCAATCGTTCTCGGCTTCCTTCGCCGCTAACTCGCGCGACGCGGATCGAATGATGGAATTGCTGGCGTCAATGTTCGGGCTGTTGCCGAGATAATTGCGAAGTTCACGCGCCGGTCGCTGCGGAATAACCAAATCATCGGTTTGCGTCGGAGGCAGTATCCGCGAGCGTTCGATGTTGAACACAAATGTCATTTCCACCCTTGCCCCAGCCGGGACTTGTGGAATCTGAAGCGCGACTTGTTTCGCACTACTGGCCAGATCACGAACCTCCCAAGCACGCACGATCGGGTCGATCACTTTGCCGACCAGCGTGACCTTTTGTTCGGGCCATTCGGTGGGTACCGGGAACGTGGCAATCACATTGGTGCACATCACCGGGGTGGTTAAGACCATTCCGATCCGCCACTGTTGAGTTTGCGGGGAATCGAAAATCAACCGCGATGGGACCGCAGCCGGTTCGTCGGACGAATCGGCATCGTTTGTCTCTACCGGATCCTCTGCGAACGCGCGTGGTGAAAAAGCGAGTCCTCCCACGCTGCAAGCCGCGACTCCCTGCAGCGTTTGTCTCAACAGACTTCGACGACTCAATGGCAGGGCGTTTGGGTGGGAAAGTTTGTTATTCATATCTAATAAAAACGCTGAAAAGGGATAACCGAAACGATCGCAGAAGCACCTGGTTTTGACACCGGCACCTCTGCGATCGTCGCTCACTTTTTACTAATTATAGTCCGCTGGACGGACTCTTTCTGATTGTCATTACGATTCCGCCGTCGTGCGGGGCCCTAGTTAGCGGGTACGGCACCGGGTGGCAGGGGATCGCGGCTAATGATCCGGTCGCCTCGTGCATCGAAATCATCCGAGATGATGTTCGAGGGGTTCCCGTAGATCGTGCCATTGTCGTAGACGGAACTACCGACGATTTCCCCTTGTAGGTAGGGGTCATTCACCACATTCCCGTACTGATCTCGCGAAGATTGGTAACCGTAACTGCCGACATCACTGCCATAGCCACTGCTAACCGAATTGCAGTTGGGACATTTAGCGGCAACTTCGGAACCACATCCCAACTCAGGACCGGCATAGGTGTTGCATTCGCACCCAGCGTTGGGCGCCACAGCCAATGGCACTTGCGGCTGAGGAACAACCGGTGCGTAAGGCGCCGGAGCACACGGTGCAGCTTGAGACAACAGCCCTGGACGAGCCGGCAAAATGGACTGCGTGGTGTTACACAAACCACATCGAGCCCCACGACCAAACCAAAATTGTCTTAGTGTTCCGCATCCAGAACTGACAAGTAACAGCATCACAGATGCGACAACCGACACAAAGCGAGTATTCATTTCTTTTTCCTTCACATGCATAGCGAGCGTATTCGGAGTTCTCGATAGGAGAACCAGTTAAAAGTAGGACGCTATTTGTGATGTGCAAACGCAACATCGTTATTTTTCGGCAACAATTTGTTGCACCAAGTCAACACACCACGCTCACTCGCCCCAAAATCAATTCAAACCGAGATGCAAAACACAGCCCGATACTTTTGTTCTTGTTTGACCCTCGCATTTTTACTGGCATCCCCCTGCTCGTATGCTGCGGACGCTGTTGTCGTGGATGCCGTCGATTCCGCTTTGGTCGATTCCTCGTTGCCGATCGATGGCTCGGTTCTCAGTGAAACAGTTCTCAGTGACACAATGCTTCCTGCGGGGGCGGCCGATGCATGCCAGATCGAAGAACCGCTGGCTCAGGATCGCATTTGGTTGATCAGTACGCGCCGGATCACAAGTAATGTTTGCTGCGCCGATTTTGAACAACCTCGGTTCTCGGTGTCTCGGCTATCCGCCAATGGATGCCAAACCCCCTCGTCGATGGACGAGTATCTTGGCGAACGGTTGCCTGGCCGTCCCACCGTGGTCTATGTCCACGGATACCGATTCACGTCGAGCGAAGCGATTCGGCGAGGATTGCGAGTCCATCGCGAAATCGCCTGTCGCCGAGCGGCGGGGCCAATCGATTGGGTGATCTGGAGTTGGCCCAGTACGAAAGAGAAATTCATCAGTCATGATATTCGCGAGAAGGCGAAGTTCACGGACACGCAAGGGCTGTATTTGGCGTGGTTACTGAAAAAACATCTTGGCTGCGGGGTGCCGTCGACGTTGATCGGTTACAGCTTTGGGGGACGTGTCGTGACCGGTTCACTGCATGCGTTGGCTGGCGGTTCACTGGGCGGACGCTCGCTGCCATGTGAACCCGTCGTCAACGCTCGCATCGATGTCGGACTGGTTGCTCCGGCAATTGAAAAAGATTGGTTGGCCCCGCAAGACTATCACTCGTTGGCGACAAGCAACATCGATCAGCTGTTGCTGCTGTATAATCAAAAAGATTCGGTGCTGAAGCGATATTGGTTAATCGATATGGTGCGAGGCACGATGGCAATCGGTTTTGGACGTCTGCAGTCATTTGCCCCGCGTGCGGACGGCAGCCGAATCTGGTTGCGTGCTCGCGAGTGTTCGACATGGATCGGACACACGCACGACGAACTGGACTACTATGAATGTCCATGTAGCGCGGGATCCGAAATGGCTCAGCTCGTCGACGACGCTTTGTTCGTTCATTGATGTGAAGAACGTGGTGATGGGTGACTTCAGCTAAAAACACGACCGAGCAATCCCCCCGCATGAACGAGTGCATTGCTTATTTCTGCGGCGAGTGGATTCCCGCACACGCATTCAATCTTTCGATCGATGACGTGGGCTTTCGCCAAGGCGTCACGGCGGTCGATCGGATGCGAACCTACGGCGGCCGCGTCTTTATGCTGCCGCAGCATTTGGATCGCTTTGACGCCACCACAAAATTCCTCGGTATCGATTCGCTGCCCGCCCGAGCGGCGATGGTCGATTTGGTCAACGAACTGTTAACTCGAAATAGGGATTGGATCGCGCAGCACCACGACGTTGGAATCACGCTGTTCGCGACACCTGGCGTAATCGGATCGCCGACGCCGACGTTGGCGCTGCATCTGAACCGGCTGAACCATTCGCGGAACCAACAACGGCAAACCCAAGGCCAATCGTTGGTGATCACCGACGTCGTCCAGCCACCGGCCGCATCGTGGCCGCGGTCGATCAAAGTTCGAAGTCGGCTGCACTATTATCGTGCCGACATGTTGGCTCGATCCGCCATGCAGAACGTCTCATCGAACGCTGCGAATTCCGATGTCATTGGGGTCTTGATCGACGACGACGGCAGCGTGACCGAGACAAGCATTTCCAACGTGGCGATTGTGGAAGGGGAAACGATCGTCTCGCCCGAGGCAAACCAAGTGCTTGGTGGCATTACCCAGCAAGTGGTCGAGGAATTGGCCGCGTCGGAATCGTTGACGTGGAAAAAAGAACGTCTGTCGCCCGCCCGTTTCGCGGGCGCGGACGAGATTCTTTGCATGGGAACCGATGGCGGACTGTGGTTTGCCAATTCGGTGATCGTGGCCGGAAAAAAAATCGAATCGAAAATGACTCGCAATCCTGCGAAAATCTATCCGCTTCTGCTTGCCGGATTCCGCAAACGGACGAGCGAACCCGGCCCGTTTGTTGTATCTTAAAGGACCGCCGATTCCCCTTGCGGCCTCCCAGCGGGCGTGGACTTCGCGATCGCCACTGCGATGCGTGCAGGGGCCGCCATTTTCCGACCGAATTCCTCCGTTTCATCCTCACATCCATGAACACGCTTTCGATGACATCGTTTCTAAAATTTGGGTTTCTAAGATTCGGGTTTCCAAGATTTAGCTCGTTTGCCGTGATCGCTTTGTTGTTGATCGTCGGATGCGGCCGAAGCGACACTCAATCCGATGCCACAACGTCGGGGGCGGGTGACGGCCAAAAACTGCGTATCGCGGTGATTCCCAAAGGGACCAGCCACAAGTTTTGGAAGTCCGTTCATCTCGGAGCCAAGCGAGCGGCCGATGAAATTGGCAATGTCGAGATCATTTGGCGAGGCCCGGTGGTGGAAAGCGACACCGGCAGCCAGATCGAAGTTGTCAAGAACATGATCACGATGCAGGTCGATGGGATCGCGTTGGCCCCGAATCAAAAGGGAGGCCTTGTTGATGCCGTCGAAGAAGCGATTGGCGAGGGCATCCCGGTCGTGATTTTTGACAGTGGCTTGGACAAAGGCCCCGAGATCGTCAGCTACGTGGCGACCGACAATTTCAAAGGGGGCGAATTGGCGGCTGATCAAATGGCCAAGGCGATCGGTGAAAAAGGAAACGTCATTCTGCTGCGTTATCTAGCAGGCAGCGAAAGCACCGAGCGACGCGAAGAGGGATTTCTCGAGGGGATTAAAAAATACCCGTACATCAAAGTCGTCTCCTCCGACGAATTTGCGGGCGACAATGCGACTGGGTCCAAAGAAAAGGTCGACCAACTGCTGCAGATCCACGGCAAGGACTTGAGTGCTATTTTTGCCGTCTGTGAACCGAACGCAAACGGAGCTCTTGAATCGCTTCGAAACGCCGGATTGACCGACAAGGTCAAACTGATTGCGTTTGACCCCAGTGATGCATTGATCGAAGGGATGCGTGACGGATCCTGTGGCGGCATCGTGCTGCAAAATCCTATCGAGATGGGTTATCAATCCGTCATGTCGTTGGTCAAGAATATGCGAGGCGAAGAGGTTCCAGCATTTCAATCGACGGGCGAATACGTGGCGACGCCGCTGAACATGGACGAACCAGAAATTAAAAAACTCTTGAATCCTGAAATGGTTCAGTAGATGACTGCGCCGCTGCTTGAAATCCAAGGAATTAGTAAACGCTTTGGGCCCACGATCGCGCTGAACGATGTTTCGTTGTCGGTGCACGGCGGTGAAGTGTTGGCGTTGATCGGCGAAAATGGGGCGGGCAAAAGCACGCTACTAAAAACGCTCAGTGGTGCTCATCGGGCCGACGCTGGATCGATGTCGATCGATGGCAAACCGTATTGCCCGAGTGGGCCGCACGACGCACGCACTCGCGGCGTTGCGATGATCTATCAAGAACTGAATCTCGCGCCGGACCTGAGTGTCGAAGACAATATCTTGCTGGGACATCGCGGCACCGGGGGCGGTTTGCTATTGCGGTCGTCGCAGCGCGAGAAGGTAGCCAAAATCCTCGAAACGGTCGGGTTGGCCGGATTGGATCCGAAAGCGATCGTCGGCGATCAATCGGTCGCGACGCAACAATTGCTCGAGATCGCGAGGGCTTTGGCGAGTGATGCGCGAATTATCTTGTTCGACGAACCGACCAGTTCGCTGCCGCAAAAAGACGTCGCTCGGTTGTTCGAGATCATTAACACACTGAAGCGATCCGGTTATGGGATCGTTTACATCAGCCACTTTTTGGAAGAGGTTCGCGAGGTTGCTGATCGCTACTCGGTGCTGCGTGACGGAAACAATGTTGGCTCGGGGATGATCGCCGACATCAGCGATGATCAAATCATCTCGCTCATGGTCGGCCGCGACGTCGAGGATCTTTATCCGGTCGTTCCTCACACGATCGGCGAAGCTTGGGTCGACGTGCACGCATTGACGGGATCGCCGTATCCAAAACAGGTGAACTTGTCGCTCCGCCGCGGCGAGATTTTTGGCGTTGCCGGCTTGGTCGGCTCCGGACGCACCGAACTGCTGCGCAGCATCTTCGGGCTCGACGTCATCGATGCCGGATCGGTCTGTGTCGCAGGAAATAAAATCAAAGAGACCATCCCGGCTCGCATGAAAGCCGGTTTCGGGATGCTTTCGGAGGATCGGAAACGAGAAGGGCTGGCCCAAGAGCTTTCCATCATCGAAAACACGACACTCGGTTCGCTCACGCCGTACACGAGGTTTGGCTTCTTGAATTTGCGTCGGCGGTCGGCGGTTGCGACGGAATTGATGAAACGTGTGGAGGTGAAGGCCGTTTCGGGGCACCAACAGGTCTCGGACCTTTCCGGCGGCAATCAGCAAAAGGTAGCAATCGCACGAATCCTGCACCAAAAGGCGGACATTCTGTTGCTTGACGAACCGACCAAAGGGATCGACGTCGGAACCAAGGCCGAGATTTATCGTATGATGGGTGAATTGGCGGCGGCAGGAAAAACGGTGGTCTTTGTCAGTTCGTATCTCCCCGAATTATTGTCCGTCTGTGACCGCATCGGAGTGATGTCGCGAGGTGAACTTCGCGAAACCCGCGACGCCAAGGATTGGACCGAAGACGAAATCATGACCGCTGCAATCAGCAGCGACGAATCACTCGAAACGACAACGGTATAGCAAACACTGCCGCTCGCCTTCCCAACCATCGTCTGAACATTTTCTGCAAATGCTAAAAAAGTTATTCCGCTCACAACTCGGGCCGCTCTTCGCACTGTTGGTCATCGTCCTCTTTTTCTCGGTGGCAGATTACGCATTCAGCGAAGGCTATTTCTTCTCGGCTCGCAACTTTCGTGTGATCATGAGCTCGGCGTCGCTGATTGCGGTGCCGGCGTTCGGAATGACAATCATCATCATCGCCGGCGGTATCGACCTGTCCGCTGGCACGGCATTGACGCTAAGCGGCACCGTGTTAGCGCTGATCTTAAAACATTCCACGGTCGCCGCGGGTGATCCTGGGTTTGCTTGGACCATGTGCCTTGCGCTGGCAGCGACGGTATTCACCGGCGCGTTGTGCGGGTTCCTGAACGGCGGTTTGATCAGTGCGACCAAAGTCGTCCCCTTTATCGTGACGCTGGGCACAATGACGATTTTTTTGGGAGTAGGCCAAATCATCGCCAGCGAATCGACGGTCTACGCTGCTAAAGAAAACATTCCGGTTTGGCTGCGGTATCTGTGTTACACCGGATCCAACGGCGAGAATTATTTGATCTCGGGATTGCCGATTTCGACCAGCGTGATCATCGCTGCAGTGCTGGCAATCTTGGTCGATTTGTTGATGCGGTTCACGGTGTTTGGCCGTAACGTGTTTGCGATCGGGTCGAGCGAATCGACGGCTCGATTGTGTGGCATCAACGTGCCCTGGACCGTCGTCGCGGTCTACACGCTTTCCGGTTTCTTCGTGGCGGTTGGCGGGCTGCTCTATTTTGCGGACGTCAAAAACGGTAACCCCAGCGACGGCAGCGGCAAAGAACTCGAAATCATCGCCGCCGTGGTGCTCGGAGGCGGCAGTCTCAGCGGTGGCCGTGGATCGATCTTTGGAACGCTGGTCGGCGCGTTGATCATCACCGTGATCCGCAGCGGTTGTTCGCAATTGTCGATCCCCAATACGTACACCCATATCATCATCGGCGGCATCATTATCGTGGCAGTGATCGTCGACCAACTGCGTCACGGATCCCCCGAGTGGTTCTTTCGGATGTTGCCGAAATCCGATGATCGGTAAAATAGAGAAAGTGTCGGCGGGTGAATATGTTTTGCGCGCCCCGAGTGGGTTGAGAGTGTGCCGTAGCTGTT
>TARA_R110002073_G_scaffold297368_2_pt1 | contig 15954 bp, 12 predicted proteins | sample TARA_R110002073 | Tara Oceans TARA_R110002073 (sample SAMEA4397174) | marine metagenome | biome: Polar Biome; feature: [DCM] deep chlorophyll maximum layer (ENVO:01000326); material: water (ENVO:00002006), including particulate matter (ENVO:01000060) such as... | depth 40 m
GAATTGGTCAATGGCACGAACAGTTTCGGCAGCGAATGCGGGCACATCATCGTCGATCCGTCTCCCACCGCCCAGTTGTGTGTGTGGGGCGGGGGACGCGGTCAACTCGAAGCGTATGCGTCGGCCAGTGCGGTGGTTCAGCGGACTCGGCAACGGTTGACCGAAGGGGCCAAGAGTTCGCTCAGCGGACTGCTCGGCGGCGGCGACAGCGAATTGACCGCCAAGCGTGTTTATGAAGCTGCCAAAGACGGGGATCCGCTGGCGCTGGAAATTGTCGATGAAACCGCTCGCTGGTTGGGTATCGGGTTAACGACCCTGATTCACACCCTTGATCCTGGTTCTGTGGTGCTCGGAGGCGCCATGAACTTTGGCGGGGCAAATTGCTGTATCGGCAAACGGTTTTTGTCCAAAATCTCAGAGGAATTCCGTGTTCGCACCTTCGAGAATGTGTTCGAGGGAACGACAATTACGTACGCCACGCTTGGCGGCGACGCCGGATATCTGGGAGTCGCTGGTTACGCCCGACGTCAATTCAACAAAGATCACGGCGTCAAGAAATAAGGCTTCGTTAAGCCGATTTCTCGAGTCTTTCTCGTTCAAACCCGTTTAGTACCTCGGCCGAGAACGGCCAAAGAACCAATATGTCAGTCCACATCCGTAACTTTTGCATTATCGCCCATATTGACCACGGCAAGAGCACGCTGGCCGATCGATTGCTCGAACACACCGGCACCGTGACGCTGCGTGAAATGAAATCGCAGTTGCTTGATGACTTGGCGCTCGAGCGTCAACGTGGGATCACGATCAAGGCGCGTGCCGTCACGATGCGATTCAAACGCGGCGGCAAAGATTACGAATTGAACTTGATCGATACTCCCGGTCACGTCGACTTTCACTACGAAGTCTCGCGGTCGTTGGCGTGTTGCGAAGGCGTGCTGTTGTTGGTCGATGCCTTTCAAGGGGTCGAAGCCCAAACGGTGGCCAACGCTTACGCCGCGATGGAGCACGATTTGAAGATCATTCCCGTGATCAACAAGATCGACCTGATGCACGCTCGGCCCGACGAAGTGGCCGAAGAAATGATGAACTCGTTGGGGACCGATCCGGACGAATGCGTTCGCGTAAGTGCAAAGACCGGTGTTGGCGTCGACGAGTTACTCGACGCGATCATCGAGCAAATTCCGGCACCGACCGGTAATCCCGAGGCTCCGCTACAAGCGATGGTGTTCGATTCCAGCTATGACGATTTTCGTGGCGCGATCACCTATATCCGCGTGATGAACGGCACGGTTCGCAAAGGACAAAAAATTCGCTTTCTGCGTGCCGGGTCGACTCACGATGTGATCGAGCTGGGACGCTTTGCACCGGCGCGTGAATCGTGCGAGGAACTAAAAGCAGGTCAGGTAGGGTATTTGATCTGTAACATCAAGAGTCTCGGTGACGTGCATATCGGCGATACCGTTGGACCTCCGGGCAAAGAATTGGTTGAACCGCTGCCTGGGTATTCGCGGCCAAAACGGATGGTTTATTGCGGATTGTTCCCCAGCGATGGCCAAGATTTTACCGAGCTGCGTGATGCACTCGAGCGGCTCTCGATCAATGATCCAAGCTTCGAATTTGAACCGGAAACCAGTGAAGCCCTTGGGTTCGGGTTCCGCTGCGGCTTCCTTGGGCTGCTGCACATGGAAATTGTGCAGCAGCGGTTGGAGAACGAATCGGACGTCGATCTGGTGCAAACCGCACCGAACGTCACGTATGAAGTCGTTAACAAGCGGGGCGAGACGCTGACGATCCATAAACCGCAAGATGTGCCCGATCCTGGTGACATCGAAGAATTCCGCCAACCGATCGTTCGCTGCAGCGTGATTGTGCCAAATGATTTCATCGGCGCGGTCATGAAGCTTTGCCAAGAACGCCGCGGGATCCAAAAGTCGCAAGAGTACCTTGGTGCCCAACGCGCGATGTTGACTTACGACATCCCGCTTGCCGAAGTCGTTTACGATTTGCATGACAAGATCAAGAGCTGTACCAAAGGCTACGGCACACTCGATTACGAGATGGTCGGCTACGAGCCCGCTGATCTTTGCCGGATGGACATCATGGTCAACGGCAACCGCGTCGACGCACTCAGCGTGGTGTGTCACCGCGCTGACGCGGATCGTCGCGGTCGAGCGGTGGCCAAGAAATTGAAAGCCGAAATCGAGCGCCACATGTTCGAAGTCGCAGTGCAAGCAGCAATTGGAAGCCGCGTGATCGCTCGCGAGACCGTTCCTGCGATGCGAAAAAACGTAACGGCGAAATGTTACGGTGGTGACATTACGCGAAAGCGTAAATTGCTGCAGAAGCAAAAAGAGGGCAAGAAGCGGATGAAGGCGATTGGCAACGTCGAGATTAGTCAAAAAGCGTTCATGGCCGTGCTGAGCGATTCTGAAGGGGGCTAAATCCCCGGGGGGCATTTCCCTACGCTTCTAGCGGACGCTCACTCGCATTATCCTTAATGTTCAATTTTAGGTGCCGGCGGAGGCACCGCGTTCCAATCAACAACGCTTCATCACGTTAGGGCAGGTGTCCCATTCTCGGATGGGAACAAAGGCGGCCTGGATTAAACGCGATCAAGATTCCCCGTGCGCGGGGCGTTGTTACGGTGGTAAGCACTTCTAGAGGATAATTACGGTGAAGCAGACATTACTTATCGGGGGTTTTTTGGCGTTGCTGTCTTTCGCCGCCCAGCCCAGTTCAATCGCGGTGGCGCAAGACGATGAGGCCGCGGTGGCCGCAGTGGTTGTTGCAGAAGAGGTTGTTTCGGAGAGTTCTGAAACCCTTTCCAGCAGCGAACCGGTCGCGCAGGATGTACGGCCATCTGATGCGGCCTCCGCAACCACAGCCGAGTTGGAAGAAAAAATCGCCGCCGCCGCTCTGGCTGGCCACAACGCTTGGATGTTAACCAGTTGTGCGTTGGTGCTGTTTATGACCGCACCGGGTTTGGCCATGTTCTATGGAGGTCTGGTTCGCCGTAAAAACGTGCTCAGCGTTTTGATGCAGTGCATCTTTCTGATGGGCATGATGACTGTGCTGTGGGCTGTGGTAGGATACTCGTTATCCTTTGGAGGCTCGGGAGCATGGGTGGGTAACTTTGATTATTTGTTCATGAACGGCGTGCAACGCTACTGGAGCGATGCAGCGGGTGCTCCGGTCACTCCGATGTACAGCGATGATATTCAGATCCCAATGCTCACCCACATGCTGTTTCAAGGCATGTTTTTTATTATCACTCCCGCACTGATCTGTGGTGCGTTCGCCGAGCGAATGAAGTTCAGCGCGATGGCGGTCTTCTCGGTGCTGTGGGGCCTGCTAATTTACTGCCCACTGTGTCACTGGGTTTGGGACGGCGGCATTTTGGCGTATGGATCTGAGCATGCGTTTGCGGGCGGAGCATTAGACTTTGCCGGAGGCACGGTGGTTCACATCAGTAGCGGGATTTCCGCATTGGTCGCCGCCATTTTGATCGGGCCTCGGATGGGGTATCTGCGAGAACCGATCCAGCCCCACAATCTTACCTTCACCGCCCTGGGCGCAGCGATGCTGTGGGTGGGCTGGTTCGGTTTCAACGCAGGTAGCGAATTGTTGTCCGATGATTTGACCAGCAGTGCGTTTGCCGTCACTCACTTTTCCGCCGCTGCCGGTGCATTGGCGTGGGTGTTGACCGAATGGTGCATCTTGAAGAAACCAACCGTGCTGGGCGCGAGCAGCGGCGCGGTTGCTGGATTGGTTTGCATTACGCCCGCCGCCGGCTTTGTCCAGCCAATGCCCGCGCTGCTGATGGGCGCTCTGGCAGGAATCGTTTGCTACTTTGCTTGTAGTAAGCTGAAGCACGCGTTGCGATACGACGACGCGCTGGACGCGTTCGGAGTCCATGGTGTTGGTGGCACGCTCGGAGCTGTGTTGACAGGCGTTTTCGCCACGCGAGCGTGTTGGAATATCGCGGGCGAAAGCAAGCTAGGGCTGATCGAAAGTGGCGACCCTAGTTTGTTGATCGGCCAAATTGTTGCCATCTTGGTAACCTACGCGTTCGCAGGTATCGGCAGTCTGATCCTGCTGAAACTGATCGACGCTGTGATCGGACTTCGCGTTCACGCCGAGAGCGAGCAACGGGGGCTGGATATCACCGACCATGGCGAAGAAGGTTACACGTTCGCTTAGGTATCGCCGACGCGGAATAACAAACTCACCGCAGCCGTGATCGTCAAGATCGCGGCTGCGGTCGTTTGTGCGGTCGTGATCGAGGTTGCTTCGGCGAGTTGACCCCACAGAATCGATCCAGTGGTCATCGAAAACGCCATCGCCGTCAAGTAACATCCCATGCCGCGGGCTCGCATCCGAGCAGGAAGTGTCATCTGAGCCGTCGAATTCAGCGTCGTCAATGTCATCATCCACGTCGCACCCATCAGCAAGGTGGCAGCGCATACGATCACCGTTCCTGTGTAATTGGCGATCGTAGCCAAGCCGATTGCAAAACCCACCATCGCGATGGCAATCGTTTGGTCAGCGCCACGACGCCGCTGGAAATGAGGCAGCGTCCAAGCGGCAAACACCGCTCCGACACCGACGCAGCCCACCAGGAAACCAAACCCACTGGCGCCCCAACCGAGATGTTGTTTCGCCACCAACGGCAACAGCGACCATAATGCGCTTCCCGGTAACACGAACAACACCACGCCGAGGATCGTGTGCCGCATCGCCACGGTTTTGGCCACGTAGCGAAGGCCTTGGTACATCGACAAGCGAAACGAAAGCCCGCGTGAGGATTCTCGGCGTGCTCGTTTCCATGACAATAAAACGGTCAACACTCCGGCAAACGACAATGCATTGATCGCAAACGCGGTCCACACACCGGCCATCGCGATCAAGATGCCGCCCAAGGCAGGGCCGACCGCACGCGCGAGATTGAAGCTGATGCTGCCCAGCGCCACCGCGCGAGCGAGCTGATTCTTTGGCACAAGTTCCGGGATCGATGCTTGCCAAATCGGAACGTGCACCACCATGCCCAGGCCAATCACAAACGTGAACACCAGCAGCAATTTGGCGGTGATCATGTCGCTAAACGTCAGCGAAGCCAGCGTCGCGGTGCAGGCACAGAGGACAAATTGCGTACCGATCAACATTCGTCGCCGGTCGATGCGGTCGCCCAATACGCCGACGGGAATGGCTAAGAAAATAATCGGGGCTGCCATCACGGTTCGCACGGCGGCAACCATTTCCGGCGAGGGGTCCAAGCTAGCCATCAACCAACCCGCACCCACTTCGTGAATCCAGGTGCCAAGATTCGACGCCAACGATGCGAACCAAAACGCGCGATATAGCGGGTTTTGTAAGGGGGCCCAAGCCGACGAGGAGGTCAGAGTACGGGCGGCGAAAGATCCGGCCAACGATTTGACCTTGTTCCGGCCGCGGTCATCTCGATCCATCAAGCAATTCCTCGACGCGGGGGGCCAGAGATGGTAGAAGTTCCCTCAAAAGACAGCAAAACGTAATTTACGAGCGAGTCCAAACGGGCTCGCCAATGCAGGATAACGAAAAAGTGAAGAAACAGGAACGAGCCGACCGTGTGCGGCAAAGACTCAGTCAGCTGTACCCGAATCCCCCCATCCCACTTGACCACACCGATGAGTTCACGCTGTTGATCGCGGTCCTGCTGAGTGCCCAGTGCACCGACAAAAAGGTCAACGAAGTAACGCCCGAATTGTTCGCTGCCGCTGGCACGCCTCAGGCCATGGTAGAGCTAGGGCAAGAAGAAATTTTGCGTTTGATTCGTCCGATCGGTTTGTCGACCAACAAATCCAAAAGCATCTACAAGTTGTCGCAGTTGTTGCTCGAGCGACATCAGGGCGAGGTGCCGAAAACATTCGCAGAGCTTGAAGCACTACCCGGCGTGGGGCACAAAACCGCTTCGGTCGTGATGGCTCAAGCATTCGGGGTTCCGGCGTTCCCCGTTGATACTCACATCCATCGACTCGCTCAGCGATGGGGTCTCTCCAGTGGCAAGAATGTGGTCGATACCGAACGCGACTTGAAAAAGCTGTTTCCCGAATCGTCGTGGAATGACCTGCATCTGCAAATCATCTACTACGGCCGCGAGCACTGCACCGCGCGTAGCTGTGACGGCACGAAGTGCGGGCTGTGTGTCGAGTTGTATCCGAACCGCAAAAAGCCCGTCGTCTGGAACAAGCCCTAGTAGCGGACCTCGTCAAGACTTTCGCCTCACTCTACCGTTGCTGCCGCGATTCCCGCGGCTCTTCCGGTGCTGAACGCGGCTTGGAAATTGTAGCCGCCGATCCAACCATCCACGTCCAGCACTTCGCCGGCAATGTACAGTCCCTTCACGACTCGGCTTTCCATCGTTCGCGGATTGACCTCTTTCAAGTTGACTCCGCCTGCGGTGACTTCGGCTTTGCTGAAGCCGCGAGTCCCGGTGATCGGCAACGCCAATTGTTTGATACCGGTCACCGTCGCTCGGCGACCCGCCTTGGTCAATTCAGCAATCGTCGGGTCACCACACATCTCGTTGGCCACGGCCGTGGCCAGCCGGCTTGGTACCCATTGGCTTAGCACATTGGAAAGCCGGCGACGCCCGGCTCCGCCAGCGGTATCGCACAATGTCGCTTCGATTGCTTCGGCCGGTACGTCGGGAGCCATGTCGAGTTGGACGCGAACGCGAGCGAGTTTTTCAGTCAGCGTGACAATCCGGCTGACATCCATTGCCGCGGGTCCCGAGAAACCAAAGTGGGTGAACAACCAAGACGAACGCCGGCTCATGGATTGTTTCGACTTCTTTGCTTCGGAGGTTTGGTTTTCCGCCGTCACGATGCAGTCCTCCAGCGTGATGCCCGACAACGCCTTGGTCCACTCAAAACCACCGGTTAGCGGCACTAGTGCCGGGCGGGTGTCGACGATCGAATGTCCGAGTTTTTCGAGCCAACCGTAGCCATCGCCCGTGGTCCCACAGCCTGGCCAACTTCGCCCACCCGCGGTCACGATCACTCGATCCGCATTGTAGGTCTCGTCATCGGTTTCAATCTGCCAATGTTCGTTGCTGCGGGTCAGACGTTGCACCGATTGCTGACGAATGATTTGCACACCGGACTCGACTGCTTGCCGCTGCAGTGCATCGCGCACTTCGATCGCACGATCGCTTTGCGGGAACACTTTTCCGGTGCTTTCGACCTTGGTCGCGACCCCCAAATCGGCAAACATACGCACGACTTCCGATGGCGGAAACGCTCCGATCGTCGGCTGCAGAAAGCGAGACGCATGCCCAAACCCAGGCAAGATTCCGCGTGCGTCGGTGTCGTGAGTGACATTGCAGCGAGTCCCCCCGGACATCAGGATTTTGACGCCCGTCTTCGTGTTTTTTTCCAGCAGGATAACGTTCGCACCGCGTTTTGCCGCTTCTGCGGCCGCGACCATTCCAGCGGCTCCGGCACCGATGACGACGATTTGCATGAGGGATTCGTGTAAGCGAAAAAGGAAGGGAGAGGGGCAACGATGCCGCGTGCCTCGTCTGGCTTGTCGACCCGTCGGGCTTATCATAACCTTGCCGAAACATTCCTACGACGCCCACTCCTTCTTACTGCGCTCGTCATGCCCTCGTTTGATTATCTCGCTGACCGGCTTGCCGAACTGAGTTCGCAGCATCGACTGCGAACCCTGGCGGCTCGCCAACCTCAGGGCGTCACGTTTGTGGACGCCGCGAATCGTCGGCTGGTCAATTTCGGCAGTAACGATTATCTCGGCTTGGCGACATCCGGGTTGCCGATTGCGTCGCTTCCACGTGAGAGTGGCAGCACCGCCAGTGCTTTGGTGTGTGGCTGGACCCCGCTGCATCAACAGCTTGCCGAAACGATTGCGGAGCTTGAGTCAACCGAATCGGCAGTGTTGTTTCCGAGCGGTTACGCGGCCTGCAGCGGCACGGTCGCCACGCTAGCCGAAGCAGGCGACTTGATCCTCAGCGACGCACTGAATCATGCCTCGTTAATTGATGGTTGCCGTTTGTCGCGAGCCGAGTGTGTTGTGTATCCGCATCGTGATTACGAATTTGTCGCAAGCGTACTGAAACAGCGGCGGCACGAATTCACGCGAGTTTGGATCGTCACCGACGGCGTGTTCAGCATGGATGGCGATGTCGCCCCCTTGGTTGAGTTGTGTGACATTGCCGATCCGTTCGACGCGTCAGTCATTGTCGATGAAGCTCACGGCACGGGGGTATTAGGGGAAACCGGCAGTGGCGTTTGCGAAGCACTCGCAGTCAAAGACCGCATTGCGATTCGAATTGGCACGCTCAGCAAAGCGATCGGATGCCAAGGCGGTTTTGTGGTGGGGCCCAAGGTGGTCACAGATTATCTCGTCAACCGCTGTCGTTTATTTATTTTCAGCACCGCGCTAGCCCCGTCGACCGTGGCCGCCTCGATCGCCGCATTTGAAACACTAAAAAGCGAGCCCGAGCGACGCCATCGAGTGCAGTCGCTTGCGAGACAAGTGCGTGATCGATTATCGATAGCGACACCGTGTGCGATCGAGAACACGGTCCCGATCGTGCCATTGATTATCGGCGAGGACGCAAAAGCGGTCGCAGCGAGTCAGACGCTTAGCGACGCAGGCTTTTTCGTACCCGCGATTCGCCCTCCCACAGTCCCGCCTGGCACCGCACGACTAAGGTTGTCCCTCTCGGCATCGCACACCGACGCCATGGTCGAATCGCTGCTCAGCGCCATCCAAAAGTGTGGCGTCCTCACGTAGGATAGGCTTCCAGCCTGTCATCGGCATCGCTCCGGTAAAGTAGCCAGGAACCTGACACTCAGCGATTTGAAATTCCGATCAGCAATGTTGCAGGGGCTGTTAAGCGAGTTCCCCGTCTTCGTTCGCTCGGCAGACGCGGTCGTGGAATTCGCAGACGGGGGTCACGTGCGGTGATATCCGATGAATCGCCCCGATCGCTTTTACAAAACGACAGGCTGAGTAGTTTGCCGCTTCGTGCTCATATCGTTTTACCCACGCGAGACGGGTAGGGATCTGTGCCGCTTGAATGGGCCAAACACCAGGACGTGGCTTCAAATGGTCGGCAATTCCGATTCGCCACGGCTTCGCGGTCAGCCGAGCACGAAAGCAGTTTTGCTTCTGGCACATCACCGTATAAGTACGATCGACCCCGAGTGACTTGAATGCGTCGTCGACTTGCGAAGACCGTGGATCAAACGTTGCGTGCATCGCCAAAAGTCGAAATCCGTTGGGCGTTCGGTAGATCCGAAGATGCCAGTCGAGATGGTTGCTGACGAAACGGTCGAATTTTCGCAAGGCAATCTGCTCGGGGCCGCCTCTGAGGATGATCAAGAGTCTTCGTAACCAATGCAGCAAGATATGGATCGCCGCAGATGCAACTGACAAAGCGACGAGACCTGCCAAGACACTGTCAAACTTGATGCCAATCGCGACCGCGACCACAATCCCGAGGCAGAGGTTGGTAATGAATGCAGCACAGGAATCGAGATCAGCACTCTGAAAGTCAACGTCGGCAAAGAAGACATTAGGTGTGTTCAAACACCTCGCGCCGTAGGAATTTCGGCTGACGACATGCTCGCCAAACCGCCCGATAACCTCTTCACGAATGGGAAGTCCGTCGGCTCCGTTGTAGCGGACTTTCTTTTCTCGCCGAGGTAACTTTTCGCCGCGATGGATTCGATCGAACGCATCACGAACTCGATCGTCCGCGTGTCGTTGAGCCTCTTCGGGGCTAACGTCCGACCAGCCGAATCGCCGCACCGTGACTTGGCGGTTGGAGTCACGTTTTTGAATCCGCGACTCCGCCCAAAATTCGGGAACGATCATACGACTTGCTTTCTAAATCGAGAGTGTTTTGGCGCAGATGCAAAGCGTTTGATTGTGCCTGATACACCTACAAATCGTGTTGACACGATGATTGCTTTGCCTATTATTTCAGCGTGGGGACAAAGTAGGACGCATCTTTAAATGCGATTTTTCAAGCACGCTGTGGAAATCTTGTCCATAGCCTTTTTACACGCATCGTTGGCATGTAACCATCTCTCACTAGCCCTGGGACATTTGTCGCAAGCTTCAAGCCATTTTGCTGGCGCAACTCGACTTCTAAGTTCACAGTGGTGGTGGATGACTTTTCTAACTTGGGCGCACTGGTTTTGGTGGATATTCGTTGAATAGCCCCGAACTTGCCAATGGAACATTGGTTACCTCAAGCGTCTCAAAGACGCTCATGCCGATGATTCAAGGTGCTAACACTGCTTATAAATTGACGCAATAAGCGGATGATATTGCCTACAGCAGCCATAGCCCGGAGGGCGGCATAATGAATGCCGGTGGCGTCAGCCACCGGAGTACAGCGGTATCGATCCGCAGCAGCCCGGAGGGCGACACAGGACCGCGCAGTTGTGCCGCCCTCCGGGCTAACGCGGCTGTTGACCTTGACAAACCGTGGCCTTACGGCCACGGCAGTGAATGTGTCGCCCTCTGGGCTGGGGCACGCCCTCATCTCCATCGCAATTGATTTGCTACCTTCCCTGTCATCCGATACAGTCAGTGGGAACGGCAAGCTATTCATTTTTCCAATGCGGAGTCCTTCCATGTCTGCTCATCAGCAGTTGCTCTACCACATCATCTTCAGCGTTAAAGAGCGACGCCCTCTATTGCGAGATGACGAATTCCGTATTGCGACTTGGGCTTATATGGCCGGTGTCGTCAAGAACTTACAGGGCTGGCCATTGAAAATCGGCGGCTACTATGACCATGCTCACATGCTGGTCCGCATCCCCGCCAAAATTGCGGTTGCCGATTTTGTCGGCCGTGTCAAAGCGAACACGAGCAAGCATATTAATGAAAGCCGCGATGCGGTATTGAAATTTCATTGGCAAGACGGTTATGGAGCATTCACCGTTAGTCCATCCTGTAAGCAAAATGTGATCGAATACATTGAAAATCAGATGACGCATCACCATCAGCAAACCTTCCAGGAGGAGTTCCTGGAAATCTTAGAAGAGCATGAAGTTGAATATGATCTGAAATACCTGTGGGAATAGCTTCCACTGACAAACCGTGGCCTGACGACCACGGCAGTGAGTGTGTCGCCCGCTGGGCGACATCCCCGTTACAATGCTGTGGATGAAAACACAACGACAAATCGTAATGGGCATCTCGCTTGACGCTGCGGGGCAGGCGACGATTGATCCTTCGCTCCATGATGTCTTGTTCGACCTTGCCCTGAACCTCGAATCGCCCACCGACTTGCCGGTTGATATCGAACACGTCGTGGCCGCGATCGTGATCGCGGCGCGACACAGCCAACTCAGTGCAGGCCACGTCCTCACCGCAGACGATGCCGAACTAATTGAGATTTTGACGCCGCATGTGAAGTCGGTTTTCAAGCTCTACGGCGGTCGCGTGGGGCGGGACGACTAAGAACCCGATGGTGGTGAACGTGTTTTGTCGCTGATCGCGGAGCGATCAGCGACAATGGATCATTCAAAAAAGCTTGGTCGCGATGCCGGTCGAGTCGACGGACCAGGGGGTCCAGAGGATGATCGGGTCGGTGACTTTTAGGTCGCTTTTGCGTGGCGCGACGACGGTGGTATCGAGCTGCAAATTCTTGACGTCAAACTTTTCGCTCAGCACCGCGATCTCTTCTTGTAGCTCTTCGTCCAACTCTGTCATCTCCAATGCCAACTCGCGAGCGGTTTCTTCGGCGCGAGTGACGTCGGCCCGCTGTTGTGCCGCTCGACCCACGCCTCGCGCGGCCGTGGACATTTTCGAAACGTTCGTCCGACTTGCTACCTTGTTACCAAGGAACGCGCCTAAGATGGAGGCTCCGAAGGATAACACCGTCGACAATTTTGCTTGCGAGTACTGCTCTTCTTCCACTGCGATTCGGTCGTTGGCTGCTTTTAACCGTTTGTCCAACGCTTTCATCTTTGTCGCAAACTTGTCGCGAAGTTTCTCCGTTTCTAAATCCCGTTGCTCCCGCGCCGCTTGTTGAAAAAACGCTCTCGCCTGTCCTTCATCGAGTCCCCCGGGAGCGTAGCTGCCGATCAGCGGACTTTTGTAAAGCGTCATCGCGTAATGCCGATACAGAAAATCTTTGAACTGCTTTTCGTAGCTCTTGAATTTCTTGGCGTTTCGCAATTCGTTGGGCAGGTCACTGAACACGTACGCTTCGTCCGCTTGATCCGAAAGCTCGGCGTCATCAGGAATTGGCTCGCTCGCTTGCCACAATTCGTCGGGGACTCCGCTGCCACATCGCACGATCAGTTTCAGATCTTGCCACGAGTCGAGATCGGCCGATGCGCGGACGTGGTGCAGTGTGCCTTCGGCATAAACGGCCGGTCGATAAACCAGACGACTGCCTTCGAGTGCGGACTCGGTGGCGACAAGAAACTTTTCCTTCACACCGCTGGGGACAACGGGTCGTGTCGGAGTCGAAGACGTATCGTCGAGTGATTCCGTTTTTGCTTCTTCGCGTTTGTCTTGCAGTTTCTTTTTGCGGTCCGCCATCAAGCGGCCGATTTGGTCTCGGGCCAGCGGCCCGGCCAAAAACGACAGTGCCCAGCGAGTTTGGAAGGTGCTCGGGGCGTCATCGTGGACATTGTTCATCAGGAAGACGCGATTGCCGAGTGCCGCGAGTTTCTGTTCCATCGCCGCACGATCGAACGGTTGACCGGATTGGGCTGCGGAGCCCTCAAGTCCCTCCAACACCCGAGCCTTGTCACGTTCGGTTTGCAGTCGCCCAAGAAACCACGTGCCAATATTCGAGAGTCCTTTGTAGTCCAGGTCGACTGGGTTTTGTGTCGCCAAAGTGATGCCAAGACCGAAGGCGCGTGCTTGTTTCAGCAGCGTTAACATCGGTGGTTTCGATGGCGGATTGGAAACCGGCGGAAAGTAGCCGGCGACTTCGTCCATGTAAAACATCGCTCGCAGCGAACTGGTCCCGCTCTGAGTTCGCATCCACGCGAGCAGTTCGTTCAGCAGGATGGTGACGAAGAACATCCGTTCGCTGTCGGTCAGGTGAGCGATCGACAGGATTGTTAATCGCGGTTTGCCCTCGTCGGTGTACAGCAATTTGGAAATTGATAGTGGTTCCCCCTCGAGCCACGTCGAAAACGCCGGCGACGCGAGCAAATTGTTCAGCTGCATCGCCAATTTGGCACGATCCGAGGATGGCATGAACGAGTCCAAATCGAGCACACCGACGCGTTGGATCGGTGGTGATTGGATCAATCCGATCAGATCGCCGATTTTGACGTTTTTGCCCTCACGCCAACACACGTCCAGGATCGATGAGATCAGGATGTGTTCGCGCGACAGCAGTGGATCGGCATTGATTCCCATTAATGTCAATAGTCCGGATGCCGAACCGGTGATCCGTTCACGCATTGCATCGGAGTCGTTCAGCAGTTCCGGCGGCGGTGCATCGAAGCTTTTCAGCACCGTCATCGGGATGCCCGCGTTGCTGCCGGGCGTGTAGATGGCAATGTCGACGCTGTCACGAAACTTGGCGATCCGCTCGCCATCTTGTCCCCAACTGGCTAGTCCCTTTCGCCACGTTTTTGCCTTGTCAGTCGCCAATTCGTCGAGCGTCATTGCTTTGCGAGTCGCTTCGCCGGAATCCAACCACGGTTTGAAATCTTCGGGCCGCAGTTCGGGAAAGGTCAGCAACAGATTTCCCAAGTCTCCTTTGGGGTCCACGCAAATTGCGGGAATGCCGTCGATAGCGGCCTCTTCCAGCAGCGAAAGACACAAGCCCGTTTTGCCGCTGCCGGTCATCCCCACGCACATCGCGTGCGTGCAAAGATCTTTGGCGTCGTACATCAACAAGTCATCGCTGAGTTTGCCATTGGCTAGATCGTAATGGCGGCCGAGATAAAACGAGGCCAGTTTCTCGAAAACATCGGGAGAGGGAGATGACATGGCAAGCGTGATGTCCAACGAGTAAGAAAATGAGCGGATGACAAGAACTCGATTGATTACATCCTGAATCGAGTTGGCAAAAGATTGAGGGAGGGGGCGGCGGATAAGTCGCGTGGCTACCCATTGCTAAATCTTACCCGAAAAAGGGATGGTCGCGGACGACGCTCGGGCGCGCTATGATACCGACCTTCGACTTGCACGCCCTTTTATCTTCTGCCTCCTTTTTGACGACACCGCCATGCTTGATTTGTTCGACAAGATTGAAGACGCTTGTAAAAAAATCCGAAGTGAGTTTTCTAAAACGCCGAAGGTCGGTATCATCCTGGGCACGGGGCTCGGCGGACTTGCCGAACAGATCGAAGTCGAAGCCTCATTCGAATACGGGGACATTCCCCATTTTCCGACTTCGACGGCGACGAGCCATCGAGGACGCTTGGTATGCGGGCAATTAGCTGGCGTACCAGTCGTGGCCATGGAGGGCCGTTTTCATCAATATGAAGGCTACCCTCTGAAGCAAATCACGCTTCCGGTCCGCGTCTTCAAAGCACTTGGTGCCGAGTTGCTTGTCGTCAGCAATGCGTGTGGCGGTTTGAATCCTTATTTTTCAAACGGCGACATCATGGTCATCGAAGATCAAATCAATTTGATGGGCGACAACCCGCTTATTGGTGTCAACGATGATCGATTGGGGCCTCGCTTTCCCGATATGTGCGAACCGTACGATCAACAATGGATTGATCGTACGATGGAATTGGCTCGTCGCGAATCGATTCCGATTCATAAAGGTGTTTTTGTCGCCGTGACCGGGCCGAATCTCGAAACACGTGCCGAGTATCGTTTCCTGAGAATGATTGGTGCCGATGTTGTCGGGATGAGTACGGTGCCCGAAACCATTGTCGCGGTGCACTGTGGTTTGAAAGTGGTTGGGCTGAGTGTGATTACGGACATGTGTTTGCCTGACGCGCTCAAACCAGCCGATGTGAACGAGATCATTGCGACGGCGAACGCTGCGGCACCGAAGTTGGAAACATTGGTTCGCGGGATCGTCAGCGAAGCCGGCCAAATCCGTATCGCTTAGTGCAGTGAGCGTTGATCGCTTGGGATGTGAAGTAAACGGTTCACGAATTTCCTGTAGTGGATCTTGCTAACGATCCCGTGTGAAGGATCTTTAGCAAGATCCACTACGTGCACATATTTACTTCGCGTCACTCGCGATCAAAACGGACAAGTCGCGGGTTGGTCGACGTCCGGCATGAATTTTAGGGGCAACAGGATGCGGCAAAATCTTTCCATGGATGAACTCTCGAGCGCGAACCGGTATCTCGATCACGTCGAGCAGGCTACTGAGTTTCTGCGTGCCCGTTCGGACCTTGTCCCTACCGTCGCGATCATTCTGGGCAGTGGGCTTGGTGGGTTGGCCGAAAAGATCCAACAGCCGATTGCAGTTCCTTTTCCTGACATTCCTGGGTTTGCTGCTTCGACGGCGTCGGGGCATCGAGGCCAGTTGATTTTCGGAGAATTGGAACAGACCCGCGTGGTCGCCATGGCCGGTCGTTTTCATCGCTACGAGGGATGGAGCCGAGCGGAGGTCTCGTTTCCTGTGCATGTGATGGCCCGACTCGGTGCGACGCAGTTGGTGGTCAGCAATGCGGCGGGAGGAGTGAACCCAAAGCTGAAAGTCGGCGACATCGTGGTGATTCGTGATCACCTTGACTTTATGCGTGGCGAATTCCAACCCGCGAATCTGCCCCCGCGTGGTTCGAGTTTCGACGAGAAGACTTCCGGTTTTTCACCGCTGCGTCATGGCGATGTTTATGACCCGGATTTGTCCGCGATCGCGATGCAGGCGTCTAGGGAGAGTAACTTCGCCGCTTACGAGGGAACTTATTTGGCGACGCTTGGCCCCAATTACGAGACGCGGGCCGAGTACCGAATGATGCGGCGAATCGGGGCGGATGTGGCTGGAATGAGCAC
>TARA_R110002073_G_scaffold232347_1_pt1 | contig 15948 bp, 14 predicted proteins | sample TARA_R110002073 | Tara Oceans TARA_R110002073 (sample SAMEA4397174) | marine metagenome | biome: Polar Biome; feature: [DCM] deep chlorophyll maximum layer (ENVO:01000326); material: water (ENVO:00002006), including particulate matter (ENVO:01000060) such as... | depth 40 m
AGAAATCCTCAACAAAACAATGTGTGTCAGACCGGACGCATACTTTACAATTGCGGGATGTGATTTATGATCCTTAATTGTCGTGTAAAGAATGAATAACGCTTTAGAGTGAAGGCAGAGCCTATGTTGGGGGAAGATGACGCCGCGGGGGCGGGAGTTTCTCAGAATTTATCAGATAAAGAGGCCCAACAGGATCAGGCGCAAAAGCCCGATACGGGTCTTGCCTGTCTGGTGATGCCGGCCCTGCTGCTCGAGCAGTATCGGATATTCCGCGCCAGCCCCTCTGGGGTAACAGAGCCACTCGCCGGGGCGACTGCCGGGCAAAACCCGTTGGTGCCGCCGAAGGGTGGGAGAGGGGCGACATCAAATATGACGGGGCAACCTCTCGGCGTGGCGCTCTGGGCTTACCTCTCCCCGGAGGCGGAAGAGAAGCTGACATCCGGCGGCAGTCGCCTGCGCCCCGATGAATGGGCCGTCGGCATGACGCTGGGTGTAGAGGGGGGTGAAAACCGAAGACCCAACGGGTCTGAGGCAAGGGCGACTGCCCGCCCGAGTTTATACGAGGATAGCCAAGCGCCGGCGCCTGAGGCCAATAAGCACGCCTATGGCGTGCGTAAACAAGAGGGCGGCGCCCTGTGGCTGGTCGACCTGATCTGCCCCTTCCACACCCCGGAAAATAAAATGGCCGACCAAATGCTGGCGGATTTAATTCAGGGCCCCCTCAAAGGCAAAAAGTTCAAGTTCCACCATACCGACCCCGCAACAGGACAACGCAAAGTCATGGAGTTGGGCGGATGAGCGTAAAGGTGATGGTGGCTAGGATTTTTATTCTATTTGTATTTGGTATGGTTTTCTTTCCCGTTGTTCATTTGAGTGCTCAGCAAAAAGATTTACTTGTTCATGAGGGAAACCCCCTTGTGGATATGGCAAATGTTAAGATTACCTTTGAATTTGATTTATATGGGGAAGCTCAAGAAATAGAGGTTCGAAAGACGTGCTATTATTATAAATATACCCGCAAAGATGGTAGTGAGCAAATCTATGGGAATTGGCTTACAAGAAGCCCTGTAGCGGAATATGTCTCTGATGAGGGATGGGGGATCAGGATCAAATTCTCTCATTACCATTGCCCTGTCAAGATGACAGAAAGGGTTGTCTTTGACTGGACTGATCCGTCTGTTGAGAGGGATGTCTCTATAGTGGTGGGAGAGAGACTCAAGCGTATTTCAAGTGCCAGTATTATGTTTATAAATAATATGGAAAATCCGACATTGGTTGAACGCCCAAATAACAGGGTGCATCATTATTATAAAAATTTCGACCATATCAAAAAATCAAACGTTCTGACCGCCAATCGGGTGGTGATCGAAAAATTAACACTGGAAGAAGATAAGTTGCTTCATTATGGGATGAAAGAGGAATTTAAAGATATTAAGGTCAAATCCTTTTTCCCGCCAAGGGGCAGTTTAGCAGTATTTAGCAGATTAGCACTTTCTGAAAAAGACTGGTCGAGGAATTTGGAACTTGCAAAGTTGCTTGGCGAAATTAGCACGCCGATGGTTCTTGATCCGATAAATGATTCCAGATTTCTGCCTTTATACGAAAAGAGCCAATTTGGTAAAATCTTTCCAGATCCTGCCGTTTCATGGGGGTTAAATCATAAATATGTTTATAGTTTTATTTACCCTGATTTTACAGAGGATGGATCCTGGGATATGCGCAGCATGTCATTATCCTGGCGGGCAATCGATGTTGGGCGCCCAAAAGGGGCGGATGGAAAATGGCACAAGTATGATCTGTTGGATGGGAATTATTCAAAGATCAGGGCAGGCGACACTGTCATAGATCTGGCCGATTACGGGCATTTATTGAAAAAAACTGAACCGGGACCGAATCCTTATTTATGGTTTTATGATCCGGGCACAAGATTATTAATTAGTATTAGAAATAACCAATATTAGACCACTCAAAGGGGACTGACAGATGGCAAATAATGATATCGATGTGAATGCAGCAAAGGACATTCAAACCTGGGCTCAGGAAACGTTTAAACCCGGAAATCTCACGAGCATTTTTTTGAGTGGTATTTTTTCTTTGCGGGAAGATATTCCAGCATGTTATCTCATTTTTGGGTGAGTGGTGTAATTTGTCTGAGGACATAATGTCGATTTTGGCACTATTCTGGATTTCCCACCCTTTTTTTTCAGACTTTGGGCAAGCGAAAGCGTTTGCCGATATGAAGGATTTCTGTTTTTCGGCCATGTCGACAATATGTCGCCAGATTGATTATGTGGGGGCGAGGGTCGCGTGAACTTTAAAGAAGATGTTCTGATAGGGATAGGCATCGGGCATTGATATTTTAAGCCTGCGCACCGAATTGATTACTCGCGCGCCAACTTTCAATAGCTTGAGGCGTATGGTGTTTGGTACAGCTTTGGCTAACGGTGTATTTTGTAGTGCCTCGCGCCGAATACTGTCGATGAGAACATAAGCAAACCCGGCCAATATCAGGCGAAGCTGGTTGGCGCGATAGTCGTGGGCACTCATACGGTCCCCGAACAGGTCCAACTGACAATCCTTGATCCGGTTTTCCATATCGCCGCGCGGACAATATATATCTTCGTAAAGTTCTTTCGGTGATACGGTCTGTCTGTTGAGTGATGTGACCAGAAATCGGCATTGTTGTGATCTTCCAGGCTTGTGTTCGACTTTGGCAATTACCCGGCGCGGCCAGGTCCAGCTCTTAGACTTCGTCATATGGTGGAAGTCACCGTATGCCCGGACGGGTTCATTGGTTTTGATCATGGCCATGGCGGCCTTGCCCCGGACTTTCTGGGCTTTTTTGAGAAGATAGTCATTGCGCGGCAGGCCAAAGACATAATCGACCCAGTTGTTTTCGCACCATCGCATAAGATTTTCTCTGGCAAAACCACTGTCCCCGCGCACCAGAATCTTGACCCGTGGCCAGCGGTTGCGGATCATCCTGATAATGCGTCGGATGACATTACGTGACCCGCGTGCGCCATCAATATTACTGGGGCGAAGCTGGGCCAGGAGCAAATGATGCCCGCAGAAGATATAAAGCGGCAGGAAACAACGCTCCTCATAGTAACCGTGAAAGAAGCTGTTTTTCTGGTGCCCGTGAGCTTTGATATCCGTGGCATCAATATCTAGCGTGATTTCTTTTGGTGGGGTATCATGGCTGTCGAGAAATATATCGGTGAACAGGTTGGAAAGTTTTTTCAGGTTTGGCACCATCTGGTGATAGCGGGGGTTGCCTGCTTCTCGGGATTGTTCCAGCCTGTTGAGAGTGGACTTTCCAGCCAGAGGCACGGGAATTGTAGGACTGACCTTTGCAGGAGAAGCCAGTAATTTTATAGCCGGGTCATGCCTCAGTGTGTCATGGTCATTGATATCCTCATAGCCCATGGCGATACCACAAACCCGCTGGGCCAGAAGGGTGGGCAGTTGGTGTTTAACCCGTTTCCGATCTCTGTGATCTGCAAAGCAGGTGGCCATACGGTCGAAAAGCTTAATCTGCTTTGCCCGATCCCGTAACAGCAAAATACCGGCATCAGACGTAATCTTTCCGCCGTCAAAGGCCGCCAATACTGTCCGAGATCCAAAATTTGTAAACCGCATCCCAATTACACCCTGTTTTTTTATGCTTAACCAAAAATCATACTACTCAATTGGTTATAAACACAAAACAGGAATAACGTCAAAACATGGTGAGATATGCGGGAGATATACCCCATATGGCGGCGGCGTATAAAACGCTTAACGGAAAAAATCGACAAGGCCTCCTGGCATAAGCCGGATCAGATCAGCGAATGGCAGGATATCCTTATGGATCGCATTAGGGAGGAAGGGCCTTTATCAACCAAAGACTTTGGCAGTATAATTAAGGGCAAGAAAAAAGTCTGGTCCAGACCACCTCACAAGCAGGTGCTTGATTATCTCTGGTATACTGGCCATCTGGCCACATCACACCGGGAGAAGTTCCATAAATATTATGATGTGACGGACCGGGTTATTCCAGAGCAGTTTTTGCAGGCAGAGGTTTCTGAAGAAGAGCAAATTGACTGGTTATGCCGCGCCGCGCTGGAGCGGTTGGCAGTTGGCAGCCAGAAAGAGATTAGGGCTTTCTGGGAAGCGGTTGACGCCAAAGAGATAAAAGCCTGGATTGCGGCTAACAAAGACGATGTTGTCCCTGTTAAATGGGAGACCGCCAGCGGGGCATGGGCGACGTCTTATGCATTCCGGGATATTGAAGACCGCCTTGAGAAGATGCCGTCCGTCCCGACAGGGATATCATCAACCCGTTTGATCCGGCGGTGAGGGACAGGGAGCGGTTGAAGTCGCTGTTCGGGTTCGACTATAAGCTGGAAATCTTTGTGCCTGAGGCAAAACGCATATGGGGATATTATGTTTACCCTCTCCTTGAAGGGGACCGGTTTGCTGGCAGGATTGAAGCCAAGGCGGACCGCAAAAGCGGATGCCTCAATGTGCTCAACTTCTGGCTAGAAGAAGGGGTCAGTTGGGGCGCAGGCCGTCAGCAGAAACTGGACGCTGAGCTTAAGCGGTTTGCCAGACTTGCAGAGCTGGAGAGAGTAGTGTGGGATTAATGATTCCAAACAATTTACCGCAGGGGTGAATGAAAATACTTTGAGCGTGATTCAGGGCTGCTTATTGCAATGTCCTCCACCTAAGTTTTCGGCGTAGCTAACGCAAAAACCTCTTCCAGCTCTTTTCCTTGCCGATCATGTTTTTTCGGATTTCCCTTAATCAGTTTTTGCAAGTTTAGAACTTTCCAGCGAACAGCTGGTAATTCTCTGGCGTTCGGCAGGTTAATCAACGTAAAATCAGGATCTCCATTATGCAGGCTTCGCAGGAAATTTTGAGCCTTATCGTCCAAACGCGACTGGAGGTCAGCAATAAGCTGATCACGTGTGTCAGATAGTGTGTCAAGACTGACAGGGGTGTCTGTCATTCCCACAAACTCGCGCTCATAGGCCTGTGTGAGGTCGATACGGTTTGGCTTTAGAAGTTCGTGGGCAGGACGCGATGAGCTGGACAGATAAACAAGGAATGTGCGGAACAATTCATCGGTCATCCCTTCATTCTCATAAAGCAGTTTTATATCATACAGATCACGCGGGTGCTGACGATCCAGTGCAGCATGTATTTTACCGCCAAACAAATCCTCGAATGAAACAACCTGGATCTCCGCATAGCCAAAGTCATCAGCGACTGCCTCGTTAACTGCTTTGAGCTCATGATCATGGACGACACCCCGGGTAACCGGTGAGGTTTCAACCTTGATCTCAGCGTTATCAAGCCGGGCTGCCAGACGTGTGGCGCCGCCACCACCTCCGGCAATACGAGAAGCTCTGGCACGAGGAATGCCCTTTTCTATTGCAGGAGCAATTCTGTCCATTGCTTCATTGATCTCTGCAAGGCTCTCTGTGCGGTCCTTAACGGGCAGGTAGGTTAAGTCGATATCGACTGAGAGCCTTGGTAGGTCGCGATAAAAGAGATTGATAGCGGTGCCGCCTTTGAGGGCAAAGATTTTTTCCTTTGCCACATAGGGTAGGACGCGCATGAGCAGGGAGACCTGTGCCTTATATATGTCACGAGCCATGAGCGGTCTCCTGTATAGGGGTAGCAAACTCTGGGGGCACCATAACCCGATAGAGCGGGTGGAGTTTACCCCCTTTAACGAGCGCGCGGTCACCGGTGCCAAGATTGAAGGCTTCCGGGTCCAATCGTTTACGCCAGGCATGCCCATGGCGATCAGCAAGGACAAAGAACAGTCGCCTCACCTTGATCTTTTGACAACCGGTGAGAAGGTCCGCAAGTAATCTGGGGCGCAGACTTGTTAGGCCTTCGAATTGCATATCAAGATTATGAAAGCTTTCTTCATCTGGAAGCTCATCCAGTGCTTCAAATATTGCTCGTTCTGGTGATGACATTATTAGAGGCCAATCCCAAGGGTGGTTGTCTTCTTGTGTTGCGGTTTCTTTTGCGAGGCCTAATGTCGGGTCGTCAAATAAGGACACTTTTCGTGTTATTATTTTTGCGTCCAGAGGGAGCTTGTTTAGCCAAGAGGGAACCTTTTGGCCATAAAGCCATACAGACATATTACCACCGAGTGGTAGATAGTGACTATAGCCTTGCAAGGCAAGCGCGGTCGTGCCGCCAACATGAACTCTATGGTTCATGATGTGTTGAACCGACAGCAGGCAGGTGCGCCAGTCTATTGGGTTAGTGCTTGGAGCTGGCCGGCGAAATACACCACGAACCACCCGTTCCAGCCAGCCACTCTTTATATAGCCACGTGTATGAAACCGGTTTATGTTATGGGTGGTCAGCCAGCCGGAATCAACAAGGAACCCGGCAGGAACCGTTTCGAGAACTTTCTTTAATTTTTCATATTTATGTGTATCCATGATGCACAATATAGCATATTTTTAAAGAATGTATAGAGAAACCCTTTGAAAAAGTGAGTTTATGTGTATCCAAGATACACTTCTTACTATTTTTTCAAAGAAATTATATGGTGTTCAGAAACCATAGTTGGAGGCAGACTTACGATGGAGCTGTTTTCATTGTAAGCCGATAAGAGCCATTTCGAAGTAAAATTCCAATAGGGTCAACATCATCCGGTAAGGGAAGATCACTCTTTACGACTTCCTCTAGCTTACGGTTATTGAAAATTTCGGCAAACTCCTCGTTGGAAATTTCTGTATCTGCGTAAAATGCTTTATCGACAAACAGGGTACCTTCATTCAGAATTTTTACCGCATAATAGGGACCAACCAGTGGGCATTTGGGGAGATAAAATTTTTTAATGAAAGGATCGGCCTCAAATTCTTTTTTGATAAACTGAGCCCCTTTGGTTCCTTTGATCGCCCATGAGTGCTCGTTGCGGAAAAAGCCAAACCTCAGTGATATGATTTCCGAGAGAATTTTGATTGCCTCAAGGCCGTCAGCTCTGGCGCTGGCGTATGTTTCGTGATTGAAATGGATTGACTTGTTACGCAGCTCCTTGAGCTCAGTGAATTTTGTCACAAGTGTGTCGTCAAGAATGTCCCAGGCATTCAGTGTAGTGATCGCTAAATTCCAGTCATCAAAGGATTTTTTGCGATACACCCGTTTATACTCCGGAGTATTGCGAAACTCATCTCTGAGAATGAGCAGCATATGGTTCAGCATCCGCTCCCCGAGCGCGCAGGCCCCTGTCAGTGCGGGGTAATGGGAACCGACAACAAAGCCGCGTCTGATTTCAGAAAAAAAGCGATTGTGAAAGGAAACCATAGAAAAGGGTGAAACACCGATTTCTTTAAAGTTTGTCAATTTGGTGTCGAAGTCGTGAGACCCAAATTCTATTTCAAGTTCTTTGATGAGTTTCTGCTTATTCTCCCGGTGCAACTGCTTTGGCCGTTCTTCCCAGCTTTCATTTTCTTCTTCAAGAAGGTAGGCGCGGGTATCGAAGTCTTGTGGAAATACTAAGTGACGTTTCATCGTACTATTTACATAAAGCTTGTGAATTCAAACACGTCATCAACCATGTTTGGATTTTGCTGAATAATGTTGGCAAAGGTTTTGGAATATTCGAGCGTGACGGGCAGTTTCTTATAGAGTGTGTTGTTATTCCAATCCATTTTGGTCAGGCCAAGGATGCCCGCACAAGTGTCGTGCCAGCCGCCGGCGCCTGTGAAACGGCGCACCAGAACCGGAGAAGGGGTCGGTTTCAAAGAGCCTTCCTTGTAGACATTATAATGTGGGCTATCCATATGAACGCCCTGTACACTCCCTTGTGTCCAGAGAAGGGCTTCATTGTTATCTATGGGGATATAGGTGCCGCGCTGAACCGGATAGCCGTAGGGTGCGGGTGGCTTTTTATTGTCAAAACGAACTCCCTTCCAGTTACAGTTTTTGACAATCTGAACCAGTTCAACCTCAGTGCCGTCGCGGACACTATCAAGGGCACCGAGGATTTCTTCTTCTTTAAACTCGGTGTTCTTGTGGATAGTAATTTTCTCAGGGACGCGTCCCAAATGCCCATCATGATAAATGCTCATACTTCGCGAGAGAACGGACTGCATTTCATAATAATTGAGATAGGGGTTTTTGCGGGTGTCCTGGGTAAACTCCCGTGTGTCATAGGCAACAAACCGAAATCCTGTGCCGTCAGGATCAAACACCTGGCTACAGCATGTTGTATATTGTGTACCATTGGGGTCGGTTTTCATGGCATAGCTGATGCCAATGAAGGCTTCATGTTTATTGAGGCCCGCCAGTTTCCAGGGAATGCCGCCTGCTTTTGCGTAAATGGCCACGCTCATGCCCCACATAACATTGGCTCGACAACTCCGGTTGAGACTTTGTTGCCGAACAATCTGAATAGGGATGTTGGCTGGGGCGCAATAAGCCTTCAGATAGTCATGAAAATTGAAGCGCTCGCCTTCAAAGCAGGCTGCCCAATGCTGTGGCAAGTAGACAAGAACGACATCATAGTTGCCGCGGTTAGGCTTTAGTTGCGCGATGCACTGGAACAAGCCAGCCGCCAGTTCCTGTTTCTGTTTCAAACTGGCATACTTATCCAGCTCATCAGGAAACTGCATGATCAGGCTTTCATTCTGTTCCGCAATTGGAATCCGAAACAAAGCCTCGAACCCGGGGTATTCCGGATAGTAATTTTTGGCTTCTCTGGGTTTTACGGGACGTCGCAGTTGTTCAACCAGATTTTTCAGCTTTGGCAGGTCAGCTTTAGGGGCTAGGAGAGCAAAGCGTATCCGAGATGGAAAGGCGAGGCTTGTGCTGTAAGCACCATGCTCAATCAATCCCTTCAGCGGATGAGGACCAGTTTTGCCATTGCCAAATACTAAGTTGGGTTCAGGCAGGGCGCTATATCCGGGTAATTCAAGTGGTGTAACAGTCATCCAGCCAGTCTCCTCGTGAAGGCAGTACGACTGCTTAAAGTGAATGTGGGGTTGCCTGTGGGGTCATCTATATCAAATGCAGAAACCTTAACTTGGGCGTTTTTTTCGTCAGTACCAAGGATGATTTCAACCCATGCGCTCAACAGGCCATTATATGTTTTGTTATATCGGTCAGCGCGCCTCTTATCCAAAAACTCTCTTGCTATATGGCGTGCTCTGTTTGGCCATATCCAGATATCGGGATCAAACAGTAACCATATTTGACCGTTCCTTACTTCAAGTGAAACACGGGTAGCTTCAGACCAGCATACCTGTTCAGCTTGTGGAAACTCATCGGTCACCTCAGTGAATAATCCCTGAATTTTACCCGATGTTTTGCCGGTAACGGAGAAAAGAGGGTCGAGGGCTCCGACATCCTCCGAGTGAGCATCTGCAATCAGATATCCTGTGGCCCCTTTAAATCTTTTTAAAAGCGGTTTGTCTCGGACGAGGGCTTTACAGAGGGCCTCTTCATAAAATCGTTTTATGTTCAAGTTATCTGGAAAACCCAGGTTTTCGGGGAGATTATATGGTTGGATACCTTTGAAATTACTCTCAAAGGCATCTGTGATTGTTTCCTTGTCACCCCAGCATAAGGTCGATTGTGCTTTTGTTAGGATGAGCGCATCACCAACGTCCCATTGCAGGGTTTTGACGCTGTCCCAATCCAGTTCATTAGATACGGAAACGGCATAGCATTCTTGAGGGGCTGATATGACAGGAAGCGCATTGCATCGAACTATAGGCTGCCCTTTTCCCCTTTTGGGTAGTTCAATCGCGACGCTGGCATAACCTGATTTGCGGACATTATGATCCAGCTTTGCATTCTTTCCTTCAATGTTGCGCCATAGCCGGAGCATCAATGAATCATATGTATCAATAGATACAAGATGAGCATCCACACCTTTCGTTCTGGCATTATCAATAAGGTTTTCTACTTCGGGATGGACGGAACCTTCCCCAATTCCTGTCCAATAAAGACCATGGGGAAACGCGTTTTGTTGTTGCAATGCTTTTTGGAAGAGCTCCATAACGCTCGCGTCGCGCCCGCTATAGCCGGCAACAACCAAGCCGAAGCGACTGCATGCGTTTATGAAACAGTCAGACAACTGCTCATTTTGCTGTTTCAAGTCTTCTTCTAAATTCTTGATGCTGTCGTACCTGAAGTCCCCATGGATTTTACAGTATAAGGGAAATTCTTCATTGTTTAGGGCAACGTTCGCAGAATGGGCGCCTTCAATATGATAAGCGTTGATGGACTTTCCGCTGACCTCGGCGATAGCATTTTCAACAACAGTATCAAAGTTTGTAGTGAAGACAGCTCGGCACTTTTGGTCAGACATCAGAGCGGCAAGTACTCGGTTGCCAACAGACAAGCTGACGCGCTCCTCCGATAATATGGCTTTTAGATATTTACGTTGTCTTTCTTTGTCGTCGCCGAAGATTTTCCTGAAGTATGCGGTGTATTCATTGTCTGCCCAGAGAGGGGGGAATTCACGGGAGTCCATAAACTGCTGGATGCGTTCTCTAATAGCAGGGTTTTGGATATCCTGCTGTTCGATTTCCTGGTTTTCTTCTTTGCAATAATGCCGTTTTTTCAAATCCCAAATGATATCAGTGGCCGTAGGCAAGCCACTGTTTCGGGATGCTCCAGCCCCTAAAAACCAAGCAAAATTTTGTGGGCGAGCTGAAAATATACCCGCAAACTCAGACTGTCTCATTCAAAAGCCATTCTTAATCAATAATAATAACTACCATTGATTGTATGCCGGCAAATGTCAATATGTCTATCAACAACATATCTTTTCTTCCTTAAATTCTTCCTAAATCAGACTGAATGTGTAACTGGATATGCTGGTTTTTTGTGATAACGCGAAAGAAAATGTAGTATTAAGACCGAATATACAATTCAAAGTTGATTGTAAATTTGAATATTTGCAATATATGAACACACGCTCTGTGTTCGTTGGATATCAGTGAAGACATATCGAGGTGTAATTATTTTTTAATGAAATTATTGGGGATATGATGATTATTCCGATGACGGCAACGTTAGGGGAAGAGCGGCCTGTATTTTATGCAAGTATGAGCGCTTAACCAGATATCTTTACCAGTTATCATAATGTGTGCAGTGTGGGGTGTCTCGGGCAAGTAAAGATACTCTTTGGCCTGTGGGGAAAAGTAAGACCAGTAATAAATAAGGTTACGGGCTCAGTTTTAGTTATGCGCCAAAAGCGATAAATTGTGAATATCGGGATTATCGCATATTTAATAAATATTGGCTTTAGTTCATAAATGAGGGCACGGGCGGTGTTGCCTGACACGATAATACTCTGGCCTAACTGGTTTTCCAGAGGAAGTCAGATCATGCTATATAAATGCCCATCAAATTGGGTCAATTACTGGCAAGAAATCCGTTTGCAACTTGAGTTTGCTTCGGGTCCCCGCAACCAGTCTTAACTATTTGTTTTGTAACATATAACTCAGAATAGTATAAAATACATTTCATATATTCCCTTTATATTCCGCTAAGTCATTGCTTTTACACCTAGAACGGTTCTGGCACAAAAATGGCCAAAAACCTGAAGGTCGTTGAACCGGCCTGTTCTGGCTACCAGATCATGTTGTTTGATCAAAATAATTGATGTTATTACGCCTGTTAATTGCATGATTATAAAGAGTTTTATTTTCCAAAAATGTATATTGCATTGAAGCCGGGCGGGCCAAAATCGACAACACTGCCATGGAAAGGCCCATCGGACTCGTGGCTGTGGGGAAAAAGAATGGGATGTTTTGTGGAAGGTTTATCTTGAATTCATTTTTTCAACCGGTATCCTGAATAAGTGTTGCTTAGATGTTCTTTATACTGGATATGAAAAATGACCAAAAATGGGGTCTTCGCGGTTATATATGTAACGACTTTAGCGTTCTATGCTGAGGACGTCATGGCGGATGAAAAAGAAAAATTTGCCGATAAATTATATGAATCGGCACGGCTTTATCACCAAGGAATCGCAAAGGCGGATATAAATCTTTTGTTGAAAGCTGCGGAACGTCGCCAGCAGGCCGGGGCTTTTTATGTGAAAAATATAGCCCATACTAACTTTTGGTGGTCTGCGGACCATATCTTGCATCGGGCATCACAGCAGCATCCGGGTGGCAAAATAAAGGTCGCCGCGATTACGGCAGATACCGACCGGGGTAGTTTTACCGGGGGGTATGCTTTGAAAAAAATCAATGTGCCGGCCAAGGGGAAAGTTACGCTGACGGAAAAATTCAAATCTCATCAAATCGCCGTGATTTATGGAGAAGGCCAACCGGGGTCTGAGCTGGATATGCAGGTGAGCAGTCATATCGAAGGCGAGCTTCCCTTATGTGAAGATGTGACACCGGGCGGGTATATGCTGTGTAAATTTACACCGGATAGCAACATGCCGGTCAATATTACGGTGATCAATCAATCTGCAGAAGAAGCAGAACTTATTCTTTTGACCAATTAACTTTGATAAAATATTTTGGGGAATGACTATGCTATTTGCCCGTATTCAGAGAAGAGTAGTGAAGAAAGTCTTCCTCTCCGGTTTCATCATATTATTGCCTTTTGTGGCGATGCCGGTACAAGCACAGGCTGATCTGGAAACGGAGATTTCAGACTATGTTGCTGCGGGAGACCTGAGACAAGCCCTGGAACTGAGTGAGAAGGCCTTTGCACAGGCCCTCGAGCAGGGCGATCACCAGCAAGCCGCCCGATTGGCCATCACACTATCCGATATCGCACAAATAACCGAAGACTTCGCTAAGGCAGAAGTCGCTGCCCGTTCTGCTTTGGTCTTAACGGGCAATGACGAGATAACCCGTTTGACGCTGTCGATCAAGTTGGCGGATGCATTGCTCTGGACCGATAAAATCGCGCAAGCAGAAAGCGTCTTGACCAATGCAATCGCCTTTTATGATCGGAGAGGCGTAGAAGAAGATGCTATTCGGGCGGAATTAACAATTCTTTTAGCGTCCGCCTATAAGGAGCGGGAAGAATTCCAACGGGGTATTGATTTGCTCACGCCGGAAATAGCCAGATGGGAGAACGCCCCCGAGATCAGCATAGAATTGAGAGCTGTCGGTCTGAATACCCTATCGCGGCTTTATCGCCAACTGGGGCATCTGGATAAGGCATACCCACCAATACGCGATGCCGTCAAAATATATGAAGTTCAGGACTACTGGCAGGAAAATAGAACCCGACAGTTGGATTATGCGGTAAAATTAGAGGCCCTGTCGCGCATAGAATGGGGGGTGGAGAAGCGCCGCGAGAGCATTGCACATCTCGAACGGGCGATTGAAATTTATATGAGGCATGATCTGGGAGCTACCCGTGATGTGATTTTGATGAACGCATTTCTGACCAATCGCTTGCGGGCCGTGGGCCGAAGGGAAGAAAGTATTGTCACAGGGGCGCGGGCGGTTGACCTGGCGCGGACGCGGTTTGGTTATCAACTGCAAAAGCCCGCCGGGGTGAATAATAACGACAGGATTTATCTGCGCTATTCGGTAAATTCCTATCTGAATAGCCTGTATGAGATGGCGGAGAACCGTCAGAATAATTTCTATAAAGCCTTTCAGGTGGCGCAGCCTTCCGTTTGGTCACAAACGGCGCAAGCCGCTTCGGTGTCGGCGCTAAATTTTGTGCGCCGGTCTCCGGAGTTAGCGAGCTTGCTTCAGCAGCGCAAGATGATGCATCAGAAATGGACTGAAATTGAAGGAAAAATCACCGCGATAGATTTGCTTGAAAATCGGGAAAAGGACAGAGTGGCGAGAAATTTGTTTCAGGAAAGTCAGGCCATGCGAGCGTCTATCGACGATTTGACGGACCAAATTTCCCGTCAGTTTCCGGGCTATGTGGCATTTGTAAAGCCCCGAATCAGGTCTGCGGCAGAAATCGCCGATTCTTTAGGGACAGATGATGCCGTGATTTTTTTGCATGTGCATTATGATGATGTCTTCGTCTTCACCATCACAGGGGATGGCTACTCCTGGCAGAAATCAGCGTTCAAAAAGCGTGAGCTTTGCGACCTTGTCGCCCGGTTCAGGAATAGTTTTGATCAGGGGTATCATTTGCGCTGTACGCCCGTCGGCGCGCAAGTGGAAACAGATTCTCGAGGAAGCTCACTTGAATTTGATCCTGCGATCGCTCATGAATTATATCGCCGTCTGTTCGGCGTCGTTGAACATGAGATTGCGGGCAAGAAAAACTGGAAAGTTATTCCGACCGGAGTCTTGGCTGCTTTACCGATGAATGCCCTGATCAAAGACCCGAAGACTTCGGTTCCGGACTGGTTGATCAAACATCATAGCCTTTCGATACTGCCTAGTGTGGACAGTCTGGCGCTACAGCATTCTGACTTGCAGGAAGGGGACCGTAGGCAATTTTTTGAAAAATACGTCGGGATTGGCGCCCCTTGTATTGGCCAGTGGGCGGGGCCGAATTGTTTGAAGAACATGCAAAGAGGTAAGGAGAGTTCCGTCAGAGGAGCAAATCAGTCTGTTGAATTTATCCGACAGCTTCCCGCACTGCCCTATGCGGTGAGAGAACTCAAACAAGTGGCGGCGCAGATTGAGGGAGATGTTAAAATACTGGTGGGGCCAGCGGCCACGGAATCGGCATTCCGGGAACTCAACGGGACCCATCCGGATTTGCTGGTGATTGCGACCCATGGATTGGCGGCAGGCATGTTTGGCTTGGCGGAACCGGCGCTTGTTCTGACCCCTGTTGAAGGAGGCGGACCGGAAGAAGATGGCCTGTTGACCGCGGGGGAAATATCCACCCAAATACTGGCGGCTAAAGTTGTCATGCTCTCGGCCTGTTATACCGCCGGTGCCGACGGGTCACCGCGGGGCGAGATGTTGTCTGGTTTGACGCAGGCCTTTCTCTCGGCGGGGGCGCGGATATTGATCGTCAATCATTTTGCGGTTCCTGACGGGATTTCGGCTGAGATCACCGCCGCCTTTGTCCGGCATAGCCGAGAGGATGTCGGTATCCAGAGTGATGAAGCCCTCCGGCGTGCTTTAGTTGATCAGGTGAATAAAACACCAGATGAAACCCGCCCCGGCCCCTGGGCGTCGCTTTTTATGGTGGGTGACACGGGCGGGGCCGGTTTTTGATGGAGTATTAGCGAAACAGGTTGCGCAGGCGATCGCCCCAACTTTTGACCAGCTGGGGAACGGGATTATGGATATAACTGATCACCGTTACATTATCCTGATTGGGTTTTTCTGCGGCAAGGGTGGCCTGAATTAAATGTCGGGCCAGCTTCTTGGCCCCGGCTTGACGGTTTTTGGTGACCTGATGACAAAGGATGTCCGAGGAGAGAGTTTCAAGTCCGTCTGTGGCGAGGAGAAGAATATCACCAGATCGCAGAAAATTACTGTGATGTTGCTGATCAATATGCTTGATGTCATCGTCTGACACGGCGCTGCGCAACATGTTGCGTCTTGGGTCCGTGTCGAGGTCTTCCTGACTGATGACGTCATCTTCACGCATTTTTTCGAGAACGGGAACCATGGAATGATCTTCATTTAGGCGCTGAATTTGACCGTCCCGGATGAGAAACAGAGGAGAATCGCCAACACTGATCCAGCTAAGATCATTCTGCTGGATATAAACGGCAAGCAAGGTGGTTCCCATGCCGGACAGATTGGGGTCATTCTCGATCTGAGTCAGCAGGCCTTGATGGGCGTGGGTCAGGCTCTCCTTGAGGCGTTGATTGATCAGCATATCGGCGTGTTTGCGGAAATGATCCGTAAAACTGTTCAGGACGCCCCGGCTGGCCTGTTTACCGCCTGTATGTCCGCCCATGCCGTCGCAAATGATCATAAAAGGGCCGTCGGTGTCCTGCACAGGGGAGGCAAAGTGCCAGCTATCTTCCTGGTATTCCCGCTGTCCCTGATGTTGGGCGGCAAATAGAAT
>TARA_R110002073_G_scaffold73490_5_pt1 | contig 15948 bp, 3 predicted proteins | sample TARA_R110002073 | Tara Oceans TARA_R110002073 (sample SAMEA4397174) | marine metagenome | biome: Polar Biome; feature: [DCM] deep chlorophyll maximum layer (ENVO:01000326); material: water (ENVO:00002006), including particulate matter (ENVO:01000060) such as... | depth 40 m
TGGCGAGCGGGCAAGAGTTCACGCTAGAGATGTGATGAACTACCCTGACGGGGCGATTGCGCTTGCTGATGGGACTATCTTTACTTCAGACCAGATAGTAGGTCCGGTTACAGGTGTGCAGGTTCTGAACGAAGACGAGACGTTCAACGTCGGCGGCGGTATCTTTAGGGTCAGAACTCCTTTGGAAGAGGAGTTGATGCGGGCCGCTGTCGATAAGAGAGACCCTCGATCGACAGTTAGCTCTTCCAACTACATCGACATCAATGTTCATCAAGCACCTAAAGGAATACGAGAACCTATTATCGAGAACAGTGGTGATGCTCTGGCAGAGGGGGCTCGCGCTTTTAGAACCGACCTCTTCGATCGTTTTAGAAGACCTGAACCTATTGATGCTGATATCGAACCGCGCATAACGCCTCCTGAGGAAGAAGCGGTCGCAGAGCCAGAACCCGAAGAGGTTCCTGAGGAAGAAGTAGTTGCGGAAAAAACCCCGATGCCGAAGAAGGCACCGGTAGCGGAAGAAGTAGTTGCGGAACCAGAACCAGAAGAGCGTGTGTCTTTGGCAGATCGACTCAGCCAACGACGGGAAGAGCGTCTTCAACGTCCTGTAGGTGCTGAAGCACTAAGCGGACAAATGGCAGATCAAGCCATTATTGATTTTAATCAGATTCGCGATGAGTTCTTTGCAGATCCCTCCGAAGAAAACCAACGTCGTCTTCAAAGCGCTTACGAAGGTGTTCAGAGTACACGGTCTGGTCTTTCCAAGATTGAACAAAGACAACCCCGATATAGCGGTTTCGACCAGGGGTTCGATCAATACCTGAGCCGGTTGGACACCACGGGCACAATCGACCTTCCAGAAGACACGTCTAAAGAAATAGCCTTTAGCGGAGTCGAAGAAAAGCTCGGTGAGCCTGAGCCAGAACAACCTCCCACTCGACAGGGAAGACTTGCTCGCGTTCTAAGAGACCGAGAGAAAGACTTCTTTGCCCCCGATTCAGCGTTTATGAGAAATCTTCCCAGAAGACGACGCGATATCGACTTGGAAGAGGCACTAACGGAGGTTGAAGAAGCGATGAGTCCACAAGAGGTGGAAGACGCGAGGGAGCAACAGCGCTTAGACACGGAGTCGTTGGCTTTGGGGGCGCCTGTAGCAGAGGAAGAGCCTCGATCAGAGCGAGTACAAAACTTCGTCAGAAACCTTGGTTCTGGACAAAACCTGGCAGACTTTCTCCAAAGAAGACGCGATCAAGAAGAAGAGGAGGACGAAGCAATAACCGAAGAAGACATGCTTAATGTTCCTAAAGGAAGACCTACGGTAGAATCTAACTTATCTATTTCGCCTACTGAGCAAGAAGAAGGGACATAGTCATGGGAGCTTTTTCAAGACGTCAACTTACGGAGCCTGACGCCGATACTAACGGCGATACTAACGGCGATACTAACGGCGGTACTAACGGCGGTACTAACGGCGGTACTAACGGCGGTGGTGCTTCAACGCCATCTGGCGGCGGTGCTCCCGAAGACACTGCATCCCGTGGCGGCGGCTTTGCTTTACTCGGCGGAGGAGCAATAGCGCCAGCGCCAGTGTTAGATCCAAACGAACCGGGCGAAATGGTGGTTGAGCAAGAGCAAGAGCAACCTACTTTTGCAGAGAAATTAGCAGAAGCAATTAACTCTCTCAGAGACAGAGAGGACCGGAGTCTTTTTAGAACAAGAAGAGATCGACAGCGAGAGGAGGAAGAAGCCAGACAACAGGTGTTGAGCGAAGTGGAGATATCTCCTCCCAGCGACGAAGTTTCTATGCCTGTGCTGCAAGACACTGGACCAGACCTTCTGGAAGATCCCAATACTCCGATGGGAGCACTGGAAGAGGTCATTGAGGGACAAGACCCTGTGGAAGAGTTCTTTACCGCAGCGGAAGATTTACGGAATGCTCCTCTTACTGAAGCTCAAGAAACACTAAGAGATCGAAACGTTACTCGTTTAGAAATTTTAGAATTAGCGACCCGAGAGGCGGACGAAATAGATCTAAGCTCTCGCTTAACAGGTCGAGAAGTTCCCGTAGATTATCAAGCACCGTATAGTAATCTTAGATTAGGTGAGACCTTTGCCGGTGACTCGCGTAGCCGACACTCTTTTGGTTCTGGAGATATTTACAACGCTGCAGTCTATCCCGGTTACGACCATCGCTTTTTAGATGAAACGAATTCGTTTCAAGCTCCTGCAGAGGAGGATTTGAGAGTTGTAAATCCCAGAGCTTTTGATTTTAGCGCTTGGAGGTTTGCGAGTGGACAAGAACAAGTTGCCTACGGGGGTCTCGGGGACGAGACTGGTCACTTCTTATTCTTGTGTGCAAAGTCCGCAGCATACGGGATGTCTATTCCCTATATCCTTTCTTCAGCGGTTCCCGAAGGTGTAGAAGAAGGCGCAAATTACTCCCTTATAACAGACACTACAGAGCGGGGGTTGTCGTTAGGCGAGCTTGTAAATTCTCAAAACCCCAGCATTTCTCAGAGCTTTAGGGACTGGTACAATTGGATTGTAGAAACGCCAAACTTTCAAGTGTATGGTCAAGGCGATCAAACTACGGCTATTGGAATGGCCCAAGCGGGAGCGAGCGAGAGATCCAGCGACAGGGACGTTAGAGATCGTTTTAACGACCGAATTGTACAGGAAAGGCAGAGCCAGCTTGATGGGTGGAGAAACATAGGTGGTTGGTTCTTGACAATAAACTCAGACGATCCTCGTTTTGCGGAATATGAGGCAGCAGGTCTTATCGGAGAGGCTAGTGAGTCTGTAAATCGACCTTTCGTCCCAGGGACCTCGGCGAGTGACTCCTGGCTTATGTCGATATTGGATTTAGGCTCTACTCCCGGCAGTGCTGGGGACCCCGCTTATCCGGGAGATTTTTCCTCCCTTTTCCGTCCTGAAGCAGTACCGCAGGGTTTTATTCTATTGGACGAAAACGGTAATCCTATTATTGACCCTGGTACTCTTCCGTGGGAACGGAGTGGGTTTATGGTTCCTCGGACGGAGGTGGGTTTTGGAAACGTAAACCCTTTTGAGAGCGAGGATCAAACCTGGCGGAACATGCCGATAACTTATCCTGTCGGCGAAGAGGGCCAGATGGTCACAACGCTCGCCGGAGATCTGTATTATCTTTACGATTTAGCTGCTCGACGAGCAGCTACTTTAGAACGTCAAATGCGCGGAGAAATACAACGAAACCAGTTAGAACGGCTTAGACGCCAAGAAGAGGAGGCGTTAGCCGGAGAGGGAGTAACCCGAGCTACGGGCTACACGTACTACGAAGTTTCTGAACTATTTAAAGGCACTTCGGAAGATGGCGAAGAGATCGCCTTGGAACCTACTCCTGAGCTTCTTCAAGGTTGGCAGGAGATAACGGGAATTACTTCCGAAGAAGTAGCAGCTTATAGAGAGCGCTTTGCTTCCGTAGTAGAAAGGGGTATTTCGACCAACCCAAACTCTGTTGAGTTTGTAAACGCTATGTTAGACCCTGAGTTGGGCGGTGAGGCGCTTACAGCAACTTCAGTTCGCGCTATCAACTACTTGTTGACTTACGAGAGTACTTTTGTGATAAGCAGCTTTTTTGAAACAGATAGCTCTTCTCAAGAGCCCGGAGATTCTTCGGGTTTTAATGCAAGTCGCTTAGGCGGTTTGCAGATAGAACATGCCGAGCTTTCCAGAGAAGTAGAGCAATTATCTGAAGCCGTAAACAGTGCCTCTACGGACGTGGAGCAGCGCGGGCGGTTGGCTATCGATTTACAAGAGGCACAAGCCGAGCTTGAAGACGTGCAAACACGTTTGAATGAGGAGATAGCGGCAAGACAAGAGTCTCCGTCCCAATATAGAGCGTCTACCGAAACCGAAAACTTCGACGATCAACTCCTTGCAAGGTTGCAAGCAAAGTTAGACATGGCAGAGATTCTTACTATACAAGACGGTCGCGCTCAACGACTTGATGAGATTATTAGAAATAGGAGCGAGCTTAGGACTACAGCCCAACAATTGAGCAACGCAGAGCGTCAACGAGAACCTAGGAGTTTTGAAATAACGGTTTCGGACAGAGTAATGTCAGATGATGGGCGAGGGCACGATACGGATTTTACTTTTGACTTTACCAGAGATCAATCACCCGAGCAGTTGCGTAATATGGTGAGAGAGCGCCTTTACAGTGTTCCGGGGTCTGGCGATGCTGAAAGCCTCCCCGAGGCTCTTCGCCGAACATTTTCTATTAATCCTAACCTTGAAGCCAGCTTGTATCGGTCAATAGAGCAATCTATTAGACCTTATCGTTGGAACGAGGCTTTAGGTTTGTGGATGGATTACTCTGACGAAAGCATTCGACCTATTTTAGATCTTACTGATTCTATAACGGAACAACTTAACCGAGGCAGGCGAGGAGAAGCTAGGGCAGTGCGTTTTTGGGGAGGAACCCAAGGAGAACGAAGTGCAGTGCAGGAGGGCAGAGAGGCATTGCGTCAACTTACTCCAGATCCTCGTTTAATACCGGTAGAGGCAGACTGATGCTTGATCCTGAAATAGAAGAAGAGGAAGAAATTAACCAACTTGCTGATGAGGAAGAAGCAGAAGAACCAGAGGAAACCCTTAGGGAAAGACAGATACGGGAGGCCGCAGAGCGACAAGCTGCTCTTTTAGCCGGTACTGGTCGAGAAATGTACGAACTGGCGGGGATAGATCCCGAACGCGCTGCCGAAAGCGATGTGGCTAAGTTAGTCATCGAACAGACCCAAGACGTATTAGATAGAAACCAAGCAGAATCTCAGGCAGTCAGAGACGAGCAAGAAGAATACGAGCTTCTAGACGTAGAACGTCTTCTTGCTCGCGTACAAACGGGAAGAGACTCGTTAGCCGAAGGACTAAGGACATACGACACGCCGTCTTCCGTTCTTCAAAACCACGCAGAGTCTTTGGACATGTCGGTGTCCGAATACAGAGAAAGAGCAGTCGGTTTTGGTGTCCCTCTCGACGGGATGATTGACCAAGTAGCTTACCAAAACAGAGAGTCTTCAGAGGTTTTGGAAACTACGAGACGGTACAATCCGCTGATGGGAACTCCAGAAGAGCGAGTTTCTTTTCAGAGGCAGGAGTTTGCAGAAGAGCGGCTGGTAGAAGAGTTTAGAGAACGTGGAATAGAGCTTCCTGGGTATTTGGCAGAGGACAACTACGTCTTTGACGATGAGACGTCCAGTATCTTCGGTACGGACATGGCGGACGTGGAAAGCCTTTCTATTGAAGGAGACAGTTCTTACACCGCTGCCACGCTTAGAAGCCAAGAGCTTATGTCAGACCCGACGGTGGCTCAGTACGTTCGGGATTTCGAAAGCAATCAGTTAGGCGGTGAGGATTACTTCAGGAGTCGTATCGACGACTTGATGAGTGCGTATCGCCGTGACAACTCTGACTCTACCGGCGATCAACGAGACGCTGTATATATACAGTACAGCAATCAGATCATGGCTGAGTTGGCTTCTCTCAAAACCGTCGGGCTTTGGACGATGCCGATCTTCCTTCGAAGGGAGCGAATCGACGCGCTAGGATACGATTACGGAGCAGGAGATACTTCTTGGTTACAGGCTTTCTCTCCGCGAATCGAAGTTATCGGAGTTCATAGGCGCGGCGGCGGTAGAACTTTCGTGCTCCGACAGGCGGGCGCTTTGGATACGTTGTTCAGAGCTATCGATGCTCCAAAGTCTGCTCTCCTTGGTGCGATTAAGTACGGCGGGATGCGAGGAGCAAGAATCGGTGTTGCCGAAGGTATCCAAGCAATGGACTACTTCGGAGAGTCGGCAGAGCAGAGAAACTGGGGAACCTTTTGGACTAGCACTGCTTATCTTACTGGTTTGGCAGTTGATATACTTGCTCCCGACGCCCTTGTGGGAGCCGCCCTGTTCGGGGCTGGGGCCCGAGGTGCGGCGCGGGTAGCGATGGTAGCCAGAGAAGCCCCTGGCTTTACGCGAGACATAGAGCGATTGTTAGAGGCTTACAAAGAAGCAGGCACTACTTTAGAAGCGTCTGAGCAGTTTGCTCGTATTGAGCGAGAAATGGCGGTTAAGTATCCCATTCTTATCGATCGCGTGGACTCGTATCAGACCGATCTTACCGAACTGATGAAGGGTATGAATCCTGACATCGCGGATAGGAGCCTTGCAGCGCAGTTGCCTGGAAAAGCAGGAGAGCTTGAGGTCAATCTTGCTCCAGAACTAAGAAGAGAACGGTCTCGTCTTACTGGAGAAGTAGAAGTAGAGGGAGTTGCACCTGGCACGACACGCACTGCCAGGGAACCCGTATCCCAGCCTCTCTACACCCGAGGCTACAACAGTACGATTGACGACTTTCATTATCAAAGACAAGTCGTCCAAGACGAGCTTGATAAGTTAGACGCTGGTACTGTTGTGACTTGGACTCAGTATGCTCCTCAGGCGAATCGTGTTCTTGCGCCATTTAGAGACAGAATCGACGAGCTTTTGATTGGTATCGCAGACGAGGGAGAAAGCACTCTTATTGCTGAACGCCTGTCTAACACCGTAGAAGACTTGCTTAGAGATCCCAAGCAGTGGCGAAGAGATACACAAGAGTTTGTAAGAAGTCAAGTCGCTTCGATTGCTAGAGACCCAAGACAGAGATCCAGTGAGTCGCTGGCTAAGTTCTTAGTTAGGATGGGAGACACCATATCTCCTGAGGAAATAAAGCTCCTTAAACGAAATAGAGACATTCGAAAGACGATAAAGGACGAACTTCTCGGGGCGCAGAACGATGTAATCCGACTGCGTAATAGACTTAATCTTAAAGGGTTAGATCCTGCTGATATAATCAAACAGCAGAGAATAGCGCTTAACAAAGCGATGCAAGCTGTAAAAACTAACCAAGAAGCCCGTATTGGGGCTATGTACCTAGTTTATACAGAAACACACGGTTGGGCCTCTATACTCAAGAAACCGTTAGGTTTAGGGAAGATGAAGGACAATCTCATCGACTCGGACTTGTTTGCAGACTTAGACCAGTATCGTGAGTTGTCCGCCGAAGCCTCGTTCTTTTCTAGCGAAATGCGTAATGTGTTTACGAACATCGATCGTAGACAGTCGCTCGTTCTTGCTCGTCTCATGGACGCTAGAGCACGTACTTGGGCTACCAAAAACGAAAGAACCGTATCGGAGTGGTGGGAGTTAAACTTCGGGAGAATAGAATCCAAAGGAGATATGCGTAGAGCGCTCAGGGCACGAGGCAGTGGGGGCGGTGGAGCAAGGCCCACTGCGAGACCTGATGCTGATGATGTCGATGCTGTGGATGACGTTGACGGCGCAAGACCTGATGCTGATGATATCGATGTCGATGACGTAGACGGCGCAAGACCTGATGCTGATGCTGTGGATGACGTAGACGGCGCAAGACCTGATGCTGATGACGTAGATGCGGACGTTGACGGTGTTTCCGGAGACGATGGCGGGGGACTAATTCACGAAGAACCGCCTATTGACGAAGACGCTTTTGTAGACGCTCCTGATTATGTAGCTCCTCCCAAACCGTCGGTTGTAGGAACTGTTTTAGAAAACTCTCCAGCAGGCTTTCGGAAAACGTTGCCGTCTGCAGACAGGGTGCCTGGGTACACAACAGGCTCGCGGTTAGGTTTTTCTAAACGGGAACTGACCCAGTTAGACGGACCCTCGACGCCTTTTAACGATAACAAAGGGCATCCCCCAGAGTTCTTATACAATCACTTAGTTCAGTTTGATTCTAGAATTAATCCAGACAGCGGCGGCACTCTTGCCGTGTTGGGGTGGTTGTCTAAACACGCGGAGCATCCTGCCGCCCGAGTGATGGCGCAACGTCTCAAGAAGATAACGCCTAACGAGCGTTTTTATATCCAAGACGCTGGGTCCCGCTCGATGCTGTCCTTTACTACTAAGGGAAGAAAGATACATCCCGGCGCAGGCGGTATTTTTGGAGCACCTTCAAGCGACATAGATAATTTTGTAAGACCCGTAAGAGCCAAGAGGGTTTTAGCGCATAGAGGCAACGGCTACGTAGTCGTAAAGGGGGCGGGGGGTCTTAGTGACGTCTGCGGTTTGAGTGAAGAGACTTTACTGCACGAGCTTTTGCACTCCGCTACTGTGAGTTTAATTAACAGGCCCCCTACCGTGGCTGCTCAAAAGGCGGTCAAGAGATTGGATGATTTAGGGCAGGACGTACTCTCTTACGCGAGAAAAGTCACCACGGACCTAACCACAAAAGCTATGGAAAGGGCCTACAAGAGCGACAAGCCCCTAGAAGAACTAAACGCTTGGTACGACCCTAAGTTTAGGCAAGAGTTCTTGGAGCCAGCAGAAATCGAACGGTACAAGCGAGCTGCGTTCGTGCAAGAATCTGGTGTTTTGGGTAGATCAGACGGGGCAGCTACAGAGCTTATTACTTACGGGCTCACCTCTTCCTATGTTCAAAAGTTTCTGCTGGAGATGCCTATAAAGAAGGTTAGAAAGGGGCTACAAGAGCATAATGGTTTTACCAGATTTGTAGAGCTGGTCGCTAGTCTTTTGGGATCTGTAGCTAAGAAGTTTTCTAAGCCAGAAGTTAGTGTTCTCCACCGAGTAATGGCTCTCAGCGATGAGGTTCTTACTGCTAAAACAGAGGCTCCACAACTACTGAGTCGAGTAGGCGCGTCTGAAGTCGCAGAAATATCAGAAGACCTTTCAAGATCTGTAGATAACATCCAGTATATAATAAGGGACCAAGAAGCTCTTTACACAAAAGAGCAGGCTAAAACCCTGAGTGCGGGTTTTGTTGATAATGTCTTAGGCGGCAGTATAGACTTTAACCTGCTTTCTCCATTAGAGCCCTTTTTGGGCAAAGACAGTTACACCAGTCTCCGAGATCTAATTTTAGACTCAAATCAGGAGAATTCCCTAATAGGCGTGATTGGGACTTTAACAAGGAAAGCGACTGATCCTAAAGCCCCGCTCAGAGCAAATACAGCAGAGTATGCAGATCTCAATGAGAAGATCACTCTACTGTCAGAAGTAAGCTTGCGAGCGCTTAGAGAAAGAAGAGATGCTCCCGGCTTCCAAGAAGCCTTAGGACGTAACTTCCCCAACGAAGGTCTTTTGGACGACGTAAACGGTGCGCTTGACATCTTAGAAAATACCTTAGAAGACTTACTCCCTCTTTCCAAGAGAGACGGGGGAGTTTTGTCTCCCCCCAGTGTCGATGACATCGAGATCATACCGGCAAGACCTCGCGATGCCCCTACCGGACCAGGGTTTATGGCGCCTGGTTCGATGCCCGAATTGCGTTTCGGCGAATACACGTCTTCAAGCTGGGCAGAAACCGCCGACTCTATCGCTTCTTCTTCTAACCGCTTAAAACGCGCTGTTGCTGTCGAAGCATCTATTTCAGAGTTGATTTCCACTAACACAGTGACTGCTCTTGAAGAAGGTATTGACCTGCTTGAAGATGTTACTTTTCAAAAACTTCGGAAGAACAAAGAAACGGCTGAAGAAGTTGTTTCCTCTTTTACAAAAACGAGAGATGCTTTACGTAATGAGATAGCCGGGATTGACGATGTTTATAGAGACGATCCTTATTTCCCTGTCGAAGTTCGTGATTTTAGAGAGCAGTGTGTAAATCTGTCTGAGTCCCTGGATCAGAACATAACCAATCTCTCTAAAGCTCAGAGAGAAGCTGATCAAGGAGTTGAGAGGACTCTCCGGGAGCAAGCTGGGTCTCGTCAGCTGCCAGAAGATCAAGATCTCGATCTTACGGATCCGCGCTCTTGGAAGGACGTTTCTCCATCAGAGTCAGAAACTGCCGCTGCTCCTGCTGCGTTACCGCCCAGCGGCTCTCGTCTTGTTCAGGACAACTACCTTGGAGATTTAAACCGCTTCAGCCCAACTATGTACCGCGAGGTTAGCGGCAGCGAGGTGCTGAGTTTCTTGCCGGGTGCCAGAAGCCGTGTTGACATGCGCCGAGAAACTTTCTTTTCTAATGATCCAACCCTCGCTTTGGCTCAAGGAAGGGGCGGTTTTGTTGTAGAAGTTGAGTCATCAGGACTTCAAGGAAAGCTGAGTAAAAGAAAACCCGGATGGCAGGCGTCTTATGATCAATTTGGAACAGCGGAGTTTATAGCCAAGCACAATGAGCAGGCTCTCTATCAAGGCGCTGTGCGGTCTATCGAGGTCAAGCCGAATGCTCAGATAAGCCGATCTGAAAGAGCGCGTTTGCGTAGGGGCTTGTCTGAGTGGAACAAAACAGAACTTCCCGACGGTACTGTTCGGTACACACCTCCAAGGGCAGATGTTCCGCCGGAAGTGCAGAAGAGCGCTGCTCCCGTAAGGGCAGACATCGATACTCCCGAGTTTAGGAACTGGTTCGGTGACTCTAAAGTCGTTGACGACGCGGGTGAGCCCTTGGTCATGTACCACGGCAGTGGTGTTCCGAATATAGATCAGTTCAAAGAAACAGAAGCAGGCGGTTTGTTTTGGTTTACGCAAGACAGAGATGTTGCAGAGAACTACGCCTTTAATCGTCTTGGCGTTAACGTGTATGACGAAGACGCCTGGGACGATGCGATAGAAGCTGGAGTGTATGACGACGTAAAACAAAACTACGTGGTCGACTCTTATCTTTCTGTACAAAATCCTTTAGATCTTAGAAACAGAGAGTCGTACCGTGCCATTGCGGAAATCGATCCCGAGTTTGGCTCCGCGTACAATGAAATAGGTGAAAAATATACTCAGAGAATCATCTCTGCTGCAAAAAGAGCTTCTGAAGGAGATGTTGGCGCAGAGATGTACTTTTGGACCCTCACAAAGGACGAAAGGGTTCACAAAGCTTGGGCCAACAGAATCGTACCCCAGTTACAAGCGCGGGGGTACGACGGGTTAATTATGCCGGATGCGCCCGACACCGGGCTTTCTTATGCGGTGTTTGAGCCTACGCAGATCAAGTCCGTCTACAACCGAGGCACCTTTGATCCCTCCGATGCCCGTGTTACCCAAAGCACTGCTCCGCCTGTACCTCCCGTTGCTCCTACTGCTGTTCCGCCGACAGGTCCTGGCTTGTCGATGCGTATGCTTAACGACATCGAAGACGGAAGAGCGGTAATCCGCGCTTTCGACGATAGCGATACGTTCGTTGACCTGCTCCAAGGAATCGGGCAAGTGATTCGTCGCGATATGGATCCACAGGAACTGGACGAGCTACTGGTTTTCCTCAAAGGACCTCCTCACAAACTCGACGTAGACGTCAGGGGAGCCAACTTTATCGGGCCAGATGCCGCCCGCGCAGAGCAAATCTTCGCTCAGAGCTTTGAGCGGTACGTTCGCGGCGGTAGGGAAGTCGCGCCCAGCAAGGGTCTTAGAAGCGTATTCCAACACTGCAGACGGATTCTTGCCGATATATACGTGGGATTGAGGGCAGATAGAAACCTCGACATACAGATAGCTCCAGAAGTTAAGTCGATTATGGATCGAATGCTGACCGAGACCCCGAGCTATTCCGGCATAAGCAACTTCCGACGGGCTCTCGTTACTAACATGAGGAACGCCCCCGGTGTCAGGTTCGACGGTCTTGGAAAGGCTACGCGAGATCGACCTATTGGGGTAAACGCAGAACTCGGCGCTGTTAGTGTAGCTGCCAGAATATCGGAAGAACTACGTCGCTTGGTTAAGCCGTCAGATAGCGGGGTAAGAGCGCTTACCGAAACAGAAATAGCCGATCAAATAGACGACTTGATTAAACAGGTTTCCAACCCCGGTAGTGGTCTTACCGGCGCCGACGTTACTCTCAAATTAGATACTCCCGTTCTAAGAAGAGTGTACGGACCGGCGGGGAAAGACGAGTTCTCCCTGGATGAGTTGGTTTCTCTTCAGAGTCGTCTGGAAGCCGAACGAGCGGAGGCGTTGACGGAAACCTTACCGGGAGCTTTCGAACAGAGCAGAAGGGCTGCTTTCGAAGAGCTTACTGCTACTGAGCAACTCAGAAGTTTGGTTAAACCAGGCAGCTTTTCTCAGGCAGTTCTATTTACTTTCTTCGGAGGAGACCCGGCGGCGTTGGGTAAAATATCTCTTCGCGGGTTGCCACCCATGGTCAGAGCAGAGGTCACTGGCGGTGGAAAAGTTATCGAAGAGGCTTACGGAAACATTATTCGTCTGATTCGTGAAGACGATATGGACAAAGTCTCTGAGTTCTTGGGCGGCGGGGTCGTAGACTTTGGCTTTGGCGGTAGATCTGCATTCTCCAGCGGATACGATTCTTTCGGTGCAGTAGCTCGACAACTTGCAAAAGCAATGGAAGACATCGAAGTTACTACCGTCAACGGTAAAAAACTCCGAGGCCCAGAACTAATAGAAAGGTTGGAAAGGTTTATAGAAACTACCCACCCCTCCGAAGCTACCAGGGCAATGTATAAGCAGAAACTACCTGTGGTAGCTTTAGACGATGCCTTGGTTGCAAAAGCATACAACGACACTGTTCGAATGCTCTTTGCTCAGATGGATCCTTCTAAATCTACTAGCTTTACCAGAGATATTGGTACTGCCCTTGGGATCACAACGAACCCTACGGGTGGACAGCAACTCGTGTTTGCCGAGTCGTTGCTCTATTACATGGGGATTACCAGAAGAAACGGCAAAAACGTCATCGACAATATGCCTACAGGTGCTCTTGTAGACAAGACGGCTGAAGAGGCAATGGTGACTTTCCAGAAAAACCGTGCCCGTAACTTCTTGGATGAAATCGAAAACGCTTACAAATCGAAGCCAGGGGCTCGTCCTACTACAGAAAGCATCGGAAATCGAAACCGCGTAGCTGTGTTAATCGCGGGTCACGGTCAGGTAGAACGTGTCATTAGGAACATGCACGCTCGCGGTCTTGCCGTCTCTGAAATCGATCACACTAACTTCTTGCGATGGCAGGAAGGGTTGCCTCTGTCTCCGAGGGAAATCATCGGAGTTCAAAAGCTGATTAGAAAGTTTGGTTTGAATCCTTCTTTGGCGGAAGATCCCCTGCTCGCCGCTGGTACTTTCTTGCCTTCTGCAGCGAGAAAGAGAATATCCGAGGCATTAGCTCGCGGTATGGACCTGCCGAGTGGCAACCTCAGACAGCTGGGAATCAACGCTTCGGAACAAGACATAACAGGTGCCTTCGGTGTCATGTCTCGGTACATGAAACTGCGAATGACTCGTGGAGCAGTCTTCCTAAGACAGCGCTACTTCTTTATGAACTTCTTAGATCACATAAGTCAACTGGCTTACAAAGCGGGCTTTAGGTTGGCTTTGGTCTCTGGCATACGTGTAGCATCGACGAGCTTTATGGTTCTTCCGGGGGTGTCAAGAGGTCTTGCTCTGCTTGAGGTCGGTGGAGTTCTCAAGCCCGGTGCTATGGAAAGATTTCGTAGAACCCTACAGAAGGGCGGAGACAAAGCGGCTCGCGCAGCAGCTACCTTACTGCGGGTGTCTGTGTACCGAGTAGATCTAAACGATGTTCTAAACGGGACACAGGGGTACGTCCGATTAGGCAAAAGAGTTTACAGCAATCGACAAATCAGAGAGATTATGGTCGAGGAAGGAATCTTCGCCTCTTTCGATACACGCGCCCTTGCTGATGTCATAAGGCAAGACGTAACCAAGAGCACCACTAAGATAGGAAGAGCTGCAAACAATGTTCTTCTACAATCTGTAACAGACACAGCAGAAGCGTGGTCCGAGAGAGAACGAGCAGGCGCTGTTCTAACGCTCATTGAATCGGGACTATCCCCCCGTGCAGCGTGCCGGGTAACGATCGACGCGCTGTTTGATTACGCGGGAACCATGAGCAAGGTAGATCGAAGCTGGTGGATGTCGCTTCTGTTCCCCTTCTGGGCTTTCCAGAAGAACGCTAATGCTCAAGTTTTCAACCTGGCTTTCAGCCCGTCTGGTGCTTATCGGATGGGTGTAGTCCGGCGTTTCTTAGAAGGCGGTCCAGACGCCTTTGGGCAACTGCTTGCTCTACAACTTAGCGAGAATCCAGAGACCGGTATCCCCACACCCTACGGAATCTACCTCGGCGGGTTGACGCAGCAACAAAGAGAGCTTTACTACGAAGTCGTCCGTCGCATCGAGTTTGGGTACGGACCCTTGGCCGAAATGTCGCCAGAAACGCTTCGAATGGTTCTGGATTCTTATGCAGTAAACAGAATCGAAGATTTAAACCCCCAACAAGTACAGATAATCGAAAACGGGTACGGTCCTGCGTACACCATGCCCGAAGAGACGCGACAGGCGATCAGCAGCATGTTTAGCGGGGCAGAAGAAGGGCGAGTCGTTGGCGGAACTTACCTGAGCGCAGAAGAAGGCCCTGGTATGGCTGACTTAATAAGCCAGACAGGGCTAATACAAACCGCTCCCGGTGAGCGTTTTAGAGGCGTTGGTCAATCCCGTAGAGACTTCGATGATTTCATAAGGATGACCCGACAGGTTTCTATGCCCTTGATGGGAGAAAACGAGATTCGCGCTTACATGAAGAACAGGGGTCGCTTGCCTATTCCTCCGGTTCTCAACGAGCGGACAAGGGAGTACTACGAGACCCTTAGGCGCTTCAACGGTTTACGCGGGGAAATCGAATCCCCTTACTTAGAACTGTTGTTACCCGACTCAACAATCAACGCTGGCTTTAGACACCTGACTAACCTCGCTGCTACCTACACTTTAGTAGCCTACGGGGTATTGGCACCTATCGCCAGGATGGGCACAGAGGCGCTACGAACTCCAAGCACTCTTGATGATTACGAAATAGACAGTGCCTCTGTTGCCTTGGAGAGAGGGATTAGTCCCATGACTCCCTTTAGAGAGGTTTTAGATATCGAAAGCACACCGATTCCCGGTCCTATTTTGGAGTCTATTACAGACGAGCGCATTGGGTATCCGCGCAGAGTGCATCCGCTTATAGGTTCTATGTTCGAAACCAACTTCCCTGGTTATTCGGTGCTTCGTATAGATCCCTCTGTTGCAGAGCAAGCAGATCCCTACTTAGACTCAGAAGCAATGACTTTTGCTAGTCAAGAAGAATACGATCAGTTCAGAGAGTCTGGGAATAGACAAGTGACCATTATGCAGGAAAGAGTCTACTTACCCCCAGGTATCGGGCGTTTTATGTTCGAAAACTCTCCTTTAGGAGAACTAAACAGAATCCTAATGACGATGCCGACCAAGATTCCGTTTACTGATATTGGTCTTGGTGAAGGGGCCGAAACCTCGATAGACTATCGAAGTATGTACGAACAAGTGCAAGATCCCGAGCAACTTATACAATGGTCTCGTTTCATCTTAGGATTAGACGTTAAAGAAACATCACCTACAAGAACCGCTCGGATAGAGGAAAGAGAAATACCTGACGAGCTTCAATGACTTTTCACCTGAAATAAGATAAGATACCCCCAGATTGGAGACTACCCCCGATGTCCAGAAGTTTACCCGTACTAATCCGCATTACCGGGACTCACACGAACGTGGGAACCAGTGAAGAGACCACTCTTCAGTTGGGCGATTCTTCCGAAACCTGGTTGCTGCAAGCATTCCACTACGTTCGAAGCGGGGGTAGTGCCTCTAACTACCAACCTCGTATTGGTCAGGCAGCTAGCTTTTCCGCTGGCGATATTAACGAGAGAGTCGCTTACGCATCCACTGCCGTAGGCACCGCTATTAACGACATCTACACTACGCCTATTCCTATTCGAAGCGATTCCAACGGTAAGGTGTATCTTAGGCCGGGATTCGACTCCGGTTCCGATAACGACGGCGATTACGAACTCTACTTCCAGTTGGTTAGGGGGTAATCGTGGGCGTTACTACACCTAAGTTTCCTGGCGGTACTTCTGGACAGGTAGGTCAGCTTTCTGATCTGGAAGTGGACGGAACGACCCTTGTTGTAGAC